>JAABUN010008572.1_pt1 | contig 10379 bp, 10 predicted proteins | sample 5559311 | NCBI WGS metagenome assembly JAABUN01 (sample SAMN10711877, study PRJNA513370) | rock metagenome | isolation source: Antarctica rocks | place: Antarctica: Victoria Land, Siegfried Peak sud
CCGTCCGCAGGTAGAACGGCACGCCGGCCCAGCGCCAGTTGTCGATCGCGCACTTGAGCGCGATGAAGGTCTCGGTGTCCGAGTCGGGGGCCACCCCGTGCGAGCCGCGGTACCCCTCGTACTGGCCCCTGACGACCTGGCGCGGCTCGATCGGCAGGAGGGACCGGAAGACCTTGTTCTTCTCCTCGCTGATCGCCCGAGGCTCCAGTGCCGTCGGTGGTTCGATGGCGATGAAGGCCATCACCTGCATCAGGTGCGTGACCACCATGTCCTTGTAGGCACCGGTCGACTCGTAGAAGTCGGCCCGGTCGTCCAGGCCCAGGGTCTCCGGGATGTCGATCTGCACGTGGTCGATGAAGTTGCGGTTCCAGATCGGCTCGAAGAGCCCGTTGGCGAACCGGAACGCGAGGATGTTCTGCGCCGGCTCCTTGCCCAGGAAGTGGTCGATGCGGAAGATCTGCTGCTCGGAGAACGTCTCGTGGAGCTGGGCGTTGAGCGCGACGGCACTGTCGAGGTCGGTGCCGAAGGGCTTCTCCATGACCACCCGCGACCGCCCGACGAGGTCTGCGGACCGCAGCATGTTGATCACCGTCAGCGCCGCCTTCGGCGGGACGCTCAGGTAGTGCAGCCGCAGGACCTGGTCGCCCAGCTGCTGCTCGGCGGTCGCAACCGCCTCGGCCAGCGCTGCCGGCCCTGCGCCCTGCGGAACGTAGTGCAGCTTGGTCGCGAAGCGCTGCCACTGCTCGTCGCTCACCACCTCGGAGCTGAACTCGTCCACCGCGGTCCGGGCGAACGCACGGAAGGACCCGTCGTCGAGGTCCTCGAGCGAGCTCCCCACGATCTGGATGTCCGGAGCCAGCGCTGACAGGGACAGGTGGGTCAGGCCCGGGAGCAGCTTGCGCCGGGCGAGGTCCCCGGTCGCCCCGAAGAGCACCACGACGTGCGGTGCGACGTGCTCCTTCGCACTGCGCGAGGGCCGCGACCCGGGCGCCGGGTAGGCGATCGTGTCCTCGTTCACTGTGGCCATGATGGCGATGATGCCACCTTCGCCTGCCCGCCTCTCCCCGAAGGCCGTCTCTCCCCGAGGGCCGCCTCTCCCCGGGGGCCGCAGGTCCGCGACGTGGACAAGACCAGCCGGTACGCCGGTCTCGGCATCGGTCGGGCCCTTCCGGGCGGGGAGCGGGTGACGAGAATCGAACTCGCGTGCCAGTTTGGAAGACTGGGCAGGGTTGGCGCCATCGTCGCAGGTCAGAGCCGAAATAGCCGACCCGGGAGGCGCCCGAATGGGTTAGTGAGGGGCTAGGTGAGCCTTGGCCCGACGACATCGAGGGGTCCCTGGCCCCCCAGCCATGAGGCCCGGCTGCTCGTCGAGGCCCGGCTGCTCGTCGAGGCCCGGTTGCTCGTCGAGGCCCCCCTCGCGGCGCGCCAGCCAGACTGTGAGGTCCATCATCGCGTCCCGGACGGCACGTTGTACCCATCTGCGTCGACGGGTAGTGTCCGAGAATGAGGGAAAAGGTTGTTTGGATCATCGCGCTGCCAATCGTGCTCGCTGCGTGCGTGTGGAGGGTCCGCTTCGTCTCCTCCGGTCGCTCCGGCTACCTCCAGCGCGCGCAGTTCGACGCCCAGCACGACTGTCAAGTCGTCGAGCTCGTCATCGACAACGACCGCGCCAGTTCCCGCACAGAAGCAGACGGCCACCACCACGACCACCAAGCCGGCCACCACCACGACCACGAAGCCGGCCCCCGTCGCGCCACCGCCGGTCCCCTTCGCACCACCGCCGCCACCGCCACCGCCGGTCCCCTTCGCACCACCGCCACCGCCACCGCCGGTCCCCTTCGCACCACCGCCACCGCCACCGCCGGTCCCCTTCGCACCACCGCCACCGCCACCTCCGGCACCTTCGGCGGTGCAGTTCAGTAACTGCACCGAGCTGAACAAGGTTTACCCACATGGTGTGGGTAAACCCGGCGCGGTTGACCGCACGTCCGGTTCAGCCCCCGTGACTACGTTCACCCGTGACCAGGCGCTCTATGACGCGAACAGTGGCAGTGATCGGGATGGCGACGGCATCGCCTGCGAGAAGCAGTAGCCGAGCCGCCAATCCTCCGCTCAGTTCGGCAGCGCCTGACCGGGGCAGGCGCTCAGGATGCGGACCATTGCGTCCTTCTCCGGGGCGGTGGCCCACAGGTGGTACTTCGCCTTGATCGCTATCTGCCGCGCGATGTAGGAGCAGCGGAAGGCTTTATTGGCTGGTAGCCACGTCGCTGCGTCCCCGTCGCCCTTCTGCTGGTTGGCGGGTCCGTCGACTGCGAGCAGGACGAGCGGGTCGTTGGCGTAACGCAGTCGGGTGTCGGGGTCCATCTGCTGGGCGCCGGTCTGCCAGGCGTTGCTGAGCGCGACCACGTGGTCGATCTCCACCGCTGCTGAGGTGCCCTGACCACGGGTGAAGAACACGTGCGCCCCGGTGTACGGCTCAAGGTAGTCCCCGGTCAGCACAAGGCAGTTGTGGGTGCCCGCTTTGAACGTCACGTTCTGCAGGTCCCGGGCGAGGATGTCGTTGCGGGTGTCGCAGCCGTTGCGGTCAACATCAGCCCAAGCCTGACCGAACTGCGCGCGGCTGTATCCGGTCTTCGGGGCGCGCCCCTTGACCTCCAGGCTGCCAAGCGCTGAGGCGGCAGCACCCGACAGCGACGACACCGACGGTGGGCCGGCGACGCCAGTCCCGCTGTCCGTTGCCCGGCTGGACGGGACCGGAGCCGCGGTTCCCTCCCGGACGGCCACTGTGCCAGTCGCCGACGCCGGCTGAGGTGCCACCGTTGCCCGGCTGGACGGGACCGGAGCCGCGGTTCCCTCCCGGACGGCCACTGTGCTAGACGCCGACACCGGCTGAGGCGCGACGGGCGTCGCGGCGCTGCATCCGGTCAGTCCGGCGGCGAGCAGGATCAAGGATCCGGTGCCGCCAGCGAGGGTCCAGCGTCTCATCCGGTCAAGGGTAACTCTGGCGACCACGGGAGAACATGAGGCCCCTGGGCGTCTCAGCGGTCAAGGGTACGTTCCCACTGGGCATCCGCAGCGCGGCCAGAAAGGTGTCGGGGGCTCATCCGCGGCCCCCGGGGGGCCGGCGCTCTGCCGACGCGCCGGGCAGCTCGCCGCCTCTGGTTAGCCCCAAAGGTTCCGCCCCAGCAACCGAGCCCGGATACCACGGCCGGCGCGAGGCAGCGGCGGCGGGTCGTCGTCCAGCGGACCCCGCGGCCGCGGCCCGAGCGTGCGCCACGTCGCCGGGTCAGGGTCGACGTCCTCGACCGGCTCAACCTCGCCCAGCAAGTCGGGATCGACCACGAACTCGTGCTCGCCGCTGCTCAGGTGCACGATGCTGGCCAGCAGCGCGGCCCGGGGTGCTCGTGTCTTCCATAGCCGACCAGCGGGAGGCCGCTCGCCGTTGGCGCTGGCGTGAACCTCCGCCACCGACCGCTCCGAGGCCCAGGCCCAGCCACGCTGCCATTGTGGGTCCGCGCCGCGCCACAGGACAATCTCGGCCAGCTTCGTGGTCGAGCGGTGTCCGTTGACGGCGTATCCGCCACGGGTAAACAGCTCCCGCCAGAACGTCGCCGGAGCCTCGAGCAGCGGACTCGGGCCACAGCGCATCCAAGTCCGCGCGGCAAGCGCCGACCAATCTCCCGCGGTCAGCCGGTCCTGCTCGAGGAGCCCGGTCACGAGCGCCACCAGGTGGCACTCCGAGGCGCCATCCAAGGCGCGAGCCTCAGGCGCGACGGGATTGGCCAACGAGTCATGGACCCAGGGCAGCAGTGGCAACATGTCGTCGTCCTCTCCGCCGTGCCCGGCTCAGGTGGCGCGGCTGGGAGCGTTGCCCGCGGCGCCGCTTCGGCGGCTCGGTCTCCTCGGTGATCTCGGTGATCTCGGTTAGCGCGGTGATCTCGATCGGCACGGTCTCCTCGGTGATCTCGATCGGCACGGTCTCCTCGATGATCTCGATCGGCGCGGTCTCCTCGGCTCGGCGCGACCGCTCTGCCGCGGTTCGCCAGATTGCCACGCGGCCTTCGCGCAGGACGATGCCTCCATGCAATCCCCAGCCCCGTGTCGCTCGCCCGAAATCGAAACACTGCTGGCGGACCGGGCACGACGAGCAGAGGCGGGCAACCAGCTCGGACGCCTGGCGCTGCGAGAGGCAGTCGCTCATCTGGTCGGCCACCTCGACGGAGGTGCCTCGGCAGGACGCGTCCTCCTGCCAACCAGGGGCGGGCGCCACGATCGGCCAGCGCCGCAAGTCCACGCGCGCGCGAGGTCTGCTGCTCGGCGACCAGGGCATGGATTGAGGGGGCCTATCCCCGGCCGGGGCGAGGCAGCAACCTCCACCTGCCGAGGCACTCTCGGCCGACCTCCACCCACCCCACCATGGACAACACCCCAACCGGTCAGGGTGTCGCGACGGCGCCTTGAACCCAAGCTTCCTGATCCGAGAGAAACTACGACATCGCATGCGTGCCTGCACAGCGAGTGATGTTGACCTCCGTAACCGGTGCGTAAGCCTCTCAGGGCGGTTCCAGTGCCAAACTTTCAGATCATCTAGACGAAAGACCCTTCTGGTCTCGCCGATAGCTACGGAGGTTGCACATGCCGAACCTGTCACGCCGGTTGGGGCGAGCACTGCTCGCTCTGTCGCTGACGATGCTCACGCTTTCCGTGCCCCACGCGGCACGCGCCGACACGTCCGGCGGCTTGGTCTACACGATGTCCAATGCCGCGGGGAGCAACGAGGTCCTCGCGTTCCATCGCGCCGGCGACGGCACGCTCACACCCAACGGCGTGTATCCGACGGGCGGCAGCGGGACCGGTCAGCCGCGTCTCGGCTCAGAGGGATCGGTCGTCCTGACCTCCGACAATAGGTGGCTGCTGGTTGCCAACCCGGGCAGCGACGACGTCTCGGTCTTCGCCGTTGGTGCCGATGGGACGCTACGGCTGACAGATCGCGAGCCGTCTCGCGGCGACCGTCCGGAGAGCATCACGGTTCACCGTGGTCTCGTCTATGTGCTCAACACGGGCTCACCGAACAACATCTCCGGATACACCCTCGACGGTGCCGGCGGCCTGACGCGGTTGCTCGGCTCCGTACGTCCGTTGAGTCAGGCCGACGCGCTGCCGGCGCAGGTGCAGTTCAGTCCCGACGGTAGGACCCTGGTGGTCACCGAGCGCAACACCAACAACATCGACACGTTCGCCGTTTCTCGCACTGGACGGCCGAGCGACGTTATGCCGCATCCTGGCAGCGGTGTCGGTCCCTTCGGGCTCGCCTTCCGTTCGGACGGCGCTTTCGTGGTCACCGAGTCGTTCAACGGCGGGGTGGGCCAGGCCGCGGCTTCGTCGTACACGCTGTCCGGAGGGTTCCGCACCATCAGCGGCACGGTCCGCGATACCCAGTCGGACGTCTGCTGGGCGGTCATTACGAACGACCAGAAGTACGCCTACATCACCAACAACGGCAGCGGCACGATCTCGAGCTACACCATCGCGTCCGACGGCAGCATCTCGCTGCTTAACGCGGTCGCGGGCGTCACCGGCGGTCCCGGCGGCTTCGGCTCCCGTGACGCCGACCTGACCAACGACGGAAAGTATCTCTACGCGATCGATGTGGGCACACTCACCGTCACCGGGTTCCAGGTGAGCAGCGACGGGTCGCTGGCCAAGGTGACGACGTACGGCGGTTTCCCGACGACGTTCGCCGGGATGGCCGCCACCTGAGAACACGCCGCCCTGCGACGCATCGTCGCAGGGCGGCGGACGGTGGAAGCTGCCGCTAAGCAGCACTCCGGTGCCCGTGAGGTACCCACAGCACCCGCAAGAGTGCGCCAACATCGCGGCGCTCGCGGCGGCCCACAACTGTGCCCCGTCCTGGGCCCTCGCTTCGGTGTGCTGGTGGGGCCGCCAGCGCGCCGTCACGCCGTCCACCAGCGCGCCGGCGGCGTCAAGGGGCCGCGGGCCGGCGGCTGCTGGTTCGCCGGCGTCAGGAGGCTCCTGAGGTCGGCCCGACCTCCGAACCGGCCCGCGGTCGGCGAGCGCGGCACTCACGGGGCGCCCCGGCGGATTGCCTGCTCGAACGCGTCTCGGTCCCGGAACGGGAAGGGCTCACCAAGCAGGAGACGCCGCCCCTGATCGACTGAGAGTCCGACCAGGGGGGCGCCCGTCATCTCCACCAGGTCGTCGACCTGCTCGGTGCCGAGGCTGGCCCGATCCAGCACGACGGGCACCGAGATCATCGTCGTGGGCAGCGCGGCGTACCAGGAGTTCCACTCCTCGGCGTGTCGGTCGGCGGCGAGCGCCTGCGCCTGCTCGAGGCTGCTCACCTCGCCGGCCGTGACGTAGCGCTCGACGAACGGCTCGGCGAGGTGAGGTGGCACCGTGACGGCCTCCGGCTTGCGCTCCCGGCGCTTCACCGGACTGACCGCAGTCCATAGGCCGCCCGGGCCGCGCCGCGACGTTGAGGCCGGGCATCCGAGTCGTCGTCCGGCAGCCGCAAGGATGCGATGAGCCGCGTCAAGCAGGCGGACTGCTGCCGCTGCTCTACCACTAGCGGACTCGCCACGACGTCGCCGCGGCTGTTCTCACACGTGAGACCCCCGCTTTCCAGCTCGCCGGCGATGCGCTCCATGACCGTGACGCACCTGCACGCCGCGGTCAGGATCGCCGTCTCCGATTCGGTCAGCTCGTGCTCGCCGAGCACCTCGGCCCACAACCTTCGGCCCACTGTGCCAACGCCTTTCGGCGTTCTCGGAATTGTTGCGGCCATGGCTCCTCCTGAGAGTTGACTGTCGATCCGGTATTCGTGGTCAGCCGTCAAACGTCCGGCCACGGAGTCATTTCGGCCCTCGCACGACGCGACCTGCTAAGCGGACCGGTATCGGCGTCGGCGGCGACCGAGGGTCCCTCCCCACCCCCCGGTGCTCGAGGCCGTCGACGACCTCGATGCTCGACACCGACGCTCGACACCGAGCGACACCGATGCCGACGCTCGACACCGACTCCGAGGATCTCGACACCGATGCTCGACACCGACACCGATGCCGACGCTCGACACCGACGAGGACACCGATGCGAGGACACCGATGAGGACACCGATGAGGACACCGATGAGGACACCGATGCTCGCCGACACCGATGCCGATGAGGACACCGATGATCTCGACGAGGACGAGGACGATGCCGACGAGGACGACGACGGTCACCACTGCGTCGTCTCCGGCGGCTTCGGTCCCAGCGGCACGGAGCGCGTGAAGCTGCTGAGCCGGTACTGCTCGCGCCGCTCGAGCTCTGCTAACCAGTGTGTGCTCGAGTCGACGATGCCGTGCAGTAGCGAGGCACCGATCTGCGCGCGGTCAGCCCAACTCGGAGTCATGGCCGGCCGCACCAGGTCGACGCCTCCGAGCTGGTCGCTGCCGTCGATCTCGATAGCAAGCGCCTGCATCGAAGCTGCGCACTGCCTTATCGGCAGTACCGGCAACGGCACCACGCTGCCGTGCTCCACGCGCAGCAGCGTCTGAGCGGCCTCACTGGACGCGAGCAACTGCTCGACCATGCGCCCGGCCTCGGTCAGCGCCTTGATCGCCTGCGCCTTGGCGCTGGGCAGACTCTCGACGAGCTGCACCGACCAGGCCGTGCGAAGCTGCTCGACGAGCGCTTCATAATCGCTGCGAGCGCGGCGAGCAGCTTCGCGGCGGCCGGCAGCAACGGCCGCGCTGAATCGACGCTCAGCCGGGAAGTCGCGCCCGGCACTCGGCTTCGCGGGTTTCCCCGCCGCCACGAGCTTGCGGACCCGCGCTGCCTCGACCCGCTCGGCTTGTGCCTGCTCCGCGTCGAGGGCCCGCTCGTCGCGCTCGGCCTCGGTGGCCGCCTCGATGGCTGAGGTCACGGCCGACCAGGCGGCAGCGACGGGCACGGGTGTTGCCGCCGAATGCCACTCTGGGCGTATGCCCAGGTCGTCGTCGAATGACGCCATGGCCGCCGGCGTCCCGGCCGTGCCGTCGCGTGGGGGCAGGCCGGCCACGAGGGCGGCCGGATCGTAGTTCTCAACCTCGCGTTCCATTCCGGTTTGCCGCCGCTGGGGCTGGTCGGCGTCGTCGCCGAGGTCGGCCCAACCGATGTCTGGTGCGTCGGTTCGTGAGTAGTTCACTTCGTCCTCCTGGTGGGGTCGTGCTGACCGGGACCGGCTGGCCCCGGAAGGTTGTGTGTGTCATCGCGAGAGCAGCTCATCGAGCGGATCGTGGAGTCGAAAGATGTCGATCCAGTCGGCGTCCGGGCGTCCGATGGGGCGGCGCAACGGGTGCACATACAGGTGCGTGTCGCATCCGTCTCCCTCGATGTGCAAGAGGAAGTCCGGACCGCCCTCTAGATCGTGGAACTCCATCGCGAGCGAGTGGAACCCCTCATCCGTCACACCAGGCCACACGCGGCCGGTGAACTGAGTGTGCAGACTGCCGCTCGGAGCACAGATCGTGGGCAGATAGCCCTCGTCGCTGAGCTCGACGGGCCCGACACCAACCCGACGGGCTTCGGCATCGGGGTGCTCGTCGTCAGTGGTTGCGGTCGGCCACTGCGCATTGCCGGCCGGCTCGGGGAACGGGTTCGGCGGGACGCTGTCCGGTGAGTAGGTCATGGTTCCTCCAGGTGGTTGTGCGGGGCTGTCCGGGGCGTCGGATGACGCACGGAAGTTCTGTGTGGGTCATCGCGGTCTGCGCCGCGTTGTGGGCGGCGATCATGGCCCGCGGGGCGGGCTCCACCGAGCCGGGGATGCCCCCTGCCGGGTCGATCCGCTCGGCGATGCGGAGGCGCCGGCAAAGCTCTCTGTGAGCGAGGTTGCGCGCGTCACTTGGCAACGGCCAATCGATGGCGCGCGACCACGCCGGACCCACGGCCTGCGCAAGAGCACGTACGGCCCGGTTCGGTTGCTCTCCGTGCGAAGTGACCACGAAGGGCGCATCAGGTTCACGCATCCACGTCAACGGCGGCGGGGAGTCGGCGAAGCCCGCGAGGAAGTTGCACACGCGGACGACCGGCATTACGCGCTCCGATTCGCCATGCAATTGCAGGACGCGCCCGATCACCGGCCTCGCGACGCGGAACCCGTCCCACGCGGTCCAGGAGAACAGCCGGGCTCCTGCCAGGTGGTCGGGCAGTAGCTCCAGGTCGCAATCAATCCAACGGACGTCGTCGTTCATGTTTCCTCCAAAGGGAATGGGTTGTGGCTGTCCGGGGCGTCGGATGACGCACGGAAGTCCGGGACGTAGCTGCTCATGCCGACCAGCTCTGGCGTGGAAGGGTGGTGTTGGCCGACCAGCAGCAGGGACGAGGTGCTCATGACGCTGCTCGTTCGCAGTCGAGGCACGTCGTCTTGCCGTAGTTGGCGCGCATCTCCGAAAGGGGCTCCCCACACGCGGTGCAAGGCAGCTCGGAGAGTGTCGCGGCGCTAGTCGGCGCGCCAGTCGGTTCAGTTGGCTCGGGTCCGTGGGGACTGGAACGACTGGAACGACTGGAACGACTGTGCCCAGTTGTTCCAGTTATTTCAGTTGTTTCCTCTCCCCTAAGGGTTTGGAACGACTGGTGAAACAACTGGGGCTGGTCAGCCGCTCCGACTGGCTGGTCAGCGCCCAGTGTCCAGAATGTCCGGCGCGGGAAACCCTCAGAGGTGAGGGTGGCTCCGATCTTGCGGCGTGCCCGTTTCAGCGCACTCAGCGAGTGCCCGGCCTTCTGCCCGGCGCGCTTGATCGACGCGGAGTCGTCCGTGCCCCCCTGGATAGCCAGGTGGTCGGCGAGCCAGTCGCCGGCCTCGCCGGCTGCTGACTTGTCGTCTTCGCTGCCGGACGCACGACGCATCGCGTCGCCGATGCTGCCGGCCATCTCCTCGCCCCATTCCAGACGCCCGGTCCAGGCGGTGCCCTCGGCGGTGTCGATCGGATGGCCCTCGATGGTGAAGGACAACGTGGGCAGGTTGGTGCGCCCGAGGTTGTTCTTCGGGGTGCCGAACAGCCGGCGGGTGTCGCTCTCGTCGTCGGGGTCGGGCACCACGGTGTGCACCGACCGGGCCACGGCGGTGAACGCCCTGGAGCCCATGACGACCTGTAGCGGGTCGGCGCTGCCGCTCTTGTTGTGGTGCATCACCCCGAGGGCGGCCATGCCGGTGCGGTCTGCGATGGCGACGAGTGGCTCAAGCGCCTGCCGCACCTCGGCGTCCCGGTGGGTGTCCAGGTCACCGAGACGGGACATCAGCGGGTCGAGTAGCAGTAGCGCCGCGTCGGTCTCGCCTGCGGCCCGCTCCAGGGCGATCAGGTCGCGGGGCAGCGACAGCCCGACGTGAATATCCAGGACGT
>JAABUN010004177.1_pt1 | contig 10378 bp, 9 predicted proteins | sample 5559311 | NCBI WGS metagenome assembly JAABUN01 (sample SAMN10711877, study PRJNA513370) | rock metagenome | isolation source: Antarctica rocks | place: Antarctica: Victoria Land, Siegfried Peak sud
CAACCTGCCAAGATGCGCGCGGAGGATCCTCCGTGCAGCGAGGAGAAAGACTAGCAACACATGGCGGCGGCGCCCAACCGGCTTCTTTCCGCTGATCGCCCTTGGGCACAATGGACCCAACCGCGGACAACGTGGCCGATCAATCAGCACCAGAATGGGAGTCAACCGTGGCATCTGAGAGCTCATTCGACATCGTCAGCAAGGTCGATCGGCAAGAGGTCGACAACGCCTTGAACCAGGCGGCCAAAGAAGTTCACCAACGGTTCGACTTCAAGAACACCGATGCGCAGATCCGTTGGTCCGGTGAGACCATCGAGATGGAAGCCATCTCCGAGGAGCGCGTCAAAGCCATCTTGGACGTCTTCCAGTCCAAGCTGGTGAAACGCGGCGTCAGCCTAAAATCCCTCGACGCGGGCGAACCGCGCTCGTCTGGCAAGCTCTACAAGATCACCGCCACGACGTCGGAGGGCATCACCCAGGAGAACGCCAAAAAAGTGGCCAAGCTGATCCGCGACGAGGGTCCTAAGGGTGTGAAGAGCCAGATCCAGGGCGATGAGCTGCGGGTGAGCAGCAAGAGCCGCGACGACCTGCAGACCATCCAGGCGCTGATCAAGGAGCAGGACTACGAGTTCGCGGTGCAGTTCAGCAACTACCGGTGAGGCACCCGGTTCAACGCCCCGGGTGGGAACGGGCCGGCACCATCGAGCCAGGGGGTCCTAAAATCGGGGTAACCGCACACCCCGGTGCGGCCAGGCGACCGTAAGGACACTGACATGGGCTTTCTGGATGAGCTGAAGGACAAGGCTGAGTACGTCGGCGAGCAGGCCAGGAATGGTCTCGACGCCGCCAAGGACAAGGCCGCAGATCTGATCGGTGACGTCCAAGATCGTATCGATGGTGAGGGCGACAGTGGCGGCGACAAGGTCGGATCGGTGGTCGACGAGGCGGCGGTCAATGCGGGCCAGGGTGCGGCATCGGTGGCGGACACGGCCGCCGAAGCCACCGAAGCCACCGAAGCAGCCCGGGACAAGGCCGCCGAGATTCACCCGGAGGCTGGCACCCACTACGACCCCACCGTTGACCCGACTCCGGCACCGGCTTTGTCGCCTATACCGATGCCGGCCGAGCCCTACAAGTCGGACTCCGAGCCGGTTTGAGGCCAATCATCATGGTTCGTTCTCAACCACCTGCGCCGCCCGGCTCTTACGGGCGGCGCGGTTGAGCGTCTCCGACTTCGAGGCCGAAGCCCGCACCCGGCTGCCCGGTCAGGTAGCCGACTATTTCGCGGCGGCATCGGGCTCGGGGGTGAGTTTGCTGGAAGGGACGGCGGACTGGGGTGCGGTGCGCTTCCGTCCTCGAGTGCTGCGAGACGTGAGCCAGGTGGACTCGGCCACCACCGTGTTGGGAACGCCGGTTCGGATGCCGATCATGGTGGCGCCCATGGCTCAGCAGGTCGCTGCCCATCCCGACGGCGAGTGCGCCATGGCGCGGGCAGTCGCCGCGACCGGGTCACTGCTCGGGGTGTCGACCAACGCCGCCGTGCCGTTTGCCGACATCAATGCTGCCGGTGCACCCTGGTGGTTTCAGGTCTACGTCAGTCGCGATCGTAGCCTGACTGAACTCCTGGTCCAGCGGGCCGTCCAGGACGGCGCCCGAGCCTTGATCCTGACCGTCGATATGGTTGCCCTGCTCTCCCCGGCGGTGGACCCACGTTTCTGGCCCGAAAGTCCGGGCAAGTCGCGCCTGACCAACCTGACCCCGGACGAGCTCGCCGCCGCTGGCCCGACCGGCGTAGAGCTCGATCCCACGGTGGGGTTCGCCGACATCGCTTGGCTAGCCCAGTTGAGTGGCCTGCCGGTGCTGGTCAAGGGCGTACTCCGAGGCGACGATGCCGTACGGTGCCTGGACAGCGGCGCCGCCGGGGTGGTCGTTTCGACCCACGGGGGCCGCCGGATGGGTGCATCCATCTCGTCGGCTCGAGCCCTTCCCGAGGTGATCGCCGCCGTGGACGGCCGAGCCGAGGTCTACGTCGACAGCGGGTTGCGGACGGGCGAACACGTGGCGGCGGCACTGGCGATGGGGGCCCGCGGCGTCTTCATCGGCCGGCCCACCCTGTGGGCGCTGGCCGCTCGAGGTGAGCCGGGAGTGCGTACCGTGCTGGAGGACCTAGCCGTCGATCTGCGCCAGGTGATGCTGCAGCTAGGCGTAGCCCGCCCCGATGATCTCGGTCCCGACCTGATTGCTTCCTGACCAGCTTCCCGAGGTGGCCGGCTGGCTGCGGCCCGGCCGCTGGCAGTAATAAGCAGTGGAACGGCCTCCGGCCATGGACCATGGTTGGGTCATGACTTCGCGCATTTCGCACACCACCATCGACGCCCGCGACGCCTACGCGCAGTCAGTCTGGTGGGGGCGGGTCCTCGGCATGACCGAAGACCCCGACGATCCCAACGAGCCCGGGGACGAGGAGTGCATGCTCTTTTCAACCGACCGTGATGTCCGGCTGCTCTTCATCGAGGTGCCGGAGTCCAAGACGGTGAAGAATCGGATTCACTTCGACCTGCGCGCCGCGGAAGGAAGTCGGGAGGACGAGATCGAGCGGTTGTTGGCCCGAGGAGCCACTGCGGTCGACGACCGACGTAACCCGGACGGGACCGGCTGGATGGTGCTCGCCGACCCCGAAGGCAACGAATTCTGTCTCCTCCGGACGTTAGCCGACTGACCAAAGCATGTTGGTGCGATTGAGCCGCGTGTGACCGGCACCATCGCACCATCTATGGCGGCATTACGCTGAAGCGTGCAATTGGTGCCGAAACCGGTCAGCGTACGGCTCGATCCAGGGACATTCGTGCTGCCGGCCAACCTGGCGATCGAAGCTGACCCCGAACACGCGGCCATCGTCCGTCGGCTGCTGGGTCCGGGTACGGGTTTGGACCTGCCGACCGCCGCCACTGGAGATCTCAAGATCATGCTCGACCGCGAGCTGCCGGCTGAGGGCTATCACTTGAGCGTCACGCCGACCATGATCAGGATCACCTCGGCGGACGCCGCCGGGGTCAACTGGGCGGTGCAGACCTTGCGGCAACTTCTTCCGCCGGCTGTCCTCCGCCCCGCTCCGAGCGGAGTCGCGCTGGAGATCCCCTGCGTGACCATCCATGACCATCCGCGCTTTGCCTGGCGCGGTGTCATGATCGACGTGGGGCGCCATTTCATGCCTTTGTCGGATCTGTTCGGCACGATCGATCTGCTGGCCCTGCACAAGTACAACGTCATCCACCTCCACCTGAGTGAGGATCAGGGGTGGCGTTTTCAGTCGCACACGCACCCTCGACTGGAAGAAGTGGCCAGTTGGCGATCCGAAACCCGGCGTCCCGGTGACGATCAGGGCGACGGCACCCCCCACGGCGGTATCTACACTCAAGATCAACTTCGTTCACTGGTGGCGTACGCCGAGCAGCGCGGCGTGGCGATCGTGCCCGAGCTGGAGTTCCCGGGCCACGTGTTGGGAGTGCTGTCGGCGTATCCGGAGCTCGGCAACCATCCCGAAGATCACCTGGCCACGGGAACCAGCTTCGGTGTCTTCCCACAGGTGCTCAGCCTGTCCGACGACGCCATGCAGTTTGTCTTCGACCTGTACACCGAGCTTTTGGATGTCTTTCCGAGCCGCTACATCCACGTCGGCGGTGACGAGTGTCCGCGCATCGAGTGGATCGACAGTCCTGGTGCTCAGGAACTGGCCGCTGCCCGCGGACTGCCGGGGCCTGAGCACCTGCAACGCTGGTTCACCGAACAGCTCCGGAACTGGTTGGCGGAGCGCGGGCGGCAGTTGGTGGGTTGGGACGAGATCAATGACGAGGGCCCGCTGCTGGGCGCGGTCACCATGGCCTGGCGGGATGCCGGGTACGGGATTCAGGCCGCCGCCGACGGTCTCGACGTGCTGATGGCGCCGAGCTCGCACACCTACTTTGACTACTACCCCGGGCCCGGCGATGACGAGCCGTACGCGATCGGCGGCCTCATCACCACTGAGGACGCCTACGCCTTCGAGCCGCTGGCCGGGATGCCCGAGGCGTCGCACCCCCGGGTCCTCGGCACGCAATGTCAGGTCTGGACCGAATACATGCCCACTTCCCGCCGGGTGCAGTACATGCTCTTTCCACGGGCCTGTGCCCACAGCGAAGTGGCGTGGTCGTCTCCGGTGGAACGTTCCTGGACGGAGTTCCAGCCCCGACTCGCCGCCCACCTCGCCCGACTCGACGCACTCGGCGTCAACTATCGTCCGGAAAACGGCCCCTCCCCTTGGCAACGCGGTGGCACCGGCGCTTGGAAACGGTCCCACACCTCCTGACCCGCGGTGGGCTCTGGTGGGAGTGTCGGCGGCCAATGGGCGCGGAACGGGAATAGGCCGGGTAAGGGTCGACTTATCATGGAGGTAGCCACTAACTGGCAATCCGCGGCGGGTCGCGCCGACGAACCCTCCCTGAACACCGATCATGGGAGCACTACGCCAAGGAAGAAGGCAGTCCGGGTGAAGCAGGTCAAGACCCTCGATCGCGTCGTCATCCGATTCGCCGGTGACTCCGGAGACGGTATGCAGCTGACCGGCGACCGTTTCACTTCCGACTCGGCCGTCTTCGGCAACGACATTTCGACCCTGCCTAACTTCCCGGCCGAGATCCGCGCGCCGGCGGGCACCCTGCCCGGCGTCTCCAGCTTCCAGCTGCACTTCGCCAATTACGACATCATGACTCCTGGCGATCGTCCCGACGTGCTGGTCGCCATGAACCCTGCCGCCCTCAAGGCCAACATCGCCGACCTGCCCCGGGGCGGCGTGATCATTGCCGACAGCGCCGACTTCTCCAAACGCAACCTGGCCAAGGTCGGCTATCACGCCGATCCGCTGACCGACGGGTCGCTCGCGGACTACCAGTTGCACGCGCTCGACCTGACCGGGATGACCGTGGAAGCGGTCAAAGCCTTTGGGCTGAGCCGCAAAGACGCCTCTCGCGCCAAGAACATGTTTGCGCTCGGGCTGCTGTCGTGGCTGTATCACCGTCCGACCGAGGGCACACTCAGCTTTTTGTCGTCGAAGTTCGCCAGCAAACCCGACATCCGCGACGCCAACATCACCGCCTTCAAGACCGGCTACGCGTTCGGTGAGACCACTGAGGTCTTTGCGGTCACGTATGAGGTGGCGCCGGCGCCGATGCCGGCGGGTCGGTACCGCCAGATCTCGGGCAACCTCGCCCTCGCGTACGGTCTCGTCACGGCGGCCCGCAAGGCCGACCTGCCGCTCTTCTTGGGCTCTTACCCGATCACCCCGGCCTCCGACGTGCTGCACGAGCTCAGCAAGCACAAGCGCTTCGGCGTCACGACCTTCCAGGCCGAGGACGAGATTGCCGGGGTCGGCGCCGCGCTCGGCGCCAGCTTTGCCGGCCAGCTGGGCGTCACCACCACGTCGGGCCCTGGGGTTGCGCTCAAGGCCGAGACTATCGGCCTGGCCGTGATGACCGAGCTCCCCTTGATCATATGTGACGTGCAGCGCGCCGGCCCCAGCACCGGGATGCCGACCAAGACCGAGCAAGCGGATCTGTTGCAGGTGATGTACGGCCGTAATGGTGAGGCGCCCGTCCCGGTGATTGCGGCTCAGTCACCGTCGGACTGCTTCGACACCGCCATCGAGGCCACCCGGATCGCGGTCAAGTACCGCACGCCGGTGATCATCTTGTCTGACGGTTACATTGCCAACGGCGCCGAGCCGTGGCCGGTGCCCGACGTGTCGAAGATTGCGCCGATCGACCCGCGATTCGCCACCCAAGCCAACGGGACGGACGCGAAGGGCAACCCTGAGTTCTATCCCTACCGGCGTGATCCGGAGACACTGGCTCGGCCCTGGGCCAAACCCGGGACCGCCGGTCTGCAGCATCGGATCGGAGGCATCGAGAAGGCCAAAGACACTGGCGCGGTCTCCTACGACCCCGCCAACCACGAAGAGATGGTGCTCACCCGGCAAGCGAAGATCGATGGCATCGTCCGTGACATTCCCGACCTGACGGTCGATGACCCCGGCGCAGCCAACGGGCAGGGTGCAGCAGTGCTGGTCCTGGGTTGGGGATCGACGTACGGCCCCATCACGGCGGCCGTTCGCCGGGTTCGTGGGACGGGACGCCGAATCGCGCAAACGCACCTGCGGCACCTCAACCCCTTCCCGGCCAACCTGGGGGAGGTGCTGAGGTCGTACGACCGGGTGATCGTGCCCGAGATGAACCTCGGCCAGCTCGCCATGATGTTGCGGGCGAAGTATCTGATCGATGTGCAGAGCTATTCCCGAGTGCGCGGGCTGCCGATCTCGCTTAGCGAACTTGCCCTCGATCTCCAGCAAGAAATCGACCAATTGACAGGAGTACCGGCGTGACCGCCGTCGACAACCCGAGCGTAGACCACCCCGCCTTGGACAACACCCTGCAGAGCAAGTACGCCGGGCTGGCGGGCGTGCCGCTCTCGTTGGAACCGCTGACGCGCAAAGACTTCACCAGCGACCAGGAGGTGCGGTGGTGCCCCGGTTGCGGCGACTACGCCGTGCTGGCCGCGTTCCAGGGCTTCATGCCCGAGCTCGGCATCAAGAAAGAGAACACGGTCATCGTTTCGGGCATCGGTTGCTCGTCCCGTTTCCCGTATTACGTGGACTCCTACGGCATGCACTCGATCCACGGCCGCGCCACCGCTATCGCCACCGGCGTGGCCACCGCGCGCGAGGACGTCGGGGTTTTCGTGATCACCGGCGACGGCGATGCTCTCTCCATCGGAGGCAACCACCTCATTCACGTGCTCCGCCGCAACGTCAACCTGACGATTCTGTTGTTCAACAACCGAATCTACGGTTTGACCAAGGGTCAGTACTCCCCCACCTCCGAGATCGGCAAGGTCACCAAGTCGACCCCGATGGGCTCCCTGGACAACCCCTTCAACCCGGTGTCGCTCGCGCTGGGCGCCGAGGCCACGTTCGTGGCCCGCACCATCGACTCCGACCGCAAGCACCTCACCGCGGTGCTGAAGGCCGCCGCCGCTCACCGGGGCACCTCGTTCGTGGAGATCTATCAGAACTGTCCCATCTTCAACGACAACGCGTTCGACGCCATCAAAGACAAGGACACCTCAGCCGACGCGATCATCCCGCTCCGGCACGGTGAGCCGATCCGGTTCGGTGTCGAGGGCCGGCTAGGTGTGGTCCGCGACCCGGCGACCGGCGAGTTCAGTGTGGTCGAGGTGGATGAGGTTGGCGTCGACGCCCTGGTCATCCACGACGCGCATCGCCAGGACCCCTCGTTTGCCTTCGGGCTATCCCGGCTGACCGACTCCGGCGTACTACACCGCTCGCCGATCGGGATCTTCCGCGACGTGGACGCCCCGGCGTACGACGACCTGGTCCGCGATCAGGTGGCGCTGGCCAAGGGCAAGGGCGGGGATGACGACGCCCTGCAGGCCATGATCGCCGGCGGCGACACCTGGCACGTCCGCTGACCAGCCCTCCCGCGCTCGACGACCGTTCGCGCAAAGGCATCCTCTACGGGCTGGCGGCGTACGGGCTGTGGGGTGCAGTCCCCCTCTTCTGGCCCCTGGTCAAGCGGGCCGGAGCGCTCGAGCTGCTGGCCCACCGGGTGGTTTGGTCGCTGGTCATCTCAGTGATCTTGATCATCGTCGTCGTGCCCCGAGGCTGGTGGGGGCGGGTCGCGAGCCGGCGGAACCTGATCATGCTCGGGGCGGCGGCGGCCGTGGTGTCCGTCAACTGGGGCGTCTATATCTGGGCCGTCAACCACGGGCACGTGGTGGAGACATCGCTCGGCTACTACATCAACCCGATGTTGTCGATCTTGGTCGGCGTCATCTTCCTGCGGGAGCGGATGGCCGTCCTGCAATGGGTCGCAGTCGGCCTGGCCGCGCTGGCCGTCGTCGTCCTCACCGTCGACTACGGTCGCCCGCCCTGGATCGCCCTGACTCTGGCCGTCAGCTTCGCGACCTACGGCGTGATCAAGAAACAACTCAACGCAGGCGCCGTGGAGACTCTCACCATCGAGTCAGCGATGCTGACCCCGGTAGCCTTGTCCTACCTAGTGTTCCTGCTGGCCAAAGGAGACTTGACCTTCGGTCAGCTGGGTCCGGTGCACAGCATGCTACTGGTGGCGACCGGCGTCGTGACCGTCGTACCCATGCTGTTCTTTGCGTCCGCCGCGACGCGGCTGCCGCTGAGCACCCTGGGTCTGCTGCAGTATCTGGCTCCGACCATCCAGTTCCTGCTCGGAGTCTTCTATTTCCACGAGTCCTTGTCGACCGCCCGCTGGGTCGGCTTCGCCCTGGTGTGGGTCGCGCTGATGTTGATGAGCGGCAGCGGGGTGCGCCGCGCGCATATCACTCGCCGCGCGAAGGTCGTCGCCGAACCGGTCTGATGAGAGGGTGAGTCGACCCTCTCACAGGCCGGTGGAGGGTGACTTCGGCCCAACCGGTATACAGAGAAGCATGAAGTTTAGATACCTAGGCAATTCTGGCCTCAAGATCTCTGAGATCACCTACGGCAACTGGCTGACCCACGGGTCGCAACTCGAGAACGACGCGGCAAAGGCGTGCGTACAGGCCGCCTTGGACGCTGGCATCACCACCTTCGACACCGCTGACGTCTACGCCAACACGAAGGCCGAGACCGTGCTGGGCGAAGCCTTGAAGGGCCACCGGCGCGAGTCGGTGGAGATCTTGACCAAGGTCTTCGGTCCGACAGGCCCCAAGGGTCCCAATGACTCCGGGCTGTCCCGCAAGCACATCATGGAGTCCATCAACGCCTCGCTCACCCGACTGCAGACCGACTATGTCGACGTTTATCAAGCGCACCGCTACGACCCGGAGACGCCGCTGGAGGAGACCATGCAGGCCTTCGCCGACGTTGTCCGGCAGGGCAAGGTGCTTTACGTCGGGGTGAGCGAATGGACGGCCGACAAGCTCCGGGCCGGACACGAGCTGGCCCAACAGATGGGTTTCCAACTGATCTCCAACCAGCCCCAGTACTCGATGCTGTGGCGGGTCATCGAGGGCGAGATCGTCCCCACGTCCCGGGAGCTCGGCATCTCCCAGGTGGTGTTCTCCCCCATCGCCCAAGGTGTGCTCACCGGCAAGTACGTGCCCGGCCAGCCGTTGCCGGAGGGCTCCCGGGCCACCGACGACAAGGGTGGCGCGGACATGATCAAGCGCTTCATGCGCGACGATGTGCTGGAGCGGGTGCAGCAGCTCAAGCCGATGGCCGAGGAGGTCGGCTTGTCGCTGGCGCAGCTGGCCATCGCTTGGGTGCTGCAGAATCCCAACGTCGCCACCGCCCTCATCGGCGCATCGCGGCCGGACCAGGTGCACGAGAACGTCAAGGCCAGCGGGGTCGAGATCCCCCCTGAGGTGATGGCCAAGATCGACGACGTGCTCGGCGACCTGCCGGAGTCCGACCCGGGCAAGACCGAAGAAAATTCACCCAAGAAGCGCGAAACCTGAGCCATCAGGAACGCCCGCGTCGCCCACTGAGGATGTCGTAGTCCTCGATGAGGCTGCTTTCTCCTCCGATGGAGATCGAACCTCATCGAGGCACAACGACCCAGCAGTCAGGTAGGGACGCCGATACCGGCGTCGATGGTGGAGCTGCCAGCTGCTTTGGGTTGGGCAGAGAGGTCACCGATGGACCCCTCGCTCGGTAGTGTGTGGCCCCTCAGACAGGCCCGATCCCGTTGTCGATGGAGTGAACAGCATGAGCGGAAACTACCCACCCAGTGGACAGCCCGGCCCGTATGGTTTGGGACAGCCGCACGATCCCAACGGTGGCTACGGCCAACCGAGTGGGCCGGGCTATGGGGCGCCCGGCGGGCCGGGCTATGGGCCGCCGAACGGTCCGGGCTACGGAGCACCCGGAGGCCAGGGCCAGCCGCCTGGCTACACCGGTCCGTACGGTGACTCGACCGGCAGCCCCGGAACGCCGGCTTACCCCGGCGGCCCTGGTCGGCCAATCGGCCCGGGCGGGCCTGGTCAACCGTTGGGACCGGGTGGGCCCGGTCAGCCGATGGGACCGGGTGGGCCCGGTCAGCCGATGGGACCGGGTGGGCCCGGTCAGCCGATGGGACCGGGTGGGCCCAAGAAGTCCAACAGCAAGGCGCTCCTGATCATCGGTGCCGCGGTGCTGGCCTTGATCATTCTCGGCGTTGGCGGCGGACTCCTCCTGCTGAATCGGGGCAACGACGTCACCGGGCCACCGGCCGACCCGGGCCCGGGAAACACGTCGGTACCCGACCCCAGCACCAGCTCGGCCCCCACCACCGCAGCCAAGGCATCAGATGCGGTGAATGCGTACCTCGAGGCC
>JAABUN010008573.1_pt1 | contig 10378 bp, 13 predicted proteins | sample 5559311 | NCBI WGS metagenome assembly JAABUN01 (sample SAMN10711877, study PRJNA513370) | rock metagenome | isolation source: Antarctica rocks | place: Antarctica: Victoria Land, Siegfried Peak sud
TCGTCCTGCCCCCAGGCGAACAGCCCGAAGCGCGCCGCCAGCTCCTGCTGACGCAGGCGCAGCTCGACGTGGTCCGGGGCGGGAGCAAGGGCGGCGTCGTTGTGCGGCATCACCGGTCCAGATTACACGGAAGCGCGAGCAGGGTCACGTTGCGCTTGTTCCTGGGGAATGTGGGATTTCTTCCTAGTAGGCCGTCGATTACCAGACCCGTCGGGAAACACTTGATTCCCGACACCCGCGCAGCCCGGTCCCGTTCGGCCCTTCAAACCCCACCAGAACCGTGCGACAAACCCTATCGGATTGCTGCGCTGTGCGGCAACCCCGGATCGAGGGTTTTCCGTACATGCTCGTCGGCTACACGCGCGTCTCGTCCGCCGATGACCGGCAGTCGGTGGACCTGCAACGTGATGCCCTGCTCGCCGCTGGGGTGGACGGCCGCCACCTGCACCAGGACAAGGCATCCGGTGCGCGCGACGACCGGCCCGGGCTGAAAGCTTGCCTTGACGACCTTCGGCAAGGGGACGTGCTGGTAGTGTGGAAGCTGGACCGGCTCGGCCGCTCCCTGCCCCACTTGCTAGCCATCGTGACGGACCTGAAAAAGCGTGGCGTCGCGTTCCGGTCCTTGACCGAGCAGATGGACACCACCACGCCGCATGGCGAGCTGCTGTTCGGCATCTTCGGCTCGCTGGCCCAGTACGAGCGCGCCCTCACCCGCGAGCGTGTCGTTGCCGGCCTGGCCGCGGCCAAGCGCCGCGGCCGCAAGGGCGGACGGCCGCCCGCGCTTGACCCTGAGCGGGTGGAACAGATCGTCTCGGCGCTGGACGGCGGCGCCAGCAAGGCCAGCGTGTGCCGCAGCTTCAAGGTGCCGCGCTCGACACTGCTGGACACGCTTGCCCGGACTGGCTGGACGGGGCCAGCCGCCACGGCGTCGGGACATGGCGAGTCCACGGCAAAGCGACCCAGGAAGAGGGAGGCCAAGCTCGCACCGGCGTCGTCGGACGTGCTAGGCTCCACCCAGCAGCGGTGAGGAGAACGGCATGGACGGCACCCAGGAGCGGCCCCGCACGGCATTGGACGACGCGGATGTGCCTTTTCACCTCGCGGACGCGCTGGACCGCAGCGCAGACGACCTGCGCCATGGCCGCGTCGAGGACGCCCGTAGCGTGTTGGCCCGACTTGAATGCAGGCTCGATGATCATCTCGCCCGCAAGCGGACCACGCCCGCGGAGGGCTGATCCGCCCGACCCGTGATCCGGCAAACGCGCGCCGCAGCGGCGCAGGTCGAAGCCTTGTTCGAGCACTATCTCGCCCGCGACCGCGACGGCGCCGCGCGTAGCCTTCTGCGGGCCGTGGGCGAGGCGCTGGACCGGATCGAGGCCGACCCGACAGCCGGCCGGTCCCACCCGGGGCCATACCCGGGGGTGGCGCGCTGGGGCTACCGCTGGATCAAGGTGCATCGCTACTGGTTCGGCTACGCCGCCGTCCCGGACGGCCCGGTGTTGACCAACGTCATTTACGATGCCGCCGACTTGCCCGGCCGGGTGGAGGAAATGGACGGGGAGACCCCGGCCGTGCATCCAGACAGCGAGCCGAGTTGAGCCGTTCGGCAAGGAGCTATTGCAAGGCGAGTTTGCATAACCTGTTAGTCAGCGCAGATACCGAACCCAGGAAAAATGTAAACACCCAGCGTGTTACGGCGCTGATTAGCGTCGAGACCCACCGCTGACTTACACCTCACGCAATCGGGAGATGGTTTCAAGAGGCTGCTTTGAGAAGCCAGAACGCCCGTGCGGCCAGGTGTGCAGCCACGGGCACCGGCGTCCCCCGGAAACGGAGGTTTGCGGGGGAGGACTAGATCAGCCGGTGTATTAACTGTCTTGTTCAAGAGCTGACAGAACTTCGCTAAGCTTGTCGAAGGTTTCTGGTGAGCTGTTTCCGGTGCGGAAGCGAATAAGACTCCAACCTTCCTCAGAATAAGGTAAGTGGTTCAAGCCCAGCTTTTTGCGTGCAATTAGCGCGATGCGGAGCGGCGCAGGCACCATTAACAGCTTGGCACGAATCTTTTCTTCCAAGATAAATTTGCCAGTCGGATCTATAGCCCAGACAGTATCCCGTACCCACCAGAGGTAGTCTGGATAGAAGGTGGATGACGACCCGCTTTTGATCGGCAGTGGTATGCCATAGTCAAGCCGATCCTTATTGCGGACCCAAACATGCCCATCAAACTTATCTAATGCTTTGGCAACTTCACTCTCGTCAGGATTGAACGACTTCGCATCGTAATGAGAGTGACCCGCGTTATTGAAATTGCGTGGGATCGGCGACGATGGCTGATAGCTGCCAACCGTGTAAAATTCACCTTCCGGGTCAACTATGCCGGATAGTCGTACATGAGCCTCATACTCACGTACCACATCCACGGCCAAAGCTTTATAATGCTCTAGCGCCTTCGATCTGTAACATGCCGACTTCTGGAGTTGTGGCGTCAGAAAAGTGCTTGGAGGGATCGCATTGCCGCAATTCTTCGATGCAATTCTGATTTGTCCGTGCAGATATTGGCCGCACGTCGTCCGCATGTCTTCTAGGAGATCACGCTTGTTCTGCGTAACCTGGCCTGTGGCGACGGACACGACGTTAGTCAACGCACGACCTGGTGCTCGTCGGTCCTCTGTGCTGAAATCGTATGTTCTCGACGTGATGAGTTTAGTCAAGCGTTCGCCAGCAGGAAGCTCCGGCTGTAGTGCAAGAACCTGCAACTTACCTTTCCACTCGTCCTTAAGCTGTATCTTAGAAGGAGCTTGCCGTTCATGTCGTATTTTGAAAGGCTCAAAAGAGGGATCAGGCTCACCCTCTTTGTAGATTTGAAGTTCTTCTTTTAGCTCTTCGGTTATCTTGTCAAGAAGGTCACTAGGGCTATTGAAGAAAATGTAAGCGGTGTTTAGGTCCTCGTCGGAAAAATGTTTGACGGTCGGTTGACGTAGTGCCCTACCCAACACTTGCTGGATGCGAACGCCAGAATCAGTTGCCCCGTCGAAGTAGCAGATGTAAACGGACGGGTCATCCCAGCCTTCTTGGAGCTTTTTGTTGAAAATAATGTGAGTAAGGCTCTCTGACAATTGGGACACAGTTGAAACCCGTATGGCATCGGCCGGAAGGTCTCTCGTGTTGGTGCAAACAGCAATCGAAGCTGGCGAGACACCGCAGTCGTTGACTAGCATCTTCCAAACAGCTACGGGCCTTGCTTCGGCTCCTTTGGCAGTCGTATTGCTCGTCTCTACCACATAGATGGCCTTGGGTATCACCGGCGATCCAGATTCCGCAAGTTTGCTAGCAAGAGACTCGCGGCGAACGGCGGCGTCGCGGACAGTCTCCACCTCACTGCTGTCATAATCTACAAGTGACAACGTGGATTTTAGAAGCTGGGCATCAACAACCTCTCGCGTTTTGACCGGCACGATGCGCTTCGCTCGGCTGCTTTCAGACAAGGTGGATAAATACTGTTGTAGCTTGCCACGCACGGGGCTTGCGCCGGCTACAAAGAAGCCAGCCGGACCCAACTCATCTAGCTGCTCAACCTGATCATCTGTGCTGTTATGCGCTTCGTCATACACAACCCAAAGCCGGCGTTTGCGGTCTAGTTTCAACGCTTCCCAAGGCGACTTGCCTTGCCAATCTGGCCTGGGCCTGCGGACATTGAGACGGTCGTCGTTCGTTGCCGAGTTCCAAGCCGCAACGGTCGAGACAAGGATGGTCAAGCCTTCGGTTTGCTCCAAAATCTCAAGCCATTCATCCCCACTGGCGATGTCCCTCAGCTCCAGCACCTGGACATTCTTACCTCCAAGGAGGTCGTGGTACTTGCCACCAGGCCGTAGGTTGTTGACAGTCTGCTCCGCCACGCTACCAAACTTGGTGGTCCAGAGTACGATTGAGGAAGCAAGCCGCCCTATGGCGCTAGCAAGAATGGGCGTCTTTCCGGCACCAGTAACGGCCTTGAGCTGACCCACGAATGGCACGTCCCGGCCGTCCAGGCGGTCGGGACCGGCGGTGTAATAGGCTGCAACACCGTCCACGATTGCTTCTACAGCACGCAGTTGAAAGTCGAAAAGGTCCTCAATTTGCATCACTCTTCCCCGACCTCATCAATGTCCTCACGCAAGTGCATTTGCGTTAGTATATCATCCGGTATTTGACAGAATTTCCAGCTTGTAGTGTCGCCCACGCGACAAAATGTTCCATAAACCCGGAATGGCCTTTTGAGACCGGATGCCGAAACTTCCAGGGAGCACTCTCTGAGCTTTTCTGGAGTTACTTCGCTGTCTTTGCTCCCATTCCAGACTAGGCAAATGCCCTCGCTTCTATGATTGCGGCCAATCAAATACTTATAATTTTGAACGGCTGAAATGCCTCTGCCACGGCCGGTCTCGTCAGATTGGCATATAAGGCTGGCCAGGGAGTCTCTTTCTAGATCCACAATGGCGGCGCGATCTATCTTCCGGCCAGTTGTGAGAAACTGAAATCCTCCTTGGTGGCCGTCCTTCTCAATGGCGAGGCGCACTCTTTCCGCGGTCAGGTCGCGGCAAAACCGATCTCCCTTTTCGCCATCCTCTATAAGAATGAAGCGTCGCTTGCCGCCGTCACGGGAATTCAAGCGCAGCACAGCCTCGGCGGTCGTTCCGCTTCCGGCAAAGGCGTCAAGCACTATACTCTCTTTCCCAGAGGCGTAGCCAAGAAGCGTCTCTAGTAGTTCAACAGGCTTAGGATTTTTAAAGCGGTCTCGTGACCCGAACAGCCGTTCTAGATCGTTCGATCCCTTGCGGGAATCTAAATAGATCACGCTCCGAAGCGGGAACTCAACTTCCCGCAGCGGAACTTTTAGCTCTGGAATCTTGGACTCGGCCTTGCCAAAAATGATGCGCTTCTCGGCTAGCAGTTGGTCCATTGTCTCCTGCGGATACCGCCAGCCCCAGTAAGGTCTAGCACACGGCTTCTTTGTCGTCGGATGAATGATGTCATAGTCGTAGCCGGGCTTGCCGGGGTTCTCTAGGTTGCGACGGGCTACATATGGTCCATCATTGTCAACGTTACGATATCTATACAAATCTTTGAGTTGGACCTTGTGTGCCTTGGCGAACTTGTCAAATTCGCGCTTGAGTTGCACTAGTGAGCTGGAGCCTTCTTTGATGCGTTCAAAGTTCTCCAACATCAGAGCCTTTGCTTCGTTATCCGGATTGGACCAACGAGCCTTCTGCTTCGACTTTGTGCGGGCGTAACAGAGTACGTATTCGTGTTCGACCGCAATGCGAGTGGGATTGTTGTCCGTCGTTCCCTTCCATATAATAGTGCCTAAAAGGTTATCTTCCCCAAAAACCTCGTTCATAAGCATACCGAGCCGGAAAAGCTCGACATCATTGATGCTGGTAAAAATTACTCCCCGCTCTTTGTGCAAGAGCTTTTTCAGCATGTGTAGCCGTGGCGCCATGAAGTTTAACCACTTCGTATGGCGTCCGCCGTCCTCATTGGACACGTATGCTTCATCAATGTTATCGGCGTCAGGGTCCTGGAACCGCTTATCGCTATAGCGGAAATCCTTTTTCCCCGTGTTGTAAGGAGGATCAATATATATTACATCTACCTGCCCAGCATACTGCGATGCTAGCGACGCCAGAGCCTGTAGGTTGTCTCCTTCTATAATCAGACTGCTTCTGTCCGTGCCGACCGAGAGTTTTTCGACAGGCTCCAGCACCCGAGGGGCGGGTATGCGCTGCCGGTAGAGCTTCTTGCCTTCCCATTGAAGGTATAGGCCGCGGGTTGTCTCAGACGCCATGTTTGCTGTGCTTCGCCCTTGCTGACCCAAGCTGGTATTTAGGTCTGTGGCTTAGCGTGATCGAGCGCCGCTGACCAGGCTGGAACCTCGGCCTGTCTCCGGTCGGTAGAGGCTTGAGCGGGTGCAAGGGCGCGTCCCTCCGCTACAGCTACGGCCTTACCACGCACGCGCCTCCTATCTAGGCTGCTTGACGGATCGGCGGCGGATCGGCCGCCATAGCCGCGGCACGGCGTTCCAGCCATGCAGCGACCTGTTCAGGAATGATGGCTGCGCCCGTCGCCCAGCGGCGCACCTGCCGTTCATCCATTGCCAGGGCATCCGCAAGGCCCCGCTGCGACCAGCGCAGCAGGGCGAGGCATTCGCGGAGGCGGTCGGGGTTCATCCGCCCCCGCCAAGCCAGCGGACCAGCACCGGGGTGGCGGCAGTTAGGGCAGCAAGGGCCGCAACGATTGCGGCGGTCGGAGTGACGAAGCGGCTGACCCGGAGGTTGCTGGCTTCAGCCAGCAGCTTGCTTTGCTCGGCCATCAGCTTGTGCTGCTCGGCCACGAACTTGCGGGTCTCCTCTTGCGAACGCTCGATGCGGGCAACCTGCTCCGCAAGGTTCAGGCGTTCGGGGTAGTCGGCCATCGCAGTGCTCACCGGGGTTTTCCTCTCGATCCGGCCGGGGCTGATCCCCTTGCTGTGTCCGCATTATGCGGACATTCGGGCGTCATATCAACAAGGCAACCATAAGCGGCGCCTAGTCTGCCTCTAAGGTGTCCGGCTTCGTGGTGGCTGGCGTGTTGAAGCCTTGTGGTCGCACCCCGGCCGCAAGTCCGGCGAGTGCTGCGGCGGCAAGAAGTTCCGGGGAGGGCGACCCCACCCGCACCACCATGTCAGTGAGGCGCATCCAGACCGTCAATGCGTCCGACTGGACGCCGCTGGCACGAACGGCGGCAGCCTCCTTGTTGAGCAGCGCGCGGGCTTCCAGGTCCACGCCGTCAGTTGGGACATAGCGGGTCCGCCAGGCCGCAAGGATGTAAGCGGGCAGGACGTTGACCTGTTGGCGCAACGTGATCGGCTCGGATGTGACGGGGGCGTTCATGGCGTTTGCTCCAAAGCCGGTTGGCTAGAGAGGTCAATTACCGGACGGGTCCGGCAACAGCAGCCCCGTCCTGCCGGACGACGGCGCAGGCACCAGCTCCAACGCCCATTCTGCCGGAGGGCCATACATGAACGTCCGATTGTGCCCGGCAACAAGATACACCGGCGCCGGACTGCCCTTGCAGGTAGAGCATTGCAGGCGGGCCAGCACGCCCCGGAACGGGCGATCCCCATGCCGCTCCATCAACAGCCGGATCGGAAAAATCGTAAGCCGGGGCGAACAGGGGCAGCGCAGCTCTAGACAGCAGGCAGGCCAGTCCGACAGGCGATGGTCGAGGCGAAAATCAGGCGGGTGCATCGGCACTCCAACGAAGGCGCGCGGATGGTGGACTTACGTCAGGAACATTACAAGAACATCAAAGGTGGTTCGGATCGTGCCCTTCCGTGCCCTTGCCGGCCCCGATGCTTGCCAGGGCTTCTGCCTCTAGCCCGGCGACGGCCAGCTCAGCATGAGCCTTGGCGAAGTGCAGGTTGCTGACGCTGCCTGTCCGCACACCCCGGCTGTCGCAGCTATGTTCAACGCGCCACGTAAACCCTTCAAAGTCTTCCCGCGGCTCAATGGTCATGCGCCATGCGCCGCCACCGTGGGCGGGCACTTGGGCTGCATGGGGCAGGAATAAGGCCCAGGTTGTATCCATGTGCGGCATACCTGGATTCTACACAACCTCCGGGTTATGCGACCGTAAGGTTTTGCACGTAAAAGAAGAACCGAGGCTGGCATGATGCCAGCCCCGGACCCTGCCGGCGTTAGCCCAGCCAGCGCCCCCGATGCGAGCAGCGACGCCCGCAGGGGGCCAGCCCCTTCACGCCCAGGACGAAGCGCCTACGGCGCCCCTTTGACCGGAACAACTCGCGTGCAGCGCGAGGCGAGGGAGCGGTGACGTTCTGCCGGAAGCCGAAAAGCTGGCGGTTGGCTTCGCGCCAATAGACGACATAGGTTTGTTGCATGGGGGCATATCCCTCCGGTGTTGCCGCGACGGGGCCGCCGCGGTTCATCAGGTATAGCAAGCTACCCCAATAAACACAACAATTAAACCAAAAAATCATGCAACATATATGTGATAACGCTAATGTCCTAATGTGCCGTGGCGCTATTGCTCTTAGGTTTAAAGGCGCTTGCAACCTCAAGCGTCGCCGGACGCCGGACCCGCCTCCTCGCCTTCCTTTCCCAATCGCCCCGCTACCCAGCCAGCCGGCAACGGCGCCGTCGCGTGGGCGGCAGCCACGGCGCGCAGGAGCGCCGCCTCCCCGTCAGTGAGTGGCCGTGCCCCGCGCGGGTTGCGGGCATATTTGCCTTGATCGCACTCCATCGTGCGCGCGACCTCGCGCAACTCGACCGACAGCGTGCGGTGTCCCATGGCCAGGCTTTCCAGCCAGGTGGCCAGGTTGGCGGGGATCGGCCGCCGGCCCGACCCGAACTGCCGCACCGAGCCATCATCGCAGCGAAGCCGACGCGCCAGCTTCCGCAGCGACCATCCTATGTCGTCCAGGCACTCGCGGAACCGGGTTGGCGTCATCGTCATGGCGACGAACCATGCCGCCCCCGGCGGCGCTCGGCAACGAGCAAGGCCAGGATGGGCCAAGCCCACAGGTGGGGCGGCCCTGACTACGGGGACAGGAAGGTGCGAGGGATACATGCCAACTCCCGTGCAGCGGCGGCGGGGTCGCAAAAGAGAAAGGGCGGGGATTGCTCCCCGCCCCTGCCCTGCCGCGCTAGGCGGCGCCCTTGAGGGCCGCCATGCGCTCCCCCAGGAGCCACAGCGCCCGGTTGAGCTTCACATCCTGGTCAATGCCGCTGACTTCCCGCGTCGTGACCCGGCGGCGCCGGTTGTTGGCATCCCTGCCCCAAGCCGACAGCCCGCCCCGGATGGTGTTCTCCTGGACCCGGTTGAACGTGGTCCAAAGGTCTGAACCAGCGTCACCCGCCCGGCGAACTTGGAGCAACTGTTCCGCCTGGATGGATGTTTCCACCTTGCCTTCCGCATCCCCGAAGCGCAGCACGCGGGCGGCGTCCGCCAGGGCCTGTTGCTCTTCCCGGCGCAGCGTCACGCCGGCCCATTCGTCGGCAGCCGTCAGGGCCGCGCGGGAGGCGTTCAGGACTTCAAAGCTGCCCTCGATCACCTGGCCCACCACATCCCCCTTGTGCGGCACGGTGACGGACTGGCCGGGGCCGTCCGACACCACCATGCCGTTGAGGCACACCAGGCGGAACACGCCGGCCATCAGCTTGTAAGCGGAGCTGCCATCATGGCTGTTCAGCAGCACCACTTCCGGGAACGTCATGCCGACGCGGCGCGGTTGCGTGTCCTGCCCCGCGTGACGGAAGCGGAGCATGTGCTTGGCGTGCCCGTGCCGGTCCGCGTCGCGGGGGCAGGTCTGGCGGGCCGACACGGGCACGAAGCCTTCCGCCCGCAGGCCGGCGATGACTTCCACCGTGGGAATGTAAGCGTAGCGGCTGCTGCGGCTGCCGTGCGCCTCAGAGGCGAAGGCGGACGGCGCCATACGCATCAGGTCGGCATCCGACATGGGATCGGCACCAGAACCGAAGCTGGGGGCGAGGCCAAGGCGGCGGCGGGTGTTGATGTAGGACATTGGAGGCTCTTTCTCGCTTACCGGGGCACTGCACCCTCGGTAGAAGCAACCTACACCCATGCACTAAGAAACACAACAACAAAAACACCAAAAAACACTGATGCAATCAATTAGTTACACATTGGCATCTTTGTGCCTGCCCGGCTCGGCCGGCCCGGCACAGCCGGGCCGGGTCGGATGGCGCTGCAACCTTCCTGCCCGCCTGGCGCGGAAAAATCTTGCTATCTATGTTTAACGGTGCATACAAACCATAGCGTCATTGTTGGTAGGTATCATGGCATCGAAGTTGGACAGGATAAGCAGGCTGGCGGAAGGTCTGGCGGGCCTGCCTGCACCGGAGGCTGCGCCCCTCCCGCAAGACCCCGCGCTACGTGGACGCGGGCGGCCTGCCAAGGAGGACATGGTAAGCGTCAACCTGCGGCTGCCGTCCGAGCTGCGCGAGCGGATCGCGCTTGAGGCGGCCCGGCGTTCGGCCGCGGTGCGGCGGACCATCACCACTCAGGCGGTGATCGTGGACGTGATGGAAAAGGCCATGCCGCCCCTGCCCGATGACGACGCGCCGGCAGGCGGCCGACATGGCTAAGGTTATCGCCATCGTCGGCAGCAAGGGCGGCAGCGGCAAAAGCACCGCGGCCCACCTGATCGCGCACGGCTGCGGCTCCCTCCCGCGCCCCGTGATGACGGTGCTGCTGACCACGGACCCGGAGGAGCGCCCGCGCACCGACCGGCGCCGCTACGTGATCGAGGACGCCCGCACCAAGGCCGGGCTATACGGCCAGGTGAAGCGCCTGCTGGACGTGAAACACCTGCTGATCGTGG
>JAABUN010008574.1_pt1 | contig 10378 bp, 8 predicted proteins | sample 5559311 | NCBI WGS metagenome assembly JAABUN01 (sample SAMN10711877, study PRJNA513370) | rock metagenome | isolation source: Antarctica rocks | place: Antarctica: Victoria Land, Siegfried Peak sud
CTCGACCAACAGCTTCGCCTGCTGCGCGAGACGGGTCACGACCCCATCGTGCTGCTCGTGCCGGCCGGCGAGGCGATCCCGCCGTGTGACCGCACCGGCGTTGGCCTCACCCGATCGGCGGCAGAGGCAGCGGTGGCGTTGAAGGAGGCAGACGCAGTGACGCTGCTCGGCCACGGTGTGCTGATGGCACCCTCGCTGCTGATGGACGGTGCTCGGGACGCGCAGAGCCTGCTGGCCCGCCCCTCCTCCTCGGGATGGGAGCGGATCGACGCCGAGCGGGCTTGGGGGGGCGCGCTCGTGTTGCCCGCCGCGATCGTGCGGGCCGCCCTCTTGGATCTGGGCGACTGGGACGTGCAGGCGACGCTCCTGCGCGTGGCGGTGCAGCGCGGCGCCCGTCAGCACCGGGTGGCCGCCGAGGAGGTCGCTCACGGCTTCGATGGCGGCGGCGCTGCCGTGCTGATGGCCGCCGACGCGGAGCGGAGGGTAGCGCGCGACGATGGGCTGATCTCGCGTCGGGTCCAGCGCCTCCTCCGCCCGCTCGCGATTGGGCTTGCGCACCGCTCGACCGTTCCGATTGCCGAAATGGCGCTGGCGCTGTCCGCAGGAGCTTCGGTCATCGCTGCGTTGTCGGCCGTGCCGGTTGTCGCTTTCGCGCTGGGCCTGCTCGCGGCCGTGATGCTCTCTCTCACGCTGGCCGAGCAACGGCTGAGGCGGGCGAGGGAGGGCGAGGTGCGGGCCATTTCTCTGCTCGCGCTGGCATCGCTGCCGGTGCTGAGTGCATGGACGGTGGAGGGCGGGGTCGCACCCCTGTTCGGCGTCGCACTGTGTGCCCTGGTAAGCGTTCAGTCCGATCGCGACGGCCTGCTGTCACCGATGCGGCTCGACCTCGTGCTCGCGGCCTTGACGCTCGGAGCTGCCGGAGTGGGGCTGATGCCCACCCTCGCGCTGGGGCTGCTGCTGCTGGCATTCGCGCCGGCGCTGCACGCCGTCGTTCGTCGGCGGGTGAGGTGTCTCGTCCGGGGTTCGCAACATTAGCGGCGAATTAAGCACGCTGCGGTTAAGGCCGGACAATGTCTTCGCCTAACCCCCTGCCTCCGGCTGCCGGAGCGACAATCAAGCTGGCGGAGCGTGACGCGGCCGCGGCCCTGGACCGGGCCGCTCGCTGGCAGCGCCACGCGCTGGCCGCACTCGAATGGAGCGACGCGGAGCTGACCTCCGACGCCGTGCGCGCCGACGCGAACGAACGCCTCGAGCGCACAGTGGCCGAGGCGATCCAGCGCATTGGAGTGGACCGGCTGACGGATCGAGAGCTCTCCGCGCGCACCGCGTGGCTGATGCACGACGCGGGCTGGCCGGACGACGCGTTGCGCGCGCTCACTTTACGGCATGCGCGGCGTGCCTGGCTGTCGGAACGGCTCGCCGCCGCTGTGCGACCGTTCGGTTCGATCGATTCGCTTGACGGGCTGGCGTCGGAGCACGGCGACTTGATCTCCGCACTGCGGGCGGGCGCTGAACCGGCAACGGCGCTTGAGCTCGCGGCGCATGACCGGCACGATCTCGACTGGAGCGTCGCTGCGGCCCTCCGCGTCGCGCGCGAAGAGGCCGGGCGGTTCACCCCCGCCGACGACGAGCGCCTGCGCCGTGCGGTGGCGGAGTCGCTGGCCTGCCACGACGAGGGCGAGCGTGTCGATGCGGTGGCCGAGCGGCTGGCCCGTCGCCTCTCGCCCGCCGAGCTGACCGCCGCGGACGCCCTGCTGGCCGGCCATGTGGCGCTCTTCGCCGCCCTGGTCGCCGATCGTGCGGAGCTGGACGCGGGGACGGTCGAGAGCTGGCTCGTCGCGCCCGACCCTCTGCCCGCCGGCCTCGCCATGCGTGCGGCCGGGGAGGCGGTCGCCGAGATCGGGGGCGCGCTGGCGATGGTCGCGAACGCCTCGTTCCGCCCGCTCGCGTCGGTGATCGCCCTCACCGAGCGGCTGCACCATCTCTCCCGGGACGAGGCCGGTGCCTTGCTGGAGATTGCCCGATGACCGACCCGGCGCACGCGTTCTTGAGCGCTGACGATCGCTTGGTGGAGGCGGATCCGCCGGTGGTCGCGCTCAACGCGCACGCCGGGGCGACCGAGGACGGGCTGGTGATGCCGCCGGTGCTGGCGCTCGCGCGGTTGGCTCGGCGGCTCGGCGTGGTGATCGCCCGCCCGGTGCGGCTGGCGGACGGCGAGGACGATGTCGAAGTCTGGGTGCGCGCCGAGCCGACTGGGGACGGCCGCGTCCGTCTGACGCTCGCCGACTGGCGTGCGCGGCCGGCGTCGAACCGTCGGCACGCTGCGCTTGCGGAGCCGGATGAGCTGGAGGCCGATCCGTTGCTGCCCGCGAACTTCGCCGAGCCTCTGCGGCGCGCGCTCGACCGGCCAGTGCGCCGCATCGTCGCCACCGCCGAGCTGCTCCATGCGGACGACGATCCCGACGTCCCGCAGCCCTATCGCGACTACGCGCGCGATATCGCGCAGGCGGGGCGACACCTTCAGGCATTGCTGGAGGACCTCGTCACCTTGAACGGCGTCGAGGATGCACCGGACGCCGAGCGGATCGACCTGGCCGAAGTGGCGCGCCGCGCCATCGACCTGCTCACCGTGCGCGCGGCCGAGACCGGGGTGCGGGTGGCGCGCCCCAACGGGCAGACGTTCGCGCTCGCCGACTTCCGGCGGACACTGCAAATCGCGGTCAATCTGATCGGCAACGCGATCAACCACTCACCCGACGGCGGGGAGGTCGTCGTGTCCGTGGCGGGCGGGGGGACGGCTCGGCTGACCGTTGACGACGAGGGTCCGGGCGTTCCCGCCGATCAGCGCGAGCGCATCTTTGGACAATTCGTGCGGCTGGCACCCGCCGAACGGGCCGGGAGCGGCCTCGGCCTGTACATCTGCCGGCGTCTGGCGCGCGCAATGGCGGGAGAGGTCCGCGCGTCCGACTCACCGGCCGGTGGTGCGCGGTTCACCTTGACCTTGCCGCCCGCCGGCTGATCAGCTCCGGTCGGTCAACGGCCGATAGTCGCGCTTCGTCTCACCGACATAAAGCTGCCGGGGCCGCCCAATCTTCTGACCGGGCTCCGAGATCATCTCGTTCCACTGCGCCACCCAGCCCACCGTGCGCGCGAGCGCGAACAGCACGGTGAACATCGACGTCGGGAAACCCATCGCCGACAGGATGATACCCGAATAAAAGTCCACGTTCGGGAACAGCTTCTTCTCAATAAAGTACTCGTCCTGGAGCGCCAGCTCCTCCAGCTGAAGCGCCACGTCGAACACCGGATCCGTGACGTTCATCGCCTTGAACACCTCGCGCACCGTCTTCTGCATGACGGTCGCGCGTGGGTCGTGGTTCTTGTAGACCCGATGGCCGAACCCCATCAGGCGGAACGGATCGTTCTTATCCTTTGCTCGGTCGATAAAATGCGGGATGCGGTCGGGCGTCCCGATCTCGTGCAGCATGTTAAGCGCGGCCTCGTTCGCGCCGCCGTGCGCCGGACCCCACAGGCATGCGATGCCCGCCGCGATGCACGCGAAGGGATTGGCACCCGACGACCCGGCCAGCCGGACGGTGGAGGTCGACGCGTTTTGCTCGTGATCGGCGTGCAGGATGAAGATCCGGTCGAGTGCCTGCTCGACGACCGGGTTCACCTCGTACGGTTCGGCGGGCACGCCAAAGGTCATGCGCAGAAAATTGCCGGTGTAGGAGAGCGAATTGTCCGGCTGGAGGAACGGCTGGCCCATCGCGTATTTGTACGCCATCGCTGCGATCGTCGGCATCTTGGCGATCAGTCGATGACTGGCGATCTCGCGCTGAACCGCATCGTGGATGTCGGTGCTGTCGTGATAGAAGGCGGAGAGCGCGCCGACCACGCCGCACATGATCGCCATCGGGTGCGCGTCGCGCCGAAAGCCGCGGTAAAATTCGCGCAACTGCTCGTGTACCATCGTGTGATAGGTAATGGTCGTGGTGAATTCAGCCAATTCGGTCTGCGAGGGCAGGTCGCCCTGGAGCAGCAGGTAGGCCGTCTCCATGAAGGTCGACTGCTCCGACAACGCCTCGATTGAAAAACCACGGTGGAGGAGCACCCCCTCCTCGCCGTCGATAAAGGTGATGGCGCTCTCGCACGCGGCGGTTGAGGTGAAGCCGGGGTCGAAGGTGAAGCGGCCCGTCGTCTTATAGAGCGACTGGATGTCGACCACGTCCGGTCCGCAGCTGCCGGATCGCACCGGAAACTCGGTCTGGGTGCCGTCCATCGTCAGCGTCGCCCCGTCCGCCATGTCCGTCTCGTCCTTCAGCTGTGCCTGGCTTCGGCTTATGCGGCGGTGCAGCGCGAGGTCAAGCCGAGGGCCGCCAATGGAGGCGCGCGCGCGGGCGGGGGCGGGTCACCCAAGGGTGATCGTCGGGTCCGTCGCGCCCCAGCCGGACGCCAAGCGGAACGAGCGTCAGCACCGCGCCGCCGGTCTCCCGCAGCCGGGTCGCATCGAGCCGCAGCCGTCGTGGCCGGCACCAACGCGGCAGCCAGCGATCGGACACCACCAGATCGGCCCGCGCGCAGGCCGCTCGAAACGCACCCGGCTCTAGATGATCGCGCGACCGGGTGGCGAGCAGGCCGAGGCTCCGGCCGCCACGCGCCAGTGTGAACCAGCAGACATCGTCGCTGCACCGAGCGCCCGGCGCGTCGGCGAGCGCGACCGGCTCCGCGTCGACGCCGGCCGCCTCACCGATCTGGTCAGCCACGAACGATCCGCCGCCGCCGCGCAGCAGCGCCAGCGTGCCGTCGGCCTGGCGCACGCCGATCTGGCCGCCGTCGCTCGTCACCAGCAGGTCGGGAGTGGGCGCGGCGAGGATTCCGAGCACGCCGACGGCGATCGGAGCCAGGCCCCACACGCGCCAGCCGCTCGTCCACAGGCACAGCCACAGCCCGCCCGCGATGATGGCGGCCGACGACCAGGCGGGCACCGCGGGCACCAGGATCTGCGAACCGGGCCAGCTCGACACCGCGTGCGCGAGAGCCAGCAGGCCCTCAAGACCCCAGCGCGCGACGGTCCAGGCGGGTGCCGACGCGCCGAGCGGCTCAAGCGCCAACGCGAGCGCCTCCGCCGGCATGACGACGAAGGTGGTGAGCGGAATGGCGATCATGTTAGCGAGCGCTCCCAACACGCCGGTGCGATGGAAGTGGGCGAGCGCGATCGGCATCAGCGCTGCCTCCACCGCCAGCCCGGTGAGCAGTAGGCCGGTGAGCGCCCGACCCGCGCGTTGCAGCGCGTCGTCATCCGGCAGGCGTCCGACCAGTCGGCGCATCCAGGTGGACTGGTGCAGGGCGATGATGACGGTCACTGCTGCGAAGGAGAGCTGGAAGGAGGGGCCCACCAGGCTCTGCGGCCAGAGCACGAGGACGACGAGCGCGCCGGTCGCGACCAGCCGCAGCGTCAGCGCCTCTCGCCCAAGCATTAACCCGCCCAGCACGATCAGCGCGGCGACGCAGGCGCGCACGGTAGGCACCTGAGCGCCCGTCAGCAGGGTGTAGCCGACGCCGGCCGCCGCGCCCGCTCCGGCGCCGACGAGTGGGATCGTGACGCGGAGCGCCAGCCAGGGCCACAGCGCCAACAGGCCGCCCACGAGCACGACGACCCCGCCCACGACGGCGGTGACGTGCAGGCCGCTGATCGCCAGCAGGTGAGCCAGGCCTGACCGCCGCATCGCGTCCGCGTCGGCCTCCGCGATGGCGCCCCGGTCGCCGGTCGCCAGCGTGGCCGCGATCGCACCGGCGCCGCCGCCAACGCGGGCGCGCACCAGATTGCCGAGCGAGTGACGGAACGAAGACCGCGCGTCACCAGGCCGGATGACGCGCACGGTGCCCAGCAGAGTGCCGGTCGCACCCAGCCGAGCGAACCACGCGGTGCGCGAGAAATCGTAGGCTCCCGGTAGCGCGGGTCCGGGCGGCGGCATCAACCGGGCGCGCACCGCGATGAGAGCGCCTGGCCGAACGTTGCCGGCCAGCTTTTCGTCCAAGGAGAGGCGCATCCGCTCGACCGGTGGCGCGCGTCCGCTCACCGGCCTGAGCCTCAGCACCGCGCGCACCTTGCCGTCGCTGGGACGCGGCTCGACACTCTCGACCTCCGCCACGATGCGCCGGACGAGCGGCCTGTCCAACACCGGTTGGTCGGCCCGCACCGCGTGGCCCCAGGCGAGTGCGACGCCGAGCGCCACCGCTCCCGAGCCCCAGGCAAGCGCGCTCATCCAGCGGTCGCCTCGCCCCGCCCACCCGAAGGCGAGCGCCGTACCCGTGCCGACAAGCAGCGCCGCGATCCAATGAGCGCGCGTCGGAGCCGCGAACCAGAGCGCGATGCCGAGGCCGAGTGCGACGGGCAGCCAGAGTGCGAACTGATCCGCCTCCCGCTCCGCGCGGTCGTCCAGCCACGCGCGCACCCGGCCCGCGACGGGGAGGCTGTCGGGGAAGGTCGGGGCGGCCGTGCTCACGAGCGCCGCCATGGCGATTTGCACGGGGGAGGCAACCGCCGGGCATTCCGACGTTCATCGGGTGAGCGCCTAGTGAGCCGTGGTTGTCGCGCGCAGGTCATGCTACCGGACGGCCCCGTTTGGCTCCAAAGAGGCGTTCGTGACCGAACAGACCCCCACCAATCCGCCCGTCGTCACGCGCTTCGCGCCGTCGCCGACCGGCTTCCTGCACATCGGGGGCGCTCGCACCGCGCTGTTCAATTGGCTGTTCGCGCGCCATCACGGCGGCCGGTTCCTGCTGCGGATCGAGGACACCGACCGCGCGCGGTCAACTGAGCCGGCGATCGCGGCGATCCTGGACGGCATGCGCTGGCTCGGCCTCGACTGGGACGGCGAGGCGCAGTTCCAGTTCACCCGCGCCGACCGCCACGCGGAGGTTGCGCACGAGTTGATTGCGGCCGGCCACGCCTATCGCTGCTATCTTGCGCCCGATGAGCTCACCGCCCAACGGGATGCGGCGCAGGCGGAAAGGCGGCCGTTCCGCCTTCAGAGCCCCTGGCGCGACGCGGATCCAGCCCCAACTTTCCCTGGCGCGCCGGACAGGCCGGGCGTCGTGCGGCTGAAGGTTAACGGCGCGGGTGCCACGACCATCGCCGACCGGGTGCAGGGTGAAGTGACCGTCGCCAACGAGGAGATCGACGACTTCGTCCTGCTGCGCTCCGACGGCACGCCGACCTACATGCTGGCGGTCGTCGTCGACGATCACGACTCCGGCATCACCCACGTCATCCGGGGCGACGATCACCTCAACAATGCCTTCCGCCAGCTGGCCCTGATCCGCGCGCTCGGCTGGCCGGAGCCGATCTACGCCCATGTGCCGATGATCCATGGTGCGGACGGGGCCAAGCTGTCGAAGCGACATGGCGCGCTCGGCGTCGAAGGCTATCGCGACGACATGGGAATGTTGCCTGAGGCGGTCGTCAACTACCTGCTTCGCCTCGGCTGGAGCCACGGTGACGACGAGATCATCGCTCTGGATGACGCAGTCCGCTGGTTCGGGCTGGATCAGGTGGGGGCCTCGCCGTCGCGCTTCGACCTGGCCAAGCTCGAGAGCCTCAACGCACACTATTTGCGCGCCACCGATCCCGCCCGTCTGGCGGCGCTGGTTGCCGAGCGGCTTGGACGGGGGGAGGGCGATCGTGCAATCCTTGCGCGGGCGATGCCGCACCTGACTGTGCGGGCAAAGACGTTGGACGACGTGGCGGACGGAGCGCGTTTCCTGTTCGAGCGAGCCGACCCAACACTCGATGGGAAGGCGGCCGCCGCGCTCGATGCCGAGGGTCGAACGCTGGTCGCTGCGCTGCGCGACCGGCTGGCGGCCGTGCCCGACTGGACGGTCGCCGCGCTGGAGGAGTCTGTCCGAACGCTCGCGGAGGATCGGGGCCTGAAGCTCGGCAAGGTGGCGCAGCCGCTGCGCGCGGCGCTCACCGGCCGCTCGACTTCGCCCGGCATCTTCGACGTGCTTGAGCTACTCGGCCGCGAGGCATCACTGCGCCGCATCGACCAGACGACCCGCTGAGCGCGTGGCTCAGTAACGTCGCAGCAACCCCGACAAGGTGCCCTGCACCTGCACCTGCCCGGGGCGATAGCGTTGTGGCGGATAGTCGCGATTGGCCGGATCGAGCCGCACCATGCTGCCCTCGCGCCGATAGTATTTCAGTGTGGCCTCGTGATCGTCGATCAGCGCAACCACGATCTGCCCCTCGCGCGCCTCATCCGCCGTCTTCACGAGCGCGTAGTCGCCGTCCAGAATACCAGCCTCGACCATGGAGTCGCCCGAGACCTCGAGCGCGTAATGGTCTCCCGGTCCGAGCAGCGCCGCAGGCACGGGCAATATGGCCTGGTCCTGCAAAGCTTCGATCGGCTGACCTGCGGCGATCCGGCCGTGTAGGGGGAGCTCAATCACATCATTGGCCGGCACAACCAAGTCACGACGCACGGGGCGTACGGTCGACCCGGAACGGTCGACCTGTCGCACCACCTCCAACGCCCGGGCTCGGTTGGGCAGGCGTCGGATGAACCCGCGCTCCTCCAAGGCGCTGATCAGGCGATGAACACCCGACTTCGACCGCAGATCGAGCGCGTCCTTCATCTCCTCGAACGACGGCGACACGCCGCCCTCGTCCAGCCGGGACTGGATGAATGTGAGAAGTTGGTGCTGCTTGGCCGTGAGCATGAGGCCTCCCTGATACGATCTGCGCGAACGGCAAAGGAATGAACGGGGAACGTCTAGTAAACCTGTGACCCGGTGTCAACTGTTCGGCGGAGCGCTCCAGTCGCCGGAACGACCACCCGCCTTTTCCAACAGACGAACGCCGCCGATCGTCATCGCACGGTCGACTGCCTTCAGCATGTCGTAGAGCGTCAGGAGGGCGGCGGTGACGGCGGTTAGCGCCTCCATCTCCACGCCCGTCGGCCCGCGCGTCCGCACCGTCGCGGTGACGCCGACCTCGCGCTCGCCAATCGAGATGTCAATGTCGACGGCGGAGAGCGCGAGCGGATGGCAGAGCGGGATCAGCTCGGCGGTGCGCTTGGCGGCCATGATGCCCGCCACCCGCGCGACGGCGAGCGCGTCGCCCTTCTTCACGGTGCCATCGCGGAGCGCCGCAAGCGCCTCGGCGGAGGCGGTCAGACGCCCGTGCGCCACCGCGCGCCGCTCGATCGCGGGCTTGTCGCCGACATCGACCATCCGCGCCGCCCCGCGCTCATCCACATGCGTGAGGCGAGTCACGCCAAGAGTGCTTCAGTGGCGGCGCGCACGTCGGCCGCCCGCATCAGGCTCTCGCCCACCAACGCCGAGCGGACGCCGGCACGCGCCAGGCGGGCGAGATCGGCGGGCATCGCAATACCGCTCTCGCTGATAAGGAGGGCATCCGGCGGTGCCAGGGCGGCGAGGCGCTCGGTCACACCGAGGTCAGTCTCGAAGGAGCGCAGATCGCGATTGTTGATGCCGAGGAGGCGGGGCGTAAGCCGGACCGCGCGCTCCAGTTCCGCCTCATCGTGAACTTCGATCAGGGTGTCCAGTGAGGCGTCGGTTGCCGCCGCGTAAAGCTCGGCCAACTGCCCGTCGTCCAGCGCCGCCACGATCAGGAGTACCGCGTCCGCTCCCAGCGCCGCCGCCTCGGCGACCTGCCAGGGGTCGATCGTGAAATCCTTGCGCAGGACCGGCAGGGTGACGCCTGCGCGCGCCTTGAGCAATACGTCGTCGGAGCCCTGAAAGAACGGCTCGTCGGTCAGAACCGAGAGGCAGGTGGCCCCGCCCGATGCGTAGTCGCGCGCGTGTTGCCGAGGGTGCCAGTCGGCGCGGATCACGCCCTTGGATGGGCTGGCGCGCTTCACCTCGGCGATCAGCGCGGTGCGGCCCTCGGCTATCGTGCTGGCGAGCGCGTCGGCAAAGCCGCGTGGCGGCTCGCGCGTGTGCGCCTCCGCCTTCAGATCGGCGAGCGAGCGTTGGCGCTTGCGAACGGCGACCTCTTCCGCCTTGTGGGCCAGGATGTCGCGGAGGACGTCGGGCACGGCACCGATCACAGGGCGATCCAGTCGCGCAGCAGCCGCTCGACATTGCCCCGGTCGAGCGCTTCGGCTGCCCGTGCCGCGCCTTCGCTCAGCGTCGGAGCGGCGTCTGCAATCACCAGCGCGGCGGCCGCGTTGAGGCACACGGCGTCGCGATAGGCACCCGCCTCGCCACCAAGCAGCCGCGCCAAAGCCGCCGCGTTGTGGCCCGAGTCGCCGCCCGCCAATGCGCTGAGCGGGTGAGCCGTCAGGCCGGCGTCCTGCGGGCTTCGCCGCCGCGCCTCTCCAACGCACCCGTCGGCCACCGGCACGACGAC
>JAABUN010008325.1_pt1 | contig 10377 bp, 6 predicted proteins | sample 5559311 | NCBI WGS metagenome assembly JAABUN01 (sample SAMN10711877, study PRJNA513370) | rock metagenome | isolation source: Antarctica rocks | place: Antarctica: Victoria Land, Siegfried Peak sud
CTCAGCAACCAGCGGGCCACACTCGGCGCCGCCGGGTGCCATCGGTTGTATGAGGAGAAGGTGTCCGGGACGCGGCGTGACCGCCCGGAGCTGGCCCGCCTGCTCAACAACGTCCGCGAGAAGGACGTGGTCGTCGTCACCCGCCTCGACAGGCTCGTCCGCAGCACCCTCGACCTGCTCGAGGTAGCGGAGCGTCTGCGGGCCGCGGGCGTGGGCCTGAGAAGCCTCGGCGAGCCATGGGCGGACACGACGTCGCCGGCGGGCCGGATGGTCATGACCGTGTTCGCCGGCATCGCGGAGTTCGAGCGGACCCTCATCGTCCAACGCACCCGGACGGGGCGTGAGGCGGCGATGGAGCGGGGCGTCCGCTTCGGACGGCCGCCCGCACTGACGGCCGACCAGCTGGCGCTCGGCCGTCGATTGGTGGACGAGGGCACCTCGGTGCGCGCCGCGGCGCAGGTGCTCCGCTGCCACCACGCCACGCTGTATAGGGCGCTGGGCGCGGCGGCCAGGCTGAGGGCACTTGAGCAGGAAGTCCGATGATGGATGCCGATCCGCTCGCCGACGCGGTATCCCGCTTCGGCGCGTCCCTGAAGCCGAAGCTCTCCGGCAAGGGGGCAGCGGGTGCGCCGGAGGACCAGCTCAGGGCGCCCCTGGAGCGCCTCGTCGCGGACGCGGCGGAGGCGCTGCTGTTCAAAGCCGGCGACGTCGTGATGGTCGGAGAGACGACGTTGGCGGCGCTGAGGACGCGTCCCGACTACGCCGTGACGGCCGGTGGCGCCCTCGTCGGCTTCATCGAGGTGAAGGCGCCGGGCAAGGGCGCCGACCCGCGCAAGTTCAGGGACGAGCACGACCGGGCGCAATGGGACAAGCTGAAGTCCCTGCCGAACCTCGTCTACACCGACGGCGGCGCGTTCTCCCTCTGGCGCGACGGCAAGCTGCAGGGCGGGATCGTCCGGCTGGAGGGCGACGTCGAGACTGCCGGGGCCAAGCTGGCGGCGCCGGCCAGCCTCGAGCGGCTGTTCTCCGATTTCCTCCGCTGGGAGCCGATCGCGCCTTCCAGCGCCAGCGGCCTGGCCGAGTTGAGCGCGGGCCTATGCCGCCTGCTGCGCGACGGGGTGGCGGAGCAGCTCGCCCTGGGCACCCCGGCCCTGACCGGCCTGGCCCAGGATTGGCGGCGGCTGCTGTTCCCGGAGGCGACCGACAAGGAGTTCGCCGATGGGTATGCCCAGGCCGTGACCTTCGGCCTGCTCATGGCGCGGGCGCAGGGCATCGTGCTCGCCGACGGCCTGGATCGGGTCGCCAGGGCGCTCTCGAAGAGCAACACCGTCATCGGCGGCGCGTTCAAGGTGCTGACCGACGACGTGGACAGCCAGGAGGCGCTGAAGACGTCCCTCGGCACGTTGACCCGGGTGCTGGGCGGCGTGGACTGGGCCGTGATCAGCAAGGGCGATCCGGACGCCTGGCTCTATTTCTACGAGCACTTCCTGGAAGCCTACGACAACGTCCTGCGGAAGCAGACCGGCTCCTACTACACGCCGCCCGAGGTGGTCACCGCCATGGTGCGGCTCGTGGACGAGGCGCTGCGCGACCCGGGCCGCTTCGGCGTGGGCGAGGGGCTCGGCTCGCCCGACGTCACGCTGGCCGACCCCGCAGTGGGGACGGGAACATACCTGCTCGGCGTGCTGCGGCGCATCGCCCTGACCACGGAGGCGGACCAGGGAGCCGGCGCGGTGCCGGGCGTCATCGGGGCCGCGCTTAGACGCATCATCGGCTTTGAGCTACAGTTCGGTCCCTTCGCGGTCGCGCAACTACGGTTGCTGGCGGAGGTGGCCGACCTGATGAAGGTGAAGGGGACGGTGCCGCGCGACGTGCACCTGCGCCTCTACATCACCGACACGCTGGGCAACCCGGACCAGGAGCACGAGTACATCCCGCAGATCCTGAAGCCGCTTGCCGAGTCCCGGCGCCAGGCGAACGAGGTGAAACGGGCCGAGCCGATCACCGTCGTCATCGGCAACCCACCCTACAAGGAGAAGGCGAAGGGTCGGGGCGGCTGGATCGAGGGCGGCAGCGGCAACACGGTGGCGCCCCTTGACAGGTGGCAGCCTCCCGCTGCGTGGGGAGTCGGCGCGCATACGAAGCACCTGCGCAACCTCTACGTCTACTTCTGGCGCTGGGCGACCTGGAAGGTGTTCGGCGACGCTGCCGCCTCGCAGGCAGGGCCAGAACGCAAGGGCATCGTATGCTTCATCACGGTGGCCGGATTCCTCAACGGGCCGGGTTTCCAGGCGATGCGCGACGACCTGCGGCGGACGGCGGACGAGATCTGGGTGATCGATTGCTCGCCCGAGGGGCATCAGCCGGCGGTCGGCAGCCGCGTCTTCCAGGGCGTGCAACAGCCGGTGTGCATCGTGCTGGCTGTTCGAACTGGGAAAGTTGATGCCACCACGCCCGCACAGGTGCGGTTCCGGTCACTGCCAGCGGGCGGTCGCGATGCGAAGTTCACGGCGATGGCGGCCCTCAGCTTGGATGGCGGGGGATGGATCGGCTGCCCGACGGACTGGCGGGCGGCCTTCCTGCCGGCCGCAACGGGCGGCTGGGCAACCTACCCGGCGCTGGACGACTTCTTCATCTACAACGGGTCGGGCGTGATGCCCGGCCGCACCTGGGTCATCGCGCCAGACCGGCAGTCGCTGGAGCGGCGCTGGACGACGTTGACCAGGGAGCCAGACGCTGACCGGCGGGAGGTGCTGTTCCATCCACACGGTTCGGATGGTGAACTCGGCGACCGCCACACTGGCAAGTTACTCTCCGAGGGGCTGCACGGCCACGAACACCGGGCGGTCTCGGTGGCGAAGGATAAGGGCAGCGTCGTCTTGCTGGGACAGTACGGGTTCCGGTCTTTCGATCGTCAGTGGATCATCCCCGATAACCGCCTGCTCAACCGGCCGAACCCGTCGCTGTGGGTGAGGCACTCTACGCGCCAAATCTACTTGACCGCGATAAACCGAACCTCGCCCAGTAGTGGCCCAGGCTTGACCTTCACCGCGTGTATTCCGGACCTCGACCACTACAACGGCCGGGGCGGGCGCGTCTTCCCGCTCTGGGCAGACGCGGCGGGCACAGAGGCAAACATCCATCCAGGCTTCCTCGCCAAGCTGTGCGACGTTCTCGGAACAGCCGTGCCCGCCGAGGACGTCATGGCCTACATTGCCGCAGTTGCCTCCCATCCAGGCTATGTCGGACGCTTCGCGGCCGACCTGGTGCAGCCCGGTCTACGCATTCCGATCACGGCCGACACGGAACTGTTCGCCGAGGCGGCCGCACTCGGCCGCGAGGTCATATGGCTGCACACCTTCGGCGAGCGGCTCACGGCACCTGCTGAGGGGCGACCCGTCGGCGCGCCATGGATGCCCGGAGATCAGCGGCCGAAGGTGCCGGCCGGTGGGGCGATCCCCTCATCTGCCGATGCCATGCCGGACGTCATCTCCTACGAACCGGCGATGCAACGCCTCCACGTGGGCACCGGTTACGTGGACGGCGTGCCTCCGCAGGTCTGGGCCTATGAGGTCTCGGGTAAGCAGGTCCTGACGCAATGGTTCAGCTACCGCGGCCGTGACCGTACCCGACCGATGATCGGAGACCGACGCCCGCCCTCGCCTCTGAGTGAGATCCAACCGGAGGCTTGGCCCGTCGAATATACGACCGAGCTGTTGAAGCTGCTGAATGTGCTCGGGCGGCTTGTCGCATTGGAGCCGAGGCAGGCGAACCTGCTGGAGCGCATCTGCACCGCCCCCACGATCCCGACAGAAGACCTCACGGCAGCCATGGCTGCAGCGCCTGCAGCCATCGCCCGCCGAACGGCTTCGAAGCGCCGCAACAGTCGGCAAGGCGATCTGCTTGGCTGAGAAGCGGGCCGCTCCGGATAGGCCACACGTGACGAGACGATTGAGGCCACCGAGGGTTCTGGACCGAGGCGGAGCCGCATTGAGCGCTATGCTCGACCCGTCTGGCCGTCGGCCTATCGCCGACACGCCACCATCCGCGTCACACAAGTAGCGCCACGTCGCGGGCGAGGGATACCGGCTCGCGTGTGACGGTCCGCTCCAGCAGCGACCGGTCCCCGATCAAGACGACGCGCCGACGCGCACGCGTCAGCGCCGTATACAGCAACGCCCGGTCCAGCAGGCGGCTCGGCGCCAGCGGGACGAACACGGTATCCCACTGCGAGCCCTGGGCCTTGTGGCAGCTGATCGCGTAAGCCAGGTCGATCTGGCCGAGCTCGTCTCGGGAGAGATCGACGACCATCCCGTCCAGCCGTGCCGTCACGCGCTCGCCGTCGGCGTCTAGGACCACGCCCATGCTGCCGTTCCAGAGGCCGCGGTCGTAGTCGTTCCGCGTCCATATCACCGGGTCGCCCTCGGCGAAGCGGCCCGTACGGCGCTTCGCATGGGCGTTGTAGCGGTGGAAGTGCGTGTTGATGGCGTCGATGCCGGCCGGGCCGAGGTAGGCCGCCGCGATGATCTGGGCCTCCCCGCCGCCCGCGTCGTCCCGTAGCCGCTCCAGAACCTCGACGATCTCCCCCAGGCCGCATTCGATAAATGCGCACCCGGGCCGATCCGCCTCGTAGTCGGGCAGCGGCGGCATGCGCCCGTCGCGGACGGCGCGCGAGACGAGCGGGATGCCCGTCGCCTCCTCGGCCCGCAGGACGCGCGTCAGCTCGACCTTGGGTATGGACGGACTCCGAACGAGGCGGTGCAGCGTCAATCCATAGCCGATGGGGGGCAGCTGGGCGACGTCCCCCACGAGCAGGAGGCGGGCCTCGTCGCGGAGGTGGAACAGCAGCCGGTACAGGGTGGGGAGGTCCACCATGCTGGCCTCGTCGACGATCACGAGGGCGTCCGCGGCGACATGCACAGCCCCGCGGGCGAGCTTCCCGAGCCAGGACGCGATGGTGTGGGCCGGCTGGCCGGTGGCGGAGGCCATCCGTTGCGCGGCGCGGCCGGCGAGCGCGAGCTGATGGACCTGGAGGCCGGACTCGCGGGCGGCCTCGTTGATCGCGCGCAGGCAGGTCGTCTTGCCCACCCCGGCGCCGCCGACCAGCAGGGACAGGCGCCGCGACACCGCCATCCCGACGGCGGCCCGCTGCTCGTCCGTCAAGGGATGAGCGGCGCGCGCGTCGTGGCGGGTCAGGAACGCCCCGACGTCCCAATCCGCCGTCAGCATGTCCAACTGTCGCCCGGACGCCTCCAGGATCGCCCTGAGGCGCTGCTCGATGTAGCGCTCGGCATAGGCCGCGCCGGCGGGCTGGTAGCCGGCCGCGCAGGGGATGGCGGCCCCCTCGGCCACGGCGGACGCCAGCGCCTCCTGGGCGGCCGCACGCGGGACGCCTAGCGAGCGCATCGCGCGGCGGAGCACCTCGTCCTCGACGGTCACGGTGTGCTTCTCGTCGAGCCGGTCGTAGAGGGCGGCTTCGATGACGGCGACCTGCCGCCGCGGGTCGTCCGGCGCGATCCCGAGCGAGCGCGCGGCCCGGTCCACGTGCGTCCAGGGGCAGATGGTGAGCAGGCGGTACGGGTTCTCGCGCAGCTTCTCCACCGCCGCCTCGCCCCAGAGGTCAACGGCCTTGCGCGCGAGCCTGTCGTTGATCCCGACCCCGTCGAGGAACACGACGGCGTCCACGACCGCGCGCAGCCCGTTCCATGCGTCGCACACGACCTCGGACTGGGTCCTGGGCAGGATCGCGGACAGCGCGTCCGTGTCGCCGCGGCTCAGGACTTGGTGAAGGTCCTCCCCGAAGGCGTCCCAGAGCCGCTGCGCCGTGGCGGATCCGACGCCGGCGAACTCCGGGCGGTCGGCCAGGAACCGCATGATGTTCCGTCCGCGCGGCAGTGACTGCGCTTGGGCCTCTGGTCGGCAAGCCGTGCTCAGGGCGCCACCCTGCGGCCCGTGGCGGCCATGTGTTCGGCGATGGCGTCGTATCGGCGGAGGCGGCGGCGGAGCTCGTGGACTTCGCTGCGGGACGCCGCGAGCTGCTGCTCGAGGCGCAGGATGCGCGCCTTGTCGTCGGAGTTCCTCTCGGGCGCAGCCTCGGACTCGGGCAGCTCGATGCCGAGCTGCCCGACGGCGGCGTCCAGGGTCGCGGCGAAGCGTGGGTTCTGCTGGAAGGTCTCGCGCGCGAAGCCGCAGGTCTGGGCGACGGCGGTCTTGTTTACCTTCCCGTGCCGTCCGGGCAGCCTCAGTGCACCCGCGCGGAGGCGGTCCACGTACGCGACGAGCCGCTCGTGGTTCGCGTCGCTGACGGCGAGGAGGCCGCCCCGGCCAAGCCCGGCCGGCATCAGCGGTTCCCCGCGCGGTGGATGGTGGGAAGCGCCTGATCGAGGTAGGCCTCGTCGAGGTTCCTGGACGAGGCGTTGTACGCCCATCGGGCGAATTTCTCGAGCAGGGTGTCCTGAACCTTCCTGAGTTCCCGGTTCTCGGCCTCCAGTAGGCGGATGCGCTTCTGGCCGGCGGTCTCCGGCAGGGGAGCCGCCACCGCGGGCCTGGATCGGGACGTATACGTCTCGTAGGCCGCGCGGATGGGGAGGTGGTTGCTCAGCGCCTGCCGGGTGTAGCGCGCGCCGGTCGACCGCTGGACCGCGTCGCAGAGGCCCGGCCATGTGAGGCGCCCCTCCCAGGCCCTTATGATCGATGCGATGCCCTCGACGCGCTCGCGGGTCAGCGTCGGCCCCCGCCGCCGCGTGGACGGCTTGGGGGAAGGGAGGCCCCGCTTAGCCAAGCGGCACCGCCCCCGTGCCCGATCGCGGGACCGGCGCCCCGGACGGCGGGATCAACTGCACGCCCGTCGCGGTCTGGTGGTCGCGCATGGCCTGCTCGATGAGCGTGTACCGTCCCGACTTGGCGAGGGTGATCTTCGATCCGACGGGCGTCGCCGGATCGGTCAGGAGGGCGTGGAGTTGCTCGAGACGTTGGATCGTCTCCGTGTGCGACCGCACCCATTCCGCCGCGCCCTCGTAGTCCTTCAGGTCCGCCTCCGCTGCCTTGGCCAGGCTGCCGCGGGCGAGGGCGAGCTGGGCGGCGACCTTCCCGACCTGACCGGGGTGACTGCCCTTGATGCAGACGTGCTTGGTGCAGTGCATGCAGTCGCCGTACAGCGGGCAGGGGGCGGCGGCGAAGTCCTGGATGCAGAAGCCTATCTCCGTGGCGTGGCCGTGTTCCCCGCGCGCCGCCACCTCCGCCATGGTGACGGGAGGGTTCACCCTGACGGGCTTGCCTCCCCGCATCGCCGCCAGCTCGCGGTCGTGCTGGCGCTTCCTCTCGATCACCTCCTCGGGCCGGCGTTGGTCATAGGCCGCGTTCTGCCTCACGTCCCTGCGCCCGCTCCAGGCCGCGATCTCCAACTGCGAGAGCCCCCCCCGCTGCGCGACCGTATTGAGGTAGTGTCGCAGCTGATGCGACGTGAGGCGGATTGGGCGCTCCGGCGTCGAGAGGCCGAGCCGGTCGAACATCGACTTCCTGTCATCCTTGTGTGACAGGCCGCTATAGACGTCCATGTACGCGATAGGCGCGATCATGCAGCGCCATGTGGCCCAACCGTCGCCGAACTGGTTCTGCCTCGAGACCATCAACGCCTCGCTGAACTTGAGTCCGGTCCTCGGATCGAGGATCGGCCATCCGGCAGGCAGCAGGTCCACGATGGCCCTCTCCACGTCGGCGAAGAGATACTCGTGCCTTAGGTTCCAGCGCTCCTTGACGCTGGGTTCAATCGGCACGACCCCCGCCTTACGTAGGAACTGGGTGCCGCCGGTCCTCAACTCGAAGCCTATGATCCGGGCGACGTCGGAGGCCGTGAGGTCCATTCCGCGAAGGTGGGCGCAGTCCCCGGGGAGGTAGAGCTTCCCGGGGTTCTCCTCGTACCACGTCGCTATGAGGCGTGCCTCGTTAGTATGCTGCCGCAGCCGCATGATGGCCTGCCTGGCGACTGGCGCCATCAGGTCCGGTATCGCCTTGGCGCCGTCCTGAAAACCCTTCGAGCCCGGCCAGCGCAACATATAGCCCGGATCATCCTTGGTGAGCGGAGGGATCTCGCAATCCACCGACAGGCGCAGGATCTCGTTGATGCGGTCCGGTGCGCAGCACAGCAGGGCGACGATGGACGTGAGGATGACGTCGCCCGGCTCGGTGGCGATCATGAATGCGTCGGCGACGGCGTGCAGCACCTCCTGCGAGGGGAGCTTCGCGGCGCGGCGCTCATCCGCCTCAGGGCCGATCCGGCTGGTGTGGGTTGCGCCGTATGCGATCCCGTGCTGCCAGTCGAGTGGCGCCACGGCCGAGAGGTTGTGCTTGCGCAGGAAGGCCGCGATGACGCCCAGCCTCTGCCCGACCTGCGTCGCATACCTGGCCCCGCCTCTCACCATTGCGACGTTCAAGGCCGTATCCAGCACCTGTCGGTCGACGTGCAAGAGGTCGGGCGCGAGCCCCAGTTGCTTGAGGGCCGCGGTGATGGCCCGGAAGGCGAAGATGTCATAGGCTGGTGACGTTATCGCCTTCCGCCGCCCCGCTTCGTAACGTATGTAGGCGCGGGCTTGGCTGCCGAGCGGCTCACCGAACGCAGATCCTCGTCTGGCGGTTCTGGGAGGGGCGAACTCGGTGAAGTAGAGCGTTTCCTGGCTGGGCCCGCTCGGGCACGGATAGGAGGCCGACACGTCCCACGCCTCGTCATCGAAGCGGAGGCCAGCACCGAACACCGTGAGATCCTCACGGCAGAAGCGGATGAAGTCGCCCATGTTGTGCGACGCGGTCCGCTCGGCCCTCGACATGAATGGGATGAACTCAGGCATTGGTACTCTCCGTCAGTGCAAGCGCCCTCAGCCCACAAAGCCGCACCACCTCGGCGCAGGCCAGGATGGTTTCGTCGTTCACGGATGCGACCCTCAGCGGACCCTCGGCAGCCCTCCTCCTGCGCACGTCCAGCAGTCCCTGCAGCATCGCCTCATGCGGACCGTCGACCCAAGGGCGGAACAGGCGGCAGGTGTAGCAGGCGACCGGCTTCGGAAGGCCGCAGGCCCCGTGCTTGCTGCAGCCGCCGATGTCCTCCGGCGCGCCCCCGTCCGCGACGACGCCGTAGACGGACCGTCGGACGTCGTGCTCGGGATCGTCGCCCTTGCGGACGATCGTGCCCATGAAGCGCTGCGCCAGGGGGGCGAGTTCTGCCGCGACGCGGCTGCTGATCCGCTTCAGGAGCTGGGCAACGATCGCGTAGTAGTGCCCGACGCTCGTAGTGTCGCTGTGGTCGAGGAGGAACGCCAGTTCCGCCGGGCGCACGCCCTCGCTCACCGCCCTTGTACCGAAGGTCCTGCGGGACCGGGTCGCGGTCGCATTGATCGGCTTGCCGGTCCGCTCCGACATAATCCGCAGGCCCTCCAGCGTCACGGTGATGCGGCCCACGATTGCAACCGCAGTAGGTGGGTCGACACCTAAGCCCAAGCCCGCGAACGCCCCATGGACTGCGACGTTCGGAAAAAGGGGCGCTGCTTCGGGATCGCCCATGTTGGCCAGGCGTGCCTTCTCACGTACGACGCTGGCCTGGGCCTCGATCACCTCTCCTATCTCGGACACCAACTCCCGATCCGTGAATTGCGTTCGGGCTTCGACGTTCCTGCCCTTGATGCGCGGGACCGACAGGGTGTACCGCACGGCTCCGTCCGTTCCATCGACCCGTTTGAAGTCGCCGACCTGCAGCAGGGCGAGCTGCAGCGGCCGCGGCGCGATCGATCCGGAGGGGAGGCATAGGCCATAGTTCGACAGCGAGACGCGCCCGTTCCCGAAGGCGACGTGCAGCTCCCGATGGAGCCCGTCGTACTCGAGGTCAGTATAGGGACCCTGCACCGGGCACCTCTGGCGGACTGCCCGGGCCTTTTCGATGCTCGTCTTCGGCGCGTCGGTTGCGAATACCAGTGCATCCGGTTCTATGCCGGGGAGCCCGAGTCTTGCCCACGCCCGGACGTTGCGGTGAGCGGTCGTCGAGTAATGCAGGTGACGCTTTTCAAGCTCGCCCCGGTAATTGATCAGGTGAGCAAGGGTGATGGACGCGGCCCCGGGCGTATCTGCGGCGACGCGGAGCAGCAGGCGCTTGAGCACATGAGCCTCAGCTGCGGCACTGCTCACGGGGCGGGTCGCCACGAGGTTCATCATTAAGCCCTTGAAGCTCGCCACAAGCTGCGGCGCGAGGCCATGGAGGTCATCGAAATTGATGCCTCGGACCGTTCCGGGTCCTGAGATCTGGGATTGCCCCGGTTCGGTGGACACCAATGACGCTTTTGCGCGAGGTGTTCGCTTATGCCCAAGACCCATCCCCCGTATTCACCTGAGTTC
>JAABUN010008575.1_pt1 | contig 10376 bp, 14 predicted proteins | sample 5559311 | NCBI WGS metagenome assembly JAABUN01 (sample SAMN10711877, study PRJNA513370) | rock metagenome | isolation source: Antarctica rocks | place: Antarctica: Victoria Land, Siegfried Peak sud
CTTGTCACGCTATTCATAGTCGCAAGCCTGATGACGATGGTGGGTATCGTTGGCCTCGCTACGCTTCATGAGCACGAACCTCATCCCGTTCCTGCAAGTCACGTCCGTCAACGTGGTGGGAATTAAGTGTAGGTTGAGGTGGCCATAGATCATGTGGCTACGGTGGAAATCTGGGCGGGCACGGCGTCGGTCAGTGGCGGTGTAATACCAACCCCCCTAGACATTGACCTGTGCCCAGTCTCGGGTGGTGATGGAATGTGATGCGGTCGGCATCCTTCATGGGGTAGGATGAGGATACGGGTAAAAAGTGGTCACAAGAGACCCGCCGGCTGAAAAATTTTTCCGGCCAGACGCTTGGCATGTCGCCGCGAGCTGAACGGTGCCTCCGTATTCGGACGTTTGCTTCAGGGGCTGGCCTTGGTGTCCACAAAGGGGTCCGCCACCGGTGGCAACGGAACTGAGTTATTTCACTGGATAGCGGAACCGCTCGCGCGTCCAGCAAGGTAACCCTTTCCGGACAGGAGCAAGAAACCAGCCCGGTAGGCTTGTGACCACTAATTACACGTATTCTCAAACTATCCCTAGTATCCCAGCAGCACTCGGTGGTCGCTCGCGGTCCCGAACACCCCCGCGCGCTCGTCCACCCGCACGCACGGCCGCGCCTTCGGCCCGCACCGCTCCAGCTTCGCCAGCGCTCCGGTCTTGGCCCACTCGTCCCGGCTCGCCCGCAGCTCGGCCACCTCCAACTGCAACTGCCGCTTCTCCACCCGCGCCGCGCCAATCGCTCCCGTGTCCCACCACAGCACCAGCCCGCTCGCCAGCCACCCGACCAGCACCAGCAGCGCCACCGCCGCCGCCATCCAGCCCAGCAACCGCCAGCTCGCCCATGCCACCACGCGCCGCAACGCCGCATCCGCCTGCCCGGCCTGCTCCGCAACCCCGGCCAGACGCGACAGCAGCGGTCCCGTCGCCGCCCGCACTGCGGCCACCCCCTCCACCGCCGCCCCGGCCAGGCTGTCGGCCACCGCCGCCCGCACCGCCCCCTGTGTGCCGATCTGCACGTCCCGCACCCCGCGCGCCAGCGTCTCCCGCTCCCGCGTCAGGGCCGCCCGCTCGGCCGCAAGCCCCTCCAAGGCCGCCTGCACCGCCGCCTGCTGCCGCTCGGCAACCTCCATCAGCCCATACAGCCGGTCCTCCGCCGCCTGCCCCGTCACACCGTCCACCGCCGCCTCCCTCTGCCCGTCCCCGGGTCACATCCTCATCCTCGGGCCTGACCGCTGGCTTTCCAGCGACTGCCGGCGGGACGCCTCCCGCGCTGCCTCCTGGGCGGCCTGCTGCTGCGCCGCCCGCTCCTGCAGCCGCGCCCGCATCCCGGCCTCGGCCGCCCCCGCGATCCCGCTCACCACCTGCTCCGGCCGCGCATCGGCCAGCACCCGCGCCAGGTTCGGCCGCTCCCCCATCCCAAACGCCTCGCCCTGCTCGCGCAGCACCCCCGCCGCCCCGGGCTGCCCGCGCACCTCCTGCCCGAACCCCAGCAGTGCCTCACGCGCGGGGCCATAGGCCGGATCGGCGTCCAGCCGCGGCAGGGCGGCGTTGTAGGCCGTCAGCAGCCGGTCCCACCGTCCCACCAGCTCGCGCGCCCCTGCCTCGTCCGCAGCCTGCTGCGCCTGTTGCTGCCGGTGCGCCTCGAACCGCTCCCGGAACCGCGCCCGGCCCTGCGCCACGTCCTGTGCCAGCTCGGCGCCTGGCGCCGGCCCCGCCGCAGCGGGCGCCGCCGGCCGGGGTGCCGCCTCCGGCCCTGGCCGCGGCACCACGATGGCGCTCTCCGGCCGCAACGGGTCCAGCCCGCGCCGCTCGGCGTAGGCCCGCTCCGGCCCGACGCGGTCCAGGCTGTAATCCAAGCTGGTGTCCTTCGCCCGTTCCCGCGCCAGGGTCCGCCCCAGCCCCGCCCGGTCGCCCAGCTCCTCCGCCGACCAGTGCAGCGCCACCCCGTCCCGGTGCCGCGTCAGCGCCACGTACGCCGCGTGCCGGTCCATGTGCGCCGACGCCAGGACGTGCGCCCGGTCCACCGTCACCCCCTGCGCCTTGTGGACCGTCGCCGCATAGCCGTGGTCCAGGTAGGCGTAGTCCCGCACGTAGAACGTCACCACCGGGGCGTCCTTCCCCTCCGGCCCGTCGAGTCGCACCGTCAGCCGCTCGCCCTTGCTGTCCATCGCCAGCACCGTCCCCAAGCTGCCGTTCTTGACCGCCGCGCCCCCGCGCCCGCCAGGACCCGCCCCAAGCCCGCGCTCGTTCCGCAGGAACATCAGACGGTCGCCCGCCGCCGTCGCCCGCGCGCCGCGCTCGGTCTGCACCACCTGGTCCGGCCCCAGCTCCCCCGCCGCCCGCACCTGCTCCCGCGCCAGCCGGTTCAGCTCCCCCACGTCCGCCCGCGTGTAGGCCAGCATCACCTGGCTCCGCTCCGGTGCCGCCTGTCGCTCCGCCGCCCAGCCCGCCACCAGCGCCGCCCGCGCCGCGTCCTGGGTCGCATGGCCCCGCACCATCCCGGCCGCCTCGTAGCGCCCCAGCGCAGCCCCGGTCTGCGCCGTCGCCAGCTCCCGCGTCGCGTCGCGCTGCCACGCCTCCCGCTGCCGCCGCACCGCGCCGATCTCCGTCGCACCGTGCCGCTCCGCCAAGGCCCGGAACGCCGCGCCCGCTTCGATGGCCTGCAACTGCTCGGGGTCGCCCACCAAGACCACCTTGGCCCCGGCCTGCCGCGCCGCCGTCAGCACACGCTCCATCTGCCGGCTGCCCACCATCCCCGCCTCGTCCACCACCAGCACGTCACGCGCCGTCAGCCGGTCGGCCTCCCGCCCTTCCTTCCAGCCCCATTCCAGGCTCGCCAGCGTCCGGCTCTCGATGCCGCTGCCGCCCTCAAGCCCCTCGGCCGCAATGCCCGACAAGGCAGCCCCCCGCACCCGGTAGCCCGCCGCCTCCCACGCCCCCCGCGCCACCCCCAGCATCGCCGACTTGCCCGTGCCGGCGTAGCCCACCACCAAGGCCAGGTCCCGACCCGCCGTGACGTGATGCACCGCGTCCCGCTGCTCGTCCCCCAGCTGCAGCCCGCCCGCCTCCGCCCGCCGCACCGCACGGTCAACCTCCGCCGCGCCCACCCGGTGCGACACGGACGCCCCCAGCTCCGCCGCGGCAGCCTCCATCCGCTGCTCTGCCGCCACCATCTCCCGCGTGGTGAACCGGTCCAGACCCCGCCCGTCCTTGCCCACGAACCGCAGCTCCGGCGACGCCGCCACGCGCGCCAGCACCGACGTGAACTGCTCCGCCCCGTCCGTGTGCCGGTGTAGGAACCGCACCAGGTCGTGCCTGCTGAACGTCGAGTGCTGCCGCGTCAGCGCGTCCAGCGCCACCGTGGGATCAGCGGCGATCTGCTCCCCGTTCCGCCGCGCGATGTCGTCGTGCTCGTCCCGGCGCTCAGCGTCCTCGCCCCGCTCCGCCCGCCGCATCCCCGCCGGCCCGACCTTGTGCTGCGGCTCAAGCGGGATGCCCTGCTCAGCATAGGATCGGTGGTCGATCCGCGCGTCGTGCCCCAGCTCGCACAGTCGCTGGTTCGCCGTCTCCGCCCAACGCTCGCGCCACCCGCCCAGGAGCGCCCTGTCGTTCCAGTCCCGCGCCTTCGGCCCGAACCCGTCGCCCTCTACCCGCCGCATGGTCAGCATGACGTGCGCGTGCGGCTGCGCCTCGCCGTCCGCCCCTGTGCCCCAATGCACGTTCAGGTCCGCCACCATGCCGCGCGACACGAACTGCTCGCGCACGAAGTCACGCGCCAGCGCAACCGCCTCCGCCCGGGACAGCTCCCGCGGCAAGCTGATCTCCACGTCACGCGCCAACTGGCTGTTGTGCTGACGCTCCCGCGCCTCGACCTCGTTCCACAGCGTCGCCCGGTCCAGCCACCGGGACGGCGCACCCGCCGGCAGCATGATCTCCCGATGCACCGGGTCCGCCTTGGCGGTGAAGTCGTGGTCGCGGTCCAGCCGCTCGTCGTGCAGCCGCTCGGCCGCACGGTAGGCCGCCGCCGCCACCGCACTGCGGCCCATGCTGCGGCCGATTACCTTGGCAGAGAAGTGATAGATCGCCATGTCAGGGGTGCCCGTCGCCGCCTTGCGTAGTTCTGGCTGGCAGCCTGGCACAGGACAGCGCACGCCGCAACACGGCGTATAAGCGCGCACTCACGTATCTGCTCCGTTCCACTCCGCAGAAAGAGTGACGGTCTGATCGCGTCACGATGACAGACTAAGCCTGGTCTATGACGCCTGCACTAGCATCACCGCATGGGCAATTGAGCGTCTGTAGCCTTCGGGCAGCTCGGCTCCGGGTAGCCTATGCACCGGCCACCACCGCAATCGCTTGTGTTCCGAACTGACCGATAGCTGCTCCGACCCGCATCGGCTCACTGCATAGGTTACAATGAACACGAACCGACCTGACAGGACTTCATACACCCAACTGTCCAGGATGGGGCCAACCTGCACACCAGCACCTATCTCCTCCTGGAACTCCCGTACGACGCACGCCTCTGGCGCCTCGCCCACCTCCAGCCGTCCCCCAGGCAGCTCCCATTCGTCCCGCTCGTTCTGGAGTAGCACTACCGCCTCACCCTCAATCAGCACGCCCTTCACTGATACTGGCAACCGATGCTCCACTCCCACCTCTCTAATGTCGCACAAACAAAGTGACGTCCTACACACAGGCTGTTAGCCTGTGGCCATGGCAGCGGTCGTTCCCATTGCCGGCCTGTTCGAGGCCCACCTGACCGTCTCCAATCTGGACCGGTCCATAGGCTTTTACCGCAACGTGCTCGGGCTGCAACTGGCCCACGCCATCCCGGCCCGGCATGTGGCCTTCCTCTGGATCGGCGAACCAGGTGCGGCCATGCTTGGCCTGTGGTCCATCCACTCCTCGCCCATGTTCATGCGGCTGCATGTCGCCTTCCGGGTCACACTTTCGCAAGTCGAGGCAGCCATCCCGGCACTTCGTGCGGCAGGGATCACGCCGCGCGACGGCGGCGGCGGGCCAGAGATCACCGAACCGGTCGTGATCCCCTGGATGCCGGCGGCAAGCGTGTACTTCGACGACCCGGACGGGCACTCGCTGGAATACATCTGCATGTTGCCGGATGCGCCACGCCCCGACCTGGGACGGGTCAGGCTGTCGCACTGGCGCAACCTGGACGGCAACCGCCAAACCGAACCGAAAGGCTGACCATGGCACGCAAGCCCCGCGACTACGACGCCGAACTCCAAGCCCTCATGGACAAGGCCAAGAAGCTCAAGAGCCAAAAGACCGTGCAGCTCGGCGAACTGGTCCAGGTCACGGGTGCCGACGCCCTGCCTGTCGAGGCCCTGGCCGGCGCGCTGCTAGCTGCCGTCGAGCAATCCAAGAAGTCACCCGAAGCCGTCACGAGGTGGGCCGAACGCGGCCAGGCCCTCTTTCAGCAAGGGGGCGGGGGCAAGCGGGGGAAGGCAGGTGCCGCCGAACCTGCCGGCGGACCTTCTGGCGACAACGGCAAGGCTGCGGCGGCTGGTGGTGCAGCGTAACCGCCTCGGCGCCGCACGCGCCCTGACCGACACCCGCGATTGGGCCAAGGCACGCCGCGAACGCACCCGCCACTTGATCGAGCTGGGCGGCCTCGTCCTCAAGGCCGACCTGGTGGAGCTGCTGGACGACGACCGCGCAACTCTGCTCGGCGCACTCCTGGATGTGGCCAGCCAGCTCCGCGGCGCGGACGACACGGACCCCGCGCACCTCCGCGCCCGCTGGCGCCGGACCGGGCTGCGCGCCTTCGAAGCCGAACGTGATGCCGCGGATGCGGGACAGGGACAGGAGGGAGGGAGCAAAACCGTGCCCCATTCAACAGACCATGGGGCGTCGCCATGAGTCTGAGCGCAATCCACAACCTCGACTATGCCATCCTGTTGTGCAGCAAGATGGCCGAAACGCGCGCCTTCTACCGCGACGTGATGGGGTTCCCGATTGAGACCGACCTTGAACGCTGGGTCAGCTTCCGCATCGGCGCCGCGCTGCTGACGCTGCGGCCTCGCGGACCCTGGGCCGTCTGTGACGATGGTGCGTCAGTGCCTGGGTCAGCGTCGGTCCAACTCGCATTTCGCGTTCCGCCCCAGGCGGTGGACGCCTGCCATGCGGAACTGGTTGCCAAGGGTGTGCCAATCCTGCGAGGGCCAACCGATCTACCTGCCTGGCGTCACCGCACCCTGTTCTTCCGCGACCCCGAGGACAACATCATCGAAATCTACGCCGAGTGCTGACCCGTGATGGGGGTTGCAGCCATTCTCTCGATCACCCGTGAAACGCCGGACCAGCCGGACGTGCTGCACCTTCTGCAACAAGCCGATGCGCGCTCTGCCTCCCTCTATCCAGCGGAAAGCCGGTTCGGGCTGGACCTGGCTGGGCTGCTGGTTCAATCGGTGCGGTTCTTCGTCGTGCGCCTGGACGGTCGCACCGTTGGCTGCGGTGGCTACGCCCTTGGCCGGGATCGCGACGCCGAGCTGAAGCGCATCTTTGTCCTGCCCGCCGCGCGGGGTCAGGGCACGGGGCGAGCGCTCGTGTTGGCCATTGAGAACGCCGCCATTGCCGAGCAGGTGCAGTGGATGCGCCTTGAGACTGGCATCAAGTCGGCTGAGGCGCTCCATCTGTACCGGCGCCTCGGCTACACCGGGCGCGGTCCCTTCGGTGCCTACGCTCCCGACTCCCTGAGCGTATTCATGGAAAAGCAGCTCGGTTGCGTTCCGGCAGCCAGCGTTTGAAGGCTCGCACTTGCGGTCCCATCGCAGCTTCCTTGTCGGCGGCTTCTTGTTCGACCTGCCGGAGGCGGAGTCGAAGGTCGGGACGGCTTCCCGTCCCGACGCCTTTCGGTGCGTCGCGGCGCGCAGGGGCAGTCAAGGATGGCCGCAGGCCATCGCGCAGCGGCGCACGCCAAGGGCGTGCGTCCTTGACGGCTCCGAGCACCGTGGCACCAGCCCAGCCGTGAAGGAGGGGTACGGGGTCTGTCAGCCCCTCCCACGCCATCGCTCGGTGCGCTTGTCCTGCCATTCAGCGCTGAGTCGTGCCCAGCGGGTTTCTTGGATGCCCTTTAGTCGCTGCCGTTCCGCCTCGGTCAGTTCCGGCAAGCTTCTTAGGATAAGCTGTGAAGGGGTTTCTCCGGCAGCCTGCCGGTCGCAGTTGGGCCGGCGCCGCACAGCGCTGCACCGCCGCTCCTGGCGCGGCGCAACGGGCCGGCCAGGCAACAGCAGCTCGTAGGCGTTGCTGGTCTGCTCGGCTCGCGTGGCGCCCCGCCCTCCCGCAGGCCAGGGCCGGCGCACCAGGCGCCGCTCCCACGCCACCAGGTCCACCGCCTGCAAGGCTTTCAGCGCCCGCAACACGCTGCTCGGATCGCACCCGGCATCATGGGCCAGGGTGGCGTGCGCCGGGTCGCACTGCCCGTCCACGCCCAAGCGCCGCAGCAGAGCGCGGGCAACTAGGAGGTGGGTCGCGGTCAGCCGCCCGGCCCGGCGCTCCAGGTCGGCGCGGGCCAGCCAGGCGCGGCGCTCGTCGGCCGACAACGGCCGCTGCGGGCCGACGCCGAACAGGCTGCCCCGCCGCCACGGGCGGGGGTGGTGGGGATTGGGGGCACGCGGGGGAACCCAGACGGGGAGGCGTCCGGGGGTAGGCATGGCAGGCTGTACGTCGGGCAAAGCAGTCCCTTCCTCGGTGGGGCCAAGGTGCGAGGAGGGCTGGCGCCAGGACGTGCAAGACCGTCGCAAGACAGGGCTTGCAAAAGTCGGCCGGTTGAGGGATTCTGCTGACTGTCAGATCTCGCAGAATCCCTGGCCTCGGCCGGTATGTTGTCCCAGGCCCGCCCTCAAAGGCGGGCCTTGGCGTTTTTGGGTTCTGGGCGGTCCAGATTCCTTCAATCGTCCCGCGCACGATGCGCGGTGCCTGCGACCATGACACATTCGTGAGGGCCGGGTCGAGGCTGTTGCGAGAGTCGGTCCTCAAAGACCTGATAGCCCACAACATATCAAAGAATCAACGTGTCAACACGTTGGCATGTTGTCAGGTTGACGTGTCGGCGTATGGGTTCACCGCTCCCCAAACGGGTGCTTGCCATGCTTGCGCAGCACGTCATCCAGTGCCTCTCCGAGAAGAGCCTGGATGCTGACGCCCTGCTCTGCTGCCAGGATGCTCACCGCACGGCTCAGCTCCGGGGTGTAGTAGCCCCCGATCATCTTCTTACCGTCGCGCGGCTTCCGCGCGCTGCCTTCAAGAACTTGGGACCGGTCAGCCCCTCTCAGGGCGCTGTTCGTGCGCTGCTGCTTCAATCCTGCAAACCGGCTCATGCCATCTTCCTCAACAACCCATCTTGTTGACTAGTTGGCGTGTCAACGTGTTGACGCAACCAAGCCCATAACGCGGCTACCTCGTCGGCCGCTTTGCCTCCAGGCTCCACCTCGGCAGCAGCCTTGCCCCGCTCGGTGCTGTGGTGAAAGGCAGCACGGTCCGGAAGGGTGACAGGGGCAACCTGCAAGCCAAGCTGCTGCACGAGCTGGCCGGCATCGGCATACAAAAGGGGCGCCCGGGGAGGGCCAGCCATGAAGATGACGAAGGCTGGCTTGCCACTTGCCTTTACGAGATCGGCTGTTGTCTGGATCGCGTCCAGGTCGAAGGCACGCGGGCGGCACGGGATCAGAATGAGATCGGCAGCACGGCAAGCCTCCCGGGCCATGATATCGGCGTGGGGCGGCGTGTCGATCACCGTGAACTGCGCGCCCATTCCGGCCACCTGCTGTAGCTTTCTTTGCAGCAGGGCATGGGCCGCACAGTCGATCACCTCTGGGTCGCTGCCACCACGCCACTCGCCCCATTTGCTCGCCGTGGCTTGCGGGTCGGTGTCGATGATGAGGGACAACAGCCCATTTGCTGCGGCGGCTACGCCAAGATGGATGGCCAGCGTCGTTTTGCCTGCCCCGCCTTTCTGACTGATAACAGCCACTGTTTGCATGTTGACTATCCAACGTGTTGACACGTTAACGTTGGCGGAGACCATGGATGGGGTCAAGCAGCACTGCTCCGGTCATCCGGCATGGGCCTCTTGTCCTGCATCGCTGGGACAATTATGTCTCAGGTGTCGTCCCTGGGCCGGTCAGGCCGTAAACCACCGGGGGGTGCCACATCGGGTTGCGCGCGCATCACGAACGGCACCAGCATGGGGGTTCCCTAGGACGATGCGCCTTCCTTGATGCGCCGCTTCAGCATGGTTTTAAACGCGAGCTGCTTGGCAGTCCGTCTGACCTCGGCAAAGACTTCATAGTCCGTTGTGCCTATGCGCTTGTGGAAGCGAGCCTGGATCGTTCCCTGCTTCGTTGTCTCTGCCGGCTCCACGGTGTCGAACTCGCATAGAAGTTGCGGCAGAAGCGCCAGGTCATCCTTGGTTACGGCAATCTGCCCACGCTTGGCCTCGGTTGCAGCATCCCCGTGACGCCGAACGGTATGCCGGGCCGTGCTGTTTTCTAGCACAACGGCAAAGCCCGTCACTGGGAAGCCCACGGCCTTGCCGACTGCCGCTGCGTTCCGAACGGGTGCGATGACATGCACCTCAACCCTGGCGGTCGTGGCCTGGGTGTCGTGCAGGAAACGCTTGATGGCGTTGGCCGCCTGAGCATTGCGCCTGGTGGACCCAGCACTGGCCCCACGCCTCTCAACCATCAATGGCGTACGTTGCTGGCTTGGGCATAGCCGATCAGCTTTCCTTGCATCGGCGTTGGAGCGAGCGTGTTGACGTGTTGACGTGTCAAGAAGGGTTCATACCCGGATGGGTCTGCTTTGCGAAGGGCTGGAGTTGCGGCCTCGGTCGGTTATGCTGCGCCGTGGCGTCAGCGTGCCGGCTGTCCATTTCCCGCAAGGGAGCCAAGCGCCAAGGGAGCTTCGCGGCTCCCTTTGGTTTTTGGGATGCCTGCGATGCCGACCCCAGCGGCAGCTCGGCAACAGCGGCAGTGACCGCCGCCCCACCCAGATTGCACGTTAGGCGCAACGACCCCGGCAAGTCCTCGCGCCCGCTTGGGCGCCTCCGGCCGGGTCCGAATACTGCCCCCGGCCAAGTCCCCGCGCGGTTCCGCCCGCTGCGCTCCTCCCGCGACTGCCCCGCTGCTTCCGCCTGACTTCCCCTGCCTTTCCATAATGGCGATTCGGCGCTGCTGCGGTGCAGCATGGGGTGCCGTCAGAGCTGCTTGTGTCTGACCTGTTCACGCCCGCGCTGCTGCAGCTTAGCTGCGAGAAGAAACAGGGCGCCGGTCGGTATGACAAAAAGAGGGGGCAGGTTAACCCCA
>JAABUN010008576.1_pt1 | contig 10374 bp, 10 predicted proteins | sample 5559311 | NCBI WGS metagenome assembly JAABUN01 (sample SAMN10711877, study PRJNA513370) | rock metagenome | isolation source: Antarctica rocks | place: Antarctica: Victoria Land, Siegfried Peak sud
CTGCTTGCTTACTTGCTACCCCAAAGCTATAGAAGACTTGGGGTAGCGTCCATCATTTTTCTTTGTACGCTGTTTTTCCATATCCTCACTTATCCTTTTACGGCTCCTGCAGTCATGCCCTGTACCAGATAACGTTGCAGAAAGATGAATACGGCTATCATCGGGAGCGAGACCATCACGGAACCCGCCATGGCATCCGCCCACTGGTACTGGAACTCACCGACGTAGGTCAACAGGAACCCTGGAGGGATCGTCCTCATATCCTGGCTGCTGGTGAGGCTGAGGGCGTAGAGGAGATTGTTCCACGCGTTGAGGAAAGAGTACAAGCCTACGGCAATGACGCCTGGTCCAATTAGCGGTAGTACCACACGCGCCAGTGCTTGCAGACGGGTCGCCCCATCCACCATCGCTGCTTGCTCAAGCTCGGGTGGTACCGTATCGAAGAACCCGCGCATCATCCAGATAGAGAGCGGCAACGAGTACGTAGTGAAAGCGAGTACCAACCCAAGATAAGAGTCTAGGAGATTCAACTGCCTGAAGAGCACGTAGATCCCCACCAGCAGAACCACCAGGGGAAACATCTGCGAAGTGAGGATAAACAGGAGTGCCGCCCTTTTGGCGGGAAATCGGAGCCGGCTGAACGCATAGCCTGCGAATACCGAGACGACGATGCTCAATACAGTAGCAAGACTGGCTGTGATAACACTGTTGAAGAAGTAGGTAAGGAAACCCGAGCGATCCAGGAGCTGGCTTATGTAGCTGCCTAGCGTTAGCTTGGAGGGGAAGAACTCCGGCGGCAAGTCGAAGGCCGCCTGGTTGGGTTTGATAGAGGTTATAAGTAGCCAGTAGAGAGGCAAGAAGAGCAGCAGGAGCACGAACAGCATAACCCCAAAAGCTATGAGCCTCTTTCTCCGTTCGCCGCTGCTGAGTTTTCCGATCACTATTCTTCTTCTCCTTCCATGGCCCGGATAAAGAACACCGAGAATGCTAGCAGCGCTACGAGCGTAACTACCCCTATCGCAGAGGCGTAGCCAATATTCAGGTTCTCGAATGCCTGCCTGTAGACGTAGATGGTAAGTGTGGTCGTCGCGTTGACCGGCCCGCCTTGGGTGGTCATCCAGATGGGATCGAAGAGGTTGACGCACCAGAAGACTTGAAGAGCGATCACAATAGTTATTATGCCCTTAATGTTTGGTAAAGTCACGTATCTGAACCTTTGAAAAGCAGACGCTCCATCCACCTTCGCCGCATCGTATTCATCGCCGGGAACGGTCTGCAAACCGGCCAGGATCATTAGCATGTAAAAGGGTGTCTGGTTCCATATGTTGAGGAGGATAACCGCCCACAACGCATTGCTGGTCGAGCCAAACCAGTTCATGAACCCGTCGGTGATCCCGAGCTGGTCCAACACATAGTTGATGATCCCAACCTGAGAGTTGAATACGTATAGGGCAAGGAGGCCTACCACCACGCCGGGGAGCACCCACGGGATAAGTGCTATTCCCCGGAAGAAGTTCTTGAACGGTATGTTCTCGTTAAGGGCGAGTGCTAACGACATTCCCAAAACGAGGCAAACGGTTATTGAGACGACCGTCAGGATCAGGGTATTTAACGCCGCGGTCCAAAAGGTAGAGTCCCCAAAAAGCCTACTGAAGTTGTCCAGCCCCGCGAACGGCGCGGTAGCAGTGTTTAGGAGTCCCGCATCCTTGAAGCTCAGAAGAAGTGCCTGTACCAGTGGATAGAAGATCACTAGTCCGAGAAGAACCAAGGCCGGCAAAAGAAGTGCTCCCGCGAACAGGATCTCTTTTTGCGCGGATTTCGAACTGTAAGCTTCAAGAAAGCGACCCCAGCGGCGCTTGACACTACCTTTGGGTGCTAATCGTTCCATTACACCTCCTGCAAGCGAGGGGCAGCCAGGTGCAAACTAGCCACCCCTCTTACTTAGGCTAAGATCCGTATACCGTCTTTAGACTCTGCTGTGTCTGCTGTAGGATCTGCTCTATCGGTGCATTCTCCAACGCGGCTTGCTGCATGGCCTGAATGATGAAGTTCGACGCTTCACCATAGTTGGGCCCGTAGGGACCGCCCACCATGGTGGGGAATATCTCGTCGATATAAGTTTGGCTTACAGGGTCGGAGAAAGCTTCATTGCCCTTTAGGTCAGGCTTTAGAGCGGGGAGCACACCATAAGGAATCTGGTACTGCTGGATGGACTCCTTGCTCGAGATAAGGTACTTGGCGAAATTCCAAGCGGCCTCCCTGTCCGCAGCTTGTGAAGAGATGCCGACCTGATGAATGTCCGCCAGCGTTTCCGACTTCTCATTCACTCCAACCGGAACCGTGGTAACCGAGAACTTGTCGTAAAAGGCGTCGCCTTCGAGCTCACTGTTCAGACTTCTTAAGATACCTACTACATAAGGACCGTCGAGCTTGAACATGATCTTGTCGTTTGCCATAAGCTCGCGCTCTTCTTTGATCCCTTGCCCCGTGGGCGTGTTGCCATTTTTCACCAGACCACGCAGCCACTCCAACGCGTTACCGACCTCAGGCGTATCGAAGTTGACCTCATTGTTATAGAGCGGACGGGCACCGAACGCGAAGAGCCAGGGCCAAAACTGCACCAGTGTGTAGGATGGCTTGGTCGTATCTATCCCAATGGGGTAGACACCGGAGGGCAACTTACCGGCGGCCTGCTCGATCTGCTGGTTGAGCTCGTCCATAGTCGCCGGCGGCGCTTCGGGGTCCAAGCCAGCTTGCTTCATGAGGTTTTTGTTGTACCAGAACGCGTGTGGCGTCAGCGACAATGGCACGGCATATAGCTTGTCCTGGTACTCACCCGCTTGCAGGCCACCTTGATAGTTTTTGTTGAGGAATTCCTCGCCCACTACCTCGCGCAGATCCACGAGTGCTCCGTTGGCGCCGAGCACTTGGGACCATGGCCCGGAGAGCTGCATGACGTCCGGCAGATTACCACCAGCGGCTCTGTTCAACAGCTGTTGCTCCATGTTGTCGAACGGGATCGCGGTGTTCTTGATGCTTGTATCGTTCTGGTTCTCGTAAGCTTTGAGAACCTTGTTCATATTCTCGCGCGTGGCCGCCTCGGCAGAGACCCAGTTCGCAAATTCTAGGGAGCCTTGATCTCCATCTTGCGACTGTGACCCGCCGCAACCGGCAAGCCCCAATAGAGACGCGGCCGCAAACGCGCTACCACCAACTTTCAGGAAATCTCTTCTCGTCAACCCTCTCGACGTATGTATTTCCCCACTCACCTTATTCTCCTTCCCTTGATCTTCAGAGCATTATCTACTCTAAAAATTCCAATCTGACTACAACTCAACGACCTATTGAAGCTCATTACATCGGTCTTCAACCCACCTTTAACAATATTTTAGCGACTTTGCCAGGGTCCGTCAGCAGCTTCTCGAAGCAGGCTTCTCCTTCAACGAGCGAGGCGTGCATTATCCATGGCGTAAGGTCTACCCGACCTTCACTCAACCACTGCAACGCCAACTCGAAATCGACCGGAGTGTACCCGAAGGAACCTTGGAGGTGGAGTTCGTTGCGGACAGTGAGGTTCACGGGTAGCATACTCTCAGTCTCATGCAGGCCCGAGAAAACGACCCTACCACCAGGCCTCGTCGCTTCGGCACACTGCTGGCGCGTAACATCAGCCCCCACGGCGTCCACCGCGACATCGAAGCTACTATCCGTGGATTTCTCGGGCAATTCTTCGAGCGAACGGATGGCTACGCCCCCAAGCTCGCGGGCGATATCAAGGCGTTCCTCGTTTAGGTCCATCACCACGACCTCGTTCAGGCCGAAAATGATAGCGGTGCGCAAGGTTAGCAGACCTATGGGACCAGCCCCGACAATGAGCATTCGGTCTGCTGGGGATACGTTTACGAGGCGACACACATGCACTGCACACGCGAACGGCTCCGACAAAGCACCTTCGCTTAAGGAAAGGTTCTCCGGTAGCACATACACGTTCTCCTCAGGAACGGCGACATACTCCGCATATGCTCCGGGCCTGTGGGCTCCGATCAGTTTTCGGTCGACGCACAGGTTGGCCTGCCCCGAATTACAGTACTTACACCTGCCGCAATAGACGAGTGGGTTGGCCGTCACCCGATCACCTACTTCGAGACTTGCTACCGTATCATCGACTTCCGCAATCATCCCGGAGAATTCGTGTCCCATTACCAGCGGGGGTTGGCGTAAAGAATTTTGTCCCAGGTACCCGCTAAGTTCCGACCCGCAGATGCCTATTTCTCCAACACGGATCAGAACCTCCCCTGGCTCCGGTTCGGGCCTCTCTACCTCTCTCATGTTCATCTCTCGTGGTCCCTCATACACGAGTGCCCGCATCTTATCCGCCATTCCCCGAACCTCCTGTCGTGTCTAACTGTCCCATGTCACTCCCACCATAGGCCCATCCGTGCCGAGGTTCCGCCGTCTACGTAGAGGATTTGCCCTGTAACAAAGTCGGAGGCATCGGAGACAAGAAACGCGGCTGTGGGGGCCACGTCTTTTGGATGTCCCATTCGTCCCCAAGGTACCATTTTGCCGCCGGCCTCCGTCGTGTAGCCTGGGATGTCGAAGTAGCGTGGCACCTCAATCAGGCCGGGCCCCACGGCGTTAACCCGAATCCTTTTCTCAGCAAGTTCTATCGCCAGCTCACGAGTGAAGGCGTCTATTCCACCTTTCGTCGCCGCATAAGCGGCGTGTCCTGGCAATCCTGCATAGCCATGAACCGACGTGATATTGACGATACTGCCCGATCCACTCTCTAACATGTAAGGTACTGCTCGGCGGGCGCAGAAGAAGTAGCCCTTCATATTGAGATCAAATACTTCGTCATAGGTGGCTTCATCAGTATCGAGGAAGTCCAGATTTCGGGTCACACCGGCGTTGTTGACGAGCACATCGAGCCCGCCCAGAGCATCGGCCGCCGCGTCCACCGCGCGGTCGCACTCGTCCACCTTGCTAAGGTCGGCCTGTACGGCCACAGCATCTTTTCCTAAATTCTCTATTTCCTGGAGGGTTTCATCGGGCTCACTATGAGCGTAGTGGACTGCTACATCAGCCCCTTGACGTGCCAGCTCGACGGCGATTCCTCGCCCGATGCCCAGTCCAGCACCTGTAACCAGCACTCTTTTCCCCGAGAGACTGTTCATAGGCTACTCCTTTCATCCAAATGAGGCCAAGATAGAGCAAGGTCGCTGTGCCGAGAGTCTTCCTTTGCGTCCTCAAGGTGTTGCTCCATCTCCCTTACGGCGCCCTCTGGATCCTTCGCTTTTACTCTGTCCAAGATCCTCGCGTGTGCTTCGATAGGCCCTCTATCATCCAAACCACGAACCAAGCGGCCTCTATGGCTTGCGGTTCGGCTCGCCCTAAGCGGTTCCTTGAGTGCTTCAACGAGTAGCTGCATGAACCTGTTGCCTGAAGCGATAGCCAATCGCTGATGAAACTCGGCATCAGCGTCATCGAAACCTTCCGGGTCGTCTGTACCTGACTTAGACTTGGCGTTCATTGTGTCGGTGGTGACTTGCATCGCCTCAATATCAGTTTCAGTCGCCCGCAATGCCGCCAAACGTGCGGTATGTACCTCCAGTGCCCAACGCACCTCGATCAACTCCATTAGTGCGTTACCGTCTTGCCGCAGAGCCATGCGGAAAAAGTCGCCGGGCATTGTGGCGTTGAGGACGTTGACAGTAGGACGCCTGCCCTGGCGAACTTCTATCAACCCTTGGGTCGCCAGAGTACGCACAGCCTCTCGGATGACGATGCGACTAACACCAAACTGCTCAACCAACTCCGATTCTGAGGGAATCGAAGAGCCAGGACGTATGTCGCCGTCTAACACTAGCTCTTCGAGCCGATCCACAACCTGTGAGGACAGCAAATTAGGCTTGATATCTTTACCCACTATCATATAAGCAGCTTATATGATAAGTTTGCGAGTGTCAATAGGCCTACGCTGCTTTGCAGGCCTTGTGGCGAGAGCAGGATGTGGTGGCCGGGGCGCGCTAGACACAAGGAGGGGGGAGAGGTTGACAGTACTGGACATTGAGCAACCTGAGCGTCTGACAGAGTACCTCAAGGATGCGGGGCATGTTGGTTCGGATAAAGAGGTGTCCGTTACTGTTCTAGCTGGCGGGGTTTCCAACCGAACCGTGCTGGTATCGTATTCCTCTGGTGAGAACTGGGTCATCAAACAGGCTCTGCCTAAACTGAGAGTTGAAGTAGACTGGTTCTCCGACCCCGAGCGTATCCACCGGGAGGCCTTGGGGATGCGGTGGCTGGAGAGACTGGCTCCTCCAGGCACGATCACACCGCTCCTCTTCGAAGATCGTGAGAACTATCTCCTCGCGATGGAGGCGGTACCCGAGCCGCACGAGAACTGGAAAGACCTGCTGCTTGAAGGCAGGCTGAACACAGATCACGTCAAGCAGTTCGCACGGTTGCTGGGAATCATCCATCGCGGTGGTTACGAGCACCGCGATGAGGCGGCAAAGGTATTCTACGATCGCTCGTTCTTCGAGTCGTTGAGGCTGGAACCTTATTATGGATACTCGGCCGAGCAGGTTCCAGAAGCAGCAAGCTTCCTCCGCGCGCTGATCGAGGAGACGCGCTCTCACCGCGACAGCCTGGTACATGGCGACTACAGTCCAAAGAACGTCCTGGTACGCGAGGGAGGGCTCATCTTGCTAGACCACGAGGTTATGCACTTCGGTGAGCCGGCTTTCGACCTGGGCTTTTCTCTGACCCACTTTCTGAGCAAGGCTAACCATCTGCTGAGTCAGCGAGACGAGTTCGCAAACGCGGCGCGGCTCCACTGGGCAACATATCGTGAACAGGTAGAGAAGCTTTCATGGGCGCAGGATCTGGAGGAACGAGTGGTGCGCCACACATTGGGGTGCTTACTGTCACGGGTTGAGGGGCGCTCACCGTTAGAGTACCTGGATGAGGAAGAGGCGTCCCGTCAGAGAAAAGCAGTGCTCGCACTCTTGTATGATCCGCCCGCGACTGTGCCAGGGTTGGTGGATGAATTTTTAGGGAGGCTTTAGGGTCATGCCCAAGATTGTGCGCCTGAGTGGAATGGAGATCCTCGACAGCCGCGGTCGTCCCACCGTAAAGGCAACGTGCGAGATCGAGGGTAGCGTAGTCGGTTCCGCTTCGGTTCCGTCAGGAGCCTCGACCGGCGCGGCGGAGGCATTGGAGCTCAGGGACGGTGATCCGGGACGGTACGGAGGTCTGGGATGCCGCGAAGCCGCGGCGAACGTCGGAGGCACCATAGGTGATGCGCTCATCAATCGGTCATTCGACAGCCAGGGTGAACTTGACCGGGCAATGATCGAACTCGACGGTACGGAGAACAAGTCACGGTTAGGGGCCAACGCGACCCTGGCCGTCTCCCTAGCTTTCGCCAGAGCCAGCGCGGCGGAACGTGATGTACCTTTATATAGACACTTCGCTGACTTGCTGGAATTTACGCCTACTGCGATACCGCGTCCTACGATCAACTTGTTCTCCGGCGGCAAGCACGCGGGAGGACAGATCCCTATCCAAGACGCACTCGTCGTGCCGTTAGCAGCACGAACGATGGATGAGGCTCTTGCAACGACGTACGACGTGTACCAGGCCGCTGCGAAGATAGCCAAAGACCGCTATGGTATGCGGGTGCTGACGGCCGACGAAGGTGGGCTCGCTCCTCCGTTTCCAGACGCCGGGACAATGCTCGGAAATGCAGTCGAGGCGATAGAGTTGGCTGGACTAGAGCCGGGCCGCGACGTGGCGCTGGCGGTGGACGTTGCCGCCAGCCACTTTTACAATGATGACCGTTACCATCTCGGGGACAAACAGTTAGACGGGGCTGACATGATCGAACACATAGTGAACTGGATCGATCGCTACCCGATAATTAGCGTCGAAGACGGGTTGTCCGAGAACGACTGGGAAAGTTGGCCAAAGCTGTGCAATCGACTCGCGAAACAGGCGTTAGTTTTAGGGGATGACCTACTATGTACGAATCCGAGTCGCATTCAGAAGGCGGCGGAAAGCTGCGCCGCCAACGCCCTCTTGTTGAAGGTCAATCAAATCGGAACACTCACCGAAGCGGCGGAGGCGTTGAAGCTCGCCAGGGATGCTGGCTGGGTTGTGACGGTGAGCGCGCGTAGTGGGGAGACAGAGGATAACTGGCTCGCGGATCTGGCGGTAGGCTGGGGAGCAGACCAGATCAAAATCGGCTCGATTACGCAATCCGAGCGTCTTGCCAAGTACAATCGACTCCTGGAGATTGAGGCGGAAGCCGGCTTCCGCCTGGCGGATTGGCCGAAGGAGCCGTCGAGTGTATCGTAATCGTCGCGTCTGCAAAGGGGATGGAGTATGAGTCTGATCGAGAACATGGCCGCACTCGACGTGCAAGAGAGAGCGCTCGCTTTTTGGGGTTTGGGGCAAGTTGGAGTCGTTATCAAAGGACCGGAAGGCATGATCTATCTAGATCCTTACCTTACCGATTCAGACGGAGCTGGGGGGCATTTGCCACGCGAGTTTCCTCCTCCTCTGTCACCGATGGAAGCCGCTAATGCAGACGCCGTGCTCCTAACTCACGACCATGCCGACCACACCGACCCCGACACGCTTCTTCCCATGGCAGAAGCATCACAAAACGCTCCGCTAGTCGGTCCATACACCAGCTGCGACAAGCTCGTGGAAGCCGGGCTCGACGCTGAGCGCTTCATAGTACCGGACGTAAACAAGCCGTTCGAGGTCGCGGGAGCCACGGTTACCGCCATCCCGTCGGCTCATACAGGACTCGAGTACGATTCGGAGCGCGGCTACCCGTATTTCGGTTACATAATCGAGTGGAACGGTGTAACCGTCTATCATGCGGGCGATACTGTAATCTACAGTGGTCTCATAGAAGCGCTCTCTCAGTGGGACATAAACGTGGCGTTTATTCCTATAAACGGTCGCGACTGGTTTCGTACGTCTCAAGGGATCATAGGCAACACTAATATTCGAGAGGCTGCGGAACTAGCCGAAGAACTCGACATAGATGTGATCGTGCCTACCCACTACGATCTCATCGCGGCGAACGCCGTGGACCCCGGGCATTTCGTGAGCCATCTCTATCAGCTCAACCGGTATCGCAGCCACAAGATTCTCCGGCCGGGAGAGCTTTTCTACTTCGTACGGGAGGAAACATGAAGATATCTTCCTTCGAACTATTTAAGGTACAGCCGCGTTGGTTGTTCCTGAAAATTTCCACTGATGAGGGCATAGTGGGTTGGGGTGAGCCCATAGTGGAGGGAAGGGCCGAGACTGTTAGTGCAGCCGTGAAGGAACTCTCAGAGTACCTTATCGGGAAGGACCCGTTCAGGATAGAAGACCATTTTCAGGTCCTGTACCGCAGCGGTTTCTACCGGGGAGGGCCGATACTGACGAGCGCCATAAGCGGCATCGAGCAGGCTCTGTGGGATATCAAAGGGAAAGCTTTAGGTGCCCCGATTTATGAGCTACTTGGTGGAGCGGCACGTGAGAAAGTCAGAGTGTACAACTGGATCGGTGGTGACCGCCCCGACGACGTTGCAAACCAAGTCCGGGCGCAGATTGAGGCCGGCTTTACCGCAGTGAAGATGAACGCCACCGAGGAAATGCACTACATAGACTCACATTCGAAGATAGACGAAGCTGTAGCCCGGATGGCGGTCGTTCGCGAGGTTGGCGGCCCTGATTTCGACGTTGCCATAGATTTCCACGGTCGTGTACATAAGGGTATGGCGAAGGCGTTGGCACGCGAGCTGGAGCCGTACAATCCTCTGTTCATCGAAGAGCCCGTGCTACCCGAAAATAATGAAGCGCTCAGGGAGATAGCGTGCGCCACTACAACACCCATAGCGGTTGGTGAGAGGATGTATACGCGTTGGGGTTTTAAGGAAGTCTTGACCCAAGGCTACGTAGACATAGTACAGCCCGATCTCTCGCATGCCGGGGGCATACTGGAGACACGCAAGATCGCCGCGATGGCCGAGGCCTTCGATGTAGCGGTTGCTCCGCATTGTCCTCTTGGGCCTATTGCTCTAGCTTCCTCTTTGCAATTGGATGCCTGCACGCCCAATGCCTTTATCCAGGAACAGTCTCTTGGCATCCACTATAACAGTGGCGCCGACCTTTTAGACTATCTCCAGGATCCGGGCGTCTTCGCGTACGAAGGCGGATTTGTTCCGATCCTCACTGGGCCAGGCTTGGGCATAGAAATAAACGAACAGAAGGTACGCGAAGCTGCGAAAGTTGGCCACCACTGGAATACAGTCGTGTGGCGAAACTACGATGGTACAGTAGCCGAATGGTAAGGTACGAAAACGAGAT
>JAABUN010008577.1_pt1 | contig 10374 bp, 7 predicted proteins | sample 5559311 | NCBI WGS metagenome assembly JAABUN01 (sample SAMN10711877, study PRJNA513370) | rock metagenome | isolation source: Antarctica rocks | place: Antarctica: Victoria Land, Siegfried Peak sud
CAGATCCGGCTGCGATCCGTTGAGATAGTTCCGTTCATCGATGTATTCGGCGGTAGAACCATCGAAGAAGGTGCTGTTGGCACCGGTCGTCGGCGGAGTTTGGATACCGGTCGTGGCGTTGTACACTTCGAACTCAGCATATCCAGCCGCTCGGTATGCTACTCGCGGCCAGATGGAATCACCCGGCCGCACGACCAACGAAAAGTTGATCTGAAACGAGTCGTATCCCGGCTTGAGGTTACCAAGCGTCGTAACGCGCCCCATCCCGGGGGTCAGCGGCCGTGCCGGCCTGAATCCGCCTACTGGACAGGCCTCCGCCGAGGCCGACCCAGGAGGATTCGCTCGACGCGCTGTTGCATGAGAAGCGCCAGCTCGGCTGCGGGTATTGAGCCTTGTTCTGCCGGTAATACGCGGGGTCAGAAGTGCTTCTGCTGCTCGATACCCGACCAACTCGAGTTCGAGCCATTGCTGCGGCCGACGACGACGCAAATTCCGGGCTCAGCGAAGCCCTTGAAGTTTCTATATTGCTCCCTCCAGGTTGCGAGCCCGATCGGATCAGTCGGCCTGTCACCAAAGTGATATCGTCGTAACTCGGCCAGCGTGGCGGTCAGTGGGTGAAATGATGCCGGTGGGATTACCTGCTCGGTGACCTGCCCCGCAGTGTCACGAAACTCATACCAGCTGGCTCCGGCTCCGTCTTTCGTCTCGGCCACAAGCCTCATCGGTGTGCAGGGGGTTCCTCCGCGCACCTCACCATCTCCGGTATGCGCGTAATTGGCGATGCCGTAATGGAACAGGGGCACCATCAAAGTGGCGACACTGAAATGAGCTAGGCGCCTCGTCATCTCCACCTCACCGGCCGCTCGCCGACAAGCCCAATCCATGAGCAAGCTACGCCGGCTGCCGAGGTCTGTCTACACAGCGGACAACTCTCAACAGAGACGCCTGACCGTCGGCGCACCACCCTTGGCGACCCGATGCCCGTTGGATCCCCGCCTGCCCGTACGCCGAAGACCGCGAACGCGTCAGTACGCGCCGCGTCGGCTCACCACGGCGGCGCCGGTACGCCACAGGATGGTGAGGTCCATCGCCAGCGACCAGTTCTCGACGTAGTCGAGGTCGAGGCGCACCGCCTCGTCCCATGGCAGGTCGGACCGGCCGCTGACCTGCCACAGACCGGTCAATCCCGGCTTCACGAGCAGCCGGCGATGGACGTCGTCGCCGTAGTGGCGCACCTCGGCCGGCAACGGGGGGCGGGGTCCCACCAGGGACATCTGGCCGCGGAGCACATTGACCAGCTGCGGCACCTCGTCCAGGGAGAACCGGCGCAGCCAGGCACCGATGGGCGTGATCCTCGGGTCTTTCTTGATCTTGAACAGCAGCCCGTCGCTGGCCTCGTTTTGCGCCATCAGCGCGGCCAGCTCCGCCTCGGCGGTGGCCCGCATGCTGCGGAACTTCAGCATCTCGAACTCGCGGCCGGCCTTGCCCACCCGGACCTGGCGGAACAGGGCGGGGCCCGGGCTGGTAAGCCGGATGATCACAGCGATTGTCAGCAGCAGCGGGCTGAGCAGCAGCAGGGCGCCCAGCGCCAGCAGCCGGTCGAAGCCGCCCTTGAGCACCCGCCGGCTGCCGGTGAACTCGGGCTGCTCGACATGCAGCAGCGGCAGCCCGGCGACGGGTCGGATGTGAATCCGCGGGCCGGTGACGTCGGTGATGGCCGGCGCCACCAGGACGTCGATGTCGCTGCCCTCGAGGTCCCATGCCAGTTGGCGCATCTGCTGTTGGGACAGGATCGACCATGCGGTCACGGCCAGCGTGTCGGCGCCGGTGGCCCACAGCGCGTCCAGGATCGTCCCCGAGGTGCCGACCACGGGTACCCCGTCGATGGTGTCCTGGGTGCTGCGGTCAAGGCAGGCGCCGACCACGGTGAACCCGGCGTAGGTGTCACGGCGGACCTGACGGACCAGCTCCGAGATCGACCGCTCGGTGCCGACGAGCAGGACCCGGTGGTGGCAGCTGCCCTTGCGCCGGGCGGCGTGCAGGACCTGGCGGGCGGCGTATCGGCCCACCAGCGCGCCGAAGGTGGCCAGCGGGAACGAGACGACGACGTAGCCGCGCGGAATCGGTGCGGCGAAGCCGAACGCCACGCTGGCCACCACGGCGCCGTACCGGACGGCAGCGTTGAAGACCCGGCGGTACTCCTCGGACCCGGTGCCGAGGAAGCGTTGCTCATAGGCTCGGCTTGCCGCCGCCGCCACCACCCAGAGCACCGGAAACAGCAGCGTGCAGACGACGTATGCGTGTCCGCTGGACGACCCGTCGGCGAACCGGACCAGCGGGGCCACCACCGCCGCCGCCGCAGCCACGGCGAAGTCCAGGGCTACCAGGCCGCGCGCGTACTTCGGCAGCCAGCGCGGCGAGGTGTGCAGCGGCGCCTGCCGCTCGTCGCTTCGCGGGGCCATCGTCGTCGTACCGCCGGTCGCCCGCCGTTCGACCGTCCCCTCGGTGGCCGCGATCCGCCGGTGCCGGGCCCGCGGCGGGGTGCGCTCGTCGCCGTCAGCGCTGCCCAGCGTCCACACGGTGCGGTCCTCGTCGTCGGAGTGTTGGGTCCCAGCGCCCGTCGAACTGGTACGCCGGACTCCAGAACTATCGGCGCGAATTCACCCGAACTGTTGCCCAGGGGGAGGGGGACTTGGCCGGTCCGGCTGTCCGGCGGGCACACTGCATCAGGGAGAAATACATCCTGGAGGACCCATGGCGCGGTGTGAGGTGTGCGGGAACGACTACGACATGTCGTTCGAGGTGCACGCTCAGGGAGTGGTGCATGTCTTCGACAGCTTCGAGTGCGCGATCCACCGGATGGCACCAGTCTGCGAACACTGCGGGTGCAAGGTGATCGGCCACGGCGTTCAGGCTGCGGGTCGGTTCTTCTGCTGTGCACAGTGCGCCGGGGCCGAGGGGGCCGCCGGCCTCCGCGACCGTGTCTAGCGCCGCTTCGAGCGCCGACTTCAGGGAGGAACCGGGTGCCGGGAAAGAAGAAGGCCACCGGGATGAGCACGCGGCAGTCGTTCCTCGACCGCAACGTCATCGCGGAGAACAACGCGATCATGCGCTTCAACGAGGACATCGAGAATGCGGCCCGGGGGATCAGCCGGCCGCGCGTGCCCGCCAACGATCGGGGCCGCGAGCGGACCCCGCGCCGCTCGGAACGAACGGCAGGACCGTCGCGCCCGGCCCGGTCGCCGCAGCCCGTTCGACCCCCGGCGCTGCTGCCCGAGCAGGAGGAGGCCCTGCGCACTGCGGTCGCCACCGCCACTGACGACGAGGCCGTCGCCCGCGCCGGGATCACAATGGTCGAGTCCCTGGCTCGCGGCGACAGGTTCGAGCGCGCCGGTGACGCCGGCTGGCGGACGCTGGCCGAGGCAGGGACGGCCGGCGAACGCACCCTCCGGGATTGGGATCGGCTCCGGCTGGCCTGGACCGCCGTACGCCGGGCGGCTCTGGCCGAGTGGGTGAAGATCCACCCTGAAGCGGCGGCGCTGCAGGAGAAGGAGGAGAAGGCGGCCGCCCGGACCGAGCGGGCCGCGACTCGGCGGCTGACCCCGCGGCGAAGCCGGCCCCGCCGGCCCGCGTCCGGTGTATCGGTGGAGTCCGAGGCGGGAGCGGATTCCGGGGAGGGGCAGCCGCGGGCGCCAGGCGCCGACGCGGCGGTTCCCGCGGATGGGCCCGCCGCCGGCGACGGGACGCGGGAGAGACGCCGCCGCCCACGGCGGCGGCGCCCAAGACAGCCAGCCAGCCAGCCGGTCGAGGGCACTCCGACCGAGCCGCCGCCGACCGCCGCCGAGACCCCGGCCGACGGGCCGGACCGGGCCGAGCCACCGCCGCCGACCGCCGCCGAACCGGCCGTCGACGCGCTCGACCGGGCCGAGCCGCCGCCGGCCGACGCGCTCGACCGGGCCGAGCCACCGCCGCCGACCGAGCAGCAGCCGAGTGGTCGGGATCCTCACTCGCTGTAGCCAAAGTTCATCGCAACGTAAGTGCTCGCTGCACGAATGAGCAGGTCGCCGACCAATCTCATAGATCGCCGCTTTGCGCGCCCGTGGGGTCGCTACGATCCGTGACGTCCCCACGTTGCCTGCGGACCTGCGGCAATTGACAAGTTTTTCTCGGGAGGGTTCTTGAAGACATCCACCAGACGATGGCGGAGAGGCACGATCCTCGCCGCCGGAGCGGTGCCCGTAGCACTGCTGATGTCAGCGGCGCCGGGCGTCGCCAGCCCGCACGGAAGCCATCCCGGGCCGCTGGCCCGCGCCGCTGCCCAGAAGGGCGGCGATCAGGATTCCGAGCGCGGTGGCGAGGCCCTGATTGGCGCCCGCGAGTACGCCGCCATTCGTACCGCGCCTGCCACCACCGTCAGCTCGGCTGCGTTCGCCGCCGCGCGGGCGCAGGCCGCGCGGCTGCCGGTCGCCGGTCGAAGCTGGCGTGAAGCCACCAACGTCCCCTACCAGTCGGACGCGGCCAACTACCGTGACCCGTTCTGGTCCAACTCCGGGGCCGGTTTCGGCCTCGTCAGTGGCCGGATGACGGCCCTGGACACCGACGGTGCCACTGTGTACGCCGGCGCGGCCGACGGCGGGGTCTGGAAGTCCACCAACCGGGGCGGCACGTGGGTCCCACTGTTCCAGAACGAGGAGCGCATCGCCATCGGCGCCCTGCGGGTCAACCCCCGCGACCACTCGATCTGGGTGGGCACCGGCGAGGCCAACACGGCGTTCGAGAACTACTCCGGCGCCGGGATCTACCGCTCGGCCGACGGTGGTCGGACCTTCAGCAAGGTCGGCCAGACGCTGAAGAACAGCCTGGTTTCGCAGATCAGCTTCGACGGCGCCGACAATGTCTACGCCTCGACCAGTCAAGGGCTGCTCCGCCGCTCCATCGGCGCGCGGTCCGAGCCCTGGACCACGGTTCTCAAGCCGGACCCGAACCCGACGAACTCGCCGTACCGCGGGTCCTTCTTCACCGACGTGAAGGTGAAGCCGGGCACGAACGGCAAGTACGTTCTGGCCGCGCTCGGCTGGCGGGGCGGCACGCTGCCCGACGACATCAAGTACAACGGGTGGTACGTCTCCAAGACCGGCGGCGAAAAGGGCTCCTGGCACAAGATCAAGCCCTCCGGTGACGTGGATCCCAGCCTGATCGGCCGCACCACGTTCTCCTGGTCGGCCAACGGCGACGTCCTCTACGCCGTCGTGGAGAACCCCACCACCCTGCAGCTACTGGGTGCCTTCCGCACGCAGATGAACGGCGGTGACCCGGCCGGTCCGTGGAACCTCATCGCCGATGCGGCCAAGCTGACCCGATCGGGCTCGGCGCTGGCGAAGTCCGGCGGCACGCCGGGTCAGCAGGCCTGGTACAACCAGTACATCCTGGTGGACCCGAAGGACGCGGGGCACGTGTACCTGGGCCTCGAGGAGATCTTCGAGAGCACCAACTACGGCGGCCAGTGGAGCACGATCGGGCCGTACTGGAACTTCCCGCTCGCCTGCTTCAATCCCGACCCGAGCAAGGACACCTGCCCCGGCACCACGCACCCCGACCAGCACGCCGCGACCGTCGGCCCGGACGGCATCTTCTACGCCGGTAACGACGGCGGTGTCTGGAAGCGGCCGACCTCGCTGCACAACGTGGTCAGCTGGGACAACCTCAACCGCACCCTGCACACCCTCCAGTACTACTACGCCGGCATCGGCCAGCTGGCCGATGGCAACGCGATCTGGGGCGGTACGCAGGACAACGGCGTGACGCTGCTGAAGCCGAACGCCGGTCAGAGCGTCTCGCCGTTCGGCGGGGACGGCGGTGACGTGATCGTCGACCCGAACAACGCCAACAAGGCGGTTGTCGAGTACGTGTTCCTCAACATGGCGCGTACGCAGAACGGTGGCCGGTCCGACGGAAGCTCCCGGACGTTCACCACGATCTCGCCGGCGTGCGCAAACGTCGAGTTCACTCCGAATCCTTGTGACCCGAACCCGCGATTCATCGCGCCGTTCGAGGCCGACGTCAAGGACATCAACCACTGGGTGGCCGGCGGGCAGTACGTGTGGGACAACCAGGGCAAGGGCTGGAACACCAGCTGTTCCGCGGACGCCTGCGACTGGAAGAAGGTGCACGACACCGGCGGTCAGGTCACCGCTCTCGAGGCGAGTGGCCGGACGATCTACGCCGGCTGGTGCGGCAACGGCTGCAACCCGGGCCTGGAGTCGGTCGGGCTGCCGTTCCGCTCCGGCATCGACACCAACTACGGCGGCAAGTGGCATCGGGTGAACGCCCCGGTGCTGCCCAACCGGATCGTGACCGAGCTCACGGTCGACCCAACGGACGCGGCGCACGTCTACGCGACGTACGGCGCATTCTCCCGGCGCTGGATCCCGGGCGGCGGTGTGGGGCACGTCTTCGAGTCCCGCAACGGCGGCACGAGCTGGACCGACATCAGCGGCAACCTGCCGGACATCCCGACCAATGACCTCGTCATCGAGAAGGGCCGGCTGATCGTGGGCACCGACATCGGTGTCTTCGCGAGCGCCGCTGCTCAACCGGGCAGCTGGTACAACTTCGGCAAGAACCTGCCGAACACCTCGGTGAACGACCTGGTGCCGACGCCGAACGGCAACGAACTCGTTGCCGCGACGCACGGCCGTGGCCTGTGGAAGCTGGATCTCTCCTAGGTCACCGCACCAGCCCGATCGACGCCTGTGGCCCCGCCTCCTCGGAGGCGGGGCCACAGCGCGTTTCCGCGTATTTCCTCGCGTACGTCGGCGCGGCTGTGCGCCGTGGCGATCGATCGTTGTGACTTCCGCAGCAGGAAATCGCCGAATCTCTCAGGTGGAACTCACAACGATCGATCTCTTGGGACAACGGCGGGCCGTCCGGGCAAGGATCGGGTCGAATCCCAGCCGCCTTCTCCACCCTGGTGAGATGACACAGCGGCCCAAAATGACGACGACGTTCCGGGTGACCGGGCACCGGCGCCCAGCTCGTCATTCGGCTGCCCACTTCCCGGATCGTCGCCGGACCTCCATGGTGCAACCGAATCGGGCGCCCGTCTCCGGTCTCGGGGGTGCGGCGATCGCCGAGCGGGCGCTTGCACGGCACGGCGTACGGAATGCTAGCGCCGTGACTTCGGTCGAGAGGTTCGAGCGGGCGTTCGGTCGACTGGCTTCGATCGGCCGCGACCCCGGCACGGGGGGCTACTCCAGGTTGGCCTGGACCGATGCGGACCGCTCGGCGCGGGAGTGGTTCACAGCGGCGGCGGCCGAGCGCGGTCTGGCCGCGGAGACCGACCGCAACGGCAACCTCTGGGCCTGGTGGGGACCGGCCGGTGGGTCGGCGGTGGTGCTCGGCAGTCACCTGGACACCGTGCCCTCGGGCGGCGCGTACGACGGCGCGCTGGGCGTCGTGTCCGGCTTCCTCGCTCTCGACGCGCTGATGGCGGCCGGCGTGCGGCCGCGGCGACCGGTCGCGGTGGTGGCGTTCGCGGACGAGGAAGGGGCCCGGTTCGGGCTGCCCACCTTCGGTAGCCGGCTGATGACCGGGGCGCTCGACCCGGCGGTGGCCCTACGGCGTACCGATGTCGATGGAGTGGAGCTTGCGCAGGCACTGGGTTGGTTCGAGGTCGACCCGGCCGGCCTGGGAAGCGACCCGGAGCGGGTCGGCCGGATCGGGCACTTCCTGGAGCTGCACGTCGAGCAGGGCCGGGCACTGGTCGACCTCAGTGCGCCAATCGGCCTGGCCACCGGCATCTGGCCACATGGCAGGTGGCGACTCACGCTCTGCGGTGAGCCGAACCACGCCGGCACGACGCGGCTCGCCGACCGGTGCGACCCGATGCTGCCGCTCGCCCGCGCCATCGAGGTGGCTCGCGGACTGGCGGCGGCGGCGAGCGGAGCGGTGGCGACGGTGGGGCGCGTCCTGGTGCAGCCGAACGGGACCAACGCCGTGCCCGCCACCGTCACTGCGTGGCTCGATGCCAGGGCGGCTGAGGACGGCGCGCTGGACTGGCTGGTCCGGGACTGGAGCGAGGAGGTACGCCGGACCGCCGCCGCGGAGGGCGTGGACGTCGAGGTCGTCGAGGAGTCGCGCAGCGCGCCGGTGACCTTTGATGTCGGGCTGACCGATCGGCTGGCGGCGGTGCTGACGGCTCGCGGGCTGCCGGCACCGAGGCTCCCGACAGCGGCCGGGCACGACGCGGGCGCGCTGGCGGCCGTCGTACCCGCCGCCATGATCTTCGTACGCAACCCCACCGGTGTGAGCCACAGCCCGGCCGAGCTGGCCGGGCCGGGTGACTGCGCGATCGGTGTGGAGGTGCTGGCAGCGGCGGTCGAGGAACTCGCGTGCCGGTGACCCGCTGGCACGCCGACCTGGCGTGGACCGGCTGGCCGGCGTCCCGGGTGCTGATCGAGGCCGAAGGCGAGCGGATCACCTCCGTGACCGCCGATGTCGACCGGCCACCCGACGCGGTCCGGCTGGCCGGGATCACCGTTCCAGGGCTCGCGAACGCCCATTCGCACGCCTTCCACCGAGCACTGCGCGGCCGCACCCAGGCGCGCAGCGGCGACTTCTGGAGCTGGCGGGAGCAGATGTACGCCGTCGCCGCCCGCCTCGACCCGGACCGCTACTACGCCCTTGCCCGGGCGACGTACGCCGAGATGGCGCTCGCCGGGATCACCGCGGTAGGGGAGTTCCACTACCTGCACCACCAGCGGGGCGGCCGGCCGTACGCCGACCCCAACGCGATGGCCGCCGCGCTGGTCCAGGCAGCCGCGGACGCCGGCGTGCGGCTCACGCTGCTCGACACCTGCTACCTGCAGGCCGATGTCGACGGCCGGCCGCTGACCGGGACGCAACTGCGGTTCACCGACGGCGACGCGGCCGGCTGGGCGGCGCGGGTCGACGGGCTGGTGGCCACGGATACGGTCCGGGTGGGCGCCGCGATCCACAGCGTCCGGGCCGTTGACCCCGAGTCGATGCGCGCGGTGGCCCGATGGGCCGGCGAACGGCGGGCGCCGCTGCACGTCCACCTGTCCGAGCAGCGGGCGGAGAACGCAGCCTGCCTCGCCGTGCACGGCGCTACGCCGATTCCGGGGCGTTGGGGGAGCGGACCACGGCCGTCCACGCCACCCATGTCGAGTCGGCCGACGTCGAGCTGCTCGGCGCCAGCGGAACCTCGGTGTGCATGTGCCCCACGACCGAGCGCGACCTGGCCGACGGCGTCGGGCCGGCCGGCAGGATGGCCGCGGCCGGCTCGCCGCTGTGCCTGGGCAGCGACAGTAACGCGGTCGTCGATCTCTGGGAGGAGGCGCGGGGAGTCGAGCTCGACGAGCGGCTGGTCACCGGGCAGCGTGGGCAGCACCGTCCCGAGGCCCTGCTGGTCGCGGCCACCGCCGGCGGAATGGCGGCCCTCGGCTGGCCGGCCGGCGGGCTGGAGCCCGGTGGGCTGGCCGACTTCGTCACCCTGCGCGCCGACTCGCCCCGGCTGGCCGGGGTGGATCCGGCGGTGCTGGCCGCCTACCTGGTCTTCGCCGCCAGCGCCGGCGACGTGTCATCGGTGGTCGTGGGCGGCCGGGCCGTGGTGCGCGCCGGCCGGCACCTCGGCGTACCGGAGGTCGGGGCCGAGCTGAGCGCGGCCATCGGCCCGCTAGTGAGCCCGGCCGGCCCGCGCTAGAGCCGAGCAGAGTTCGTCGTACGCCGCCAGCTCCTGCTGCACCGGCGTGATGACGTGGGTGTCGGCGACCCCCGCCACCCGTTCGCCGAGGCGGCGGCGGGCCACCCGGGCCCGGCGCCTGGCTCCCACGCCGGCCAGCCGTCGGAACACCGCAGCCAGCACCAACCCGAGCAGCACGCCGCCGACCAGCAGCAGCGTCGGCACCGGCACCCGGCCGACGTGCGGCGACGGCGGCTGCGGGAGCTGCAGGTAGGAGAAGCCGAACAGCACCAGCAGCCACAGGGCGCCGACCACGGCGACGGCGGCCAGCAGCTTCTGTGCCGCGTTCGCGGCGCCCCACCACCTCGGCCGCCGCTCCACGCCGAGGTCCGTGCCGGCGACTGCCCGGTCGAGCAGGTCGGGCAGCTTCTCCTCGTCCCGGCCGGCGGCCCGGCGTACCAGCTGCGGCCACGGCTCCGGCAGGTCCCCCGCCGCCCGGTCGCTCAGTGCCCGGACGGCGGCCGACGCCCGCGCGGCCTGGACCGGCGAGGCGGCCGGGAGCGACGTACGGGACTCTTCGAGCGGGCGGTCACCGAGGTGCAGCCGCCGCAGCGGGTCGGGCCGCAGCCCGCGGACCCAGCGGACGAAGGGCCAGCCGGTCGACGCCGAGGCGC
>JAABUN010008578.1_pt1 | contig 10373 bp, 12 predicted proteins | sample 5559311 | NCBI WGS metagenome assembly JAABUN01 (sample SAMN10711877, study PRJNA513370) | rock metagenome | isolation source: Antarctica rocks | place: Antarctica: Victoria Land, Siegfried Peak sud
ATCGCCACCGCTCAGGAGGCGGGTATGACGATCGCCGGCTTCGTGCGTGGCAGCTCGCTCAACGTCTACACCCGGACCGACCGGGTGCGGGTTCCCGCGCCGGTCTGAGGCACCTGCCCTTACCACTGCGCCCACAGCGCACAGTGGTCAGAGACCGGCAGCCTGACGCTCGCCGTGGACGTCGGTGGCGCGAGCGCGCCTCGAGCCAGGATGTGGTCCAGCTGGCGCCGTGGCCGGTCGGCCGGATGGGTGGGCGTCCGCGCCAGCGGGGTGAAGCCGCATCGCAGACCCGTCGGCAGCACCGGCAGGTTGAGGTCACCGAGCAGCAACTGCGGCCCAGGGAGCCGGCGCAGCCAGCGGGCGACCCGACGCAGCTGCCACAGATTCTGCCCAGGCACGAAGGACAGGTGCGTCGTGGCGACCGTCAGCTCGCCAAGAGGTGAGCGCAGCCGGGCGGCCAGGGCCACCCGCGGCTCGTCCTGGACGGCGACCGGCCAGCGGCTTCCCGCCGGGACGACGAAACCCCGGATCGGCCTCGCCGGCATCCGCAGGACGTGCCAGGAGGTCACCGGGTAGCGCGAGAACAGCGCCACCCCGTATGCCGGGGTCACGTCCTGGTCGTCGGCATCGTCTGCCGGGCGCCACTTCATACCGGGGGTGCCGACGAGCGTCGGCACGAACCGCCAGTCCTTGGCGCCGAGAGCCTCCGCCAGCTGCGCCGCCAGGTCACGCCCGCCGGAGCGTGGTTGGACGCGATCGACCTCTTGCGCCCCGAGCACGTCGGCGTCGATCTCCACCACGGCATCCCGCAGTCGTTGCGGATCGACTTTCCCGTCCTGCGGAGACCTGCCGTGCAGGATGTTCCAGGTAGCTATTCGCATGTTTCAGCTGTCTGCGACGGGCATCGTCACAAGCCGAGATAGGTTGAGAGCTGACGTGCGAGGTGGTCCATCTCAGCTCTGGCGAGCAGCCCTCGCTTGGTCAACAGGCGACTCCTGCCGACGGGCCGCAGACCCGTGACGTCGGCATACGACTGGTCGTAGCGGGTGAGACCTGCGTCGGAGTCCAGCGACACATGAGTCTGCTCCGGCCCGCGCGTGCCTGTTACAGGTATCACGGCGACATGGCCCAGCCGGGCGTTGAGCAGATTGACGCTGAACACGACCGCGGGGTGCGTCCCGAACTCGTCGAAGTCGACTTCCCACACCTCACCGCGGAACGGCTCAGGCAGTGACATCGGTCCGGTCGACCGGTCCTGAGCGGACGCCGACCGGCAGGGGCGGTTCGTCGGAGCCGTAGAAGTCGTCCACACTTCGCGCCATCCGCTCCTCGGCGGCACGTCGGTGCAGGAGCTCGAGTGCTGCCCGGACGATCTCGGTGCGCCCGTGGAGTCCGAGCATCTCTGCATCGCGTCGCAGCTGGGCTGCCAGGTCGTGCGGCACCCGCGCCTGCCAGGTCTCGGAGGCTCCCGTCGTCGCCGTCGTCACACTGTATACATTGCGTCGTACAGCCCTGTCTTGTCAAGCGGTCGCGGTCCCCGTCAGGGCCAGGGCGCCTTCAGCGATGCGTCGGGCAGGACGCGCCGTGAGGTGGATGCCGGCGATCATGCACCGCACCGACCCCCCGGCCAGCTCGATCGTGGGCACGTCGGCGGCCAGGATGGTGCAGCTGCGCTCAATCACCGCCACCTGCTCGCCGGTCAGCGAGCGCAGGGCCCGCCGCGAGATGACCAGCAGCCGACCGGACGGGCTCTGCAGCTCGATGGCGTTGCCGGCGAAGTCGTGAATCTGCTCGTGGGTCAGCGCGATGATCTCCCGCCCGGAGCCTTCGAGCGACTCCACCACATCCTCGCGACGGGCGACGTCCTCGATCAGGTCCAGCCCGATCAGAGCGAACTGCGAGGCGATGCACATCATCACGTTGGTGTGGTAGATCTGCCGGCCCGCCCGGTCGGTGGCGTCGAAGACCATCGACTCGTAGTTGAACCGGCTGCAGAAGCGCTCGAGTGCCAGGGGGTTGGCGCGGTGCGATCGAGCGGCATAGGCCACCCGCTCGCGGTGGTCCAGCACCATGGCCCCGGTGCCCTCGAGGAACATGCCGTCGTGCTCCAGCCCCGAGTAGTCGGTGACGTCCTGCACCCGATAGCGCTGCTTGAGCATCTCGACAATGTCAGCGCGCCGCTCCTGGCGACGGCTCGGCGAGTGCATCGGATAGATCGCTACCTGCCCCCCGGCGTGCGTGGAGAGCCAGTTGTTGGGGAAGACGCTGTCCGGGCCGGACACCTCCTCGCTCTCGAAGAGGTGCACCACGATCCCAGCCTCGCGCAGCTGGTCCGCGAGAGCGGTCACCTCGGCATACGCGTCGTGGGCGATGGTGGCGGCGTCGCGGCTGGAATCGACTGACTGGAACGCGTTGTCGACCGACGTGCACGGGTTGGGTGCGAAGTGACTGGGCCGGATCAGCACCACGGCTGCTGGTCCCTGCAGCGACACGTCAGTCACCTTTCTCCGTCGGTATGCGGCATCGTCCGGTGGGTCGACGTGCTGAGCGTAGAGTGAGCGAATGTCAACGACAACCGCCAGAATGCCTCACTCTGCTCACCGTGGTAGTCAATATGTCAATCTTTTGCATGCACTCTGATCATGGCGACCCTCGATGCACTGGACCTAAGGCTCATCTCGGCGCTGCGAGCCAACGCCCGAGAGCCGGTCGCCGCCCTGGCCCGGCGTCTCGGGGTCACCCGTGCCACGGTCAACAGCCGGATCACCCGGCTCGTCGAGACCGGCACGATCGTGGGATTCTCGGCGCGGGTGCGCGAAGACCGGGACCCGGACTCCATCCGGGCGGTGGCGCTGATCGAGGTGGAGGGACGGTCCACCGACGAGGCGATCCTGGCGCTACGCGGGCTCCCCGAGGTGCACGCGCTGCATACGACCAACGGGGGGTGGGACCTGGTGGCCGAGCTGCGCACCGACTCCCTGAGCAGCTTCGACCGGGTGCTCGCACAGATCCGCTCGGTCGAGGGCGTGGTCAACAGCGAGACGTCGCTCTTGCTGAGCTCGGTGCTTCTCTAGCAGGACGGCCCTATCCCTGGGGTGGACCGACCCAGCGGTAGCGGATCTCCGGTCGACCGGCCTGCCCGTAGCGGGGTGTCGCCCGGCTGCGGCCGAGCCGGGTCAGATGCTCCAGGTAGCGGCGCGCAGAGACGCGCGAGAGACCTGCATGCTCGGCCACGTCGCTGGCCGATCCGTCGCCGGCCAGATTGATCAGCGTGGACTCGATCAGAGACAGCGTCGCGGCTGACAGACCCTTGGGCAAGGCGTTCGAAGCCTGCGCGGAGCGGCCGGCCGCCAGTGCCGTGTCGAGCGCGCGCTGGTCCATCGTCTCGCCAGCGCCGGACAGTCCCCGCAAGGTGCGCATCGTGTCGACGACCTGGTCCAGGCGGCTGTGCAGGTCCTGGATCGTGAACGGCTTGGCGATGTAGTGCAGCGCACCGCTGTGCCGGGCGGCACGCACCGACTCCAGGTCGCGTGCGGCCGTGACCACGATGACCTCGGTCGTCGATCGGGGCGTGCGATCACGCAGCGTGCGCAGCAGCTGCAGCCCATGCACGTCGGGCAGGTAGAGATCGAGCAGGACGAGGTCGGTCGCGTGCCGATCGAGGAAGTCCAGCGCGGCTTGACCCGTGTGGACGGTGCCGACCACCACACACCCTCGGTGCGCATCGACATACCGCTCGTGCAGGTCGGCCACCGCAAAGTCGTCGTCGACGACGAGGACGCGCAACGACCTCATGACGTGAGCACGACATCGTCGGGCACAGCCGCATGGGTCGCCAGCTGCACCACGAAGCCGCTTCCGCCCAGCCGTGACGGCACCGCGCGGGCGCTGCCACCCCGCCGCAACGCGATCCGCCGGACCAGCGCCAGGCCGATGCCGTGGGCCGACATACTGCCGGATCCCGCCACCTCCTTGCTGGTGACGCCGACGTCGAAGATCCGCTCTGCCAGCTCCGGTGGGATCCCCGGGCCGTCGTCCTCCACCCGCAGCGTCAGCCTGGACGCCGCGGAGGACAGATCGTGGTCCAAATCGACCAGCACACGCCCGCCGAGACGGCAGGCCGTCAGTGCGTTCTCGACCAGGTTGGCCAGCACCGTGAGCACATCCATCTGCAACGACTCGTCGGCAGCCATCGAGGCGAGCGTGGAGCTCGGCGCGACCTCGATCTCGACGTTGCGCTCCACTCCTCGGTGGACCAAGGAGTGCAGCAGCGCCAGCACCTCGGTGTCGGCGATGCCGGGCACCTGCTGGGAGCCGGTGAGCGGCCCACCCGCCGCCGTGCGCCGGATGAAGCCCATGGCCTCCTTGGTCTCCCCCAGCTCCAACAGCCCCAGCAACACGTGCAACCGGTTGGAGTGCTCGTGCGCCTGGGCCCGAAGGCCTTCAGTGAGACTGTGCGCGCCGTCGAGCTCGCGGACCACGGCGTGCAGGTCGGTGCGATCCCGCAGCATCAAGACGGTGCCCACGGTGTCGTGGTCGTCGGTCGCCGCCGCGTCGCACCGGGCCACCAGCACTCGCGAGCCTGCCAGCACCAACCGGTCGTCGGTCACGCCGGATCGGACGAGCTGGGCGAGGTTGGCCTCCAGGATGTCCTCCATCGGCGCCCCCACCTCCACGTCCGCGGTGTCCAGGTCGAGCAGGCGCGCCGCCTCGTCGTTGACCAACCGCACCCGGTATGCGGGGTCGACGGCCACGACGCCCTCGCGGATGCCGTGCAGCATCGCCTGGTGGGCGCGCAGCATCTCGGCGGCGTCGTCCGGGTCCAGCTGGTAGATCCGTTTGCGGATCAGGTGGGTCGCCGCGGCCGCCCCGACCACTCCGAGGGCAGCCGCCCCGCCGAGCACGAGCAGGATGATCGTCGCCTCGTCGAGGTACTGCGAGCTCAAGGTGGACTCCAAGGTGCCGACCGAGACCGTGCCGACCACCGCGCCGTCGGGGTCGAACACCGGCACCTTGACCCGCCAGGACCTGCCCAGGGTGCCGGTCTGGGTGCCGATGTAGGTCTCTCCGGCCAGCGGGATCGAGGGGTCGGTGCTGACCATCTCCCCGATGCGGTCGGCGTCAGGGTGCGACATCCGGACGCCCCGGGCGTCGGTCACGACCACATAGGTGACGCCGGTGGCGTTGCGGACGACCTCGGCGATCGGCTGGATCCGCGCAGCCGGGTCGGCGCTTCTCAGGGCAGCGATGACCCGCGGATCCTGGGCCACGGACTGGGACAGCTGAAGCATCTGGTCGCGGTAGGCGGCCCGGACCTCGCGCTGCTGGACCGCCAGCAGGGCCGAGCCGGCCGTGACCACCGTCAACAGCACGATCGCGACCTGCAAGACCAACAGCCTGCGTCGCATCGGCGCCCGTTGCCTCATCCCCACACTCTGCCCCCGCTGAACCGACGTCGGCAAGGCAGCGCCGCCCCCCACCCTGACCACAACGACCACAACGTGCCTCATGACCACAGACTTCTCAGCCGCCCTGCAGGCCCCTAGCGTCCGGTGCGACGCAGGCACAGCGCCGGCGCGACTCGACGATGAGGACGCTGACCCATGAAGACGACCCTTGGACGACGCCCGGTATGGATGGTGCTGGCGGCTGCCGGCTTGGTGGCGCTGGCCGCTTGCGGGAGTGACGCCGACGACTCAGCAGAGACCGGCGACTCGGCTGCTGGAGCATCTCTCGACAGTCTCAACATCATCGTGCCTGCCGACCCAGGCGGGGGCTGGGACCAGACCGGTCGGGCCCTGGACGAGGTCGTCACCGGCAACGACCTGGCCTCCAGCACCAACGTGACCAACGTCGGTGGTGCCGGCGGCACCATCGGTCTGGCGACCCTGGCCAACGAGCAGGACCCCTACACCCTGATGGTGACCGGGCTGGTGATGGTCGGCGCCGTGGAGACCAACGGGTCCGAAACCAGGATCGAGGACACCACACCGATCGCCCGGCTCACCGAGGAGCCCCTGGTCATCGTGGTCCCGGCAGAGTCGCCATACCAGAGCGTGGACGACCTGGTCGAGGACATCGTGGCCAACGGCAAGGACGTCACGGTGACCGGTGGGTCCGCCGGCGGGGCTGACCACATCCTGGCCGGGCTGCTGCTCGGCGCCGCCGGTGTCCCACCCGCAGAGACCACTCAGAAGCTCAACTACGTGCCAAACGCCGGCGGCGGCGAGGCCGTGAGCCTGCTCCTGGGCAACAACGCCTCGTCGGGTATCTCCGGGGTGGCGGAGTTCTCCGAGCAGGTCAAGTCGGGTGAGCTGCGCGCCCTGGCCGTCTCCGGTGGCGAGCCCAGCGCCCTGCTGCCCGATGTGCCGACCCTGCAGGACGAGGGGTATGACGTGGAGCTCACCAACTGGCGTGGTGTGCTCGCCCCCGGTGGCATCGAGGACGCCGAGCGGCAGGAGCTGATCGACGTCGTCACCTCGGCTGCCGAGTCAGCCGAGTGGAAGGCGGTGCTGGAGGAGAACGCCTGGGACGATGCCTTCCTGCCTGGGGACGAGTTCGACTCCTACCTGGAAGGCAACATCTCTGAGGTCAACGACACGCTGGTCTCCATCGGCCTGGTGCAGTGACCGCACGCGCCGGCGAGTACGGCTTCGCCGCCGGCTTCGCCGCCCTCGGCGTGGCTGTCCTCGCCGGCGCCGGCTCGATCCCTCGGCCCAGCGCGGTCTCGGGGATCGGACCGCAGGTCTTCCCCTACATCGTGGGCGCCGTCCTGCTGGTCAGCGGTCTCAGCGTGCTGGTCAGCATCAGCCGCGGTCACGCCGGGCCAGCCGAGGCCGGTGAGGACGTCGACGCCGACGAGTCGGTGCACTGGTCGGTGATCATCCGGCTGGTCCTGCTGGTCGCCGCGTTCGGGCTGCTGATCGGCCCGACGGGGTGGCCGGTGGCGGCCACGGTGCTCTTCGTCGGCGCCGCCTGGACCCTTGGCGCGCCACGCAGCTGGCCCTCCGTGCTGATCGGAGTCGTGATGGCCATGTCCGTCCAGCTCGTCTTCGGCAGTGTCCTGGGGCTGTCGCTACCGCCCGGACCGCTGCTGGAGTGGACCGGGATCGGCTGATGGACAACCTGTCCCTTCTGTTGGACGGATTCGCCCAAGCCCTCCAGCCGCAGTATCTGATCTGGGCGTTCATCGGAGTTCTCGTCGGCACCGCCGTCGGAGTGCTTCCCGGCATCGGCCCGGCCATGTCGATCGCCTTGTTGCTGCCCCTGACCTACACCCTGGACCCGACCGCCGCCCTGATCACCTTCGCCGGCATCTATTACGGGGGGATGTATGGCGGGTCGACCACCTCGATCCTGCTGAACACGCCTGGTGAGTCGGCCTCGGTGGTCACGGCCCTCGAGGGTCACCGGATGGCCCTGGCCGGGCGCGGCGCCGCCGCTCTGGCCACCGCCGCCATCGGCTCCTTCGTCGCCGGGACCATCGCGACCATCGGGCTGACCTTCCTCGCACCGACTCTGTCGCAGTGGGCGGTGACCCTGCGGCCCAGCGACTACTTCGCACTCATGGTGATCGCGTTCATCACCGTTGGCGCCCTGCTGGGCGGGTCACCGATCCGGGGTATGGCCGCGCTCGGTCTGGGACTGTTCGTCGGAGTCATCGGCACGGAGGGCACCAGCGGTCAACAGCGGTTCACCCTCGGCATACCCGAGCTGGGCGACGGCATCGACGTGGTCCTCGTGGCGGTCGGGCTGTTCGCCGTCGGCGAGTCGCTCTACGTGGCAAGCCGGCTGCGCAAGGGCCCGATCTCCATCGTGCCGGTCACCGGGTCGTTCCGGACCTGGATGAGCCGGGAGGACTTCCAGCGGTCCTGGCGCCCCTGGCTGCGCGGCACCGCCATCGGCTTCCCGATCGGCACCATCCCGGCCGGTGGCGCCGACGTCGCCACCTTCTTGTCCTACGGCGCCGAACGCAAGCTCAGCAAGCACAAAGAGGAGTTCGGTCAGGGCGCCATCGAGGGAGTCGCCGGCCCGGAGGCCGCCAACAACGCCGCCGCCGCCGGCGTGCTGGTGCCGCTGCTCACCCTCGGGCTGCCCACCACCGCCACGGCCGCGATCATGATCACCGCTCTGCAGAGCTACGGCTTCCGCCCCGGGCCTCAGCTGATGACCAGCCAGTCCGGGCTGGTCTGGGCGCTCATCGCCAGCCTCTACATCGGCAACATGATGCTGCTGGTGCTCAACCTCCCGCTGATCGGCATCTGGGTCAAGGTGCTGCAGGTCCCCCGCCACTACCTGTATGCGGGCATCCTGCTGTTCGCCGGGTTCGGCGCCTACGCGACCAACTTCTTGGTAGCCGACGTCGCCATCCTGTTGCTGATCGGTCTCATCGGGTTCGGCATGCGGCTCTACGGCTACCCGATCGCCCCGCTGGTCATCGGCGCGATCCTGGGCCCGATGGCCGAGCAGCAGCTGCGCAAGTCGATGCTGATCAGCCAGGGTGACCCCACCTACCTGGTCACCAGTCCGTTTGCCGTTGTGGCCTACGTCTTGCTGGGTCTGATCCTGGTCCTCGGGTTGTGGCTGCGCCGCCGGGGCAGCGCCCCGGAGGACCTGTAGGCGACGCTGCGGCGCTCTGCGCACGAAGACGTACGATTGACGTGATGTCCGCTCCCGATCCCCCAACCGTGGCCACGCGCGTGCTGACCGTCTCCGACCGGTCCGCGGCGGGCACGCGCGAGGACACCTCCGGGGCACGGTTGGTCGAGCTGCTCAGCCAGGAGGGGTATGCCGTGAGCGCGCCGGTCATCATCCCGGACGGCCGGGACAGTGTGCGGGATGCGCTGCAGACCGCCGTGCGCGACGGCATCCGTCTGGTTGTCAGCACCGGCGGCACCGGCATCGCGCCACGCGACTTCACTCCCGAGGGCACCCGCGACGTCGTGACCCGCGAGCTCGACGGGGTGGCGGAGTATCTGCGCCGCCACGGCGAGCAGTACACCGTGCTGTCCTACCTGTCCCGTGGCGTCGTCGGGGTCGTCGACCCGGGACCCGATGCGCCGCCCGGCACGATCGGCACGTTGGTCATCAACTTGCCAGGCAGTCCCAAGGCAATGGACCAGTCGATGGAGGTCTTGGCCCCGTTGCTGCCGCACCTGCTGGCGATGGTCGTCGGATGGGACGACCACTGATGCCCACCCCCCAGCCGCTTCCGCAGCCGACCGTGCGGCCCTCGCCCGACGCACGGCAAACGTCACGGCATACCTCGGGCACCACCAGAGGTCCACTGGTCGACCGGTTCGACCGGGTGCACCGCGACCTGCGGATCTCACTGACTGACCGCTGCTCGTTGCGCTGCACTTACTGCATGCCCGAGCAGGGGGTGCCGTGGCTGGCCAAGACCACCATGCTCACCACCGAGGAGCTGCTGCGGCTGGCCGGGGTCGCCGTGTCCCTCGGCATCACCGAGGTACGGCTGACGGGTGGCGAGCCGCTGCTGCGCCGCGACATCGTCGACGTCGTCGCCGGGATCGCCGCCATGGACGGCGTCGACGGGCCGGTCGAGGTGTCGATGACCACCAACGCTCTGGGTCTGGACAAGACCGCTCAGGCACTGGCCGACGCTGGGCTGACCCGGGTCAACATCAGCCTGGACACGCTGGACTCCGAGACCTTCCAACGGATGGCCCGCCGCGACCGTCTCGATGACACGCTGGTCGGCATCCGTGCCGCCGCCGACGCCGGGCTGACCCCGGTCAAGCTCAACACGGTGCTGCTGCGCGACGTCAACGACCACGAGGCGCCCGCCCTGTTGGCTTTTGCTCTGGAGCACGGCTACGAGCTGCGCTTCATCGAGCAGATGCCGTTGGACGCCGGGCACACCTGGCACCGCGAGTCGATGGTCACCGGCGAGGAGATCCTGACCCGGCTACGCACGGCATACGAGCTGACCCCGGTGCCGCAACGGGGCAGCGCGCCGGCCGAGCGCTTCTACGTCGACGGCGGCCCGGCCACCGTTGGGGTGATCGCCTCGGTGACCTCGCCGTTCTGCGGGACCTGTGACCGGGTGCGGCTGACCGCCGACGGGCAGCTGCGCAACTGTCTGTTCGCCGCTGGCGAGTCCGACCTGCGCACACCGATGCGCGACGGCGCCACCGATGATGAGCTCGCCCAGATGTTCCGGGTGAGCATCGGCGCCAAGCTGCCCGGGCACGGCATCAACGAGCCGGGCTTCCTGCAGCCGCCGCGGCCGATGAGCGCCATCGGCGGCTGAGGGTCGCCAGCGCCGTCCCCATCGCCGTCGTCGGCTACAGCGCCCGAGGCGCCGGCCCAAAGTGTGGAGGTCGGTTTGGAGGCTCTTCACAGTTGAGGGT
>JAABUN010008579.1_pt1 | contig 10372 bp, 11 predicted proteins | sample 5559311 | NCBI WGS metagenome assembly JAABUN01 (sample SAMN10711877, study PRJNA513370) | rock metagenome | isolation source: Antarctica rocks | place: Antarctica: Victoria Land, Siegfried Peak sud
TGATGGCCGCGGGGCTGGTCCTCGCTGTGCTGGCCCTGCTCGGCACGACCCGCACCACCACTGTCGGCGCCCTCGTCGCCTTCCTGGTGCTGGCCGGTGCCGCTGGCGGCGCGGTCAACGCCGCCAGCGGCCGGGCCGTGATCGGCTGGTTCCCGCCGGAGGGGCGCGGCTTCGCGATGGGGGTGCGGCAGACCGCCCTGCCCGTCGGCGCGGCGCTCGCCGCGGCGGGGCTGCCGCCGATCGCGTCGGCGTACGGCCTGGACGTCGCGTTCCTCGTCCTGGCGGGCGGGTGCGGGCTGGCCGCGGTGGTCGTGGCCGTGCTGGTGCGAGAGGCGCCGGTGCAGCCGCAGCGGATCGCCGGGGGGCTCTCGCCGGGTCGGGACCCGCGCATCCGCCGCCTCGGGCTGGTGTCGTTGCTGCTCGTCGTCCCGCAGTTCGCCGTGGTCGCCTTCCTCGCCGTCTACCTCGTGGACGAGCACGGCGTCGCGGTCGGGTCCGCGGCGCTGCTGCTGGCGGCGGTGCAGCTCGGCGGCGGGGCCGGGCGCCTCCTCGCCGGCCGGTGGTCGGACCGGGTCGGGCTGCGCGTGCTCCCGCTGCGTCGGCTCGCCATGCTCACGACGGTCCTGTTCGCGCTCGTCGTGGTGCTCCAGGCCACCGGTACGTCAGCCGTGGTGCCGGTCCTGCTCGTCACCGGTGTGGCGGCCATCAGCTGGAACGGACTGGCGTTCACCGCCGTCGGGGAGCTCGCCGGCCCCGGCCGGGCCGGCGCGGCGCTGGGCCTGCAGAACACCGCCGTCGCGCTCGGAGCGGCCCTCACCTCGCCGCTGCTCGGCGCACTGGTCGACCGCACCTCGTGGACCGCCGGCTTCGCGGTCGCCGGTCTCGCCGGGCTGGGAGCCGTGCTCCTCCTGCGCGGGCTGGTGCGGGGCGAGCGGCCGCATGCGCCGCTGGTCGTGGCGGCTGTCGTCGACTGACCCGTCGCTTCCAGGCAGACGGGTTGCAAGGTCTCAATCAGAACACGGTCGTGTGACATATATGGTGGATCGCATCAGTGCGTTACTGTCGGGCCGTCGAAACTGCCGGTGGTGCCTACCGAAGGACGTTGACGATGAAGCTGAGGACGCGGTTCGCCATTGCCGCCACTGTGGTCCCGGCACTAGCGCTGAGCGCCTGTGGTGGTTCTGACGAGGAAGCTGGCGGTGGCGGGGAGGCGGCTGGATCGCCGACCGAGATGAACATGTGCAACTTCGCAGGCGCCTTGGGCGAGGCCATCGCCGAGGTGGGCGCGGGCTTCGAAGAGGAGTACAACGCCAAGATCAACTGGTGCACGGGCACGGGGAGCGGCACGGAGAACGTCGCCAAAATCACCGCCAGCGAGGGCAATCAGATCTATGACGCCACACTGGTTGACATCCAGAACCAGGCCCTCGCGAGCTCACGGGGGCTGTGGGCGAAGCTCGACCCTGACATGGTCGACACCAGCGACGTCTATGAGCCGCTCAAGGCAGAGAACGATGACTCGGTGCCGATCGGCATGATCACGAACGACCTCTACTACAACAAGGACGTCTTCGAGGAGGAGGGGTGGGATCCGCCCACCAGCTACCAGGACCTGCTGGACCCGAAGTACTGCGGCAAGGTCGGCATCACTGACATCAGTCAGTCCTACGGCCTCTACACGGTTCTCGGCATCGGTGAGCTGTCGCAGGCGGACGCCGAGGCGGGCAACCTGGATGAGGCCTTCGACCGGGGCCTCGAGAAGCTGGCCGCGGTGAAGGACTGCTTCCCCACGCTCGAGGCGAGCTCGGGAGCCCTCGAGCAGAAGATCCAGACGGGTCAGTACGTCATCGGCACACACGGCAGCGTCCGGGTGCTGCCGATCATTGAGGCCGGCGCCCCCGTAGGCGCCGTCATCCCTGAGGAGGGAGCCTTCCTCACGCTCAGCTTCGTGTCACCGGTGGAGGGCGCCCCCAACCCCGAGCTCGCCCAGGAGTTCGCTGCCTGGTTCCTGCGTCCCGAGTCGCAGGAAGCCCTGATGAACGCCGTGTTCTTCGGACCGGTGGTCAGCACGGTCGAGGTGCCGGAGGACCTGGCGGAGTTCGGCGTCATCACCGAGGACAGCATCGACGAGCTGGTCATCCCGGACGTGGAGACCGTGACGGAGCGGCGCTCGGCCTGGACCGACCAGTACCAGCGGGCCTTGAGCTGATCGAGGGCAGAGTGGCCACCCGGTCCCTCGACTGTCTACTGCGTGGGAGATCTCATGGCCGTTGACCACTCGACCCTCGACCGCGAGGGGCAACGAGGTGCAGGACCGGACCACGAGGCAGCGGGCTTCCTGCGGCTCCAGGGGCTGTCAAAGATCTACGGTGACACGACTGCCGTCGACGACCTCACGGTCTCGGTCGAGAAGGGTGAGCTGGTGGCCTTCCTCGGTCCCTCCGGGTGCGGGAAGACCACGACGCTGCGGATGATCGCCGGGTTCATCGAGACAGACCGAGGCGAGATCCACATCGACGGACGACGTGTCGACACGCTGCCCAGCCGGCAGCGGGGCACTGCCATGGTGTTCCAGGACTACGCCCTGTTCCCGCACATGACGGTTCACGACAACGTCGCGTTCGGCCTGAAGATGCGGAAGGTCCCGAAGGCCGACGTCCGCCGCCGGGTGGAGGAGGTCCTCGAGCTGGTGCAGCTCCGGGGCGTCGGCAAGAAGTACCCGAAGCAGCTCTCCGGAGGTATGAAGCAACGTGTCGCGCTGGCCCGCGCGATCGTGGTGGAGCCGCAGATCCTGCTGCTGGACGAGCCGCTCAGCAACCTCGACGCCAAGCTGCGCAAGCAGCTGCGGATCAGCCTGCGCGAGCTGCACGACCGCATCGGCATCACGACCGTCTTCGTCACGCACGACATCGAGGAGGCGTTCTACCTCGCCGACCGCGTCGTCGTCATGAACGGGGGCCGGCTGGAGCAGCTGGACACGCCGGAGAACATCTACTCCCACCCGGCGTCGTTGTTCGTCGCTGACTTCGTGGGGCACACGAACATCATCGAGGGCGACCTGTCTGCGTCCCCGGACGGCGGAGGCATCTTCCGCGGAGGTGGTCTGGAGCTGAGGACCGCAGACGGGACGAGGGAGAACGAGCACGGCCGATACACCATCCCACCGCATCTGATCGACCTGTCTGTCAGCCGGCCGCAGGCGGACAACGTGTTCGAGGGCACGGTGGCCATGAGCGCCTTCGTGGGTGCCTCCTACATCGTCCTGGTCGACGTGGGGGAGACGCGCCTGCAGTGCGACCTCGTTCAGGGCTCCATCGACTCGGCGAACCTGCAGGCGGGCCGGTCGGTCTGGCTGTCGTGGAGCTCCTCCGAGGGCCACCATGTCCCGGCCTGACATCGCCGGCGGCACGGCCTTGACGGACCCACCTGAGGCGGGTGAGGTCGAGCGGCAGGGCATGGCGGTCGTGCCGCGGAGGCGCTGGGCCGGCCGGTCCTGGTCGGCCTACCTGCTCGTCTTGCCGCTCGTGCTGTTCGCGGCGGTGGTGTTCGTCTACCCCATCCTCTACATGGCCGTGACCACCCTCGTCGAGACCGACGACGGTGGGGGGCTCTCCGTGGCGACCGAGCCCTTCCAGCGCGTCTTCGAGGACGAGTTCGCCCGCCAGATGGTCTGGCGCACGATCCGGGTGGCCTTCTTCACCACGTTACTGACGCTCGTGCTCGCCTATCCCGTTACTCTCGGCATGAAGCAGATGACGCCCCGCTGGCGGGGTTTCATGGTGGCGGTCCTGCTGTCGCCGCTGCTGATGAGCATCGTCGTGCGCACCCTGGGATGGGTGGTCGCTCTCGGCTCTGGGGGCCTGCTCCACCAGTTCCTCGACCTGCTGGGACTCCCCAAGCCCGACTTCCTCTACACCGAGACCGCGATCGTGTTCGGGCTGTCTCACGTCCTGCTCGGATTCATGGTGCTGGCGCTCATGACGTCCGTCCTCAAGATCCCCGACAGCGTCATCGCGGCCGCCGCGAACCTCGGTGCCAAGCAGTGGCAGATCCTCTGGCGCATCGTGCTGCCCATGACGCGGCCGGGTGTGGTGGCCGGCGCGGCGATCGTCTTCCCGCTCAGCGCCAGCGCGTACGTCACCCCGGTCCTGCTCGGCGGTAGCCGCAACCCCGTCATGGGCTCGGAGGTCTACCAGCAGGCCATTGTGCAGCTTGAGTTCGACAGGGCGTCGGCTCTCGCGCTCGTCTTGTTCGTCATCGTCCTCGTCGCGGTGGCGCTGCTGGGCCTCGCGACACGGGACCGGAAGGGGGCATAGGCCGACATGGACAACGTCCACCTGCTCGACCGCCGCATCGTCGCCGTCTACTCGGCGCTCGTGGTGATCTTCGTCCTCACTCCTCTGCTGTGCATCGTCTTCGTGTCCCTCAGCGCGGCCCAGTTCATCAGCTTCCCGTGGGACCAGGGCTTCAGTTTCCAGTGGTACGCCGAGATCCCGGAGCAGGCCGCCTTCATCGAGGGCGCGAAGAACAGCCTCAAGCTCGCGGGACTGACGGCCCTGATCGCCGGAGTGATCGGCTCACTCGCGTCCCTGGCCATCGTGCGGCAGTCCTTCCCCGGGCGGAGCGTCGTGGTCCTCCTGGGGTCGTCGTCGCTGTTCGTACCGGAGGTGCTTTTCGGGCTCGCGCTCGTGCTCGCCATCTCGCAGTGGCAGCTGGGCGATCCGTTGCTCCAGCTGCTCATCGGGCACGTGGTGATCACCATCCCCTTCGTGCTCCGGGTGACCACCGCAGCGCTCACGGACTTCAACCTCGATCAGGAGTACGCCGCCCAGAACCTGGGTGCGGGTCGTGTTCGGGCCTTCGCCACCGTGACATTCCCCCAGATCCGCTCCGGGATCTTCGCTGCTGCGCTGATGGCTTTCATCGTGTCGTTCGACAACATCGCGCTGTCGCTCTTCCTCGCCGGCCCGGGGTACCAGCTGCTGCCGGTGGCGCTCTACGCCTACGCAGTCAACAGCTTCGATGGGATCGCCGCTGCCGTCTCAGTGCTCATGATCGTCATCTCCCTGGTCGTGATCTGGGTCCTCGACAAGACGGTCGGGCTCGACAAGCTGTTCGGCGGCGACGTCGAGTGATCGGTCCGCACGCTGCTCGGGTCACCAGGAGGGTTGACGAGTGCTGAGCGTCTCTGTGTCGTTGCGGGTCCGGGAGGGTCGCGCCACCGACTTCCTTGCGGCGCTCGGAGAGGCGCGCGCCGCCGCGGAAGGTGTCAAGCCGTCTGAGACAAGATCGCGTTAGTTGTTCTGGATGAGGGCCTCCCGGCTGGGCTGGTTGATCCACGCGGCTTCGGGGAGCTTCGGCGGGACGGGCCGGCGGCGGAAACGGTCCGGGTGCGCGGCGTAGGCGGCGTCGAGGGTGACGGCGCGTTGGGCGCGGACCTGGGTGGCGGTGCCGAAGTGGACCGAGGCCGGGGTGTGCAGGCCGATGCCGCTGTGCCGGTGCTCGTGGTTGTAGTAGGCGAAGAACGTCTCGCAGAAGGCTCGGGCGTCGGCCAGCGACCCGAAGTGGCCGGGGAAGGCCGGGCAGTACTTCAGTGTCTTGAACTGCGCTTCGCTGAAGGGGTTGTCGTTGGACACGTGCGGTCGGCTGTGGCTGCGGGCGACGCCGAGGTCGACGAGCAGCTGCGCGACGGGCTTGGACGTCATGGATGTGCCGCGGTCGGCGTGCAGGCTGTCCGGTGCTCCGTGGATCTGGCAGGCGGCCGCGATGAGGGCCTGGGCGATGTCGGCGTCCTCGCGGGCCGCCACGGTCCAGCCGACGATGTAGCGGCTGTAGATGTCGATGATGACGTAGAGGTCGTAGTAGACGCCGCGTTCGGGTCCGCGCAGCTTGGTGATGTCCCAGCTCCAGACCTGCCCTGGCCCGGTGGCCATCAGCTCCGGCCGGGCCCGGGTGGGGTGGGCGGCCTGGTCGCGGCGGTCGCCGGCTTGTCCGGTCAGGCGCAGCAGCCGGTGCATCGTGCTCTGCGAGGCCAGGTAGGTGCCTTCATCGAGCAGGGTGGCCCAGGTCTGTGCGACGGACTTGTCGCAGAACCTCGGGCTGGTCAGGGCGGCGATGACGGCGTCCTGCTCGGCCGGCGTGAGCGCGTTCGAGGGCGCCGGCCGGGGTTGACGCTGAGCCGGCACGAGCGGCAGTGCGCAGCGGTCGCGGTAGTGACTGGCCCGGGGCTTGCCCAGCAGCGCGCACGCTGTCGCGGTGCTGGTCAGGCCAGCAAGAAGCAGCACTGCCTCGCTGATCACGGCTTCGACCGCGGCTCGGTGTCCGCGCTCTCGGAGAGCATCTCCAAGAGCGCGTGTGCTTTTCCCACGATCTCCAGCGCGGCCTTGGTCTTGGCCAGCTCACGTTCGGCCCGCTCCGCCCGGGCCCGCAGCTTCGCGGTCTCCTTGTCCTGCGCGCTGGTCGTGGCAGACCGGGTCGCCGGTGGGGTGAGGCCGGCCAGGGCGCCGCTGTCGCGGGCTTTGCGCCACTCGCTCAGGTGCGAGGAGTACAGCCCTTCGCGGCGCAGCAGCACACCGCGTTCGGCCGCGGTGGCGGCGTCGTACTCGGTGAGGATGTCGAGCTTGTACTTCGCGGTGAACGACCGGCGCCGAGGCTGGTCCGAACGAGGGCTCATCGCCCCATTCTCGACCGGGCTGGTGAGCAGATCTGCAGCGGTGAGAGTCAACGTGATCAAGCCTGTTCTCGCCCTGTGCGGGAGGGAGAAGGTGCTACCCGAGGTGTCTCACGTCAGCCTGACGCACAGGGCCGCCCTCGCGGACGAGCCCGGCTGCCTGCAGTTCGAGATCGGGCGCGACGTAGACGAGCACGACGTATTCCATCTCTACGAGGTCTATCGGGACGAGGCAGCCCTGGCACGGCACCGGAGTGCGCCTCACTTCGAGCGTTGGCGGCAGGCGTCCGGGGACCTCCTCGTGGAGCGCGGACGAACGACGAGGATGAGCCAGCTCGTCGTCCTCGGCGGCGACAAGCCAAAGGAGGCGTCGTCGTGACTCCGCAGGCCGGCCGCGTCTTCCCTTACCAGCAGGCCGAGTGGCTGGACCGCGGGAAGGACGTGCGAAGCCTGCCGTTGTCCGGACCGGAGAGCGGTTCCCAGCTCATCCTGTCCGGGATGACGGAGATTCCTGCAGGTGGGGAGATCCCGTTGCACTACCACAACACGGACGAGTTCATCCTTGTGCTCGAGGGGCAGGCCGTGGTCACCATCGCGGGGGAGGAGCGGGCCGTCCAGGCGATGGACAGCACGCTCGTGCACGAGGGGGTCCACCACCGCTACGTCAACGTCGGAGACGGTCCGCTCCGGATCCTCTGGGTCTACGGCGACATCGAGACGACGCGGACGATCGTCTCGACCGGGGTCACCTTGCGGCACTTGGACCGCTACGACGGGTAGCGGGGTCGCGCGGCGGGGCGCGGCCACGCAGACACGGAACGGTCCCATCCGGGACATAGCGAATCGGGTCGTCGCGAAGGAGTGGTCATGGGGAACAGGCTCGCTGGGAAGGTGGCGCTGGTCGCCGGGGCCGGCAGCGTAGGACCGGGCTGGGGGAACGGGCGAGCCACCGCGGTCTTCTTCGCCCGTGAGGGAGCAAAGGTGGTTGCGGCCGACCTGAAGCCCGAGGCTCTCGAGGAGACGGTGGACCTTATCCGGCAGGAGGGCGGCGAGGTCACCACGACGACCGGGGACGTGACCGACTCGCAGCAGGTGCGCGAGATGGTCGACGTGACCAAGCGGACGTACGACCGCGTCGACATCCTGGTCAACGTCGTAGGGGGTTCTGAGCCCGGCGGCGCCGTCGAGCTCGATGAGGAGGCGTGGCACCGGCAGCTCGACTACAACCTGAGCAGCGTGTTCTACGGCTGCCGTCACGCCATCCCCCCGATGAGGGAGCAGGGTGGGGGTTCCATCGTGAACATCGCGTCGGTGTCCGGGCTTCGCTTCACGGGCTCGCCGCAGGTCGCGTACGCCGCCGCGAAGGCGGGTGTCATCCAGCTGTCCCGGGTGACCGCCGTGCAGTACGCCAAGGACGGGATCCGGGTGAACTCCGTGGTTCCCGGACAGATGCACACCCCACTGGTGGAGTACCGGCTCGGTCGGCAGCGGACCGGTGCAGCGGGAGCCGCGTCCGGGATCGCCGATGCGGCCTCGGACATGCAGTCGCTCCTCGAGCAGCGAAAGGCCCGGATCCCTCTTGGTTTCATGGGTGACGGTCGCGACATCGCCAACGCCGCGCTGTTCCTCGCCTCCGACGAGGCTCGCTTCGTTACCGGCACCGAGATCGTCGTGGACGGCGGCATGACCGTCCGCTGCGACTGACCGGCAGGAGCACGCCCCCGTCAGGTGACGCACCGGTCCCGCACCCCCGCAAGCCCGACCTCGTCGTGCCGCCGGGGAGCTGCGACTCCCACTGCCACGTGTTCGGGCCGGTCGACCGGTTCCCCTACGCGCCCGACGCCAACTACGCCCCTCCGCAGGCCCCGCTGGAGGCGTTGGAGGCGCTGTGGGACCTTCTCGGGTTCTCCCGTGCCGTCATCGTGCAGTCCACCGTGCACGGCACCGACCACGCGGCCGCCGCCGATGCGCTTCGCCGCGGGGCGGGTCGTTACCGCGGTGTCGCCCTCATCACCCCCGCCACCCCGGACGCCGAGGTGGCCCGTCTGCACGAGCAGGGGTTCCGTGGTGCCCGACTGCACTTCATGGCCCACGTCGCCACGGCTCCCCCGACGCAGGAGGAGGTCGACGCGGTCGTGGCGAAGATCCGGCCGTACGACTGGCACGTCTCGTTGCACCTGTCGGGCACGGCGGTCGTCGACCACGCCGAGCTGATCGACTCGGTACCCGGCCGGGTCGTGATCGACCACATGGGCCGGGTCGACCTTCGGCAGGGCCTGGAGTCCGAGCCAGTCCAGATGCTCAAGCGCCTGCTGGACAGGCCGGACCGGTGGGTCAAGCTCAGCGGGACCGACCGCCTGGCGACCGCGCCTCCCTCAATGGCGGACTCCGTAGAGCTGGCCCGGATGCTCTTCGAGCACCGACCCGACCGGGTGGTGTGGGGGACCGACTACCCCCACCCCAACACGCACGGGTTCATGCCCGACGAGGGTGACCTCGTCGACAACCTCACCCACATCGCGCCGAGTCCCGCTGCCCTGCAGCAGCTCCTCGTCGACAACCCCACCGAGCTGTTCGACTTCCCCCGGCAGCGCTGAGAGCGCCGAGGGCGAGCCCGATCAGGACAGCACGCGCACCGGTTCGCCGGCGAGGTGGGCGAGCACATCGTCGACCACCTGCGAGTAGAAGGTCCGGTACCCGTCAGCGGTCACGTAGCCGATGTGCGGCAGCAGCAGGACGTTCGGCGTGCGGCGGAGGACGTGGTCCGACGGCAGCGGCTCCACGTCGTACACGTCCAGGCCCGCGCCGGCGATGTCGCCGGCGACGAGTGCTCCGACGAGCGCGGCCTCGTCGACGAGCGGCCCCCGGGAGGTGTTGATGAGGAAGCTCGACGAGCGCATCCATCCGAGCTCCTGCCCACCTACGAGACCCCGCGACTCCGTAGAGAGCCGGGCGTGCAGGGTCACGACGTCCGACTGCGAGAACAGGTCGCGCTTGTCCACCGCACGGACACCCAGGTGCTGCGCCCGCTCGACGTCGAGATGCCGGCTCCAGGCGCACACGTCCATCTGGAAGGCCTGTGCGAGCTGAGCCACCCGAGTGCCGAGCCGGCCGAGACCCACGATGCCGAGCGTGTGACCGGCGAGGCCTCCGCCGATGGTGTGCTGCCACCCACCGGCGCGCATCGCCTCGTGCTCCGCCGAGAAGTGCCGCAGGAGCGCCACCATCATCCCAAACACGAGCTCGGGGACGGCCGTAGCCGAGCCGGACTCCGTCCCGCACACAGTGATGCCGCCCCTCTTGGCGGCGACCAGGTCGATGGCGGCGTTGGACATCCCGGTCGTCACCAGCAAGCGCAGCCGTGGCAGCCGCTCCAGGACGTCCGCCGGGAAGGGGGTCCTCTCGCGCATGGCCACGACGACCTCGCTGGCCGAGAGGCGCTCGAGGAGCTCATCGCCGTCGAGGTGCTCCTCGAGGACCTCGACCTGGTAGTGCTCGGTGACCTGCGACCAGTCGGCGAAGAGCAGGGCGACTCGCTGGTAGTCGTCCAGGACGGTCAGCAGCGGCTTCACGCGTCTCCACTCCGTGCAGTCGGGTCAGCGCTGCCGGGGGAAGTCGAACAGCTCGGTGGGGTTGTCGACGAGGAGCTGCTGCAGGGCAGCGGGACTCGGCGCGATGTGGGTGAGGTTGTCGACGAGGTCA
>JAABUN010008580.1_pt1 | contig 10372 bp, 7 predicted proteins | sample 5559311 | NCBI WGS metagenome assembly JAABUN01 (sample SAMN10711877, study PRJNA513370) | rock metagenome | isolation source: Antarctica rocks | place: Antarctica: Victoria Land, Siegfried Peak sud
ACTTGGCTCTGTGGTCGACGGAGAGGGAGGGATTCGAACCCCCGGAGCTTTCACTCTGCTGTTTTCAAGACAGCCGCCATCGTCCACTCGGCCACCTCTCCTCATAGCGCGCGAGTATAGCATCCTGGTGGCGGGGCTGTCGAGACTAGTGCACGGTGAGGGGGGCGTTCACCGCAGAGACTCAGAGACACAGAGACGCGCAGAGAGGAACGAGAGAGGGACGAGCTTTTTACCACAGAGCGCACAGAGGACACAGAGGCGAGGGGAGAAGGACGAGAGCGTGGACGGATGAACGCGGAGACGCGGAGCAAGAAAGAGCGGCGCGGAGAAGGGGGCGGGAGAAAGAGGCGAGGGCTGGCGGGCGCGTTGTCGGGGTAAGTTCCCTGCGCTGAAACGTAATGCAGGCGTGGCGAGTGATAGAGGCGGGGCACCGACCCGCCCGGTTGGTGACGGCAACCGCGTCCGCTTCACCCGAGCCGGGCGGGTCGTGACCCGCCCCTACCGATGCTGTGGCTGTCTCTGGGCCAGTATTTGCGCCGACCCTGGCAACGTGATCACCCTATGCCAATCGCCACCGCCCCCCAACGAGGCACCCCTCCCCGCGTCGGGAGGGGGCCGGGGGCGAGGCCAGCCCCGCCCCAGATTCGACCAGAAATGGTATACTTGCCCATGCACAATGACACACGGGAAGGAGCGAACGTACGCATGAAAAAGGGCCAATCACAGCTAGCGCTCGATCTTGGTGAAGCGGCTGCCGAGCCGGCGCAGGAGGCGTCCGCGCCGGCGGAAGCCACTACGACAGCGACCGAGACAGCGGTCAAAGATCTGCGCCCGACGTTGCTCTTGCTCGACGGGCATGGCCTGGCGTTTCGCGCCTTCCACGGGATGCGGATGCCCCTTTCCACGACGAAGGGCGAGCCGACGAACGCGGTCTACGGCTTCAGCCTGATGCTGATGGCGGTCCTGGAGCGCTATCACCCCGACCACATGGTGATGACGTTCGACATCGGGCGCACCTTCCGGCACGAACTGAGCGCCGACTACAAGGCGCACCGCGCGCCGATGCCCGACGAACTCCGCCAGCAGATGAGCCGGATCCGGCAACTGGTCGAGGCGTTCGGGATTCCGATCCGCGAGGTGCGCGGCTTCGAGGCCGATGATGTGATCGGCACCCTCTCGGCGAAAGCGGCAGGCGAGGGGTTCGCGGTGACGGTGATCACCGGCGACTCGGACCTCCTGCAACTCGTCGGGGACGGTGTGGAGGTGGTGACGCCGGGGGCGAACAACAGCTTCTCCGATCTGCGCGTCTACGATGTCGAGGCGGTGCGCGCGCGGTATGGCTTCGATCCGCCGCTCGTCGCCGACTACAAGGCGCTCGTCGGCGACACCTCCGACAATATCGCCGGGGTGCCGGGGATCGGCGCGAAGACGGCGCAGGCGTTGATCGCGCAATTCGGCCCGATCGAGGCGATGCGGGATCATCTGGACGAGGTCAAGCCGCCGCGAGCGCGCAAGGCGTTGGAGGAGAATTTCGGGGCGGCGGTCGCGGCGAAGGAGTTGACGACGATCCGCCGCGATCTGGCGCTCGACCTCGAACTCGGCCCGCACGAGGGTGCCTATGACCGCGATCGCGTCCTCGACTTCTTCCGCGAGATGGAGTTCAGCTCGCTCGTCGCCCGCGTGCCGCGCCCCTGGAACGAGCGGGAGACGGAAGCCGCCGCTCCGAAGGAACCGCCGGTTGAATACGCGCGGATCACGGTGGACGACGAGGAGAAGTTAGCGGCGCTCGCCACGGCGCTCCGCACGGGGGCGCCGTTCGCGGTCGATGTGGAGAGCGATGCGCTCGACCCGATCCGCGCCAATCTCGTCGGGATCGCCATCGCCACCGGCCCCGACCGCAGCTACTACGTGCCGGTCGCGCACAACGAGGGGCCGCAGTTGCCGCTCGCGCGGGTCCGCGAGGTGCTGGGGCCGATCATGGCCGACGAGAAGCTGCCGAAGTACGCGCACCACGGCAAGTATGATCTGCTGGTGCTGGACAACGCCGGGATCAAGCTGCGCGGCGTGACGTTCGACACGATGCTCGCCGCCTATCTGCTCGGCGAATCGACGGTCGGGCTGAAAGATCTGGCCTTCACCAAATTGGGGATCGAGATGACCCCGATCGAGGAGTTGATCGGGCGTGGCAAGGCGCAGATCACGATGGACGAGGTCGCGATCGGGCCGACGACCGACTATGCCGGGGCCGATGTCCACATCACCTACCGGCTGGTCGAGCCGTTCGAAGCGCGGCTCAAAGAACGCGAACTGGTCAAGGTCTTCGAGACGATCGAGATGCCGCTGGTGTCGGTGCTGGCCGACATGGAGCGGACCGGGATCGCGCTCGACGTGGAGTATCTCAAGAATCTGTCCGGTAAGATCACCGAGGTGATCAATCAGCGCGAGCGCGAGATTCACCGGCTGGCCGGCAAAGAGTTCAACATCAACTCGACGCAGCAACTGGCGAAGGTGTTGTTCGAAGATCTGGCGCTGCCGGGGCGGAAGCGGACGCAGAAAGGCTATTCGACCAACGTCGATGTCCTCGAAGAGTTGCGCGACAAGCACCCGATCGTCGAGGCGATCCTCGAATATCGGCAGTTGGGCAAGCTGAAATCGACCTACGTCGATTCGCTGCCGCTGATGGTCAATCCCCAAACGGGGCGGATCCACACCTCGTTCAACCAGACGATCGCCTCGACCGGACGGCTCAGTTCGGTCAACCCGAATCTGCAAAATATCCCGATCCGCACCGAGATCGGGCGCGAGGTCCGGCGCGCATTCATCGCCGATAATCGCACCTCGCACCGCCTCTTCCCCGGCGAGGAGTCGGTGCTGGTCGGGGCCGATTATTCGCAGGTGGAGTTGCGGTTGCTGGCCCACCTCAGCGGCGACGAGAATCTGATCGCCGCCTTCCAGCGCGGGGAGGACATCCACCGGCGCACGGCGGCGCTGGTCAACGACATCCCCCAGGAGCAGGTGACGAGCGATCAGCGCCGGATTGCCAAGAGCGCGAACTTCGGGATCATCTACGGCCTCAGCGCTTACGGCCTCTCGCGCGATACGGGGATGCCGGTGGCGCAGGCCGACAAGTTCATCAAGGCATACTTCGAGCAGTACCCGAAGGTGCAGGCGTACCTCGAAAGTAGCCGCGAGCACGCGCGGAAGACCGGCTACGTCTCCTCGATCATCGGGCGGCGGCGCTACATCCCCGACATCGACTCGACCAACGGGATGAAGCGGAGCGCCGCCGAGCGGATGGCGATCAATATGCCGGTGCAGGGGACCGCCGCCGACCTGATGAAGGAGGCGATGCTGCGGATCCACGAGGCGTTGCCCGCCGAGGGGTTGCTGACGAAGCTGCTCCTCCAGGTCCACGACGAACTGGTCTTCGAGGCGCCGGTCTCCGAGTTGGATGCCCTGCGCGGGTTGGCGCAGCGGGTGATGGTTGGCGTCAGCGAAGTGGCCGGGCTGGTCGTCCCGCTCGAAATCGAGGTCAAGGTCGGCCAGAACTGGGGGGACATGGAGGAGGACTGACCCTTAAAGCGGGGATTTTCACCGCAGAGGCGCAGAGGACGCAGAGAGTGCAGAGAGAGGGGACGGGTCTTAATTACAGAGGATACAGAGCGCACTGAGAGGGCACGAGAGAAGGGACGACGCGATACGTAGGGGTATTCAAGGAAGGCGATGGTATTGGTGGGGGGGCACCGCCCCGCCCGTGCCGACATGCTCGGCCATCCCGACGCTGGCGGCCTTATCGAACCAGGCGGTCGGCAGATCGCGGTAGTCGCGGATCTCGACGTGGCAGCGATCGGTCAGGCCCGCCGCCGCGATCCGCTCGCGGGCGAGTGCCGCCTGCGCCGCCGAGAGGGTGATCCCGGTGGCATTGACGCCATAATGTTTCGCCGCGTGGATGAGCAGCGCGCCCCAGCCGCAGCCGATGTCGAGGAAACGGTCGCCCGGCTGTAAGCGGAGCTTGCGGCAGATCAGGTCCAGCTTTGCTTCCTGGGCGGCATCGAGGGTATCATCCGGGTGCGCGAAGTAGGCGCAGGAGTAGACCATCTGCTGGTCGAGCCAGAGGGCGTAGAAGTCGTTGCCGACGTCGTAGTGGTAGCGGATCATCTGCTGGTCGCGCCCGCGCGTGTGGGTATCGCCCGCCGCCTGCGCCCGGTGCGCGGCCGCCTGTTGCTCGGCGAGTGGCGGGTATTGCTTCGCGCGGCGGCTGCCGATCAGCAGCGGCATGACGTGCCAGAGATCGCGCAGGTGCGGCCGATATTGCCCGATCGCCTCAGCGAACTCGAAGACGCGCTCCAGATCGCCATCCACATCCCAATCGCCGCGCAGGAACGCCTCGCCGAGGGTCAATTCGTCGGGGTGCAACAGCGCCAGGCGCAGGACGTCCGGCGTCCGCAGGACCAGCACCCAATCGGCGACGCCATTGGTCGGTGGCAGTACGGTGCCGTCCCAGAGGCGCACCGCGAAGTGGCGCTGATCTGCGGGGACGAAGAGATCGAGGACCGCGTCGATCCGTGCGGCCATCTGCGTGCGCTGCGGTGTCCCTGTGGCATGTTGCGGGTGGTGTTGGAGCGCACCGTTCGCGCTCGTGGATGGTCGGCTGCGGGTGATGAGTGCCATCGTTGCTCCCTCTCGCCGCCAATCGTGCCCTGTTGGGTGTCCCGTTGCTGCCGCCCAGCCGTGCCCGATTGTCGGCCTTCTCCATCAGGCGATCGCGCCCCTAATGCGGTCGCCAGCCACGTCTGGTACCGAAGCGTACCGTTGACACTAACGACGCGCATCCGCACCTAATTCCGATCATCCGAGCGGAATTTGCGGCGTTGCAGCACCAACACGAACGGGTTTCCGCCCCTGGTTGTAAGCATCTCGTGCAAAGAGTTTGCGTTGTTCGTATCTCCTTGGCATGGTCTGTGCAAACGGTGTCGTCAGGTACGTAGCTGATTCGGTCAGGCGAGAGGCGATGCCCAGGTACTCCCCCACCAGCGAACACGATACTGCGTTCACGGCGCAGGCGATCATCGAACTGACCGAGGCGAATGTCTCGTCCAATGGTCATGGCGACGAGTGGCAGCGCGAAGTCGCGTTTCTGCATGACCCCGCCGGCGAAACGGCTCCCGGTACGGGGCCGGATGACTTCGATGAGATGATCGAGCTGGCAACCGCGCTCGCCTGAGCGCACGACCACGACGGTTGTACCCATCCCGCTCGCGCGGGTACTTCGCCTCGGGTATGGCTGTACCCATCACCGTCCTATGTTGGTTCGTTCCGCCTGAACAGCTTAATCATTCGGGTGAAAAGGTACTGTGTCGGGCCGCCTTTGGGTGGTCGGTACTGGTGCCTGCCTATAGCCAGAAGAGGGATAGGTAGGCCACGCGAACGGGGGATTCCCTAGCGCCCGCACTCCCGGTATCCTACACACAGTGCAATGATCCGGGTACCCCCCGCCCCTCGTTCGGGACCCGCGTGTAGGACAAGGATGATGATGCGTTTCGATGTCTATAAAGATGGTGAACTGGCCGCGACGCTGGCCTACGGCATCGAGCCGCATTATTACGGGGATCAGGGCGAGGAGATCGCGGCGCTGATCGCGGGGACCGCCGTGGTCTACAACCTCTGGACGCAGGAGAGCGCGCTGAATCCGGTGAGCGACCGGGCCGATTGGTGGGCTGCGCGGATCATCAGCGCACCGCTGGCGCGGGCGGGTTTCGTCCTGCGCCCGATCTTTCAGCGTGCCGAGCCGGATGCGCGCTGGTACGCGCTCGCCCGCGAGCCCGCCCTGCCCGTGCCGTGCGGTCGCCAGATCCTCAATTGATGCCGTTGTTTGCTCCTGTTATTTACTGTCCTGAACTGTTGCCGTGATTCGCGCTGATTTTTGCCAGGGATACCGAGTATTGCTTTTCGGTGGGGCTTTGGGTTGGGTGGGTTGGGTCGTGGGTGCGGTGGAGGATGTGGCTATGGGGGCCGCCGCCCGCCCGAGGCCAGCCCAGGATTTCAATCGGCGGCTCACGTTCTTGGCCGCGTATCCGCCCCTACGTCAGCGGCTCGTTCTCCGGCACGCCGATCTGGACGACGTTCTGTGAGGGGGCGTAGTTGCTGGTGAATGTCTTATCGCGGAGGACGGCACCGGCTTTGTCGAGGACGCGGGTGCGGTTGGCGGCGTCGAAGCCATCGACGGCGGTCTCGACCGGCAGGGTATCGCCGGGTGGGAGGTCGTGGGTCTTCTCGGTCTGCGGCGTGGGGTTGGCCGGTGTGATGTTGGTGATGATCGGCTCGTCGTTCTGGACCTGCCAGCCCGGATCGACCCCCTTAATGGCGATGTTGACCGTGCTACCGTCGGCGGTCGCCTCGATCGCCAGCCAGCCGCCGGTGGTGTTGCGGAAGCGGAAGTCGAGGCCGCTCTGGTCGTCCACGGTGGCGTCGAGCCCCTTCTTGCCGGTCGGGGAGTTGGCCGGGTCGTAGCTCAATAGCCAGAAGAAGTGCCAGTTGCGTTCCTCGATCGGCAAGCCCGCCGCGTAGACGGCCTGGAAAAGGGTCGTGGAGATCTGGCAGACGCCGCCGCCGATCGAGGGGACGGTCTTGATCTCGCCCTTGCCGCCATCGGTGCCGCCGACGAGCGCAATCCCGTAGCCCTGCAAGTAGCCGTTCTTGATCGTCTGCGCGCCGATTGTCTGGTTGAACGAGAAGAGGGTGTCGGGCGGGATCAGCGCGCCATCGAGGCGGCTGGTGGAGAGTTCGACATTGTGCTTGCGGTTCGCGATCGACCCGCCGTAGCCGGTCTGCCCGCGACCGAGCCGGTCGCGGATGACGATCGTCGCCTTGTCCACGACCGGCACCTGGGGTTTGGTGACGATAACGGCGGGCGCGACGGTGCCAGCCGCGCCGAGGAGCGCCGCTGAGAGGGCGGTCTTGGTCGTCGGGAGTTGCACGTCGCGCCCATCCTGCCCGCCCGCAACATCCTGTACCGCGCCGTCGACCCACTTGTAGCGGGCGTCTTTCGGCTCCTGATCGATCGTCTTGGCGAGGTCGGCGACGAGCGCACTGAGTTTGGCGTCATCGAGGGTGATGGCGACCTTCTCGGCGGTCTCCGGGCGCGGGGTGAACACGAGCAACGGCTGGATATCGGCCCGCCCATAGGTGCGGTTGAGCTCCGCGAAGGTGACGACGAGCGGCGTGTTGAGGATCGCGTCGAGGCGACTGAAGGCCGGGCCGAGGTCGGCGGCGGTGATGGCGGGGGCCTGCGCCGCGAGGGCGACGGTCGCGGTGCGGTCGTCGTCGCGCAGGGCCGTTTCGAGCGCGGCGATCGTCCTGGCCTCGTCGAGGAGGGCACCCGCAGCTTCCGGCGCGATCCGGTAGCGCCCGGAGGTTTCCTGCACGATCTGGGCGTTGGTGGCCGGGGTGGCGCTTTCGGCGGAGACCTGGGCCAGGAATGTTCGCAGCGGTTCGGGGCGCAGGGCGAGTTCCAGGCTGCCATCGGCGGCGCGGCGGTAGGTGATCGCCGCGCGCAGCAGTTCGGGCGGAAGATTCCACTGGCGCGTGGCGACGCCGAGGGTCAGCGGCTGCGCGACGGCGGCGAGGGCTTCGACGCGGCGCGGTTCGAGATCGGCGGCGACGATCGCAGCGGGGACGGTGATGAGCGCCACCGTGACCGGCGCGACTGAGAGGGTCGCCAACCGTTCCAGGAACGCGCCCTGACTGGCGTCGGGATCGATCCCGCGACCGGGGCGGTCGGGCACGATTTTCAGCCCGGCGGGGGCTTCGGCGACGGCGAAGGTCGCGTCGGTCGGCGCGGTCGTCACCTCGGGGGATCAGCCGCGCAAGGTGGCGAGGAGGCGGTCGGGGTCGAGGGCGACCGGCAGCGACAGTTCGTTGCCGCCGAGTCGCGCGCCGAGCCAGTCGCCCGTTTCCGCGAGCGGATTGCCCACGCGCCCGACGGCCAGGGCGGCGGCGATGGCGGCGTCGAAATCTGCGGTCGCGCCAAGGGCGGCGGGGGTGATCTGCCAGCGGGGCGCGGCACCGGCCACGCCGACCGGGATTGTGGCGTTGAAGTAGTCCGCGAACTGTGCGGCCAGCCGTTCGCGCGCCGCCTCGCGGGTGAGGCCGCCGAGCGCGACCCCGGCGACGCTGACGCCGGGATAGACTTCCCCGCTGTAGCTACGCGTATAGGCTACCCCCGCCCCGCTGGCGAGCAGTGCGCCGCCGATGATCGTGCCGACGCCCCCGAAGCCGAGGCGGCGGAGGAAGTCGCGCCGGGAGAGATCGTGTGAGGTGAACCGGGCCACGGCGGTGGCGAGCGGCGGGGTCTGCTTGTCTGAACGTTGCACGATATCTTGACCTTTGGTTGGGCGCTTCCCGCGTGGACAGCCCTGCGTGCCAATGGGCGCTCGCCGCGTGGACGGCCCTGTGTGTCGTTCCGTATTCTAACGCTCGCGCGGCGTGTATTGTGGCGCGAACGCGATCAGGCGGGAGGATGGACCCAGCCCAGAGCGCTGCAATTCCAGCCGATAGCGGACGCGATCGGCCCGGTAGTAGCGCTGCTGATAATAGATGATCGTCTCCTCGGTGCTCAGCGAGGTCCGTTGCAACAGTAACACCGGTGCTCCCGCCTCAATTCCCAGGCGGTCGGCGATGGCGTCGTCGGCGGGTAGCGCCTCGATCGTGTAGCGCCCGCTGAGGACCGGTATCGCGTAGCGGGTCGCCAACTGGTGATAGATCGTCTCGGTCGCCAGGGCATCGCGGTCGAGCAAGCGACCGAAGCGCGGCGGCAGGTAGGTATGGTCGAAGGCGATCGTCTGCCCATCGGCCAGACGGAGGCGATCGAGGCGGGTGATCGACGCGCCGCTCGGCAGGCCCAGCTCCGCCGCGATCCGCTCGGTCGCCGGTTCCTCGGCGAAGTGGGTGACGACGGAGGAGGGATTGAGCCCCGCCGCCGCCATATCCTCGGCGAAGTCGGTCAGCCCGCTCAGACTATGCTCGACGGGCGGCGCGGCGACGAAGGTGCCGCGCCCACGCTCGCGCCGCAACAGCCCCTCGGTGGTGAGGCGTTCGAGCGCGCCGCGCACGGTGATCCTGCTGACGCCAAAGAGGCGCCCCAGCGCCTCTTCTGTCGGCAACTGCTTCCCTTCGGCATAGTCACCCGCCGCGATCTGCGCGCGCAGTCGCTCGGCGAGTTGCCAATAGAGTGGGCCCCTGGCCGGATCGCCCATTAACGCCATCGCCACCTCCCCAACTATCGCAAAATTTGTTATAACATTATAGCATGACACGGCGGTGTCCTGGCAAGTCGGGAGATTGGGCGGAGTTTGGGCGGGTGAGAGGTGTTTGGTTAGCGTGGGGGGCCGGTGGCCTGAAGCACCCTGACTACGCAGAGCATAAAGCCTGGCTGAAGGCTCCGCCACGAAGCCCACCTTTGTGGGCTAAACGGTGCTGTTGCACGGGTTGAAGGTTTTCACCGGCCCTATGGTTGGGGCGTGGCGCGCGAGTGAGAGGCGAGACGGTGGTACAAGAAGTCATTCTCTTTATCCTGTTCGGGATCTTTGTCGGCACCTACGGGACGCTTGTCGGGGCGGGGGGCGGCTTTGTGATCGTCCCGGCCTTGCTGCTGTTTTATCACGCTACCCCGCAGCAGGCCGCTGGAACCTCGCTGCTGGTCGTCTTCTTCAACGCCCTGTCCGGCACGCTGGCCTACGTCAAGCAGAAGAAGGTCGATTACCAGACCGGCTGGCGCTTCGCCCTGGCGACCGTGCCGGGGGCGATCATCGGCGTCTATCTGCAATCGTTCTTCACCGGGCCGGTCTTCAGCGCCCTCTTCGGCGTACTGCTAATCGTGATCGCCGTCTTCCTCAATCTGCGCCCGGACGCGACGCGGGCGGCATTGCATCGCTTCGGCGGCGGGCCGTTGCCGCCCGGCTACGTCCATCGTGCGCTGACCGATGCGCACGGCGAACAGTATGAATACGCCTTTAATATGCGCGGCGGATTGGTCCTCAGTTTTGGCGTCGGCTTCCTGTCGAGTATTCTGGGGATCGGCGGGGGAATCATCCATGTCCCGGCGATGGTTTTCCTCTTCGATTTCCCGGCGCACCTCGCCACGGCTACCTCGCACTTCGTGCTGGCGATCACGTCGCTGGTCGGCTCGGTCGGCAATGTGACGGCGGGGCGGATCCTGTACGGGCCGGCGGCGGCGATGTCGGTGGGGGCGATCGGCGGCGCGCGGCTCGGCGCGCAACTCTCGCGGCGGGTGAAGGGGGCACTCATCGTGCGCATCCTCTCCCTGGCGCTGGTGGTGGTGGGGCTGCGGCTGCTGTATGTGGCGTTTGTGGGG
>JAABUN010008582.1_pt1 | contig 10371 bp, 12 predicted proteins | sample 5559311 | NCBI WGS metagenome assembly JAABUN01 (sample SAMN10711877, study PRJNA513370) | rock metagenome | isolation source: Antarctica rocks | place: Antarctica: Victoria Land, Siegfried Peak sud
CACGTCCGGTGAACGACGAATATGACCCTACCTACCGGGTGCAAGAGGGTGCCTGGTACGGCTGGCCGGACTTTTCAGCCGCTCTGGAACCGCTTACCGATCCCAAGTTCTGGGCACCCGGTCAGCTCTATACGCCAACCTTTATAGCCGGAGAAAAGCAGCCGCCGGGACTTGCCTTTATAATCGATCACCAGGCCAGCGGTCTCACGCCACCGGACCCGTCACTTGTGCTTGGGCTACACCCACACAACTCGTCTCCCTCCAAGTTTGCCGTGGCACCAGCTTCCTGGGGTGACATGGCGGGCCAGCTTTTTGTAGCCGAGTGGGGTGACATGGCATGGTTCACGAACCCACTGCGTGACCAGCCCGCAGGCAACCGAGTATCACGTATCGATCCCGCAACTGGACAGGTCGCGGGGTTCATTCAGAACGTCGAGCCCGGACCGGCCTCAGAGCAGGGTGCACAGGGTAAGGGAGTTGAGCGGCCCTTCGACGTGAAGTTCGGCCCCGACGGAGCTATGTACATCGTTGATTACGGCGTACACAGGATCAACCTGTCGCGGATAGCAGATGGTCGCCTGCCGTTCGAATTTCCACCCGAAACGGGCAGCATCTGGAAGGTTACGCGCAGCGAGTAAAGTAGAAGGCTCAACAGTTGACTCTCATTAACGTGTGGGGGCGTCTTGGCCCCCACAGCTATGAAAGGAGACATCATGGAGAAGACGAACGCTGAACAATCCGGCAGCAAAGGTGGAGATGCCACTTACCTCTCGAAGGGTGAGGAGAGCATCACCTTTCCAATCAAGCGGACGGCGCTCCTGGTCATCGACCCGGTCAATGACTTTCTCTCCGAAGGCGGTGCCGGCTATGAGATGACGAAGTCCACGCTGAAGATGGTGGGCGTCATCGAGAACTTGAAAACCGCCATTGAAGGAGCCCGAGCCAGGGGCATTCCAGTCCTCTACGGCCCTATGGCTTATACCGAAGAGGACTATAAAGAGCACCAGCTGCACCGCCGCAGCGGCATCAACCGCGTCATGTTCGAGCACAAGATGTTTCTGGCCGGCTCTTGGGGAGCAGACTTCCACCCGGACTTGCAGCCGCAGGAGGGCGACATTGTTCTGCTGCCACATAAGACGTGTGACGTCTACGAGACCGATCTCCCCGAGCACCTGGAACGCTTAGGGATCACGCACTTGGTGATTGCCGGGATGACCGCCAACTTGTGTTGCGAGAGCACCGGTAGGCACGCCATGGAGAGGGGCTACGACATCACCTTTCTCTCCGACGCCATCGGCGCAACTGATGTCCCCTCCTACGAAGCCGCCATTCACATTAACTATCCGATGATCGCCAACGGCATTATGAAAGCCGAAGAGTTTTTGGAGGCACTTGACACTTCGGCTGAAGCTCGAGTCACTGCTCAAGAGGGCGACACCGTCCTCGGTTCAGACCATGGCGAGATCGGCACGGTCAAAGAGGTGGTTCAAGCGAGCGGTGATACCGAGGGCTATCTGCTGGTACCTCAGGGCATGATCTTCAAGTCCGACACCTACGTTCCTTTGGGGGCCGTGGTGAGGCGTTCGGGCACCACCGTTTTCATCAACGTGTCCAAGTTGGTAATCGGAACAATGCCCTGGAGCGAGCCGCCAACAGGAGAGTCCGACGCTCAAAAGCACGGGCCCCCTGCCGGTGAAGTCGATAAGCTCTACGGCTCGCGCGCTCCCACAGCCCATAGGCCCTCCTCTCAGGATGAGGGCTAGAGACTAAAGAGACAAGCTAGAAGTGTATCTACCGCATCCTTAGCAAGGGAACTAGCAACTATCCTGGGCTAGCGCTTAAGTGCAAAAGTCAGCTGAATAAATCGGTAATACTTAACAAGTAAGGATAAGGCCGCTTGTTAGCGTAAGTATGGTTGCTCAAGCGCTTTTTTGTCCCTGCGGCACTTTGGATCAGGTCGTCAAGAATGGCCACATCCATAACGGCAAGCAGAACCATCGTTGTAAAACCTGTGGCAGGCAGTTTGTCAGGTAGTGCCGTGAGATGATCTCGCACCCCTGTAAGGGGAGGTTGGTGCTGGTGCAGATTGCACCGTATGGGAAAAGAACACCGACCTCCAATCGAGAGCTTAGCCTGCGTCAACGATGAGTGTCAGCATTACGGCCAAGCGGGTCGCGGTAATCTGCGGGTACGTAAGACCTACGGCCACGATGAGCTGCGCTACCTGCGCTGTAGAGGCTGCGGCCATGAGTTCAGCGAAAGACGCAACACCCCGCTGTGGAATAGCAAACTGCCGGAGCAGAAGGCAGTGGCGGTCGCTGAGCAACTGGCTGAGGGGACGTCGTTCACGGGTACCTCACGGTTGGTACAGGTCTCCACCGGAGCCGTGCGGCGCTTGGCGGGGCAACTGGGCAAACACGGCGAGCGGTTCCACAATGCTCACGTTACAGGTCTGCCAGCTACGGCCCTGCAAGCCGACGAGCGCTGGGGGTTTGCCGGTGGCAAAGATCAGCAGCTCTGGGAGGCTGAGGTGATCGAACCTGCCAGCCGCCTGATTGTCGAGCGAGCCCAGGGAGAGAGAAACGAGGCACTGCTGAGGCGGCTGCTCGAAGGGGCTCAGCGCCGACTCTGCTATCCCCAAGGAGTGGTGCTTTTGAGTGACGGCGAGTCAAGCTACCAGACCCTCTTCCCAGAGGTGTTCGGCGTCCCCTATCGTCCTGCCAGAAACGGCCAGCGGGGTCGCTTCCCCAACTTGCGCTATCGCATTGCCCGTACTCAGGCGCACGTCCAGGTGGTCAAACGGCGCACCGGCAAACGCTTGGTGAACGTCGACATCCGCTTGGCTCATGGTTCGCATAAGCGCTTGGCGCGCGAGCTACGACGGCTCGGTTACCAGCAGCCCAATACCAGCGCGATAGAGCGGCGCAACGCCACCGCCCGCCGGATGGACTCGTGCAGCGTTCGCAAGACCCTGGCTTTTGCCCGTACCCCTGAAACCCGTAACGCTCGGGGTAGCTGGGCTATGTGCGTCTACAACTGGGTTAGAGCTCACCGCTCGCTCAGGCGTCCTCTTCTCGAACCCCAAGGCCGACGTGCGTATGAGCGGCGTTCCCCAGCCATGGCTGCCGGGCTCAGTCAGCAGCTTTGGAGCATCGCCGACCTGCTTCTCTGCCCCACCTATCCAGCCCGGCAGTAGAGATCATCTCACCTAACCACCCGTGTGAAAAAGGTGATATTTATCATTTTGTTGGCCCTAAGTGTGCTGGCAGTTTCTGCCAGTGCCTATGCTCAGACGCGTTTGGACCTCGCAACGACCTACAGCGGTTCAAATATCTTTGCGGAATCAGTTAGAGAGTTCGCGAAGCGCGTCAAGGAGGCAACCAGTGACGAGGTGCTGATCACTGTCCACGAGGGTGGCGCCTTGGGGTTAAAGGATGAGGATCAGTTCTCCGCTGTCGCAGATGGAATTGTTCCCCTCGCCAACGTCTTAATGGGAGCGGCAATCGGATCTTCGCCTATCTATGGACTGAGCACGATGCCCTTCTTGGTGAAAGACTTTGAAGAGGCTAAGCTTCTTCACGACATCGCCCGCCCTTACTACGAAGACGAGGCAGAAAGGTTTAATCAGAAGATCCTCTTTACCGCTCCTTGGCCACCAAGCGGCATCCACGCCAAACGCCCAGTCCTCAACTACGAGGGCATTGAAGGGCTCAACATCCGCACCTACGACCGCAACGGAACGGATGTGCTTAATCGGGCTGGAGCTAACGCTGTGGTGATGTCCTGGGGAGATGTCTACCCCGCATTGGCAACCGGCACGATCGACTCCGTCTTAACTTCCGCACAGAGCGGTGTGGCAGGAAATTTCTGGGAGGTCCTCGATTACTACACGAGGGTTAACTTTGCCTTCCCCCTTAATATGGTGACGATCAACATAGATAGTTGGAACTCTCTCACCGAGGAGCAACGGGCAACCATTGAACAGATTGGCAAGGAGATGGAAGAACGCCAGTGGCGCATCGCCCAAGAGGTCACAATTAGTGATGAACAGACCCTTGCTGAAAATGGGATGGATACCACCACCGAGATCAGCGATGAGTTTGCGAGCAAGTTAATTCAAGACGGACAGGCCGTAATTGATGAGTGGAAAGCCGTGGTGGGAGACGTTGGCACGGAGATCCTCGATGAGTTTGAAGAGAAGAGATAGATGAGGCAGAGCCTAGTCAGGCTTTCACAAGGACTATCGAGAGTGGCGAGTACACTCTCGATAGTCGGGGCCATACTGGCGGGGATTATTTTTGCCATGATGTCCTTTCTGGTAGTGACCGAAGTTGTTCTGAGAGCTACCGTCAACGAATCGACGCGCGTCGCTAGCGAATATTCTGGCTACGCGCTGGCTACCATGATCTACCTGAGCCTTGGCTTCACCTTCCGTGAAGGCGCACATATCCGCATCAGCTTCCTCAATGATCGATTGCCTAATAAACTTCGCAGACTTGTAGAATTCCTGCTGGCTGCCTTTGCCGCAGTGGTGACGTCTGTCGCTATCCTTGCTGTCTGGGAAATGGCTCGAACCTCCTACGAGCGAGGAACTATAGCCTACACGGTTGCTAGAACGCCGCTCTACATCCCACAGGGAGTAATTTTGGTCGGACTCGTTATTTTGTTTATACAACTGGTGGCCTACGCATTAAGCGTACTCGTTGCTCCTTCCCTGACCAAGGCGCCTCCCAGGGAGGTTTCACTGTGACGGCCTCCCTGTTAACTGTCGCTATCTTGCTGTTCGGCTTCCTCGGCTCGGGCTTCTGGATTGCCTTTTCTCTAATGGCCACCGCCGGCATTGGCATGGAACTTTTTACAAACCTACCCATAGAGAGAGTCTTTGCGCAATCCCTCTGGAACAGCCTCAATAGCTGGTCCCTAGCGGCTCTGCCGATGTTTATCTTTCTAGGAGAGATGATTCTTCAAACGCGCATGTCAAAGCTTCTCTTTGAGGGCCTGGCGCCCTGGGTTCAGTTCATCCCCGGTCGGCTCTTGCATACAAATGTGGTCGGTAGCGCCATCTTTGCCGCTGTTTCGGGCTCCTCGCCTGCAACTGCTGCCACCATCGGGAAGATCACTCTCGCTCAGTTGGAAGCTAAAAACTACGACCGCTCTCTAAGCTATGGCTCTCTTGCCGGCGCAGGCACGTTAGGACTACTAATTCCGCCCAGCATCGTCCTCATTGTTTATGGCGTTCTTGCGGAAGTTTCCATTGGGCAGCTGTTTGTTGCTGGCGTTGTCCCCGGCGTCCTACTCGCCATGCTCTTCAGCAGCTACATCATTGTCCGTGTCACCCTCAATCCTGAGCTAGTGCCTGATGATCCACAAACGTTTACCTGGAGCGAGCGAATCCGTGCTCTAGGCAAGCTCTTTCCAGTCGCCTTTCTAATCCTCTTTATCCTGGGCTCTATTTATCTGGGTTTTGCAACCCCGTCAGAGGCTGCCGCCATCGGCGTAGTTTCTTCTGTCATCATTGCCCGGCTTCTAGGCGACCTCAGTTGGGGCAATTTCCTAAAGGCGATGAGGGGAACCCTCAACACCTCAGCGATGATCTGCTTTATCATCGCCGGAGCTAGTTTCCTCTCGGTGGCAATGGGATATCTAAGGCTTCCTGCGACGATTGCGCAAGCCATAGGGGCTATGGGTCTCAGCCCTTACATGCTTATTGTGATTCTTAGTGTCTTCTACATCGTCTTGGGCTTTTTTCTAGATGGGATCTCCATCATCGTCATGACATTGCCCATCAGTCTGCCTCTTATCGTGCAGGCTGGGTTCTCACCTTTGTGGTTCGGCATCTTTATTACCGTGCTGATCGAAGCAGGTCAGATTACACCGCCGGTAGGGTTTAATCTCTTTGTCATCCAAGGGCTTACTGGGGAGCCCATCGAAAGAGTCGCCTTAGCGGCGTTACCTTTTTTCATCCTGCTCCTAGTAACCGTTGTCCTTATTACTGCGTTTCCCATCATCATCACCTGGCTACCGAGCTTCATGTAGTCCCAGTCCTTGAGGAGAAGATGACCCATGCAAAATATTCTTCAGCTCAACATACACAGGTGTAACCAGCAGGTAGAGCAAATTGACTTTGATGTTAGACGCATGTTCAACGCCGGCTGGGCAGGCAACGATCCCGAGGCTGTGCAGCATCACATTGATGAGCTTGCCGAGCTTGGCGTCCCTGCTCCGAAACATGTCCCTACGCTTTTTGCCCTAGGCAACTTTCTCCTCACAACGAGTGAATCTATCCAAGTGCACGGTGAGGAAACCTCCGGCGAAGTCGAGTACGTCCTCCTCTGGCATAAAGGGGAGCTTCTTGTCACGGTTGGCTCCGACCATTCAGATCGTAAGCTCGAAGTACACTCGATTCCCAAGGCTAAGAATATGTGCCTCAATGTGATGGCTAAAGATGTATGGCCCTATGAGGAAGTTGAGGAACACTTTGCAGACCTTGAGCTTTCCTGCTTTGTCACACGCCAGGGTCAAACATCACCGTATCAGCAGGGCCGCTGTAGAACGCTGTTACAGCCTAGCTACTGGATTGACGATGTGCTCGGCCGAGCGGGCGGCTTAACCGACGGACTTGTTTTTTTCTCCGGCACAATTGGCACGGTTCAGGGGTTAGTAGTGGGTGAGAGGTACGAGCTCAGCATGCAGGATCCTGTGCTTCACCGTACCCTCTCACACCAATATAAGTGCGAGGTGCTTACGGGCGCCATTGAGGACTACTAAGGGATTTTGCAGTCTCGTTACCGTGGTTTCCCGCGCTCGTACTGAATGGGCCAAGCGACCTCGTGTCCCAGTTCGCTTGCTGCAATTAAAGGCCAGTAGGGATTACGTAGCAGCTCCCGCCCTAGCAGGACAAGATCCGCCTGTTCGGTCCGGATAATGTGATCGGCTTGGGAAGCTGACGTGACCATTCCTACTGCGCCCGTTAGGGTACCGGCACCCTTTCTAACTGCTTCAGCAAAAGGCGTTTGGTAACCGGGACCAACAGGAACCTTGGCATCAGAAACATTTCCCCCACTAGAGCAGTCAATTAGGTCAACCCCGAGGGGCTTGAGCCTTTCAGCTAGGGCGATGCTCTGCTCAATGCACCAACCACCTTCGGCCCAGTCTGTCGCTGAAATTCTGAAGAAAAGCGGGTATTCCTCTGGCCAGTTCGAGCGCACGGTCCTGGTGACGTCTTCAGCGAAACGTACCCGGTTGTCGAAGCTACCTCCGTATGCATCCTTACGTTGGTTTGAGAAGGGAGAAAGGAACTGGTGGATGAGGTAGCCGTGCGCTCCGTGAATCTCCAGGACACGAAAGCCAGCTTCAACGGCGCGGCGTGTGGCGCTCGCAAAGGCCTCGGCAACCCCCCTTATCTCCTTCGCATCCAACGCTACGGGCGTGTTGTGCCTATCATTGAACCGCAAAGCACTGGGGGCAACAATGGGTGACCAACCGCCATTGCTTTCATTAAGCGGTACTCTCCCATCCCACGGCCGTGCGGTGCTTGCCTTCCGACCTGCGTGAGCAATCTGGATGCCTGCTACAGCTCCTTGCTCTTGAATAAGGTGCGCAATCCGTGCTAACGGTTCAGTGTGCTCATCCTTCCACAAGCCAAGGTCGTTAGGGCTGATACGGCCACGCGCTTCCACAGCAGTAGCTTCAACAATCACTAATCCGGCACCTCCTACTGCGCGACTACCCAAGTGCAGGGAATGCCAGTCGTTCGGGAAACCATCCTGACTGGAGTACTGGCACATGGGCGAGACTGCGATCCGGTTCTTAAGTGTTATCTCCCGCAACTCTAGTGGTGAGAACAAATGCATGTACGAACCCCTCATTTCTTCTTTGCCTAAAATGGGCAAGGTAAGGCTGAACATAACCTGAAAGCATGGGTGGTAAAGGCAGCATTACACGAGATTAGGAGGGCACGCTTAGTCCTGTTACAATCGCTATCCAGAACACTGCATTGGGGATATTTTATGACCAGCGAGCAATTCGAAGCGATCCAGCCCCTCCGCGAAGACGTCTTGGAGAGCTTGCCTGAACTCAACCTCATCAAGAGCGAGCAGCTCCGGAACAAGTGTGTTGACGCCTGGGCCTTCGCGCTCTCAGAAACAGAATTCAAGAGCATCAATGACATTAAGGGGTCGGGGAACTGGGACAGTCCGACGATGAAGGGTGGACGCACGCAAGCAACCCACTTGCGTGCTGTCACGGTGATGGCTGTGGCTATGGCTCGGGCGCTGGAGGTGATCGTTGGGCCGCTGGGGATTGACTACGACATCCTAATCGCCGGAGGGCTGTGCCACGACATCGGTAAGCCCTTCGAGTTCAGTCCACGCAACCATGAGAGGTGGCGTTCCCGCCCGCAAACTTCCGGCTGGCCAGCCATACGCCATCCTGTCTATGGTGCCCATATCGCCTTGACGGTGGGGTTGCCGGAGGCAGTAGTGAACGCAGCCTGCGGTCATTCGCGCGAAGGTGAGTTCATCAGACGTGGCCTTGAAACCACGCTGCTCCATACAGCGGACAAGGGGTTCTGGCAAGCCATGACTGTTGCTGGAGAGATGGAGTCCGACGAAACAGATTACCTGAAGTTCTAGCTAACTTTGCGTGTCGTAACTGCAAACCTCGAAGGTGATACACCCATCAGGGCTCACCCAGGGACCGTGGCGCATACCTGGAGGCCGGCAAGCATACATTGCCTTAGTGAATGTCTCGTTGAGGGTGAGGTCATGCAGGGATCCCTCGATGATAATGATTTCCTCCCAGAAGTCATGCTCCTGCGCACCTAAAGGTGTTGTATCTGTACCGGGGTCGAACCGCGTCATTCCCGTCCAGTCGCCCGTATCTGGATCTCGGGCCAAGAGTTTCTTGTAGAGCCCCTTTAGCTCCCGGACGGGTTCCCAGTTGGTCTGATCGGCATCAAAGAACTCGAGCTCCGGCTTCGCCATTTTTACACTCCCGCTTTGACTTTAGGAGTCCCGGTCGGGTATAGATCCTTACGGCAGTGTGATAGTGCAGGGAGTTTCTGACGGACCTGTGCGATTCGTGCGCTGGCAATCCTCCCGTAAACGGTGTCGACGCTCTCAGTTGCAGTTGCCGTGATGACGCCAAAAGGATCGATGAGGCTGGTGCGTCCTGCGAACGCAGGACCAATCAAGTTGACTCCAGCGACATACACAGTATTTTCAATGGCTCTTGCGCGTAAAAGCGTCAGCCAGTGATCTTCCTTATAAGGACCTGCATACCATGCCGATGGAACAACGATGATATCGGCACCTCGTTCAACGAGATCGCGGAAAAGCTCGGGGAATCTCAGGTCATAGCAGATGGCTAGGCCTACGCGCATGCCAGCAAGATCGAGTACCGGGGGGCGTTCCTCACCAGGCAGCATTCGCGCTGACTCGCGGACACTCAATGCGTCAAAGAGATGCAACTTACGGTAGGATCCTGCAATCTTCCCATTGGGCAGGACTGCCACGGCCGTATTGAATACCCGGTTCGAGTCCGGTGCTTGTTCCCAAATACCGCAGATTACAGTAACGTCATGCTGTCGCGCGGACTGCGAGAGCGTAGAGACAAAGGGGCCGTCGAGTCGCTCGGCCTTTTTTGTGAGGCTATTATCATCATCGGGGAGAGCCATGTACATTTCGGGAAACACAACTAACGAAGCCCCCTCAGTGGCGGCTTGCGCGATTATACTGACTGCGTTTTGCAGGTTGCTTATTTTATCGGTGGTTGCTTCTGCTTGAACCAGAGCGATTTTCATGTGGACCTCCTTGGGTGTCTTTGTGATGATACCAACCAGGCTGGCAGTGGGACCTTACTTTGAAAGAACGGCAGCTGGCGTCCCTATACAGCCTACATGGTAAACGAAGCAGCTCGTATGGTAAAAGAAGTGGATGATTCAGTCAATAGAGTTCCTGTTTCAGGAGAAGAAGGTCGTTGTGCCGGTAACGTCGGTGCTTGCGGCGGGTTACACCGGCCGGGATCAGCAGCATGTGCAAGAACACGTGACAGAGCTGGAAGAGCAAGGGATTGCTCCGCCCCCGCATATTCCTATGCTTTATCCGGTCATGCCCACCTTATTGTCGAACAGCGAGAACATAGCTGTTCTTGGCCCTAACTCCACTCCGGAGATCGAAGTGGCCATCGTTGAGTTCGAAGGGGAGCGGTACGTTACTGTCGCGAGTGATCAAACGGACCGTGAGAATGAACTACACCCGAGGCAAGCCTCGGGGTATCGAATCACTCACTACCAAACAGGCTTGGCTGCTGCGAATGCAACTGCTTGTACTTCCCCTCACCTTGACGTTTTACGTAGCTGCTGATGACCCC
>JAABUN010008583.1_pt1 | contig 10370 bp, 8 predicted proteins | sample 5559311 | NCBI WGS metagenome assembly JAABUN01 (sample SAMN10711877, study PRJNA513370) | rock metagenome | isolation source: Antarctica rocks | place: Antarctica: Victoria Land, Siegfried Peak sud
CCGCCGCGAGCGCGCCCGCCAGCGCCGCCACGCCCTCGGCGGCTCCGGCGCGCAGACCCACCGCCCCATCAGGCGGCACGCCCCCAGGGCGGCCCAATGGCGATTACCATGCCAACCGACCCACTAGGGCGTGTCGGCAGTTGTGGTCGGGTGGGCAGGCGTGAGGGGCGGGGTGACGACGGAGGAGCGGGATGGCACGACGGTAGGGGTTGCGGGACGACCAGTGGGCGCGGCTAGAGCCGCTGCTCTCCAGACGGGCCGGGCATGTGGGCGGGACGGCGCGCGACCATCGCCGCTTCGTGGAGGCGGTGTTGTAGCGGTACCGGGCGGGGATCGCCCGGGCCGATCTGCCGGAGCGCTTCGGCGACAGCACGGCGATCCACCGGCGCTTCAGCCGCTGGACGCGGCGCGGCGTGTGGCGGCGAGTCTTTCGGGTGGTCTGCGCCGACGCGGACAACGAGGACGCGATGATCGACGCGACCGTCGTCCGCGCCCACCGGCACCGCGCCGGGGCGCGCAAAGAGGGGGTGCCGACGACGAGGCGATCGGGCGCCGTCGCGGCGGGCTGCGCCCGACGATCCACGCGACCGTCGACGCGCCGGGCCACCCGACCGCGTGCCACCTGACGGGCGGGCAGGCGTCGGAGCTGGCGGGGGCGGACGCGCCGCTGCCGGGCCTCGCCGTCCCGACGGTCAACGCCGACACGGGGTACGACGCCGATCTCCTCGTCGTCCTCTGGCGCCTCCGGTGCAAGCGCAGCCTCAGGGATCTGGCTGAGCTGTTCCCGGAACGGGGCCTCGTCTCCACCCATGAGGCCGTCCGGGAGTGGGAGGAACGTTTCGCGCCCCCGCTCGCGGAGCGCCTCCGCGCCAAACGGCATGGCGTGGCGGGCACCGGGTGGCATGTGGACGAAACCTCTGTCGAAGTGCATGGCCGCTGGCGCTACCTGTACCGCGCGATCGATCGAGCGGGCGATCTCGTCGACGCGCGACGCAGTCCGACGCGCGACATCGCCGCAGCGCGGCGCTGCTTCGCTCGGGCGCTCGGGGCCGTCGGCCACGCGCCCGAGCATGTGACCACGGACGGCCATGATGCCGACCCCCGTGCCAGCCGCGAGACGCTCGGTCCGGGGGCTACCCCTCGCTGCAGTCGCGACAAGAACACTCCGATCGCGCAGGATCGCCGTGGTATCAAGCAACGGCACTCTCCCATGCGCGGCAGAGGCGAAGCTGCCGAAGCCGCGCGTTTCTGCACCGCCTTCGGGAAACAGCGCCGGTATTCCCGCATCCCGAACCGCTCGGGTGAGCCTGTCTCGCTGGCCGAACACCGCCGCCGGTTCCAAGACCGCTGGGCGGCGGCTATGGCTGAGCTGGCCGCCGCCTGACTATCTGCGAGGCCCGCTTCGTGCAGTCTGGCGCCGCCCTCAACCTTTCGCACCGTCCAAATCCTGACGCAGCCCCAGTGAGCCGCTAGCGGTTCATCCAGCGGGAGCGGGCCGTCTCTCCGATCGTCGTGCTGTGCCGGGTCCTGCGGACCCCCGGTCCGGCGATGATGACCGGGCGCGCCGCGGGATCTCGGCCCGCGCCCAGGTCGACGCGGGACGCCTCGCCACATCATCGGTGACGCCGACGTGTACTTGCGATGGCAGCAAAACTGGTAGGGGGGAGCCGCAGTGTTGGTCCCCCCGAGCCATTTCAGGCGCTCCGAGCGGGTTGTTTTCCTGCCACGCTGACTGCATGCCGACGTCACACATCATACGGCGAGGCGTCTCGACGCGGCACTGACGACGCGGGTCGCCGCTATCCACGCGCGGCGGCGGACGTCCGGCGCGCCGCCGGGGTGCGGTGCGCCCGCAAGCGGGCGGCCCGGCTGCTGCGCGCCGCAGGGCTAGTTGACCGCCATCGGTGCCGCCGGGCACGCATGATGGTCGTGGAGCCGACGCCGGTGCCCGCGCCAAACCCGGTCGCTCGGGAGTCCACCGCACCGGCCCCCGATCGGCTCCAGATCGGCGACAGCACGTACGTGGCCACGAGGGAAGGCTTGCTGTCCCTGGTGGCCCGCATCGACGTCTCCTCCCGCCGCGTGGTCGGTCGGGCGATGGCCGACCACCGGCGCGCTGAACTGGCGCTGGAGTCCCAGGCCATGGCCCTCCAAGCACGGCGACCGCCGCCGGGGTTCGTCCACCACCCCGATCGCGGCTGTCGGTGCCAATACAACCTAAGTACGCTCACACAAGCTTCGCGGGTTTGCGTGGCGCATTTCCCCCACGCTCGCTCGCCTCAAGCCCGCAAAGGTTGCGTGACTGTACTTAGGGATCGCTCGCGCCACCGCCTATAGCTACCCCGCTGAAGTCCGCTCGGCACGCCAGGCCGACGGGTCGTCGCGCCATGATCCCGCGCCGTGTGCCGGCCGCCGATCGGGTCTGTATCAGAGCCGCAGGCGCGGGTCGAGCACGTCGCGCAGCCCGTCCCCGAAGAAATTGATCGACAGGACCGACAGCGAGATCGCGAGGCCCGGGAACGCCGTCAGCCACCAGGCCCGCGTGAGGATATAGTCGCGCCCGTCGGCGACCATCGTGCCCCAGCTCGGCAGGTCGGCCGGCGCGCCCGCGCCGATGAAGCTCAGGCTCGACTCGAGGATGATCAGCAGCGCCAGCTGCTGGGTGCCGAGGACGATGATCGGCGTCCAGGTGTTGGGCAGGATGTGCCGGAAGATGATCCGTATGTCGCTCGCCCCGGCCGCCCGCGCCGCCTCGACGAACGCCGTGCGCTTGAGGCCGAGGGTCACCCCGCGGATCGTGCGCGCGAAGACGATCCACGCCGCCAGCGACAGCACCCCGAGCAGCACCCCCAGGCTGCGCCCGGCGAAGGCGACGATGCTGATCGCGAGGAGGATACTCGGGATCGCCAGCTGCACGTCCGCGAGCCGCATCGTCACCGTGTCGACCCATCCCCCGAAGTAGCCCGCGAAGAGGCCCACCACAACGCCGAACAGCCCGCCGAGGACGACCGCCACCAGGGCGACGCCGAGCGACACGCGCCCGCCGTAGAAGATCCGGCTGAGGATGTCCCGGCCGACCTGGTCGGTGCCGAGCGCGTGGAACGTCCCGACCCGCGAGGTCGCCAGCGGCGCCACGAGCTTGACCCGGGGGTTCATCGACTGCGGCTCCGCCGGCGAGATCGCGGGCGCGGCCAGGGCGGAGAGGGCGATCAGCAGGAGCAGGGCCAGCCCGACGACGGCGCGCCGCGACCGGAGGAAGCGGCGCGCGAGGGCCCGGCGGGCACCGGACGGGGTGGGGGCGACGCGGGCGGTCCCGACCGCCGGGGGGGTGGCACCGGCCGCGGGCGGTAGGCGTCGAGATACCATCGTGTCGCTCCGGCGCTGATGGCGTGCCGGGCACGGGGGCCGCCCCCGTGCCCAGGCGGCGCACGCTCAGGCGTGGTGGATCCGCGGGTCGATGTAGGCATAGAGCAGGTCGACCGCCAGGTTGATGAAGACGAAGAAGGTGCTCAGCATCAGGACGGCGGCCTGGATCAGCGGGTAGTCGCGGGCGTTGATCGCCGTGTAGACCAGCGTGCCGACGCCCGGCCAGGCGAAGATCGTCTCGGTGATCACCGCCCCCCCGAGCAGCGTCCCGATCTGGAGGCCGAGGACGGTCACGAGGGGGATGAGGACGTTGCGCATGGCGTGGCCGTAGACGACACGCCGGTTGGCCAGCCCCTTGGCGCGCGCGGTGCGCACGTAATCCTCGTGCAGGATATCCAGGAGCCCGGACCGCACGAGCCGGGTGGTCAGCGACATCAGGTATGCGCCGAGCGTGATCGCGGGCAGGACCAGGTGCTGCGGCCCGCCCATGCCGGAGGACGGGAGGACGCCGAGGAAGACCGCGAAGACCAGCACGAGCATCAGCCCGAGCCAGAAGGCGGGCACGGATTGGCCCAGCAGTGCCACGCCCATGCCCAGGTAGTCCCAGGGGGTGTCGCGGCGCACGGCGGAGAGCACCCCCATCGGCACGGCCACCAGGAGCGCGAACGCGAACGCCGTGCCCGCGAGTAGGAGGGTCGCGGGCAGGTGCCCCAGGAGCACCCGGACCGTCGGCTCCCCGTAGAACAGCGACTTCCCGAGGTCGCCCCGCGCCGCCCGGCCGAGGAAGGTGAGGTACTGGAGCGGGATCGGGCGGTCGAGCCCCATCTGCTGGCGCATCGCGGCCACCTGCGCGGGCGAGGCGCTCTCGGCCAGCATGAAGCGCGCCGGGTCCCCGGGGATGAGGCGGACCAGGATGAAGACGATGATCGACACCCCGAAGACGAGGCCGACCGACTGGATGAGGCGGCGGATGATGTAGTTCCCCATAGCGGTGTCGCGCGGCGCGGGCCGGGGTCCCCGCTGCGGGGGCCCACGAGGCCGACGGGCGCGCCTAGCCCAGTTCCGTGTCGCGGAACGAGAAGATCCGGTTGGGCATCCAGGTGAATTTCTTGACCTTCGTCGACGCGGCATAGTTCCAGTTGATCTGGTGCAAGTAGATGAACGGCGGCGCCTTCCAGAGCCCGGCGGCGGCCTGCTCGTAGAGCGCTTGGCGCTTGGCCGGATCGATCGTCGTCGCGGCGTCGCGGATCTGCTGCTTGACCATCTCGTCGGCGAACTTCACATGGTAGAGGTCGCCGACCACGCGCTCTTGCAGGTAGCGGTCGGGGTCGCCCGTCACGGCGATGCTGCCGCCGTAGCCCACCTCGTATTTCCCATCGTTGAACGAGGCCAGCGCGGCGATCGGCTCCTGAAGATTCAGGGTCAGCTTGATGCCGACCTTGCCCAGCTCCTGGACGACGTACTCCGCGATCTCCTTGCCCTTGGTGAACTGGCCGTTCGGCACCTTCAGTTCGGCCGAGAAGCCGCCCGCGAGCCCGGCGGCGGCGAGCTCTTTCTTCGCCTGGTCGGGGTTGTACGGATTGTTCTTGATGGGATCCTTCTCATTGTAGCCCAGCAGCCCGCGCGGCGGGTAGGAGGCCAACGTCTGGCCGTTCCCGCCGAGGATATCGGTGGCGATGACCTCGCGGTCGAGCGCGTAGTTGAAGGCGCGGCGCACCTCCGGCTTGCCGAGATGCTCGTGGGTCTCGCCGTTCAGCGTCAGGAAATCGGTCTGCCACAGCACGCTGCGGATGACCTGCAGCTTCGCGTCGCCCTTGATGGCCTGGACATTCTCCTCGCTGATCCCCTCGATCAGGTCGGCCTGCCCGGCGCGAAGCGCCGCGACGAGCGCGCTCTGATCGAGGATCGGCTTGTAGACGACCTTGCCGATCTTCGGGAAACCCCGTTCCCAGTAGTCGGTGTTCGCCTCCAGCACGTACTGCTGGTCGATGTTGAAGTCCGTGAGCCGGAACGGGCCGGTGCCGATCGCCTCCTCGGAGGTCATGTCCCGGTTGGCACCGACCTTCGGCGGTACCATGTAGACCACGACGATGTTGTTGAGGAGCGGGGCGATGGGGATCCTGGTCCGCAGCTCGACGGTGTAGGGATCGACGACCCGAACCGGCTCGTCCTCGAAGTCCTTGAAGACGAACGAGAACCCGGACAAGGTGTTGCCCTTCGCGCGCTCGATCGTCGCCTTGACCGACTCGGCGTCGAACGGCGTGCCGTCGTGGAACTTCACGCCCCGGCGCAGCTTGAAGGTCCAGACCTTCCCGTCCGCCGAGGGCTGCCAGCTCTCCGCCAGGACGCCGTAGATCTTGCCCCGCTGATCGAGGTCGACCAGCGGCTCGAAGACGTTGCGGAGCAGCACCAGCTCGTTGAGGCCATAGAACTTCTGGGGATCCCGGGTCCGTACTTTCCCCGGCTTGGCGAAGTTGAGGACCCCGGTCGGCGTGGCCCCGCCGCCGGGCGCCGCCGAGGCGACCGCGGCCGCTGGGGCACCGATCGTGGCGCTCGCGCCGGTCGCCCGCGCGGTCCCCGCCGGGGCGGTGGTGGCGGCGGCGCTCGTCGCGGCGACGGTCGCCGGGGCGGTGGTGGGGTCGCCCTGGCCGCAGGCACCGAGGAGGGCGGCGAAGGCCGCAGTCCCCGAGAGGGCGAGCGTCCGCCGGAGGAGATCGCGCCGACGGATGAGGGGCGACGGTTTCTGGGTGTTCATCCACGACTCCACGCATGACCCCAGCGGGGGAGCAAGTACGATCGGCGGGGTCCGGCCCCGCATGGTACCCCACGTCTCCCGCCCCGCTGCCATGCGCGGGGGGCGACAGGAACGCTACTGCACCGTAGCACCGATGGAAACACGGGCGATGCCACAACCTTAACACGGTGTTTCGAGGCTGTCAACGCGCCATCGGGGCCGCAGCGACGCCCCCCCGGCGCGCGGCGCGGGTGCGCGGCGAAGTTCCGCGCGCTGATACGCACACCCCGTGTTCAGGGCGGCTCGTCGACATTTCGCGTCACCCGCGCTGCGGTTCGGCCACGGGAGCGACACGACGCATGCCCACCACAGCGGCACAACGGCCCCTTCGCCCTGCGCTGCTGCCAGCGCGGAACCCGGCCGCACACCCGCGCGGCGGTGCGGCGCACGCGGGTTGACGCCCTCCCAGGGGGGGCCTATACTCGCGGGAGATGCGCCCAGGTTCGGTCGCCCGTGGCCCGATACGGTGGTTCCTCGGGTCCCCGGCCCCTGGCGCGGTCCGGCGCTCGTTCGCGGTAAGAACCTGGGGGTATCCCGTCAGTAGGAGGGTACCATGGCACCGTCGCTATCGGTCATCGACACCGACATCCACTCGAGCTACGATCCCAAGCGCCTCCTTGATTTCCTCCCCGAGCCGTTCCGCACCCGTTACGCCTCTGGGAACCACGGCCCCGGGAACCTCGGGTATTGGAACCCGAACGGCGTGATGCGGCCCGACGCGGTGACCGAGGAGGGGGTGCGGGTCGAGTCGAACCCAGGCGATCTCGCCCGCTTCTTCCTCGATCCGTACGGGATCGAGTTCGGGATCCTCAACCCCGAGCGCAGCCTCCACGTCGGCCTCGGCACCGATCCGGACTTCTCCGCGGCGGTCGTCTCCGCGATCAACGACATGCTGGCCGCCGACTGGCTCCCCGCCGACCCGCGCTACCGCGCCTCCATCACCGTGGCCCCGAACGATCCCGAGCTGGCGGCGCGCGAGATCCACCGGCTGGCACCGAATCGCGGGTTCGTGCAGGTGCTCATGCCGAGCGGCGCGCATACCCCCTACGGGCAGCGCTACTTCCACCCGATCTACGCGGCGGCGGCGGCGCACGACCTCCCCGTGGCGCTGCACCCCGGCTCGGAAGGGGTGGGCATCTCGGGGGCACCCACCGCGGTCGGCTATCCCACCAGCTACCTGGAGTGGCACACCCTGCTGGTCGGGAGCTACATGGCGCACCTCACGAGCATGGTCAGCGAGGGGGTGTTCGTCAAATTCCCCACGCTGAAATTCGTCCTCCTCGAGGGCGGGGCCGCCTGGCTCCCGCCGCTCATGTGGCGCTTCGACAAGAACTGGAAGGCGCTACGCCTCCAGACGCCCTGGCTCGTGCGCCCGCCGAGCGAGTACATCACCGAGCACGTCCTGTTGAGCACCCAGCCGATCGAGGAGCCGGAGAACCCGGCGCACCTGCGCGCGATCCTGGAGATGTTCGACGCCGATAAGATGCTGATGTTCTCCAGCGACTTCCCCCACTGGGACGGCGACACCCCCGACTTCGCCGCGCGCGCCCTGCCCCCCGGTGTCCGCCAGCGCGTCCTCAGCGAGACGGCGCGCGAGCTGTATCGCCTCCCCGCCCGCGAGGCGACCGCCGCGACCGCCGGTGCCGAGGCCGTCGCCGCCGGGGGCGGCGATGCGTGAGCGCGAGGCGGCGGTGTCGGGGGCGGCGGCCCCCCGCCCGGGTCCACGCCGCTGGCCGGTCGCCCGGGCGAGCGAGATCGCGCCCGGCGCCCGGCTCCTGGTCGAGGTGAAGGGCCGCTCGATCGGCCTCTTCAATGTCGGCGGCGAGTTCGTGGCCGCCCTCAACCTCTGCCCACACGAGTTGGCCCCGGTCTGCCGGGGGCATGTGCGCGGCACGACCCTGCCCTCGGCCCCCGGCGAGTACCGCTGGGGCCGCGAGGGGGAGATCCTCGCCTGCCCCTGGCACGGTTGGGAGTTCGACCTCCTGACGGGCAAGGCGATCGCCGATCCCCGCGTGCGCCTCCGCCGCTACCCCGTCACGGTCGACGATGACACCGTCTACATCACCCTCTGAGTTCGCCGGGCGCGGGGGGCGCGGTCTCGCCGTCATCGACACGCCGGCGGCACCGCCCGGCTGGGAGGACGCGCGGTCGCAGCTGATCCGCGTCGTCGATCCCCTGGGGGGTGCCGTGGCCTGGCTCGCGCCGGCCGCCGGGGGCCGGTGTGTCGGCTTCGCGGTGCGCCTGGGCGGCGCGGTGGGCACCCCCTGGTTCCAAGTCTTCCACGCCGCGACGACCGGCACCGCGCCAAGCGACCCCCGCGCGGCCGGATGTGGCCTGGCCTGCGCTCCCGCCGCTGGCGAGCCGGGCGACGACCTCGCGGCAGGGGCCGCCTGGCGCCTCGACGAGCGCGACCCCACGGCCGCCGCCCTGGTGGCCACGAGCGGCGAACCCGCCGGGGTGTCGCTGCGCTTCTCCGCCGCGCTCGACGACGGGATGCTGACCCTGGCCGCCGCGATCGGGAACCGCGCGACCGGGGAGCGCCGCCTCCGCCTGGGCCTGCTGCTCGCCCTCGGGGACGGGGTGGCCCCCGCAGCGGTCGACGGGGGCCACCTCGCATCGGCGAGGATCGTACGGCTGGCGGGGTTCGGCCCGGCGCTGGTCGTCGAGGTGGCGCTCGTCGCGGGCGTCTCGCGCCCGGTCCCCGTCGCGCGCCGCGATCCGGGGCGCGGCGCGCTCCTCGCGCCCGCCGCCGACTCTGCGGGCGGCATCGCGACGCTGGCACCAGGGGCAACGCTCGACCTGATCGTCACGCTCCGAGCATTCCCGGGCTGACCGGGAGCGGGCCGTCCGCCGCCTTTGGCGGAGGCCGTCGCCCTGATCCGGCGGCTAACGCCCGAGAATCCTCTCTGGGATGCGGAGCGCATCCGCGGGGGGGCTGTAGCCCGGCATCCGCGTGGCCAAGCGCACCACCCAGGCTTACCTGGGCGCTCCCGGTGCCTCATGACCGCACGGGCAGACGGGGGCGACCTTCCTGCAAAACCACGTCGGCGCGATCTGGGCCTGCGGCTTCTTCCCCGTTACCGACCCGGCCTTCCGACCGCTATTCGCCTTCTTCATCATCGAGCCAAGGCAGGCTTCCCCTGCTCAGACGCCGCTAACACGGACGCGGGCTCCTGACAGGATGCCACGGTCCCTAATCGTGTTCGTCTGGTGTTAGCGCCGTGTGAGCGAACGCATCAAGCGAAGCGCAGGGTGGTGCGCAATCGGTCGGCTAGCTCAGCGAGTTCCTGGCGTCGCTGGATGGCGATCACTGAGGCCCGTTCGCGGGAAGTGTGTCGCCGGGCGTTAATTGCCCATTTTAGCGGAGTGTTCGTGAGCATCCCGAGCAACTGCTGAGCGGTGAGCGGGCGACGACCCCTTCCGTGCCGTACCCAACCTGTCCGTCGATGTCGATGTCGGCTGCAAACGTCTCACGCATGCAGCGAGGGAAGGTGCCGCAGGCGGGCACTGCTGCCTTGACCACGCTGCGCGGCCATGGAGATAGCTGCAATTTCGACTGCAATCCGGGCGACCCCGAGCGACAGTGCGCGACGGGACCAGGGCGATCCGGGCACAAAAAAACTCTCTACGTCGGTAAACTTGGCTGGGCTCGGCTATACTGCGCCTCCCGGAGGTTCCGTTGGGTCGTGCAGTGATGTGGTAGCCTTCCGTGCTGGCGACGGCGGCGCGGAGGGGAGAAGTGCTGAGCAATGCCGTAGGGGTCTGTCCAGGTTGCGGCTCGGCAGCGACCCGGAATAATGGGCGGGATCGTCAGGGCCGACAGATCCGCCAGTGCCTCGACTGTCGCCGCCGCTTCACCGCGCTGACCGGGACGCCGTTCTCCGGGTAGCGCTTCCCGCCGGACATCATCGCGCTCGCCGTGCGGTGGTATATCCGCTACCGCCTGAGTTACGCCGACGTGGCCGAGCTGCTCGCCGAGCGCGGCGTGCGCGTCGACGCATCGACGGTGTACGACTGGGTGCGGGAGTCCGCTCCGCTCTACGAGGACGCCGCGCGTCCGTTCCGCCCGCATCGCCGTCGCCTCGACCGCGCGCAGGTCGAGCGGCGCGCGGTCGAGGCGCAAGACCCCCGCCTCGAGCTGGTTGAAGGTGAGCAGATCGCCGATCAGGATGTGGAGATATTCGACGTTGCGCCGACTGGTCTCCAGCAG
>JAABUN010008584.1_pt1 | contig 10369 bp, 11 predicted proteins | sample 5559311 | NCBI WGS metagenome assembly JAABUN01 (sample SAMN10711877, study PRJNA513370) | rock metagenome | isolation source: Antarctica rocks | place: Antarctica: Victoria Land, Siegfried Peak sud
CTCTACCTCGGCTTCTTCCAGTTCGTGCACAACGCGCGCCGACGCGGCAAAGCCCTGCTCGGCGTCCTCATCGCCGGCTTGGTTGCGTGACGAACTCACCACCACCCCGGAACCCAACAAGAGCCTCATTGGAATGCAAGCGCGCGAGCACTTCGAGGCGCTGCATGGCGCGCGCAAGCAGCAGAGAACCCAGGCGTTCCGGGACAGCTACGCCGCCCGTGCCGGGATTGAGGGCACGCACGCGCAGGCAATCAGCCGCTGCGGCCTGCGCCGGTGCCGCTACATCGGCCTCGCCAAAACGCGCCTGCAGCACGTCCTTACGGCAGCAGCAATCAACCTGGTCAGGGTCGCGGAGTGGCATGCCGGCACTCCGACTGCAAAGACGCGCTGCTCGCGCTTCGCCGCCCTTCAGGCTGCGGCGTAGCTGGACACCGAATTCGCCACCAGCATCAACATTCGCGACGCTATCCGCAAAATAGTGGAAGCGGCCGTGTCCGGGCGAGCAGTGATGTATGGGTCTATCCCAGTGCATCCGGCTGTCGCCCTCGCCGGGGTCACTTCGCAGACCTAGTGGGGACCGACCCGATATTTGCGGCATCAGCCGCAAAGTAGCGAAGAACGACGATGTAAAAACAGCTCGTCCTGTAAGAGTTAAAAACCCCAACGCCGCATCGGCACGAGACACTTTCCACCGCACCTGCCCGGACCGTGGACGGGAGATGGGGATGTGTAATGGACCATGGCGACGATCCGGGTCAGATCCTCATACATCTCAGGCGGCGGCCCGCCGATCCTGGGTTCCGGTCTTGGTCCGCTCGGTTCAGGCCAGGGCATGAGGAAAACGGAGGGTAATCTGGCGGTCAGTGGATTAGAACGCCGCGAGAGGTCTGGACTACTAGGAAACACGTTCAGGCAATCAAAGCGCGGTTGTTCCTGTCCAGCGTCTTTCCCGATAAGGCGATCTATGAGGTTTTGGCTCGGATCGTCGCCATGGTCCGTTCCGCGGGGTGTTCCTCCACCACCTGGAGAAGGCGTTCGCCGCCGGTCGGCTGAGCTTCTTCTCCAGCCTCGAGCCGCTGCGGGACCGGACTGCGTTCCTGCGGCACTTGGCGCCAGCACGCAGTGTGGACTGGGTTGTCTATGCCAAGCGGCCCTTCGCCGGCCCGCACCAAGTCCTCACCTATGTCGGGCGCTACACCCACCGCATCGCCATCTCGAACAGCCGGCTGGTCGCCATAGACGGAGGCCAGGTCAGCTTCCGCTGGAAGAACTACCGGCAGGACGGCCAGCATGGCACGATGACCCTGGCTGCCGACGAGTTCATTCGCAGGTTCCTGATCCATGTCCTCCCGGACGGCTTCCACCGCATCCGCTACTTCGGCTTCCTCTGCAACCGCCAGCGCCAAAGCAAGCTGACCCGGTGCCGGGAGCTGCTTGGGATGCAGCAGGACGAAGCAGCCGCAGCCGCGCCCACCCTACGTCCCGACTACCGCGCGCTGCACTTGTCCCTGACCGGGACGTCGCTGACGCTCTGCCCCGCCTGCGGCCAGGGAACCATGCTTGTCGTCGAGGTCCTGGCGCGAGCCGGCAAGCGCCGGTGGGTGTGCGACACCTCATGACCGCCGTAGATGCCCGGTCCCGGCCTGTAATCCCGCCCGACCTTACAGAGCGGACGGACCCTGCTGCCCAATGGCCAGCGCGGCCGCCGTACAGGGTCGCCAGCGAGGGCTCGGCCCATCAGACAGCCATCGCCTTGGGCCAGTCCCCGTGCCAGCGGGCCACAGCAGCGGACCAAATGGCGCCCCGGGGCCCCTACGTCGCGCCCCGCGGACGCTGACAGGCCGCATCAAAAGCCCATAGCGCCGGCGTGCGGCCCGCGGTTCAGTCCAATCCGTTTTTCGCTCACCGGCGCGGAACCCGCCGTCAGCGCCACAGGCAGCCTCCGCCTGCCGCGCCGCCAAGCCAAAAACGCTCTGAATTCTCGCGAGTTGAGAACACCGACCAACCAGGGGCAAATCTGCAGGAGCAAGGAGCTTTTTGTTGTAGCCTCGGTATGACGTATCCGTCCGGCGGGCACCGCCTGGCAGGTATGAACCTGCTCGGTGATCTTAGCGGCGCTTGTATGAGCGCTGTTAAGATCGGGGGCAGGTGTCTGGATGGAGATCATCACCGGGGCTGAGCGGCGGCGTCGCTGGCGGCTGGAAGAGAAGCTGCGGATCGTGGCCGAGGTGGAGGCGCCTGGGGTCTCGTTCGCTGCGGTGGCGCGCCGGCACGAGGTGAGCCGCGGCCTGCTGTGGAGCTGGCGCCAGCAGGTCCGCACCGGGGTGTTGGCGCCGGAGCCGATGCCGGTGTTCATGCCGGTGCAGGTCACACACGAGGCGGCGGCGTCCGACCGCGCCCAGCTCGCGCTGCCTGGTCCGGGCAAGGCGGCGCAGGCGGCAGCGGCTGAGACGGATCGGATCGAGATTGCGCTACCTGACGGCACCTGCATCCGGGTGGGCGCGGATGTCGGCTTGGTGACGCTGCGGCGCGTGATGGCGGCGGTGCGCCGGTGATCCCGATGCCCTCTGGCGTGCGGGTGTGGCTGGCAGCGGGGACCACCGACATGCGTCGCGGAATGAACGGTCTGGCGTTGCAGGTGCAGCAGGCGCTGGAGCGCGACCCGCACGGGGGTGATCTTTACATTTTCCGGGGCCGCCGCGGTGACCTGGTGAAATGTTTGTGGCACGACGACACGGGCATGTCGTTGTACGTGAAAAGGTTGGAGCGGGGCCGGTTCGTGTGGCCGCAGGCCCGGGAGGGCGTCGTCTCGCTCACCCCGGCCACCCTCTCGATGCTGCTGGAGGGGATCGACTGGAGGGCCCCGCAGCGGACCTGGCGGCCGGAGATGGCCGGCTGACGCGTCCGGTGTAGCCGCACGGCACAAAGGGGTACACAGCCGGCGCCGGGTGTGGTTGACTCTGTCCTGTGACGCCCGCCACCGACCCTGCCTCGGACGACATCGCCGCACTCCGCGCCGCCCTGGCCGCCGAGCAACTGGCGCGGCGCGAGGCCGAGGCGCGCGCGTCGGGCGCCGAGGCGATGGTGGCGCACCTCAAGCTGATGATCGCCAAGCTCCGGCATGAGCAGTTCGGCGCCTCGTCCGAGCGCAGGCGCAAGCTGCTGGACCAGTTGGAGCTGCAGCTTGAAGAGGTGCAGGCCGCGTGCGCCGAGGACGAGGCGGCGCTGGATGCGGACGCGGCAGGACAGCCGGCCCGCCGCCCGGCCCGGCGCAAGCCGGTGCGCGGGCCGTTGCCGGCGCACTTGCCGCGTGAACGCGTAGTCATCCCCAGCCCGACCGCGTGCCCGTGCTGCCAGGGCAAGCTGTCCAAGCTCGGCGAGGACGTGACCGAGACGCTGGAGGTGGTGCCCCGGCACTGGAAGGTGGTGCAGACGGTGCGGGAGCGGTTCGCCTGCCGCACCTGCGAAGCAGTCACGCAGCCGCCGGCGCCGTTCCACCCCATCGCCCGCGGGCGCGCCGGGCCTGAGTTGCTGGCCACCATCCTGGAGGCGAAGTTCGGGCAGCACCTGCCGCTCAACCGCCAGAGCGAGACCCTTGGCCGCGAGGGGATCGAGTTGGACGTGTCCACGATGGCGGACTGGGTCGGGGCCTGCACGGCCACGCTGGCGCCCCTAGTGGCGCTGATCCGGGCGCATGTGCTCGCGGCTGGGCGCATCCATGGCGACGAGACGACCGTGCCTATGCTGGCCCGCGGCAAGACGAGCACCGGGCGGCTCTGGAACTACGTGCGCGACGACCGGCCGTTTGGCGGGCCGGCGCCGCCTGCGGCCGTGTTCCACTACTCGCCCGACCGCCGGGGCGAGCACCCGCAGAAGCATTTGCTGGCCTACGCCGGCATCCTACAGGCTGACGCCTACGCCGGGTTCCAGGAGCTCTACCATCCCGGGAGAAAGCCAGGGCCGGTGACCGAGGCAGGATGCTGGCCGCCGAGGCCGTGCGCCGGATCGACGCCATCTTCGACGCCGAGCGCACCATCAACGGCCTGCCCGCCGAGCAGCGCCTGGCAGTGCGGCAGAAGCACATCGCATCCCTGGTTGGAGAGCTTGAGACCTGGATGCGGGCTGCCCGGGCCAAGATGTCCCGCCACGCCGACGTGGCCCGCGCGATGGACTACATGCTCAAGCGCTGGGGCACGTTCAGCCGGTTCACCACCGACGGCCGCATCTGCCTGACCAACAATGCCGCTGAGCGGGCGCTGCGCTGCGTGGCCCTCGGAAGAAAATCTTGGCTGTTCTGCGGATCAGATCGCGGCGGCGACCGAGCTGCGGCGATGTACTCGCTCATCGTCACCGCCAAGCTGAACGACACCGACCCGCGCGCCTGGCTCGCTGACATGCTGCGCCGGATCAACGACCACCCCGCATCCCGCCTGCACGAGCTGCTGCCCTGGAACTGGCGCAAACCCGATCAGCACACCGCCGCCGCAGCCTGACCGCACCCAACCGCGGCCCTCGCCGGATGGATACGGTATGACCGACAACGAGACTTATCGAATATACGATAGAAGGCGGGGTGGCGGGCACAGGGACGTTGATCTGTGTCGCTGTACCTGACTGAGCGCAAACAGTGTGTCACGGTGCCGTTGTCGCGGTGGGGCGTGACCGGTCTGACGCCGAGCGCCGAACGGTCGCGCTGATCCATCATCCACTTACCTGGCGATGTGATCCTTGCCAGCCGCGATCAGTCACGCAGCGACAGGCGGCGGGGATGGCTCCAGTAACAGGCCGCGATCGGTCACCTGGACCTTGGCTGCGGAATATGCGGATAGGGCGAGGTGCAGCGGCCCCTCGAATTGGGGGCGGAAGTTTTTCAGTTTAGCGACGCGCGGCCCGAACTGCCTCCAGAGCCTGTCCCAGGAGATTGGCGTTTCCTTAGGCAGGGAGTGCAGCCGGAAGGCCAGCCAGAGATAGATGTCGATGGCCAGAGGCGAGGTCGTGAGATCCAGGATCGCGGCTCGGTCGACCAGTACAGGGTGTCGCCGCAGCTCGTCGAAGAATGCCTGCGACAGGATCACGCGCTCGATCAGCCGCGCCCCCGCCTTGGCGCGCGGATCTGGATCCGCCACGTACTCGAATGCTTCTACGAGCCGCTGGTTGACGATGACGCCTTTGCGGTCGGTGCCGAATGCAAAATCGATGCTGCAAGTAGCCAGTCGCTCAAGCTGGTCTACAACTTTGCCGTTAGATGGACCGCCTCGCCCGACTCCGATCCGCGAGACGATGGCGGAAGCGGACTTGCCCATCGTGATCTCGCGTGTGCCACGCTCAAGAGCTTCTGTCTGCCAATCTATCAGCAAGAGTCGTGCAAACGATCCCATCGGCACACGGAGCGCTTCTTGAGTGTTATCGTCACGCAAGCGGATGCCCGGACGAACCAGGAGCCGGGCAAAGTCGGTCTCAATCAGCCAATTCAACCCGGCCGGTAGCTCGCGGTGCGGAAGCCCGGCCAGGCACCATGCAGAGTAAGAGTAGCCGGGCATACCGGAGCGTTCGATCTCCCGGATGAGGGCCTGCGACGCCGTGTCTGCTATCTGCCTTCCCATGCGTCCCGATAGTGCTCTGGGCAGGCTGGCAGGGTTCGGATCGGAGGCGGCCCACTGTCCAGCCTGGACCGCTCCCTTGACGCCAAGATCGGTCACGACTTGGTGGATCGTGGTCGTCGGTCCAAAGAGGTCGGCTTGCTGCTTGCCGCAGCGGCTTTCGATCGGGTTCGGCACCATGGAAGCCATCCTGGCGACGATTTCGGTGGACGTCGACGCGAACCTTGCAAGCCGCGGCGAATTTTGATGCGAACCTTGCCAGCCAGGTTCAATAAGCACTCAAGGGATTCTGATTGTATTGAAGATAGGCGGGGCAAGGTTCACGTGGATAACTTTGCAAGGCTCTGAAATTGCTTCAATATCCTGAAGATCAACGGCTTGCACAGTTCGCACGGGCACGGCTGGTAAGGTTCGCACTTGAGGTCGCCATCTCAGCCCGTGTTGCCCCAGTTTCCTGGTTCACGCCGGCTGGCAAGGATCACATTCGAGGGGACTCGAGCGCCGGGCTGGCAAGGATCACATGCCACCTTGGCCGTGCCATAGCCTTGCTACCGTTCACGTAGAGGGCCAACTCCGACGAAGGGCTCATACACACGTCTGTCCAAGCTGTCAGCAGGACAAGCGCGGTCGATGCCACCGTGTTCGACCGCCTTCAATTTGTGGTCCCGATCGTCGCCGCGTTCGCCGTGCTAACTTAACTTCTGGCCGTGCTACTCAACTCCTGTCAGCCTGGCTGCCCGTGTCGAACTGAGTCGTCCATTTCCTCGCGGATTTCGTCACGGAAGCAGAAGGCGACATCGGGCTTCTTCAACACTATCGCCACTTCGGCCACTGGTAAATCTAATGCAGTCGCTTCTTGGCCTGCTCAGGACCTGCACGGTTTGGGCCACCCAGATTTGGATCGAGGTGCTCGTGGCTTCCTACGCAGTCGACTATGGCGCTGTCGACGCCCGCTGGGGCAACGAGGCGTTCCCGGTCGCCTCTACCCTGGACAGTTTGACGCTTGCTGGCAGCGTGGTGCTGCTCGTGGGCGCATTCGACTGCGAGGTAGGCAAGGCGTTGGACGAGATCAAACTGTAAGTCGTCTGCGCATCGCTAGTCGGCCGCTTCAGCCTGAGGAGCAGCATCTTTGCTGCGCCCGCCCTTCGCCTTGACATACTTCTTTCTTTGCGCCGCCGCACCAGTGAGTTCGTCGGCGGACGAGATGGGCCGCGTGATCGGCATCCTTGGCTAGGACAGTGGCGATGCTTCAAGGCATCACGAACAAGATGCCTTATCGCCTCCAGGCAGTTCTGCGGGCGCATCTCACTTCTTCCAGCGCCGTCGGTCTGTTACCAAGTCGACTGTGTCTATTCTGTACCCAGCCTTCCCAAGAGCTTGCAGGATCAAGTAGGTCTTCGTCACCCCTTGCTCAGCCGCCTTCACAGATAGCTCACGGTCAAGGTAGTCTGGTGCATCGAAGCGCACGCTCACTAGTGGAGCACTAATTTTGGGCGGCTCCGGCGCTGACGTCGGGACGATCTGGGTCGAGGAACCCCATTTTTGCCCGAGTGAACGGGCCTGTGCTTCAATCGCCTCGTCGGGCAGTTCCTCACGCGGCTTCAGGCCGAGGCCTACCTTCTTCGATGCCTGCCGTAGTTCGTCGGTGATTGGTGGAAGCTTAGTCATCATGCCTCCTGGCGTAGCTTGGCGAGGTGCTGGAGCAGTTCCGTAGCTAAGGCGGCTATGTTCTGCGCGGCGCTGCTGTTCGGGTCATCCTGGCGCGGAACCCTTCCGGTAATATGAAGTTCCCGGTATGCCGCCCTTTCCATAATAGCGGTTTTGAATATGGGTATCCGCGTTTCAGCTTCCACGCTTTGCCGGACGTGGCGGGCCGAACGGCTTTCGAATCCGGACAGCACCCGCGTCCAGATGACCGCTCGGGAGATTTGCGAGCGGGCCAGCTCCTGCGCGTCGTCAATTTGGGCCAAAGTCTTCATTGCCGCTTTTACGTCTGGGAGTGAAGCTTGCGAGGGAACGAGCACAAAGTGGGAACGGTGCATCGCCTTCAATGCTAATGTCGATGAGCCACCTGGCAGATCTACCAGGACGATCTCGTTTTCGGCCTCGGCTCTCCGGAGCGCGGCGAGGATGGTGTCTTCCTTCACGTCCCCGACGACCGTCAGGCCCGGGATGTCGGCCTTCTTGCCAAACGCGGCGGCTTGCTGGTTCACATCGGTGTCGATCAACCCGACCTTGTAGCCGTCGAGTGCCAACTCAGTGCCGAGGAGGAGGGCGGTCGTGGTTTTCCCCGGGCCGCCCTTGTCGCTCGCTATGGAGATGGTCGCCATGATGCCCTCGTATCTGGAAGCGAATAAGCAGTATGAACAAGAACCAAGGATCCCTCAATGACTCCTAGCACCAAGGCATCCTGTACAAGATGCCTTAGTCCATTTTGGTTGTCTAGATGGCTCCAGGCTGGAAACAAGGCAAAGGCAATCGATTGAAGCGCAAACTTTCCTATTTGCGATGCTTGGCGCACCGGATAACAGTTGGTCACTTCTTCGAACGGCAGGCAAGCAGCCCGCTCTAATAATCAGGGTAGGTCTTTAGTCCTGCTTTCGAAGGGTGGCACGGCTAACCTTCCTTCACTCGATTGCCCTGAGGCTGGAGATGCAGTGCGGGCCCGCTTCATCGCCTTTACACATTCAGGCCATCAGGCAACTAGGCAATAAAGCACTAAAGCGATGAAGCATCAAGGCTAAGATGCTCCAGATAGAGAGATTGGGAAGCGGCGTTATCAAGTCGTGTTGGGCACGACTATCAGAGACGTTCAAGGCCGCAGCTCTACACGGCGCTCAATGGACAGCGTTGCGGCGCCAGGCCAGCCCGAGCCGGCCGATCGCGGTCCGCAACTGCCCTTTAGATGTCGGTGCAGAGGCGATGGGTTGCACCTGGCGCGCTATGTCTCTTGATGTTCCGCCTGGACCGTCCAGCTGCGGCACGATCGTCGCGTTACCCGCCCACAGTTTCATAAAGTGCCCGGCGCAGCCTGGGCAGCTTCCATTAACGCCTGGACGCAAGGTTCTCGACGACCCGGCCGCAGCGCGCGTCCCGCAAGACCCGCCGCTGTGCAGCGAGGGCATCCACGCCGACAATCCTGTCTCGGACATAGCCGATCAGCACGGAGTTAGCCGCGCAGCTACAAGAGCAGCGGAAACGGCCCTGCCGCCCCGGCGGTCATTGGGTCCATGACGCCGAACTTCGGGCATGGGGGAGGGTCGCCCGTCCTGGTTACGGCCTGCCCGCCGCCGTGCTGCCGGGGCAGCGGACACCTGCCTGCCGGCTCTGCGGCCGATTGGCATGCCGGCGTCGGAGCGAGTAGGGCAGGGCAGGGCAGGGAGGATGCGGCTGGCGCCGGGTCGCGGCACGCGACGTCGGCCGGCTCCGGCCATCTCTGTCGCGTGTCCTAAGCAGGCTTCCTCGGGTCGGCGCACGGATGGCAACATCGGGCCGTTGTTGACGTAAGCTGGGTGATGGTCATGGCGGGTCGGTCTCCTTTGGTTGCGACGGCTGAGCAAGAAGCTGAGTTGCGGGCGTTGTCGCGGTCTGACGTGCGTGGCGAGGCGGACCGGGCGCGCGCGGTCCTGCTGACGTTGCAGGGCTGGACGAGCCTGGAGGTGGCCGAGGCGTTCGGGGTCACGCCGGAGGCGGTTCGGCACTGGCGGGGGTGGTTCACAGAACGCGGGGTGGACGCGCTGCGGTCCACGCTGGCGCCGGGTCCGTCGCCGGCCAAAGGCGAGCGTGCGCTTGCGGTGGCGAGCCTGTTGCTGCGCCAGCCCGTGGAGGACCGGACCAACTGGACCCTGCCGCGCCTGCGGGCGGAGATCGAGCGGCAGACCGGCGCCACGATCTCGGCAGGGCGCTTGAGCGTGCTGTTGAAAAAGGGGGGTTCACTTGGCGGCGGCCCCGGCACAGCCTGAGCGGGCGGCAGGACAGGCAGGCCGTGGACCGCATGGGCCTGCGCCTGCGGCTGCGCCAGGCGCAGGCCGAGGCGGGCGACATCGCGCTGCTCTGTGCCGACGAGAGCGAGGCGCTGACGCATCCGTATCTGGCCCATGCTTGGGCGGAGCAGGGGACCGACCTGCGGGTTCAGGCACCGGGCCAGTCGCGCAAGGTGGCCATGATGGGAGTGCTGGACGCAGGCACGGGCGAACTGGTCGTCAGCACCTCGCCCACCAAGGTCAGCGCCGACTTCATCGCCCTCTTGCGCCGGCTGGACTGGCGCTACGGCCCGAAGCCCGGCTGCGAACGCCTGCCCGTGGTGCTGGTGCTGGACAACGGCCCCGTCCACACCAGCAAGGCCAGCCGGGCGGCGCTGGCCGAGCGGCCTTGGATCGCCGTCGAGTAGCTGCCGCGGTATGCGCCGGAGCTGAACGACATCGAGCGTTCCTGGCGCGACCTCAAGCGGCACTACCTGGCCCACAACACGTTCAAAGACATGGCCGACCTCACCTGCGCCATCCACGCCGCGGTCAAGCAGCTCAACAAGGAGCGCCAAACGCCGCATCCGTGCGACAAGCTAAATAAGGCTGCTTAGATCGCCATACGCCAGCCAGCACGACTTCAGTTGCTTACGTGATACGTAGTTCGCAATAAATTACCTAAGCAGCTTTATTCAGCTTGTCGCACGGATGCGGCGTTTGGCGCTCCTCGTTGAGCTGCTTGACCGCGGCGTGGATGGCGCAGGTGAGATGGGCGGCGTCCTTGAACGTGTGGTGGGCCAGGTG
>JAABUN010008585.1_pt1 | contig 10368 bp, 12 predicted proteins | sample 5559311 | NCBI WGS metagenome assembly JAABUN01 (sample SAMN10711877, study PRJNA513370) | rock metagenome | isolation source: Antarctica rocks | place: Antarctica: Victoria Land, Siegfried Peak sud
GAAGAAGCCTGTCTGCTTCCGGCTTTAGAAGCCTGCGCTTGGAAACGAAGTCGAAAGCAAGCCAACGCCTGACGCGAACAACGCACTCCGATCCATAGCCCGCTACGACACGCTGCTTACCTGCGTTCTCTTCGAGGTCTTCCACCACGAGTTTTTCCATCACATCGTCGAATGCGCCGCGACCACCGCCGAGGTCCTTTTCGCCAGCATCGGGCACCGCCGCCCCCTGTACCTCGACTACCTGCGCCATGCTTACGAACGCGAAGAGCGCGTCGGCCCACACCCGCACAAGCCCCTCGAAGAAGCCCTCGCCAACGCTTATGCCTATAACTCGTTCTCGTTCATCTCGCGCGTCAAGGCCGGCTACAAAAACATCCTCGTCAAAAATTACCAGAAGGTCATGCAGGCCTACTGGCCGCACGAACCCTCCGGCTACCACCACGCCGGAAACTACGTCGGCGGCGCGTACGTTTCCGGCGCGGCTCAACTTCTCGCCATGATCGTAGCGAGCGCCGACATGGAGCCGGGTGCGGCCCGGCTCATCAGCCGCCACGTCCTGTTAAACGGCAACAGCGCCTTTCTGCCCAAGCCCGACATCCCCACCTACCTCGTCGGCGATCCGGCCGCGCTGAAAATCTTTCACAACCTCATTCCGGCCCCCAACGAAACCTACACCGCTCTGTTCTGGCCCGCCGACACCACCAACCTCGACAGGTACCTGCTCGACCGCGCCAAAGTCGAACAAAGCGCCAAAAAGAAACCAGCCCCGAACACCCCCGCGTGAAGTCCGCCGGCCTGTAGGCGGGCGGCTCGGCGCGGGAAGGGAACCCGGCCGGCGGCGCGGAATAACCGGGCTAAGACGAACCCCTTAGAAAAGAACAGGAGAAAACGAAAATGGCTTGTGAAGGCAAGGCGGCAGTTTTGACCGAAGCGGGCAAGGACGTGGAGATCATTGACACGCTCGTGGACGCACCGGGGCCGGGCGAGGTCATGGTGCGGCTTGTCGCGTCCGGCGTGTGCCACACGGACCTGACCGTGAAAAACCTGAACGGCAACGGCATGGCGTTCCCCATCGTGCTCGGTCACGAGGGCGCGGGTTATGTCGAGGAGGTCGGGGCGGGCGTCACGCATCTGGAAAAAGGCGACCCAGTCGTGATCGCGTATCGCGCACCGTGCGAAAACTGCCCGGCCTGCCGCCGGGGCGATCCGCGCCACTGCTACGCCGCACTGCGGCCCCAGCCGCGCATCCACCGCGCGAGCGACGGCGCGCTGTGCTCGCAGGTCCTGCGCTGCGGCACGTTCGCCACCACGACCGTGGTTCACGGCAAGGCGGCCATCAAGATGCCGGCCGAAATGCCGCTCGACAAGGCGTGTTTGATCGCCTGCGGCGTCGTCACCGGCGTGGGCGCGGCGATGAACACGTCACCCGTTTTCCCCGGCGCGCGCGTGGCCGTGATCGGCTGCGGCGGCGTCGGTTTGTCGGTCATCCAGGGCGCGAAGTTGATGCACGCGCGCCAAATCATCGCCGTGGACGTGAACCCGACCAAGTTGGAGTGGGCCAAACAGTTCGGCGCGACCGACGTGGTGAACGCCCGTGACGGCGATCCGGTCGCGGCCGTGCGCGCGCTCACCGAGGACGGCTGGGACGGCGGCGTCGAGTTCGCCTTCGAGGCAACCGGCATCCCCGTCTGCACCGAACAAGCCGTCAAGATGCTGTCCTACGGCGGAACCGCGACCACCATCGGCTTCCCCGCCGCGAGCGACGCCGTGAACCTCAATTTGGGCGACATGGCGACCGGCGTTTACTGGAACAAGGCCGCCCTTCACGTCTGCCACTGCGGCGACGCCCTGCCCTCCCACGACTTCCCCCTGCTCGCCCAACTTTACCTTCAGGGCAAACTGAACCTGGACGACATGGTCACGCGCGAAATCACCCTGAACGACGTGGAGGATGCCTTTCACCAGATGGAAACCGGCGACGTGATCCGCTCCGTTATCCGCTTCGACAAGTAAACGGCCGTTGCGAAGGCACAAAAAAGGCGCGCCCGCTGTTGTAGCGGGCGCGCCTTTTTCTCGTGTCTGTCGCGGCCGATTACCGGCGGGTATGAGCACGAAGGAAGCCCACGCTGCCGGCAAAAGGCCGCCGACGACGGCCGGTTCCGGCCCGTCGGTGAAGGAGAAATCAGCGATGTCGTGTTGCCGCCGCCGGCCGCCCCGGATACCCTGCGCTGTTATGACAATCAAGACAGCGAACGACGAAGCGGCAGCCCCGGCCGGCTACAAGGTCCTCGATCCGGACACGGTGGCCGCGAAGGCGGCTGCCCGAAGCGACGTATTCATTGTGGATTTGCGCGACGCGCGCGACTGGGCGCGCGGCCACGTTCCCGAAGCCATCTCGCTGCCCGCCGACGTGTTCGCTGACCGCTACGCCCGCGAGATTGACGCAAACGACGAAATCATCCTGGTCTGCGAGCGCGGCCTGACCAGCGAAGCCGCCGCCCGCTTCCTCGCGTCCCAGGGCTTTTCCGACGTGGCGACGATGGCCGGCGGCATGACCGCCTACTCCGGCCCGCTCGAAAGCCGGTAAAGCCGCGGCGCACGCGCACACGCGTGGGAAGGATGCGCGGGCCGGCGGGGCGAACCTGCGGCCATGTTCCCACAAGAAACGCCCCCCGCGCCGCCCACCCGGCTCCTGGTCTTCACCAAGCCGTGGCGGCTTGACCTGCCCGACCTCGCCCGCAAAATCGCGGCACTCGGTCTGGACGGCATTGAGATGCCCGTGCGGCCCGGCTACCCCGTTCACCCCGAAAACGCCGCGCGCGCGCTTCCCGACGCCGTGCGCATTTTCCGCGACCACGGCCTGTTTCTCGAAAGCGTCGCCGGTTCGATGGACGCGGCGACTGTGGAGGCGTGCGGCGCGGCGGGCGTGCCGCTTTTGCGCGTCTGCCCCGACCTGACGCGCGACGAAACGTACCCCGAAGCCGAGGCGCGTTTGCGCGGCGCGTTCGACGCGCTCGTGCCCGTTCTCGACCACGCGAACGTCGTTCTGGGCGTGCAAAACCATTCCGGCCGGTACGTTGCGCCGAGCGCGCTCGGCCTGCGCGCCCTGCTCGCGGGCTATGACCCGCGCCACGTCGCCGCCGTGTGGGATGCCGCGCACGAGGCTTTGAACGGAGTGGAACCCGAAATGGCCCTGGACGTGATCTGGCCCCACCTGCGCCTGGTCAACCTGAAAAACGCCGTTTGGGAACGGGTAGATGAAAACGGCGCGTCGGGCGAGGCGCGCTGGAAAACGCGCTGGGTCGGCGGCCGGGAAGGTTTGGCATCCTGGCCGCGCGTGACCGGCGCGCTGGCGCGGCGCGGCGGCGGTCCGAACGTCGTCTGCCTGACCGCCGAATACAGCGACACGGCTAATTTGGAGCAACTCGTCGCCGAAGATGTCGCCTACGCGCGCGCGTTGTTGTCCGCACAAGGAGACGGGCGGGTCGAGCGCGAACGAAGTAGGCCATGAAACCTTTTTTCGTCGGGCTGCTTTTTTGCGCCCTTATCCTGCCGCCGCTGGCCGCCGCCGCCCAGACCGCGCCCCCGCAAACCGGCGTTCCCAAAGGCGAGGTGCTCCACTTCACCTTTGAACGCTCCCAGGTCTTCCCCGGCACGTTCCGCGACTACTGGGTGTACGTGCCCGCCCAGTATTCCCCCGCCAAACCCGCCTGCGTGTACGTCAACCAGGACGGCATTCAGTGGAACGCCCCGACCGTTTTCGACGATTTGATCGCCAAGGGCGAAATGCCCGTCACCATCGGCGTGTTCGTGATGCATGGTCGCGTACGGGCGGGCGACCCGAAAACGGCTCTGGATCGTTTCAACCGCAGCCTGGAATACGACGGTTTGGGCGATGGGTACGCGCGCTTCCTGTTAAACGAACTGCTGCCCGACGTGGAAACGAAAAAAGCGTCCGACGGCCGCGTTTTGCGCCTGTCGCACGCGGGCAACGACCGGGCCATCGGCGGGTCGAGCAGCGGCGCGATTGCCGCCTTTACCGCCGCCTGGGAGCGCCCCGACGCCTTTTCGCGCGTGTTCAGCGCCATCGGGACGTATGTCGGTTTGCGTGGCGGCGACCGCTATTCAACCCTGATCCGCAAGTTCGAGCCGAAGCCGCTGCGCGTGTTTTTGCAGGACGGCTCCAGCGACCTGAACATCTACGGCGGCGACTGGTGGATGGCGAACCAGATGATGGAGCGCGCGCTCACGTTCGCCGGCTACGAAGTCCAGCACGTTTGGGGCGAGGGGGGTCACAACGGCGCTCAGGGCACGGCCGTCTTCCCCGACGCAATCCGCTTTTTGTGGAAGGATTGGCCCCAGCCCGTCCGGGGCGGGCAGACCAAAAACGGCCTGCTGAACGACATTCTCCTTCCCGGCGAAAACTGGCAGGTCGCGGCTCAGGGCGGCAAATTCACCGAAGGTCCGGCCGTCAACGCAAAAGGTGAAGTTTTCTTCAATGACGTTCCCGCGAGCAAAACGTACAAGATTGGTCTCGACGGGAAAGTCAGCCCCTTTCTTTCCGACTCGCGGCGCGGCGACGGTCAGGCGTTCGGCCCGGACGGGCGTTTGTACGCGGTCGCGGCCGGTGAGCAGAAAATCGTCGCCTATGACGCGAACGGCCGGGGCAGCGTCGTCGCCAGCGGGCTTCGCGGCAACGATCTCGTGGTCGCGCACAACGGCAACGCGTACGTCACCGAGCCAGGCAGCGCGAACGGCGGGCCGGGAAAAGTTTGGCTCGTCACGCCCGCCGGCAAAAAGACGGTCGCGGATGGCGGCATCGGCTTCCCCAACGGCATCACGCTTTCGCCCGACCAGACCCTGCTGTACGTGGACGACGCCCGCTCGCACTGGGTGTACAGTTATCAAATACAGCCCGATGGTTCGTTGTCGTTCAAGCAACGTTACTATTGGCTTCACGTGCCCGACGACGCAGACGACAGCGGCGCGGACGGCATGCGCGTGGACACGGCGGGCCGGCTTTACGTCGCCACGCACCTGGGCATCCAGGTATGCGACCAGGCCGGCCGTGTGAACGCCATCCTCCCAGCGCCCAATGGCATCGTCTCGAACCTGTGCTTCGGCGGCCCGGCCTTCGACACGCTGTACGCAACCTGCGGCGGCGTAGTTTATAAACGCAAACTGAAAGTCAGCGGCGCGAACGCCTGGGCCGCCCCCCTGCGCCCCAACCCGCCCGGCCTGTAAACGGAAGCAAAAACAAGAAAAGGGCGCGTCCCCACGGGAACGCGCCCTTTTCGCTCTTTTTATGCCTTCGGGCTACTTCAGCAACCGGGCGAACTTCGCGCGAAACTCCTTGATTTCCGGCGCGACGACGAACCGGCAGTACGACTCGTCCGGATGCTGGCGGTAATAGTCGAAGTGGTAGTTTTCGGCTGTGTAAAAGTTCTTGAAGGGCTTCACTTCCGTCACGATAGGCGCCTTCCAGGTGCGGGCGGCCGACATCTTCTGGATCACCGCCAGGGCGGCCGTTTTTTGCTGCGGAGTTCGGTAAAAGATGATCGAGCGGTATTGCGGCCCCTCGTCCGGTCCCTGCTTGTTGCGCGTCGTCGGGTTGCGCACCGTGAGCAGCACTTTCAGCAGGTCGCCGTAGGAAATAACTTTCGGGTCGAAGGTGATGTTCAGCGTTTCCGCGTGTCCGGTCGCGCCGGTCTCGACCTGCTCATAACTGGGGTGCGGGACGCCGCCGCCCGCGTAGCCCGGCACGGCCTTTTGCACCCCCTTCAGTTGTTTGAAGATCGCCTCCATGCTCCAAAAGCAGCCGGCGGCGAACGTTGCCTGCTCGGTTTTCACGGCTCCGGCCGGCGGGGCGGCGAAGCCGGTCGCGGCGAACGCGCCCAGAAGAACGAGCGCGGCGAAGAAGCGCGGCAGGGCCGCGCGCGTTTGTCGAATGTTCATACCGTATTAACCAACAAGAGGCCAGCGAAAGTTCCGCTACCTCGATTGGCCGGAAGAAACGTTTGCCGCGGGCACGGTGAGGGCAAGAGCGAGGCGGGTTTGCACCTCCCGCCAGTCGCGCTCCGACAGACGGCCCGCGAGAACCGGGTTGGCGGCAGGTGGCAAAGTGGCGAGGAAGCTGCGGAACGCTGACGGCAGGCGCAGACCCGCCTCGGCTCCGTCTTGAAGCGCGTAATCGGTCGGGGCGAGCGCGGCGGCGGTTTGACTGGTGATGAGGCCGACCACGATGTCCGGCCGATGCGCGTGGTAAAGCGCGGACGACAGTACGACAGCGGGCCGACGCTTGACGCCCGTGACACCGGGAAAATCAACGACGACCACGTCACCCGGACTAAACAAGGGGTTCCTCCTCCGGGTAAACCGTTTCGGCATAGCGCAACGAAAACGCGGTCACGTCGCGTTTATCCTCGTCGCCCCAGTCGTCGCTTTCGTCCATGGCGGGGGCAGGCGGGGCGGGGGCAAGGTCGTTCAAGATCAGCGCGGCCAGGCGCAGCCGGTCCTGTTGCGGCAAGGGGCGTACAGCCTCCTCGTAAACGCGCAATGCCTCGTCGCGGGATAGGGGCGGCAAAGCGGCGACAGTCGGGGCGCTCATGGTTCGGGTTCCTCTGCTTCTCCGGTTCTCCGGGCGGTACGTCAGGCGGCAGCGGCGGCAGGCGAAATCGCCTCGATCTCTTGGCGCAGGCTGGACGTGTCCATTCGCACGTCACACCGCAAAATGCCCCGGTCGCAGTCGAGCACCGCGTCGAAGTCGAAGGGGAAATCGGCGGCCCACACGGGTTCCGGGTCGCGCGTGACGGTGGTTTGAGCGCCGTTCAGGACGACATCGAGAACGCCCGTACCGGCTGCCCGACTCTCGTCTTCGCCCCAATATAGCGTGTTGATCTCCACGTGGCTCACGTTACTCACCACCGTACCTGGCGGAAGATCGCCGAGCGTTTCCAGTTCCACGATCTTGTCCATCAGGTAGAAGCGAAGCCGTTCGTCGAAGCCCGCGACGGTAATTGCCCGCTGCGAGGGCGGCGTCACGACCACCAAACGGAACTCCATGTTCTGCTCGCGCGCTCGCCGGCGCAGTTCCCGCAATTCCTCGGCGAACTCTTTCAGGCGCGAGGCTGCCTTGACCTCAATAGCGACGCGGCGGCCCATGCGGGTTGCGATCAGATCGTAGCGCGCTTCACCGTTCGCGGCTGCCCTGCTTGCCTGCGCCTCGACCACGTAACCTTCTTTTTCCAGTTGTGCGGTGAGTTCTTCGACCTGCCGCGCTTCCAGGTAGTCAAGCGATGATTTCATCCTGAACCTCCGTCAATCACATGTCAATCGGACCAAAACGAATGCGGCGCACCGGCACGATACCGACCTCAATGTACAGCACATGCTTTTGTTCCTGAGCAAGAAGCGCGTTTAATTCATCCAGCATGGCCGGGTCAGGCGCGTCTTCCTCGATCAGCGTGTAAGGGCGGCTCGTGTCCACTTTGTACGTCAGGCACTGCACCACGGCGACGTCATCGGCGAACGCAATGCTTTTCAGGGCGTCGAGGATGTTTTTGGCGATGTTGTCCACGTCCTGCGTGGTCGGCCGCCGGTGGAACCAAACGATCCGAACGTACAAATCGCCCCGCAACGGTTCTCGTCCCGCGAACTGCTCTGCTGCCTCGGCGCGAAAGTCGGCCTGAAACAGCCGCCTGCCCTGACTGCCCAGAGAAGCCGGCCGGCGGGCGGAGACCAGGACGAACGGGGCAGACACGGTAGGCGATAAAGGCGACACGATTTTACCAGTTGATGGGGTAGACGTTGATTCCAGTCAGGCCGCCCAGGAAGGTGAAGAAGCCGCCGCCCACCAGGTCGCCCGCGATCAGGCCCAGGAAAAACGGCAGCGAGGCACGATAAAAGCGCGCGCCGCCGTAGCGCAGCGCGAGCGTTTTGAAGACCCAGGCGAGAAAAAACGGCATCCAGGTCGCGTTCATCGTGTTCGTGTTGGCGATGGCGTAGCCGACCGGGTGGAACGGCCACCACACGAAGTAGTTGCGGGCGAGGACGAGCAGCGTGGTGGCGAGGAAGCCGAAGCCGAGCGCGCCGATTCCTTTTACATCAATCGCGGGCGGGGTACGCAGCAGCGCGGTCAGGTTGTCGAACGGGACGCGGCCCTGACTAGTGCGCCAGGCATCCGTCTTGGCCTCCGCGCCGTAGCCGTGCCAAAAGGAAAGCGCGATCAGAAACGAGCAGGTCAGGCCAATCGTGGCCATGCAGACAAAAAGGCCGGTCAGGGCCGCGCGGTAACTCATCGGCTCGTCCGAATCGTCGAGGGCGACGTTTTCGCCGAACGCCTTTTTCACCACGTCCTTCAGGTAGCCGCGCGCCATCCACAGGCTGACCACGGTAAGGGCGATAAACGCGCCCGCGCCCTGGTGGCCCTGGTACGGGAACGTGGCCTGCTGAGAACCGCTCGTGCCCGCATCAATGCCAGCGGCGGCCCCGAACACGCGCTCGGCCCGCGTGACGAGCGTGAAGAACCAGCACGAAAAGGTCACGTCAACGGGGATCAGGTACGCGATGCCGATCACGAACGGATAAAACGACAGCGGCGTGCTGCCAATCGCGTTCCACGGCGGCGAAGTCAGAAACGTTTGCAGGTCGAGATTGGAGCGCAGATTCACGGCGGGCACGCTGGGCACGTTGAGCGCGATGGTGTTTATCAAGGAAACGCCGAACGGCAGCACGAAGCCCAGCCAGAACAGGCCGCGCCGGAAAACGGGCGTTTTTTCCTCCAAAACGGCGAGCGGCAGGGCGACGGTCGGGAATGCGAGCCGCTCCTGGTCCACCCACTGCCGCCGCAAAATGACGACCACGCACAAACTCGCCCCGGCGAGCGCGCACATGAAGCCGATCCACGTCGCCATCTGCGGCAGCCACAGCGGGACTGGTACGGCTGTTTTGCCCTGGTAAAAACCGCTCAGCACGGCCGGGTTGGTCTGCGCCATCCACGGCGGCACGAAGCGATGGAAAATACCCGCCCAGCCGTTTTCCACAGTCGCGTAATGGTACGCGGCGGCGACGGTCGGAATGACGAAGTGCAGTTGCCCAGACGACGACAACACGCTCGACGTGGTCATCATCACGTACACGACCAGCATCTCGGCGGGCCGCAGGGCCAGACCGGGCAGAACGTGGCGGCACAGCAGGTTGACGCCGGTGAGCACGAACATCAGCGAAAACGCGCCCACGGGAATGCTGGTGTTGGCGAGCGCGCTGTGGCCCTGCACGCCGCCCATGATGAGTTCGGCGTAGTGAATCCAGAAATCCACGACGATGGTCAGGATCAGGCCGATCAGGAGCGCGCGCGGCGTCACGCCCGCCGCGTGCACACGGCCGGCGCGCTTCGCGGCGTCGTCGCCGTGCGCTTTGACAAGGGTTGCCATGATCGTCAGTATAGCCCGCGCGCACAAAGGTAAACTGACAATCATGAACGCGCTTTTTCCCCGCCTCGCCCTGCTGACGACGCTCGCTTTTCTGGTCGCGGCAGTTTGCTGCCGCGCGAACGCCGCACCGCCGCCGCTGCCGGCCGCGCCCGCCGATTTTTACGTTTCGCCAGCCGGCCACGACAGTTGGTCGGGCACGCAGGCCGCGCCGAACAAAGCGAAAACGGACGGGCCGTTCGCCACACTGGAACGGGCGCGCGACGCGGTGCGCGCAGAGGTCGCGCGCGGGCTTACCCGAAACGTGCGCGTCGTGGTGCGGGGCGGAACGTATTACCTGCCCAGCGGCCTCGCGCTTGGACCGGAAGACTCCGGAACGGCGACATTTTCCGTCACCTGGACCGGGTACCCGAACGAGCGCGCGCGGCTCGTGGGCGGCGCGCGCGTGACCGGGTGGCAGCCGTATAAGGGAAGCATTTTGCGGGCGACATTGCCGGCGAACGCCCACACCGCGCGTCAGGTGTTCGAGAACGGCGCGCGCCGCGTGCTCGCCCGCGCGGGTGTGCCGGGAACCTACCTGCGCAGCGCGGGGCCGATCAAAGGTCAGGAGCGGACCGCATTCACCTACGCGCCCGGTGACCTGGAACCGGCAAACTGGAGCGCGGACGACGACGCGCGCGTGTTTGTCTGGCCCGGCAGCAACTGGTTCAGCGCGGACAAGCCCGTAAGCGCAATTGACCGGACCGCGCGCACCCTCACGTTGGGCAACGATGAGGGTTACGACATGAAAGCCGGCGACCGTTTCTTTGTCTATATAGCGTTTCTCAAAGGGGTTGACCGTATCCGCATTTGCGGAACCAGGCGGGTGCATGGCGCTCAGGTAACGCCTGCACTGCCTCATGGACGGTAGCCAGACGTGCTGCGTTGTCGCGTGGCCCCG
>JAABUN010008586.1_pt1 | contig 10368 bp, 10 predicted proteins | sample 5559311 | NCBI WGS metagenome assembly JAABUN01 (sample SAMN10711877, study PRJNA513370) | rock metagenome | isolation source: Antarctica rocks | place: Antarctica: Victoria Land, Siegfried Peak sud
AGGGAGGTGCGCCGCAGGAACCGACCGACTCTCGTGACCCGGGGATCGTCGGCGAGCTTGAAGAGGCCATCCGTCTCGTTGCGCTCCCCGAGGGTTTCGCGGAGCGCCTCCGATCCGCTCAGCATCGTGCGGAACTTGAGCATCGTGAAGCGCTCGCCGTCGCGCCCGACACGCGTCTGGCGGAAGAAGATCGGTCCGGGGGAGGTGAGCCGCACGGCGAGCGCGATCGCCGCGACCAGCGGCGCAAGCAGTAGGAACAGGACGACTGATGCGGAGACATCGAGGCCCCGCTTGAGCAGCGCCGAGGAACGAGACAACCCGAAGCTGCGAACGCCGAGAAGCATCGTGCCGTGGATCTCGTCGAACACCACGCTCGACCCGAGCACCTCCAGCACGTCCGGCATCACGCTGACCTTGAGGTCCTGCTCCTTGAAGTAGGCGACGGTCTCCAGCACCCGATCCCTCGAGTTGGAGGGGGCGACGATGACGCGATCGATCCCGCGCCCGGTGACGTAGCTGCCGAAGTCGCTCTCGCGGGGACGCCGCAACTCGAAGCCCTCGAACGGCACGAACGCCGCGATCTCGGCGTGAAGGCTGGCATGCGAGGCGAGCTTGTCTCGGATCCGGCTCGCCTGCTCCGGCTCCCCGAGGACGAGGCACCTTTCCGGAGAGGTCCGGCTGCGGTCGATGCGGCGGGCGATGTTCCGCGCGCCGAGGATCGCGAGGAAGAGCAGAGCCCACAGGGCGAGCATTCCCGCCGCTCGCAGGCCCGGTCCGGGAGCGGCGCTCGCCAGCAGAACCACGACCAAGGTGCAGAACGTGGCGAGCTTGAACAGGGCCGGGGTCTCGGCCAGTGACGTCCTCCCGATGACCAGCTCGTCGCGGTCATAGAGGCCCATCAGCTTGCTGACGACCACGACGAGGGGGATCCCGAGATAGACGCTCAGCGGAAACTGGCCTGACACCGCCAATGCCTGAGCGGCGACCAGGGCGCAGACAGCCCCAAGGAGATCGGCCGCCGCGAGAGAGCGGCGATAGATCGTGTCTCGCCGCAGAGCGCGCAGGGACGTCTCATCGGCGTCGACGGTTGCCAGCTTGCGCAGGTAAGGGACCGGCTGCAACCCTCTTTGCGAGGTGAGATCGCTCTCGGAGCCCTCGTCGAAAAGCACCTGATCGAGCAAGCGGATCTGCTCTCCGCGCCGCTGGGAGGTCAGGCTTGCAGCGTGCCCGTTTCCGGCCGCTACGCGTTCCTTCGCTGACGAACCCTCCCCCATTGCGACGAGCGACGTTACCTGCCGCCAGACCGCAACGCAACGGACCATTCGGCCAGGAAACAATTCGGTTACAAGCGCTGCCGCCGGCCCACGTAGCCCCCGATCAGCCGCGCGGCGCGACGATGGCTCAGCCGGGCACGGGACGGCGACCGATAGGAGCCCTGCTCCAGCCACCAATCCCGCAGGAGGTCGCCAAACGAGTACTGGGGTAGATCGCCGATCATCACCGCGATCCCGCGCCACTCCCGCTCCGCCCGGCGGTACTGATCGACCAGCCCGTCCTTGCTGTGGTCGTGCTCGACCAGGAGCGCGGGGTCGAGCACGCAGACGTAGTCGCGGTCGAGCCAGTGCAGCGCCCATTCCTTGTCCTCGGTCGCCGGCAGGTCCGCCCGGAAGGGCCGCTGCTCCCAGAGCTCGCGGCGAAAGGCGCCCGCGGCATTCGAGTAGCCCCAAGTCGGCCGCCGCCGCGCGAGCGCGGCATCCTGGCGGACCGGCCCGGCGAGTGGGTCGCCATCAGGACTGAACTCCTGTCCGCAGGCGCACGCGACCCGCTCATCGGCGAACGGGGCGAGCATCCGCTCGAGCCAGCCCGGTTCGGGAGGGAAGGCGTGGGCGGAGAGCGCTACGACGATCTCCCCCGTGGCTGCTGCGCACCCCGTGTTCAGCGATCCGCCGAAGGTGAAGCTGGGCGCCGGGATCTCGATGACCTGAGCGCCGGCCCCGCGCGCGATCTCCGGGGTGGCGTCACGCGAGCCGGAGTCGACGACGATGACCTCATGGCGCAGGCTCTGCGCCGCGACGAGCTCCAGCGTCCGCCCGATCGAGGCCTCCTCGTCCTTGGAGCGGATGAGGACGCTTACCCGTAAAGACTCCACCTCGGATCCCCCCGCCTACGAAATGCTCAAGCCGTGGCCGCGGCCTCTTCGGGCGTCAGCGGAGGAGGCCCCGCTGGCCATGGCCGCTCCGCTCGGGGTCGTCCCCTTCATCTCGCGGGCGACGTTACCGGCGACAGATAAGGCCCGCAACGGGCCGTTCGGCCAGTAGACACCTGGTTGACATCCGCTTTCGCCGCCCACGTAGCCGCCGATCAGGCGCCCGGCCTGCCCGTGGCTCAGCTGCCATGCTGCCCCGCGATGGGCGATCCCAGGGAGTCCGCGTGAGCTTCAACTGCTGCGCCTTTGCCGTCCAGGGGGTCAGCGCAGGCGATCGTCCCCTTCTCGAGCACCGGCTGACGGCGTTGGAGCGCTTCTACGCACCGCTGGGCCGGACTCGCGTCTGCTCGAGGCATGATTCCCGGCTGTCTCTGCTCTTCGGAGCCGTCTCCTTCGGTGATCCCGCCCCCCGAGAAGGTGCTCCCATAGTCTGGGGTGGGCCGCTCCCGGAGGGCCTCACAGCTTCCGCGCAGCTCGTCCATGCGAGCGATGAGGCGCTGCGAAAGCTCGACGGAGTCGTAGCGGCGATCGGCGTCGATGAGCAGCCCGACGGCCGCATCCTGACCGGGGCGGGCGGGGTCACCAGCCTCTACACCGCCTCCTCCCGCGGCTTGACGGCGTGGGCCACCCATGCCGTAGCGGCAGCATGGCTCGCGACCGGGAGCGCGTCGCTGGACGCCTGGGCGATACCGGAGCTGCTGGCCCGCGGTTTCGTCGGCGGCGATCGAACCCTGATCGAGGGGGCCAGCGCGGTCCCCGCCGCGACATCGATCGAGCTTACTCCCGGCGGGGTCAACCGGCGCAGCTACTGGCCGGCCGAGGAGCGTTGGGCTCCGGTGCCGGAGGAGAGCGCCTACGAGCTGGCGGTTGGCGCCCTCCGCGATGGCCTGCGGCGGCGGCTGAGCGGGTGCGGCTCGCCGTACCTCGGGCTCACCGGGGGTCTCGACAGCCGCGTGGTCGCGATCGTGCTCGGCGAGCTCGGGATCGACTTCGGCACCTACACCTGGGGGGAGGAGGACTGGTCGGACGTGATCGAGGCAAGGCGGGTCGCGGAGCTGCTGGGCTTGCCCCACCAACGCCAGCCGATCGAGATCCGCGGCAACGACGTGGCGCTGGGCCTGGTCGACGCTGATGCGAGATGGACCGACGGCGTCACGGCCGCACGGTTCATGGCTCAGACCTGGCCTGAGGGCATGGACGTTGCCATCGCCGGGATGGGCGGGGAGACGGGGCGGGCGTTCTACTACGACGCGCGGGTGGCGCACGCATTCCCAGCGCCCTCCCCGCGCGACCTCCACCGTTTCTTCGACGCGAGGGGCCGGATCCACGGTGCTTCGCGCGAAGCCGTCCGCGAACTCCGGGCTGCGGAGCGATCCTGGGTCGACGCGGCGGCTCGGACGGGCGCGACCGGGTGGCGCTGCCTGGACATCGTCTACGCCGAGCAGCGCGTGCGCAGGTGGGGGCGCGCGATGCTCCCGCAGACGAGCGCCGCCTTCGTGCCGGCCTTCGCCACCTCCGACGTCAGCCGGGCGCTCACGTCGATGCCCCTCGCGAGCAGGCTGACCGACGGCTTCCATCGCCGCCTGCTCTCCCGAGTCCCCGAGCTCTCCCCGCCCCCCGCAGCCACCTACGCGCCCCCGCCCGCTCTGCGGCGGATCGTGGCTGGCCTTCCTGGCGTCCGCCAGACCGCATCCCTTCTACGCCGCGGCCGTCCCCCTGGCGTGGGTCCGTGGTACAGGCGGGACATGTGGCCCGACCAGCCGCGGCTGCACAGATGGCTCGAGGACGAGGTGCTCGGATCTGCGCTCCTCGGGGAGACGATGGGGAATGGCTGGCTGAGCGCAACCCGGGCCGGGTTCTCGCGCGGAGAGGCGATGGCCACCGAAGCCGTCCTGCTCGCCGCAGCTCCGCTTGCCCTCTCGGCGGCCATTGGGACGCTGCGGGCCGACGCCGGGGGGCGTGCCGGCCGACCTGCCTCAGGCGAGCGAGCGCTCGGAGCCTAGGCAGCGTGTGCGGCTTCGGTGGATGCGTAGCTCCGGGCGGTGAGGGTCCGGACCTCGAGCGGCTCCGGGACCCGACGATCGGGGCGTCGAGGTCGTCGGCTCGGTCGGGCTTGCGCACACCCGGTTGTCGATCGTCGACCCGACCCCAGGGGGGCATCAGCCCATGCAGCACGACAACGGGCAATGGTGGATCGCCTACAACGGCGAGATCTTCAACCACGCGGCCCTCCGGGGCGAGCTGCCGGCGAAGAGGTACCTCACCGGCACCGACACCGAAACCCTGCTGCACGGGCTCGCATGCTGGGGAGAGGCTGCGATACCACGCTGCAACGGCCTCTTCGCATACGCGGCGGTCGACCTCGAACGGAGTCGAGTGCTCCTGGTCAGGGACCGCTTCGGCGTCAAGCCGCTCTATTGCGCGCGGCACGCGGGCGTCCTCTGGTTCGCGAGCGAGATCCGAGCCCTGCTGGCTGCCGGGGTCCCGGCGCGCGCCGACCCCCGGCTGCTGGACCACGAGCTGAACCGAGGCTGGCTCGGGGGGCGCCGGACGTCCCTGGCAGGGATCTCGAAGGTTCTGCCGGGAACCTTCCTGTCAGTCGACATGGGGACCGGCGACGCTACGGAGCGCCGCTGGTACGACCCGGTTGACGCGGTCGACCCGGACCTGGCTTCCGCGCTCCAGGGCGCTCCCAGGCGGGGGTTGATGGACGAGCTCGAGGCCGCCCTTCGCAACGCCGTGCAGCGACGGCTGATGGCCGACGTTCCCATCGGGACGATGTGCTCCGGCGGCCTCGACTCGAGCTTGATCACGTCGCTCGCAAGCGACGAGCACCCGTCCATTCACGCCTACAACGCCTCGGTCTCGGACCAGCCGGAGGTCGATGAGGGCCCATGGGCGGAGCTGGCCGCATCCTCGGCGGGGGTGAGCCTTCACACCGTTCGCATGACCGGGGATTCCTGGCGAGCCGGCCTCGTGGAGGCCGCCTGCCACAACGAGCACCCGCTCGTGCACGAGAGCTCGGTTCCGATGGCGCAGATCGCGGCGCTTGCGCGCTCACATGGCGTGAAGGTCCTGCTCAGCGGCGAGGGGGCTGACGAGCTCTTCGGTGGTTATCCGTGGCAGCACGAGGCCGAGCATCGGGACTTCGCAGCGCGATCGAAGCGCGCCGAGAGCCTGGCTCGCTCGCTCTATCGCTGGCTCCAGCGTCGTCGCGCGACCACCGCGCGGGGCGATCACGGCGCCGGCGAGGATCCCGTCGGCGACTCCTACGAGCTAACGACCTACGCTCGCGCGCTTGCCGCCTACGGGCACCACGGCGGGAACCGGCGCCGCCTGGAGGCCGCCCTGCTCAGTGACCTGCGTCTCTATCTCCCCCACCTGCTGAATCGCCAGGACAAGAACACGATGCAGCACTCGATCGAGACCCGGGTTCCGTTCTTGGATCCCGAGCTGGTGGCCTTCGCGGCCAACCTCCCACTCGAGGCCCGGATCGAGCCGCAGCGCAAGGCGCTGCTGCGGGAGCTCGCGGCAAGGTACGTCCCGGCCGCAATCGCCGCGCGACCCAAGATCGGATTCGGGTTCGACATCGACCGCTGCATTGGCTCGGCGTTGCGGCCGTCGTTCCTGGGCGACGGACATCTGCGGGAGTTGCTGGCGCGTCCGGTTCAGGACTGGACGGTGATCGTCGATGCCCTGCGAGGCCAGCAACGGCTGATCTTCGTGACGGCCGAGATCCTTTGCCGCTCCCTGATCGACGGACAGTCCGGGGCCGCGATCGAGCGCGAACTCTGGTACGGCGGAACCTAGGTACCTCAGAGGTTGCGCTGCCCGAACACGTGCCCGCCCGATCGAGGCCTCTTCGTCCTTGGACCGAATGAGGACGCTGACCCGCGGTGCTGTCACGGGGCGCCCCCGGCCGCTCCTTCGGGCGCTCAGGCCGTGGCCGCGGCCTCTTCGACCACGGCGCCCTCGGCGAGCGCCCCGGTCGAGGTGACGTCGGCCTCGTCGACGAGCCCGGCGCCGGCGAGGATCTCGCCCTCGCGGGTGCGGGAGGAGTCGACCCGGATGCCGGGGCCCATCGTCGTCGCCAGGGTGATGCTGAGCAGATAGCGGCCCTTGGCGCCGGGGGGCTTGGCGCGGACGATCTCGTCGATCACCGCCGCGTAGTTCTCGAGCAGCGCCTTTTCCGAGAAGGAGACCTTGCCGATCGAGAGGTGGACGACCGCCTGGCGGTCGGTGCGGTACTCGACCTTGCCGGACTTCGTCTCGCTGACGGCCTTGGTGACGTCGTCGGTGACCGTTCCCACCTTGGGGTTCGGCATCTTGCCCTGAGGGCCGAGCACGCGGCCAAGCCGGCCGACCTTAGGCATCTGGTCGGGGGTAGCGATGACGATGTCGAAGTCGGTCCAGCCGGCCTCGATCCGCTCGGCGAGCTCATCGGAGCCGACGAACTCGGCGCCGGCCTCGGTGGCCTCGCGAGCCTTGTCCCCCTCGGCGAAGACGGCGACGGTGACATCGCGGCCGGCACCGTTGGGCAGCGCCAGGGTGCCGCGGAGCTGCTCGTCGGCGTGGCGGACGTTGACGCCGAGCCGCACGTGGACCTCGACGGTCTCGTCGAAGCGAGCGCCGGCCGTCTGCTTGAGCAGGTCGACGGCCTCGGAGGGCTCGTAGTGGTGGGTCCGGTCGATCTTCTCGTAGGCCTCGCGGAACCGCTTGCCTCGCTTCGTCGCCATGGCCTAGCTGCCCTCCACGTCGACGCCCATCGAGCGCGCGGTGCCGGCGATGATCTTCGAGGCGGCATCAAGGTCGTTGGCGTTGAGATCGGGCATCTTCTTCTCGGCGATCTCGCGGATCTGCGCGGCGCTGATCTTGCCGACCTTGTTGGCGTGAGGCTCGCCCGAGCCCTTCTGGATCCCGAGCGCCTCCTTGATCAGGATCGCCGCGGGCGGCGTCTTCGTGATGAAGGTGAAGCTGCGGTCCTCGAAGACCGTGATCTCGACCGGGATGATCGTGCCCGAGTCCTGCTGGGTCTGGGCGTTGAACGCCTTGCAGAAGTCCATGATGTTGACCCCGTGCTGTCCCAGGGCGGGGCCGACGGGGGGCGCGGGGTTTGCCGCCCCGGCGGGGATCTGGAGCTTGATCAGGGTGAGGACCTTCTTCGCCATGTCTAGACCTTCTTGACCTGGTCGTAGCCGACCTCGACCGGGGTCTCGCGACCGAAGATCGAGACGAGGACCTTGAGCTTGGCGGCGTCGTCGTTGATCTCGGCGATCTCGCCGGAGAAGTCCGAGAGCGGGCCGGAGATGACCTTCACGGTCTCGCCGATCTCGTACTGCGCGCGCGGCTTCGCCTGCGGCGCTCCCCCACCGCCGGCGGCTGCGGCCGCGGCCGCCTGGGCGGGCGTCTCGGTGTGCAGAAGGTTGTCGACCTCGCTCTGGGACAGCGGCAGCGGCTTGTTGCGCGAGCCGACGAACCCGGTGACGCCGGGGGTGTTCTTGACCAACCCCCAGGCGTCGTCGGTCATGTCCATCTGGACGAGGACGTAGCCGGGCATCGTCCGCTTCTCGACCGAGACCTTGCGGCCGTCCTTGATCTCCTGGACCTGCTCGGTGGGCACGGTCACCTGCCGGACCCGCCGCGCCTGGCCCATGGTCTGGACCCGGTGCTCGAGGTTGTGCTTGACCTTGTTCTCGTGACCGGAGTAGGTGTTGATCACATACCAGCGAAACATCTCTAAGGGGCTTCCTGTCTGCTCGGCTCGTGGTCGGGGAAGGTGGGAAAGACTGGGGCGGCGTTCAGACCAGCAGGTCGATGAGACGGCTGAAGACCGCGTCCAGCAGCCCGAGGTAGGCGGCCGCGACGGCGACGAAGAGCAGCGTCACGGCGGAGGCCTGAACCAGCGTATCGCGGTCCGGCCACTGCACCTTCTGGAGCTCCTTCGTGACGGAGCCGAAGAACCCGATAACCGCTCCGCGCTCCTTCTCGGGCCGCGCCTCCTTGGTGGCCCGTCGCTCGGCCTGCACGCGCGCGCGCTCGGCCAGCTCCTTCTCCTGGCGACGACGCTCGCGGCGACTCACCTGCTCCGCCGAGGTGGAGCCGGCCGGGCGGCCGACGTCGGCGCGGGACGGCGCCGGAGCATCCGTCAGCTCGCTCGCCTCCGCGGCGCCGGCCTCGATCGCCAGCTCGGCCTCGATGACCTCCGCCGACTCCGGGACTTGGGTGTCGTGCTGGGCCTGGACGTCGGATTCGATCGCACCGTCGCTCAGCCCCAGCTCGCGCCGCCTCGCAGCCTCCGCCTTGCGCTGTGCCCTGCTCTTGGCCATCGCCGATCAGCGGGTCTCCTTGTGCGGCGTGTGGTGTCCACACCAGCGGCAGTACTTGCGCATGTCGATCCGGTCGGGCGAGTTGCGCCGCGACTTGTTGGTCTGGTAGTTGCGCCGCTTGCACTCCTCGCAGGCGAGGGTCACGGCGATGCGTACGTCTCCACGGGCCATTGGCTATCCAGGCAGGGTCGGTTGCGGTGTCATTGGGTGCGTCTCAGCGACTCCCTCACCCCTGACGGACCGCACCTCGGGACTCCCATGTCGGGGTCCCGCAGGCGAGATGACTCTCGGTCCCGGGCGCGAGGTAGCGCAAGGATAGCGGGCGGGTGCTTCTCAATAACCCGAGCCTCGGGGCCCTCAGCGCGAACGTGCAGCCGACCCGGCCATTCCGCCTCCGATGAGCATGCGGTTCGACGCATTCAGATGCCGGGTAACGCCGCGGAAGTCGACGACCAGCTGCGAGCGCTGGACCACCTTCTCGTAATCCACCCCTTCGTGAGCCGTGACGATGCAGGTCACGTCTGCGTTCTCGAGCGCTTGATCTATGGGGATGGACGCCAATCCGAGATCCAGGAGCTCGGGCACATGGGGATCGTGATAACTCACGTCGGTCCCCGCGGCGCGTAGCAACTCGATCGATCATCTTGAGCGCGGGGGATTCTCGTATGTCGCCGATGCCCGCCTTGTACGCCACGCCGAGCAAGCAGACGTCTGCGCCGCTGAGCGGCTTGGCGACCTGATTCAGCGCTTCGCCGATCTTCCGAACGCACCAGAGCGGCTGCGCCTGGTTCGTCTTCCCCGCCAGCTCGATGAACTCGGTGTAGAATTCGTGCTCCCGGGCCTTGAAGGCCAGGTAGAACGGGTCGACGGGCAGGCAATGTCCGCCCATCCCGGGCCCCGGCTCGAAGCGCATGAAACCGAAGGGCTTGCTCGAAGCAGCGTCGATCACCTCCCAGATGTCGATCGACATCCGGTCGCAAAGCTGAGCAAGCTCGTTGACGAGCGCGATGTTCACGGAGCGGAAGATGTTCTCGAGCAGCTTCGTCAACTCAGCCGCCTCCGGAGTGGAGACCAAGACCACGCGATCGGTCAGGCTCTCATACAAGTCCCTGGCCCGCTCCGCGCAGTGCTCGGTCAATCCGCCGACCACCTTGGGGGTGTTCTCGACTGTGAAATCCAGCCGGCCGGGATCGATGCGCTCGGGAGAAAAGGCCAGATTGAAGTCATCGCCCGCCTTCAGCCCCGATCGCTCGAGGATCGGTGCGAGGCGCTCGCGAGTGGTTCCAGGATAGGTCGTCGACTCGAGCACGATCAGCTGGCCCTCCGTCAGGACCGAGCACAACCTCGAGGCGGCATCGAGGAGGTAGCTGAGATCGGGCTCGCGCGGTTGGTGAGGGGGGTCGGAACGCAGATCACGACCGCATCGCAGGCGCTGAGCGCCTCCCATTGCCCAGTTGGGCGGAGCCGATCGCCCAATGCGGCAAGGCGTTCGTCGGAGATGTCCTCGATCGGGCTTTGCCCCTCGCCCAGCACGGCTACTCGTCGCTCGTCGGCATCGAGTCCGACCACCTCGTGCCCCGCCTCGGCAAGCCGACCGCGAGCGGCAGGCCTACGTAGCCGAGGCCGATCACCCCGACCTTCATGGTCAGCTTTTCAACCTTCATCGACGGCCCGAGGGGAAGGTGAAGCGCTGGATCCATCCGGAGCCTCTCCGGATGACCCGGCGCCAGTACGACGAGAGCCCCGGGGCCGGGGCTCTCGTCGTCAAGCAGCTCGAATGGAGCTTCGCTACCTCAGAGGCGAATGATCTTCTCGCAGTTCCTTGCGACCTTGGAC
>JAABUN010008587.1_pt1 | contig 10367 bp, 9 predicted proteins | sample 5559311 | NCBI WGS metagenome assembly JAABUN01 (sample SAMN10711877, study PRJNA513370) | rock metagenome | isolation source: Antarctica rocks | place: Antarctica: Victoria Land, Siegfried Peak sud
AGTCCCACGCTCGCTCGACAGCAACACGCGCCACGTCCCTCACACCCGCAACACAGCAAACCCGCTGGTCAGCGCGCCTCACAACCCGACTTTGCCGACCCCCTGGGGGTGTGACAGTGCGCCCGGGCTGTCGTGCCGGTGGGCGCCGGTTCCACATCCGGTGGTGCTGCTCGGGGTTGTCGAGGCGGTCGGGGTGGTGCTCAACCGGGTTGGGCCAAGGCCCGCAGTCGGGTGATCGCTTCGAGGACCAGATGCGCCCACGGCGCCCGGTCGGACAGGTGGAGTAGCACGCGCCTGCCGGTGCGGGCCAGGTCGGCTGGGACGGTGAACAGTCTGTGTCGCAGGCGTTTGGGTTCCCACCGGCGGGCTCCGTGACCGGTGGCGTCGGGGCCGGTGAGGGTGAGCAGCTGCATCCAGGCGGTGATCTCCACGGCCAGGGCGACCAGGGCGCACCAGATCCGGTTTTGGTCGAACCCGTGCAGGGGCAGGTTCCGCAGCCCGGTTTCCTTGGCGACCCGGATGCGGTCCTCGCACCTGGCGCGGCGCCGGTGTCGAAGTTCCAGGTCTGCCAGCTGGCCTCGCGCGGTGTTGGTGGCGAAGGCGGTGACTCGCATCCCGTCGACGTCGGTGATCCGCAGCTGCGCGCCGGGGTGAGGTCGTTCCTTGCGGGCGATGACCCGCATCCCGGCGGGCCAGTTCGTCAGGTTGAGCAGGCTGGTCAGGTCGGCGACCCAGGCGCCGTCGCGGACCGCGTCGTGGGCGTCGAGGGCGGGTGCCCACACCTGCTCGGGGATCTTCGCCAACAGCGCGGCCGTGTTGTCCGGCAAGGAGAACCCGACCGAGTACGACAGCCGCTGCCCGGTGAGCCACTTCAGGTACTTGTGGGTGGACCCGGCGCCGTCGACGCGCACGAGCACCCGACGTCCGGGCCGGGCGCCCGGCCGGTGCGAGGGTAGCTGCGTCAACGCTTGGCGGGTCACCGTGATGTGGTCGGCGGCCGTGTTGGACCCAGCGTTCCCCGCCCGCAGCAGCACGGCGAGGGGCTCACCGGTGCCTTGTTGGCCGTGGTCGGCGAACGCCCACAGCGGGTGGAACCCGAACCCCCGCTTGAACGTCGGCGCCGCGTGCTCCTTCTCGGAGTGGGAGGTGACCAGTGTCGCGTCCAAGTCGATAATCAGCGGCGCCTTCGCGCGGACGTCGTGGTCGGGGGCGTGCTGGCCGGCCAACGCCCACACCCGGCCCCTGGCAGCGGCGCGCGCGGTGTCGATCGCGGCCAATGCCGCGCCCGCGTCCCCTGCCAGCGCGGCGATCGTGCGTGACACCGTGGGGTCTGAGGCGACCCGCCCGTAGACCCCGGGCTCAGCGCGCAGCACGGCGACGTCAGCGAGGCAGTCACCGCCCAACGCCAGCGACAACGCCAGGTCGGTGATGACCTTGCCCGGGTCGTGCACCGCCAACGGCTTCCGCCAACGCGCCAACGCCGCCGACAACGCGACGTCCAGCCCCGCGGCACGCACCGTCGCCGTCAGCAGCACCCCACCGGCATGACCGACCGCGGCGACCTTCGCCGTGTCCACTCTCGGGCGCGGGTAGAACCCGGTAGTCTGCTTCACCTGGAAGGTGCTCCTCGAACTGCTCGGACTTGGACCTCGACATTCCATATCCTTGCAGGTCAGGGGCACTTTTCAGTTGATCAACACGGCGTCAGGCCAGCACTCGACGAAAGCCCCGGGTTAGCGCCGGACGCGGCCTGCGCCGGGGCAGTCACTGTGGCACGCAGCAAGTCCGCCTTCGGACCAGAGCTCGAAGGGACCGGCCCGCATGTCCTCTTCCTTCAGCGACGACGCCCGCCACCTGGGTGGGTGCATCACTGTCACCAAGAGCAATGACGGTCAGAGCAACAGCCGTCGCTGCCACGCCGACTACAGCGACACCCACCTGCCGACGTCTGCGCAGCCTACGCTCCTGCAGTCGCTCATGGACCAACGCAACGAGTCGGCCAGGCGGAATCGTGGTGGGTGGCGTCTGCTCGTGCAGCAATTCACGTAACTCATTCATGGTGTCATCTCCTCGTTGCTCAGCAATAGATGCGAAGTCCGAAGTCGGGCGAGGGCGCGCGCTTGGTGTGTTGTCGCCGCGCTGGTCGACATGCCCAATGCTGAGGCCGTTTGCTCGATGCTGAGATCATCCAGATAACGCAAGACCACCACGGCGCGTTGTTGTGGGGACAGCATCCGCAGTGCCGAAACGACATCGACTCTGTCCGACGCCTCACAAGCACTATCCGAATGTTCTGCACCGCGTTTACCCTCACCGGTGCCGCTGATGTCCATTGGGCGCTCGGACCATGACCGGCGCCGCCACCAGTTGACGTAGGTGGTGTAGCAGGGCTCCGTCATGGCGAACTTTTGTCCTGATTTCGAGTGGGTGTGAAGAGCTGGATTGCGGCGGCTGGGTTGAGGGCGCCGGCGCGTCGTGCGGCGGCGATGTTGACCGATCCGGCCAGGCGTAGGGCGGTGGTGACGACGTTGCGGATGGCGGCTAGGACGGCGGGGGCGTTGCCGGTCCGTACCCTGCTGGCGTCCTCGCCGAATGTCACGTCGCGGACCCAGTGGATGGAGTTCTCGATCGCCCAGTGACCTCGTATCAGTGCCGCCAGCGCGGCCGGGTCCGCTTGTTGTGGGGTCAGGTTGGTGATGCCGTGGACGACTTCCTTGCGGGTGCGCTGAGCGTCCAGGCCGCCGGCGTGTCGGATGATCCGAAAGATCTGAGTTGCGCCGGGAAACACGATGTCGCCAGGAGCGGGAGCGGCGTGGATGAGGCGCTCTTCGGTGCGCCCATGGCCGCGTGCTCGGGTTCGGGTCAGGACCGGGTGCCCGCCGCGCAGCCGTTGGTGGATCGCGTCCAGCAGGCGGGGCTGGTTGGCCTTGACGGTCATTAGGTACCCGGCGCCGGCGCCGTGCAGGAGCGCGGCGGTGGCGTGCTGGGTGTGCAGGGCATCGGCGGTGAACACCATCGAGGCCGGGTCATGTCCGGCGGCACGCAGATCGTCCAGAAGTGTTGCCACCATCGGGATCTCGTTGGTCTTGCCCGGCACTTCACGCTGGGCCAGGACGACCGGGACCTGGTGGGTGGCCGCGGCCAGTAGGTGTGGTGCGCGCCCGCCGGCATCGCGGGCGCCACGTACGGTCTTGCCGTCGATCGCGACCGCCAACCGGTCCCCGCCAGCCATGCCCGTGGTTGGCAGGGTGGCTGCGGTCCAGGCTGCGACCGCAGCCTCGAAGGCGAGCGCATCGACGCTGGTCACGATCCGGCGGATCGTGGCCTCGCTCGGTGGGCGGACCGCACCGGTCAGCGGGTCCGGGGCAGCACCCAAGCCCAGCAGCAGCTGCGGGGAAGCGGCCTTCGCCCACTGCGCCGCGCCGGCGAACGACGCGAACCCCGCACACGAGAAGGACGCCACCAGCACCCCCAACACGTACCCCAGCGGGTGCCGCCAACCACCACCGCGGCGCGGGTCGGGAACCGTCCCCAACGCCTGCAGAAGATCCCCGGCCAGTTCGGTACACACGCGGGGGGCGGTAAGGAAGGATTGGGGCACGGGCACGGCTCCTGCCGACGATGACTGGCTTAGACACCGTGATCATCAGCAGAGCCGTGCCCGCCTCCACGCCCACCCGCAAATACGGCGCGCCTATAACACACCAGTCACACTGGTCACCTCAGCACCAAACGCCGACATGACGGCGCCCTGGGTGGTGTAGAGGCAGCGACGTACGTAAACCTCGACGTCGCCGCCGTGCCGAGCCACCCGAGGCCAGCGCATCCAGGCGTCGGCCAGCGCGGTCTGCACCAAGTCCTGCGCCAAGTGCTCATCCCCTGTCAGCAACCACGCCGCGCGTTGCAGCGCCGCGCCGCGCGCAACGACGAACTCCTCGAAGCCGACCTGGTCACGCTGACCTGTCCTCATGGGCACACCTCCTGTCACAGAGAACGCGCTGAGGGTCCTGTTTCACCTACAGGCCATGGCAACCCTTGGGTGATGGAGCAGAGCCAGGTGGTGCGTCAGACACATCTTGGCGTGCAGCCTGCGGGGGCATCGGCGTTGCCAAGGACACGTGGTTGCGACCCCAACACCCACGGGGGTTGAGGCAAGCAGAGCAGGGCGTACGGGCTAGCAGCCCATCGGTGGGCTGAGGTCTGGCCGGGGTCAGCGGTACGCGGGGTGCTCTGGCCAGGGTGCGTCGGCCGGGCGCAGCGTCGACCACCCCTGGTCTCGCACCGCGCATGCCGCGAGCACCCCGACGGCGAGCGAGGGGCTGTGCAACCGACCGGCCAGCACCGCCGCGGCGACCTCGTCCAGGTCGAACCACTGGGTGGGCATGCCCAGCTCCTCGGCGTCGCGCACGTGCCGCTCGGTGTCCGGCACCGGGCGCAGGTCGCGGGCGAGGAACAACCGAAACGCCTCCGAGCTGCCGCCGGGCGAGAGCATCCAGTCGATCAGCGTGTCCCACCGGCCGGCGCGCAGGTCGGCCTCCTCCGCCAGCTCGCGCGCCGCCGCCTGCGCGGGGGGCTCACCGGGCACGTCGAGCATGCCGGCGGGCAGCTCCCACAGCCACATCCCGGCCGGATGCCGGTACTGGTGGACCAGCGGCACCCGGCCCTCGTCGTCCAGCGCCAGGATCCCCACCGCGCCGGGGTGCCGGACGAACTCACGGGTGACCGTGCCCGCCTCGCCCAGGTCGACATCCTCACTCACGACGTCCCAGACCCGCCCGCTGAACACCACGGACGACGAGCTCACCGGCCGTGGTCCGATCTCGTCGCGCAGCGGCAGGCTCACGCGCCGGCCGCGACGATGCGCTCGGCGCCGACGCTCACCGCGTGGTGGCGGTCGACCTCCACGAGCCGCGAGGCGCGCTGGGCGTCGACGGCGGCGCGCACGAGCCCGGCGAACAGCGGGTGGGCCCGGTGCGGCCGCGACCGGAACTCCGGGTGGGCCTGGGTCCCGACGTAGTACGGGTGCACCTCGCGCGGCAGCTCGACGAACTCGACCAGGCCGCCGTCCGGTGAGGTGCCGGAGAAGACCAGCCCGGCCGCCTCGAGCTGGGGGCGGTAGGCGTTGTTGACCTCGTAGCGGTGGCGGTGGCGCTCGTCAACGGACGTCGCGGCGTACGTCTCGCTGACCACCGACCCGGGCGTGAGGGTGGCGGGGTACAGGCCGAGGCGCATGGTGCCGCCGAGGTCACCGCCGCCGTCCACGATGGCCTTCTGCTCCTGCATCGTGGCGATCACCGGGTGCGGGGAGTCGTCGGAGAACTCGGTCGAGGACGCGCCGCGCAGCCCGACCACGTCGCGGGCGAACTCGATCACCATGCACTGCAGCCCCAGGCACAGGCCGAGCGCCGGCACCCGGCGCTCACGCGCCCAGCGCAGCGCTCCCAGCTTGCCCTCGATGCCGCGGACGCCGAAGCCACCGGGCACGCACACCGCGTCGACACCGCCGAGGGCCTTGGCGGCGCCGTCCGGGGTGGCGCACTCGTCGGACGCCACCCACCGCAACCGCACCCGCGCGTCCTGGTCGAAACCCCCGGCCCGCAACGCCTCGGTAACCGAGAGATAGGCATCGGGCAGGTCGACGTACTTGCCGACCAGGGCGACCTCGACCTCGTGCTCGGGCTGATGGACCCGACGCAGCAGGGTGTCCCACGCGGTCCAGTCGACGTCCCGGAACGCCAGCCCGAGGCGGCGAACGACGTACGCGTCCAGCCCCTCGGTGTGCAGCACCTTGGGGATGTCGTAGATGGACTTGGCGTCGACGGCGTTCGCGACGGCCTCGGCATCGACGTCGCACATCATCGAGATCTTGCGCTTCATCTCCAGCGGCACCGGCCGGTCGCTGCGCACCACCAGCGCGTCGGGCTGGATGCCCACCTGCCGCAGGGCTGCCACCGAGTGCTGGGTGGGCTTGGTCTTCAGCTCACCGGACGGCGCGAGGTAGGGCACCAGCGACACGTGCAGGAAGAACACGTCGTCGCGGCCCACGTCGTGGCGCACCTGCCGGGCTGCCTCCAGGAACGGCAGCGACTCGATGTCACCGACCGTGCCGCCGATCTCGGTGATGATCACGTCGACGTCGTCGGCGGCCCGGGCGCGCATCCGCTTCTTGATCTCGTTGGTGATGTGCGGGATCACCTGCACGGTGTCACCGAGGTACTCGCCGCGGCGCTCCTTGGCGATGACCTCGCTGTAGATGGTGCCGGTCGTGACGTTGGCGCTGGCATCCAGGTTCGCGTCCAGGAACCGCTCGTAGTGCCCGATGTCGAGGTCGGTCTCGGCGCCGTCGTCGGTGACGAACACCTCCCCGTGCTGGAACGGGTTCATCGTCCCGGGGTCGACGTTGAGGTAGGGGTCGAGCTTCTGCATGGTCACCCGCAGACCCCTGGACCGCAGCAGAAGACCGAGGCTGGACGCCGTCAGGCCCTTGCCGAGAGATGAGGCCACGCCGCCGGTCACGAAGATGTGCTTGGTCTGCGCCACGGAATTCAACCCTACTCGGTCAGGTGCCCTCGCCCGAGCAGGTAGCGGTAGACGTCGACCACCGCGTCGCGGGCCGCGTCGTCATCCGGCAGCCGCGCAGCCTGCGCGAGAGCCTTGTTCCCCCACCGTGCTCGCGCCGCCGGATCGGCGAGCAGGGCGTCGATCGCCGAGGCGAGCGCCACGGCGTTGCCGCCGGGCACCAGCAGCGCCCCGTCGCCGGTCACCTCGCGGGTGCCACCGACGTCGGTCGCGACGATCGCGGCGCCCGCCCGCAACGCCTGCTGGATCGCGATCGGCTGGCCCTCCCAGACCGCCGCCGAGACCACCACGTCGGCGGCAGCGAGCAGGTCCGGCACGTCGGCACGCCAGCCGAGCAGGCGCACCGGCAGCGCCTCGGCCAGGATCCGCGCGGCCAGGCGGTCGCGCAGCGGGCCGTCACCGGCGACGAGCACCACCGGAGCGGGCGCATCCAGCCGGGCCGCGGCGTCCAGCAGCAGAGGCAGCCCCTTCTGCTCGGCCAGCCGCGCGACGCACAGCACGACAGCCCGCCCCTCGATGCCCAGCGCGGCGCGGGTGCGGTCGGGCGTGGCGACGGCGGCAGGCGCCGCCGGAGCAGGCACCACGGCGTGCCGGACGTCGGCACCGCCCAGCTCGCGCAGGCGCACCTCCAGGTCGACGGAGACGGCGAGCAGGACGTCGGCGCCGCGGGCCACCAGCCGCTCGAGCACGGCGTAGGCGGCCCGGACCGGGCTGCCCGCGACGCCGGCGGCGAGCAGCGCGTTGTGCACCGTGACCACCACCGGTGTGCCGCGGCGGCGCAGCCCCAGCACGGTCAGGCCACCCGCGCGCAGACCGTGGGCGTGCACCACGTCGACGTCGTCCGCGAGCTGGGCGATCTCGGCGACCGCGCGGCGGTCGCGCCACGGGTGCGGGCGCTCACCGACCTCGATGGCCACGAACCGGGCGCCGACGGCGCCGAAGCCGAACTCGGCGCCCACCGCGTGCGGCGCGGCCACGGTCACCTGGTGCCCCGCGGCGACCAGGCCGGCCGCCAGGGCGCGCACGTGGCGGGCCACTCCCCCACCGCTGGTGCCGAGCACCAGCGCCACCCTCATCGGGGTGCACCGGCGTCAGCGGTCGGGTCGGGCCGGCGCAACAGGGCGCGGACGTCGTCCCGGTCCGTGATCGCCCACCCGACCGCCAGCACGAGGGCCGCCACGACCGCGCCGGCGACCCCGGCCACCAGGGCTCGGCCCGAGCCGCCGTCCAGGAGCGCGTCGGTGACCAGCCGGCCCAGCAGCGCGGCGAGCAGCCCCACCGACACGGCCGCGGCCAGCGCCCGTGGCAGGCCGCGCACGGCGCCGTCCGGCACCTGACCGCCGATCCGCAGCCGGACGGCCCCGACCAGGAGTGCGACGCCGCCCACGGTCATTCCGACGCTGCTCGCTGCTCCGAGGGCGACCAGGGTCGAGCGCGGGTCGATCGCGGCGTCCGTTGACGCACCGACGAGCACCACCGACAGCGCCGCGGCGGTGAGCCAACCGAGCGCCGTACCAACCGCCGCCACGGGGGCCCGGCCGGCGGCGAACAGGGCCCGCCCCAGGTGCGCCATCAGGGCGAACCCGACCAGGCCGGGCGCGAAGGCGGTGAGGGCGACGGACATCGCACCCAGGGCCGCGGCACCGGGCCCGCCCCGGCGACTGGCGTCGATCCCGGTGAAGACCTCACCGACCGCCGGTGCCACCGCGGCCAGCACCGCCGCGCCGGTGGCACCGGCCAGCACGACCAGCCGGGTCGACCTGGCCAGCGTCGCGGCGAAACCGGCGGCGTCACCGGACGCGGCGCGCCCGGACAGCCGAGGGAAGGCGGTGGTGGCCAGCGGCACAGCGAGCACGGCGTAGGGCAGCAGATAGACGGCCTGGACGTAACTGTAGACGGTGATCGTCCCAGGGCCACCGCGTCGGGTGGCCAGCAGCAGCGTGACGACCACCACGACCTGCTGGGCCAGCAGACCGGCCACCCCCGCGAGCGCCAGACCCCCGGCCCGGCGGGCGACACCGGGCGTCGGGCGCAGCGTCGGCCGCAGCCGCACACCGGCCCGACGCACCGCCACGAGCAGGGGCAGGCTCAGCGCCACCACACCCAGGGTGGTGCCGAGCGACAGGACGAGCTCGGTGCCGCGACCCGGCGACCAACCGGTGCCCTGCCGGCCGGCCGCCAGCGACCCGTAACCGAGGTAGGCGACCACGACGACCAGGCTCGACAGCAGGGGTGCCAGCGCCGGGCCGACGAACCGTCCGTGCGCCTGCAGCACGCCTGCCAGCACGACCCCCACGCCGTACAGCACGATCTGAGGCGCGAAGACGACGAGCATCCGCGCCACCTGCTGCTCCTGCCCGGGGCAGCCGTCGGACGCGAGGCCCCGGGCGATCGGCGTGGCCAGCAGCGCGAGCAGCAGGGCCAGTGGCACCAGCACCAGGACGGCCCAGGTGAGCAGGGCGGACGCCGTCCGGTCGGCCTCGGCGCGCTCCCCGCGCACCAGCGCCCCGGCCAGCAGCGGCACCACGGACACCGCGAGCGCGCCACCCGCCACGACCTCGAACAGCACATTGGGCACGATGTTCGCCGACTGGTAGGCGGTGCCCGTGCAGGCCGACCCGACGGTGGCGGCGAACACGAACCAGCGGCCGAAGCCCACCACCCGTGACGCCAGGGTGAGGGCGGCGAGCAGGGCCGCCGCGCCCGCCAGCCCGGCCGCGGCCCGCCGGGCGCTCACGACCGGTTCGGGGCCGGACGACGTCCGAGCCGGTCGATCGCGCGCAGCACCGGGGTGCGGTCGATCACGGCGCTGAAGCTCACCCGCTCGCTGGCCAGGGTCGCCGCGCCCAGGACCGTCAGCACCGCCACCCGCGCCCGAGGCCCGGCGCCGGCGAGCAGAGCCACACCGACCAGCGCACCGGCCGCGTTGGCCCCGGTGTCACCGAGCATGCTGCGCTCGGCGAGGTCGTCGCCGAGCGCACCGAGCGCAGCACCCGCGGTGACCGCGGCGATCGGCGCCCCGCGGCCCCGCACGAGCGCCGAGCAGAGCAGCACCGCCTTCAGGGCCCGACCCGGGCGCAGGTCGAGCAGGTTCACCAGGTTGGCCGAACCCGCGACGACGGCGCCTCCGACGAGCAGCCCGAGCGGGCCGGCGCCATCGCGGCCAGCCCGCGGGGGCCCGGCCACCAGGGCGGCCGCGGCCACGCCGGTGACGGCCAACCCCACGACCTTGACGACGCCGGTGCTCAGCCGGCCGGCCCGCAGGGCGATGAAGTGACCGCGAAGACCCTTGCTGTCACCGTCGCCGACGAGGTCGTCGTAGGCGCCCAGGGCGGCGGCCCCGGTCGTCGCCACGGCGGCGGCGGCCCGCAGCCGGGCGGGCGCGGCCGGGATGAGCAGGGCGATCAGGGCGGCCGTCACCAGCGCCGGCCCCTCGAGCAGGGTCACCGGCTCGCCGCGGTGGTTGACCCGGTCGAAGCGGCCGCGGCCTCCGGGCGGGTGGGCAAGGGCCACCCGGGCCAGGCCGCGGCCCGCGGCGGCCGCCACCGCACCGGGCAGCACACCGGGCGGCGCACCCCGGCTCACGAGCCGGCCGCCGTCAGCGCGGGCAGTACCGCCGAGGCACCTGGCCCCACGCCGTACTGGCCCGCCTGCCCGGCGACCTGCTCGCGCAACGCGTACACGGCGGCGATGCGGCCCATCGGCATGCTCAGGTCGTCGACGGTGCTCACGACCTTGGCGGCAGCGTCGTCCGAGCGCACCGCGGCGAGCAACCCGCCGGACGCCGC
>JAABUN010008588.1_pt1 | contig 10366 bp, 8 predicted proteins | sample 5559311 | NCBI WGS metagenome assembly JAABUN01 (sample SAMN10711877, study PRJNA513370) | rock metagenome | isolation source: Antarctica rocks | place: Antarctica: Victoria Land, Siegfried Peak sud
AAAGGTCTCGTCTTGGTCGACTTCTGGGCACCCTGGTGCGGCCCCTGCCGCGTGGTCGGCCCGGTAATCGAAGAGTTGGCCGGTGACTATCAGGGCAAGATCAAGGTCGGCAAGCTCAACGTCGACGACAACCAGCAGACCGCGATGAGCTACCGCGTGATGAGCATCCCGACGGTGATCTTGTTCAAAGACGGCGAACCCGTCGAGACGATGGTCGGCGCGCAGCCCAAGGGCGCGTATAAGGCGCGGCTCGAGAAGCACGTGGCGAGCGTCGTCAGCTAAACGCACCTGAAAAACTAAAGCCGGAGTTTCGTGCTCCGGCTTTTTTGCGTTTGGTCTAAACGGCGCGTTATCTCAGGTTGAGGCGTGCCAGCGAACGGCGCACATCGCTCTCAGCCCAGGTGTGGCTGGTGAGCGTGCCGGTGTGCTCGCCTGAAATCGCAAGCACGTTCGGCAGCAGCTCGGTGAGGTGCAGCAGGTCGGTGAAGCTTGGTGGTTCCGCTGTACCGGTTCCTGTACCCGCGCCCAAGCCCGCCGCTGCGGCGAACGCGAGCGGTTGTGAGGCCAAGCGCGCAACGTCGGCGAAGCCTTGTAGGTGGGGCAAGAGGTCACTGTAGCTGAGCTGCGTCACAACCTCCGGCGCACCCTGCCGGAACTGCACGAACGGTTTGGCGTCGGTGAGTGCACCCGTGCGGCCCTGCGCGGTATCGAGCACGCTTTCTAACGCGCTCGCCGGTGTGCCGACGAGCAGCGTATCGCCCACAAACGCCGTTCCGAGGTCGGTGGTGGGGCCAAAGCGGAGACGGCTGATGTCGGTGCCCCTGTAACGGTATGTTTTACGGGCAACTTGCGCGAACATAGCCCCGTCGGTTTCCCCGAAGGCGTTTTGCTCTACTCCCTGCTGCACCGCTCTGCCGAGCGCTGCGAGACCCCGTTTAGCGGCTTCCGAACCGCGTGTTTCTAGGGCAAGAACCTGCGCCTGACCGTATAAAAGTGTGCCGAGATCGGTGCCGAAGGGTTCCAGCACGATGCTCGTGACCCCGTTGCCGAGCCAGTCGAGCAGCGCCACATCGAGGTCGACGCCGACTTGCCGCGCCAACTGCCGGAGTGAGACGTTCTCGCCCGCCGCGCGTCCGACGAGGTCGGCCCAGCTCTCGAGATACGCGACCATTCTACGTGGTTGCAGGTGCGCGCTGCTGACGCTCACGCTCGTCTCGGGAGCGAGCGTGGGGGCTGGAGCGGGGCAGCGGCAGGTGAGGAGCGCCGCCAACTCGGGGTCGCCACCCGCCGGGTTGACGTTTAGACGCGTCGACAGCGTCACCGCGCTGCCGTCCGAACGCAACCGCCCCGCAAACGAACCAAGCGTGCGTAGTGCCGCCACCGCGCGCCGCAGCAGCGGGTCGCGCTGCGTGCCCATGAGGGTACCGCCTAGGCTCTCTACGCTGCCGCCCAGCGCCGCGGCGTCCAGCGACAGGCTCATCCCGCTGCCCTCTAAAAGCGCCCGGTTCTGCCGATAAAAGGGCGTTTCGGCCAGGTTTGCCTCGTCCGAACCCGCGACCCGGCGCACCACGCCGCGCACGACCTCGGGATTGGTGCCGACGATAAACAGGTTTTTGACGCGGCTCAGCACGACCGGAAAATCGCCCGCATTGCCGAAGACGATCAGCGGTACGTCGCCCTCTTGCAACCGCACGATCTCAGTACCGCTGCGCTCACCGCACCTGATGAGGGCGCGGTGCGTGGCGGCAAACTGTGCCTCTAACGCGGGTTCGACCCGCAGGGTAGCGGTGACGGCGGGAACGGGGTTGTAGGTGCTGGTGCTAACGCTGAGGAGCGCTTCGTCATAGGCGTCGTCCGCGGTGAGGTCCGGCATTGGCGGGTAGGTGCGCCCCAGTGCCCGCCACTCGGGGCATTTGGCGAAAAGATCGTTTCCCTGCGGAGGCTTACCCTGTTGTCCTTGAAACAAGTAGCCGTAGAGGCTCAGCATATTTCCGGATGACGAGTCGCCAGTCAGGGGCGCGAGCGCCTCCAGGGTGCGCCCGACGCGCGGCCAGTCGAGCGCCCCCAAGTCGCGGGTGAGAGCGTTCTGCGGCGTGTTTTCTCTTGTGTTTTGGGGTGGCGCTCCGGGCGTCCAGCCGAGCGTCAGAAACGTTTCCGCCGGGGCGAGCGCCGCGAGGGGTTGCGCCGCAGCCCAACCGATGGATGATAAACCGACAGACAAGAGAAGCGACAGGGCAGGGCGGCGCATGGAGACTCCTTTGGTTACTCTAGTAGATCTGGTTGTCTTCGACCTGACGCGCGCGGACGCCTTCGGGCGTAACCGTCCAGGCGACGCCGGGCACGCTGTCCGAGGTGATCCGTAATTCGTAGCTCGAGTCTGAAATATCCCGAATTTCCCAGAGCACGCCGGTAGGCAGCTCGAGGTCGCTCAGCAGGATTTCGGCGCTGTAGCGGCCTGTTTGGAGAAAGTCGAGCCCCATCAGGTGAAACGCTTGGCGAGCGGCGCGGTCGGCCTCTAAAGCTGCCGGGTCGGTGAGGGTCAGCGTCTCGCCCGCCGGTGGCGTGGGTGGCTTGGGCGTTTCGGTCGGCGCTTCTGGCATTGTGGTCACGGGGGGCTCAGCTGCGGGCTCGGGCGCTTCGGTGCGGGGGGTACAGGCTGCCAAACTCAAGGCGAGCACAAGCCCCAAAAGGGTAGGTTTAGCTGGGTTCATGCGCCCATGATAGCGGCTCGGCGGTTCCGGTACGTGAATTCACGTACGGTCAACAGGTAAAGGTCCGGAGGAGCGCCGGAAGCTCCCTAAGCGACGTGATCGTCGGATGCCCACTCGGCGTACTCGCGCCGTGGCGGTCGAGCCAGACGCCGCGCCAGCCTGCGCGCGCGGCGGCCTCAGCGTCCACTTTCAGATTATCGCCGACGTACACGCAGGTGTGTGGAGGACGTCGGCCCTGCGCGGCTCTAAAGGTAGCCGGGTCGGGTTTGGCGACGCCAACTTCTTCGGCGGTGAGCGCGAAAGAAAAGTATTGGGCGACGCCCAGCACCCCCAACTTCTGGTGCTGTGGCGTCCGGCTGCCGCTACTGATAACGCCGAGCTGATGGGCGCTTAAACGTTCTAAACACGCCGCCAGTCGTCAAAACGTCGTAAGTTGGTTTTGTGGGCCTCCAAGTAAACCTCGAACAGCGCGTCGGCTTCACCGTCGGTACGGGCCGTTGTCAGCTCCCGGGTACGAAGACGGTGCTGTTCTTGAAACGACACCTCGCCGCGTAAAAACGTCGCTATGTGTCTTTCAGCCGCCGCCCGCCACGCCCTTACGAACACCTCGGCGGACGGCTCCCCGAGCACCTCAGCGAAACGCTGCGCGGCAGCCCTTTCCGCGCCGCCGTAATCTAAAAGCGTGTCGTCCAAATCGAAGCAGATGAGCACGGTTACTCCCTGATAGGGGCGAGCCCCAGGTGCAAGATGTAGCGCTGTGCGCCTGCCTTTTGCTGATACTTTTTCAGGAGCGCGAACAGCTCGAGCTGCAAAGTTTTGGCGTCGTCAAAGTCTAGATACACCGCGTCGCGCCACGCGGACAGGGCGGCGGGGCGCTCGGGGGCCAGCAGCGTGTAGTTTCGCTCCGGCGTCACGGCGGCCTGCACCTGTAAGCGCCCGCGCGCGTCGCGGTAGATGCGCGTGCCCCAACTCTCGATGTCTTCGCTGCGGACGCGGACGACGTTTTTCCGCAGGAGATCTTCCCAGTACCCTTCGCGCTCACGCATGGCGGACTCGAGCGTCTCCGACGGCGTGACCTCATACGGGACGAAAAAGCTTTCGGCGCTGCTCCGGTAGACCTTGACAGCCCGCCCCGCGCGCGGCTCCTCCCGCGTCACGGTAAGGAGCCCGAGCGCCGTAAAGCGGCGTACTCGCGCCAGCATGGTGTTGGGTTTGACGCCGCTCTCCTGCGCGGCTTCTAATACGGTGCGTTCGCGGTTTAAGAAGGGCTCGAGCTGTCTGAGCGTCCGGGGATTTGTGAGCGCGGCGGCTGCCGCCGGGTCGGTGACGGTCAGGGTCTCTAGACTGGGTGATTTTTCGTTTTCCATATCACCCAGCTTACGCTCGAAGCGGTTGTGAGGTGTGCTGAACCGGTGTGATGTCGAGGGGGCTCGAGCCCCGAAACACCTCGGACAGCAACCGTTTTATCTCTCATCACGAGAACCGGAACGCGGTCTCAGGCGCAGCAGCACGAACAGTCCAGCTAACGTGTGCGCGACTCCCTGAACCTTCATAAGCGTGATGACGCCGACAAGCTCGCCCAAAAACCCCGCGACGACCATTCCCGTAAGCAGCGCGAGCGCCGAAAGTGCGTCCAACATGCTAAAAACGCGGCCCAAAAGGGCGTCCCCGGCATAAGTCTGAAGCAAGGTGGCGTACCCCGCCCCGATGGCAGTTGCAGGCACGCCGACGACGACCATGCCGACGATAATGGGGCCTAGCGTCGCCGCAAACGCCGCGTGATTGAACATCACAAGGTCGATAAGTCCCAGATAGAGCAGGCCGAACGCGAACAGGCGGGTGGGCTCGAGGTGCCTCAGCCAGCCGATAAGCACGCCTCCCAGGATGCCCCCGACGGCCTGAGCCGACATCACCCAACCGAATTGGAGCGTGCCACCGGCAAAGGCTTCAGTGATAAACGGGGCGAACAAGACGCTAAAGCTGCCCTCGCCAAAAGCGGCCAAGGTCATCGCGTAGAGCACGACCGTCATTACCCGGCTCTGCCTGATTTGGGCTAATCCCTCGAGCCATCCTGACCGCCAGCCCAAAAGCTGCCTTGAAGGCAACGGTGACGAGCCGGTGTTCGGCGCTTGCTCGAGCAGTGTCCCGACAGGAGGGTTAATCAAGGCGATGAGCGCAGCAGCCACCAGATACGACGCCAGGTCGAACACGACGACCCCGGCGAGACCGAAATAGCTCACGATGAGTCCGCCGACAGCCGGACCTATCAGGCGGGCAAGACTGTTGTTCAGAGCATTAAGTGCGTTTGCCGTGGTGAGGTCGTCCCGGTTGACCAGCGAGGGCAAAAAAGCGTTTTCGGCGGGACCGAAAAATAGTCCGATAGCGGCTTGACAGAGGGCTACGGCGTAAACCGGCCACAAAACGCCCTGTCCCAAGACGAGCAGCGGTAACATCGTCCCCGCCAATAGCAGGTTGCAAACGACCATCGTGCGTTTGCGCTCGAGCCGGTCGACAAACACGCCGACGACCGAGCCCAGCAACACGCGCGGCACCGTACCCGCCATAAACATCAGGCTGGTCGCCAGCGTCGAGCCGGTTTCTCGGTACACATAGATGGGCAGCGCCACGATAAGCATCCAGTTGCCCAACAGCGAGATCAGCCCGCCCCACCAGAGCAGCGAGAAATTACGGTCCTTCGAGAGTTTCAACACACCGTCGCCTTTCGACACTTCCGGAATAGAAGTGTGGAGGCCGCATAGCTCGAGACGCCATGACGGACCTCGTGACCACGGTTGTTACAACAGGGGTTACGGCTACCCTAACACGTTCGCAAGACGCCGAATCCAAATCGGCGGCAAGCGTTTGATGCGCGGTTTCATTTACACGGTCTCACCCGAAGCTTTTCCGAACCCGGCAGTTTAGCCTAGATGATTTTTCGTTTTCCATATCACTCAGCGTAGCTCCAAAATGAACCTAAGGAGGTTTGCATATGGAGAAGTTGCTGGCGTCACAGCTCGCCTACTACCGTGCTCGCGCGCCCGAGTACGACGCCTGGTTTTTGCGGCAGGGGCGTTACGACCGGGGTGAGGCGCACAAAGCTGAGTGGATGGCCGAGGTGGGGCGACTCGAGGGCGCTTTAGCCGACTTCGCCCCGGTCGGCGACATCTTGGAACTCGCCTGTGGGACGGGCTGGTGGACGGAGCGCCTGAGCGCTTACGGGTCGTCGCTGACGGCAGTCGACGCCGCGCCGGAAGTTATCGCGCTCAACAAAAAGCGGCTGCCGTCGGCACGCATCACCTATATTCAGGTCGACCTGTTTGCTTGGCAGCCCGAGCGCACCTTTGACACCATCTTTTTCAGCTTCTGGCTCTCACACGTGCCGCCGGAACGCTTTGCGGCGTTTTGGGACCTTGTGCGGCGGTGCCTCGCGCCCGGCGGGCGGGTGTTTTTTATCGACTCGAGCCATACTCCCGAGGCGACCGCCAGAGATCACCTGTTGAGGTCACCGGAAGCTGTTTCCATAACGCGGCGGCTCAGCGACGGCAGAGGCTTCGAGATCGTCAAGGTCTTTTACGAACCGGAAACGCTAGGGGTGCAGTTAGAAGCGTTGGGTTGGCGCTCGGTGGTGCAGCAGACCGAGATGTTTTTTGTGTACGGCGCGGCGGAACTGCAAAACAGGTTATAAAATGTTCCGCTATACAGCCCCGGAACCTCTGTAACCCGCGTAGGATAGATTTATAAGACACATCACGAGGAGGCGCAATGGCAACTTATAAGGATTCCTTCGGCGCGAAAGACACCTTCCGCACGGGCGCGGGGACGGTGACGTACTACCGCTTGGCGGCGCTCGAGGAGCAGGGTATAGGCACCGTCGGCAAGCTGCCCTTTTCGATCAAGGTGTTGCTCGAGTCCCTTTTACGCAACGAAAACGGCTACGACGTCACCGAGGAGGATGTGCGCGGCCTGGCCGCTTACGACGCCAAAAACCCGGCGCAGGTCGAGATTCCCTTCAAACCGGCCCGCGTGATCTTGCAGGATTTCACCGGTGTCCCGGCAGTTGTGGACTTGGCGGCCCTACGCAGCGCGACGCAGCGCATGGGCGGCGACCCGCAGGCCATCAACCCGCAGATTCCTGTCGATCTGGTCATCGACCATAGTGTTCAAGTTGACGAGTACGATTCGCCCTTTGCGCTGGCCAACAACGCCACCATCGAGTTCGAGCGCAACAGTGAGCGTTACGAGTTTTTGCGCTGGGGCCAGCAGGCGTTCGACAATTTCGGCGTGGTGCCGCCCGCGTCGGGGATCGTCCATCAGGTGAACTTGGAGTACATCGCCAAAGGCGTGCAGACGAGCCTTCAGGACGGTTCTGAGGTCATGTACCCCGACTCCCTGGTCGGCACCGACTCGCACACCACCATGATCAACGGTTTGGGCGTTGTCGGTTGGGGCGTCGGCGGTATCGAGGCCGAAGCGGTGATGTTGGGTCAGCCCATCTACATGCTCACGCCCGAGGTCGTCGGCTTCAAGGTGACGGGCAAACTCCCCGAAGGCTCCACCGCGACGGATTTGGCCTTAGTCGTCACACAGATGCTCCGGCAAAAAGGGGTGGTCGGCAAGTTTGTCGAGTTCTACGGCTTGGGACTCTCCTCCATGTCGCTCCCCGACCGTGCCACGATAGCCAACATGGCCCCCGAATACGGGGCGACGATGGGCTTTTTTCCGGTCGACGCCGAGACGCTGCGTTACCTGCGGCAGACCGGGCGTCTGGACGATGAGGTCGAAGCCGTCGAGCTGTACAGCAAGGCGCAGGGCCTGTTCCGCACCGACGACACCCCCGACCCGGAGTTTCAGGAGACGCTATCGCTCGACCTCTCCACGGTACAGCCTTCGCTGGCAGGCCCCAAACGCCCGCAAGATCGCGTGCTCCTAACCGACATGAAACGCGAATGGCAGGAGGGCTTGCAAAAACCCGTCGAACAGCGCGGTTTCGGTCTCACCGACGCACAGCTCGGCAAGACCGGCACGCTGCGGATGAAAGGTGAGGAGGTGCCGCTTAAACACGGCGACGTGGTGATCGCGGCTATCACGAGCTGCACAAACACCTCGAACCCGTCGGTGATGATGGCGGCGGGTCTGGTCGCCAAAAAAGCGGTGGAGATGGGCCTCAGCGTCAAACCTTACGTCAAAACGTCGCTGGCACCGGGCTCGAAGGTCGTCACCGAATACCTGGATGACACCGGCCTGACGCCGTACTTGGAGCAGCTCGGCTTCTACACCGTCGGTTACGGCTGCACCACCTGTATCGGCAACTCGGGGCCGCTCCCCGAACCCGTCGTCGAGGCCATTACCGAGGGCGACCTGGTAGCCGCGTCGGTCCTGTCCGGCAACCGCAATTTCGAGGGCCGCATCAACCCGCATGTCCGGGCGAACTATCTCGCCTCGCCTCCTTTAGTCGTCGCTTACGCGATTGCCGGAACCGTCGATATCGACCTCTCAACCGAACCGCTCGGACGCGGAAGCGACGGGCAAGACGTGTACCTGCGCGACCTCTGGCCAACTTTTGCAGACGTTACCGAGGGCATGAACCGCGCCATCACGCCTGAAGTCTTTACGCGGCTGTACGCGGGCATCGAGGGGTCCAACGAGATGTGGAACCGGATTCCGGTCAAGGGCGGCGCTCTCTTCGCTTGGGACTTAAACAGCAGCTACATCCAGGAACCGCCGTTTTTTGAGGCGATGGGGATGGAGCTCGAGCCTATTCAGGCTATCCAAAATGCTCGAGTGCTCGTCAAGGTCGCCGATTCGGTCACGACTGACCATATCTCCCCAGCGGGGGCGATCTCCAAAACGAGTCCGGCGGGGCAGTTTTTACAGGAGCGCGGCGTTGAAGCTAAGGACTTTAACTCCTACGGCTCCCGACGCGGCAACGACCGGGTGATGACGCGCGGGACGTTTGCCAACATCCGCCTGAAAAACCAGATGGCCCCCGGTACCGAGGGCGGCTACACCACCTACTTGCCGACGGGTGAGGTCACGAGCATCTACGAGGCGTCCTTGCAGTACGGCGCGGCGAACATCCCGACGCTCGTTTTAGCTGGCAACGACTACGGTATGGGTTCGTCGCGCGATTGGGCTGCTAAGGGGACGTTTCTGCTCGGCGTCAAGGCCGTCATCGCCGAATCCTACGAGCGCATCCACCGCTCGAACCTGGTTGGGATGGGCGTCCTGCCGCTGCAATATACAGACGACCAAAACGCCGCCTCGCTAGGTCTTACGGGTCAGGAGACGTTTAACATCCACGTTTCGGATGACGTAACGCCCAAGCAGCGTTTGACGGTCGAGGTGACCAGAGAGGACGGCAGCACGACTTCGTTTGAAGCGGTCTGCCGTTTAGATACGCCGGTCGAGATCGACTACTACCGCAACGGCGGGATCTTGCAGACCGTCTTGCGGAGCATTTTGAATCGGCAGAAGGCAGAGGCCGGGGCATAACACGCTGATCCAGTCAACCGCCGCACACAAGCTTTGAACTGTATGCGGCAGTTTTTTTGGTTGAACCAAGCTGTCCTTGATCTTCGGACTAGCGAACGGTAAGGTGAACCGTGTCGAAACTTGCAATTCAATCTGATCCAAATGTTTTACTCGTCACGGGTGGAAGCCGAGGCATCGGGGCGGCGACGGCTCATTTAGCGGCTGCAAAGGGTTACGCCGTCTGCATCAACTATCTTCACCAACGACAAGCGGCAGAAGATGTTGTGCGGACTATTCAAGAGAGCGGTGGGCGGGCTTCCGCGGTGCAGGCCGATATCGCCTCCGAAGACGAGGTTGTGCAGTTATTTAGAGCGGTTGACGAGTTTGGAACGCTCACGGCGCTCGTCAACAATGCGGGGACGCTCGAGACCCAAAGTCGCCTGGACGAGATGGACGCGGCCCGACTGGGGCGTGTCTTCGCCACCAACGTTATCGGCTCCTTTATCTGCGCGCGTGAAGCGGTGCGGCGCATGTCATACCGGCGTGGGGGTCGCGGCGGGTCCATCGTCAACGTCTCGTCCGCCGCCGCGCGCACGGGGTCGCCGGGGGAATATATCGACTACGCCGCGACAAAGGGAGCTATAGATACCATGACGTTAGGCTTGGCTAAAGAGGTGGCGGAGGAGGGCGTACGGGTCAACGCGGTGAGGCCAGGATTTATCTACACCGATATTCACGCCAAAGGAGGCGAACCGGGGCGCATGGAGCGGGTTAGAAAGCTTGTACCGATGCAGCGCGGCGGTACACCTGAAGAGGTTGCTCAGGCCATCGTCTGGTTGCTGTCGCAAGAAGCGTCGTATGTGACGGGCGCGGTTATCGATGTGGCCGGAGGGCGGTGAACCGGCAGTCACCGGTGAAACGTCAACTTTTTTTGCGGACAGCCCCCAGCGCGTCCTACTGCTCCGGCGTCACTACGTCTAAAACGTTGAACTCGTCGCTATTCCAGGCCGTCTCGCCGCTGTCTATAGGGGTCAGATCGCCGGTGATAAACGCTGCCGCGTCCGAGATGAGGTGGCTCGCCAGGTTCGCCAGCTCACGGCGTTCCCCTACCCGCCGCAGCGAAATCTGCTTTTCAAACATCGCCTGAATCTCCGGCGTCGGCAGCAGGTGGCTCCACGCGCTTT
>JAABUN010008589.1_pt1 | contig 10366 bp, 7 predicted proteins | sample 5559311 | NCBI WGS metagenome assembly JAABUN01 (sample SAMN10711877, study PRJNA513370) | rock metagenome | isolation source: Antarctica rocks | place: Antarctica: Victoria Land, Siegfried Peak sud
CGGCGGCGCGATCGATCGCGACCTCGACCCGCTCGAATTGGGCTACCATAAACACTCCTTACTCGTGCGGTGACAGTTGGCACCAACCAGTCCAGGCATCCGATCGCCAACTGGTAGGCGCACGCCTAATCGCTTCCTCGATCGCTGCCGCCAGCGCCTCTGGCGTCGGTGCGATCGGCGCACCGCACCAGATGCGCCAGCCGCGCCTTTCCGGCATGACAACGAACGGCACGATCGGTTTCCCAGAGTGCCGGGCCAGCCAGAGCGGGCCGCGTGGGACACGCAGCGCCTTCCCAAATACAACGGCCGCATCGCCAACGCCCAGGCCGTCTACGGCGATCACTAGATAGCCACCCTGGTCAAGTAGCCGAAGTCCCTGGCGCGCGGCCAGCGATGCAGGCTCGGGGTAGATCACATGTGGACCGAATGTGCGGCGATAGAGTGCGGTCATCGGCCCGGTGAACACCGATTCGGGCATGTCATCCTGGTGATCGAGACGCAAGCCAGCGATGATGCCAAGAGGCTTGACAAGGGCGCTCAGTCGCAGATTGCCGAGGCGGAGATGGGCGTGATGGAGCGTGATCAAGATCGCCCCATCGGGCGGTAACGACTCGGGCGCGGCAACATAGTGACAGGCCCACTCGCGGGTCAATCGCGCCGCTTGCAGCGCGATGAGCAGGTCGGCCTCGTGCTGATAGCAGTGCGACCACACAAAACGCCACCGCGCCATGCGGGTATCGGGAAGTCCCAAAGCGGTTATAGCCGGACCAGCCAGCCGATGGAGTTCGCGATCGAAGCAGCAGCGAACCAGGGCTAACGGCAGCGCTGGCAAAAGCCAGCAGGGGGTTGGGCAATTCCGCAGCCCCAATGGCAGCAGAACCAAGCGTACCCAACGCGCCAGCCCGCGTATCACCGTGAACGATCTATCACTATCAATCCGATCATCGCGAGGCAATAATTCCTCGATGTACTGCGGATAGGGCATATCATGGCCCGCACTGGCACGAGAAGTTGACCGTCTGATTGAGAATGATAGTATGAAATCAATGACAACGACACAGATTCCGACCACATGACACTTGCGGTACGCGGGGGCGTCGTGAATGGTAATGCTGAGAGTCGTGCATATCGGGAAACGGGAGACGCGCGAAGCAAGAGACGCTATCGAGCGTGAGGGAACTACTTCGTATAAACACCGCAAATACCGCGTATATCCAGGACAAAGAGGCTAGAAGCAGACGCTTGAAGATAGTCCTTCTGCGCTTCATACTTGATCTACGCACAACCGAAACTCGTCACGAGCCGGGAAGTCTGGAAACCGACCCTGCGGATCGTTCAGGGTGGGGACTTGCCGTTGTACTCATGCAATCGGGACACGGAGACAAGCACGGAAATGTCAAACAGACGGCAGTGCAAGCCCGGTATACAGACTGACCGACAACATGAAGCACTCTTGCTCCTTCGCGAATGGCTGATCCTGGAAATCGTCGGGCATTTCGGGCTGATCCTCCTGCGACAAATCGGCGGTACCTGGTGGAGTTGGCGTACCGGTGGACCGTTCGCCTACATCGATGTCAGCAAGGCGATGCTCCTGGGCGATGCCTTCTGGGTGGTCGCCGTGGTCTGCACCAGCCTGATCCGGCGCAGCCTGCTCACCGAGTGGGGGCGCTGGCTCGGCCCGAACTCGCTCTTCAGCGCACGGGCGTGGCAACCCTGGTTAATCCCTGGCATGATCCTGGGTTGGGTCGTCCTGGTGGTCGGTGATCGCGGGGCGGCATACATCCTCGGTTTGCCCGGTGGCTACGCTTTCGAGTTCTACCACGCCCTGTTCTTCGGCTATGTCACCGCCAGGCTAATCGCCTGCACGATCCAGTTGAGCGCGACAGCGCGCCTGATCGTCCATCGCTGCCGACGTGCCTTCCGGGCGGATGGCCCTCGGCCCTACCTGCCTGTCGGGATCGGCGCGGTCGCCGGGATCGCCCTGATCTGTGTGCTGGTCTACATCCAGATCTTCACACGCGGCGGCTCGTTGCAAACTGAATGGGCGCTGTTCGCGCGCAACTAATCCCGATCAGGGCGCGACGACAAAAGCAGGGGCGCGGCGGGTGCTGAACCCACCTCGCCCCCGCCAGTTTCCGATTATCGCGACGACACCTACCGTGCGGCTATGTTGGCAAAGGCCCGCGCACCCTGCAAGGCGCCCAGCCCTAGCCCCGGCATCGGCGTCACATTTGCCGCCGCAGGGCTGTTGACGAAGCCAATCCGAGGGAAGCTACCGCCACCGATCACCCCGCTCGGCGAAGCCCCGAGCCAATCCTGTAAGATCGTGCCATAGACCGAGCGGAAGTCAATCCCGAATTTCAGGTCGCCGTTATCGAGGTCGGTCAGGCTGGGGTGATTGCCGTAGACCCCCGCCTTCACGCCGCCGCCCATGATATAGAGCGACGAGCCCGCGCCGTGATCGGTACCCGCCGAGCCGTTCTCCATCACCCGCCGCCCGAACTCCGAGAAGGTCATCACCATCACATCGTCGAGTTTGCCAAGCCCTTCCAGGTCGCGCATGAATGCCTGCACCCCTTCGCTGACAGTCTTCAGGAGGGTGTTATGCGTGCGCTCCTGCCCGGCATGGGTATCAAATCCGCCGATCGTGATGTGGAAGACCTTCGTGCCGAGATCGGCGGAGAGGATCTTGGCGATCGTCTGCAAGCCACGCGCAAAACCGTTATCGGGATACTGCGCGGTACTCTTGTAGGTCCCGGCGATCGTCTTCAGCTTGGCCGAGGTATCGAGCGCTTCAGCGGCGGCGTGCCGAATAAAGCCGTCGTACCCGGTCCCGCTGCCACCATTGAGCGCCTTGAAGGCATCGACCTGATTGCTGCGGTCGTTCGGGAAACGGCCGTCGGTCAGGAAATCGAAGCCATCGATCGAGCTGATCGAGGGGACGACACTCTGGCCGGTCCAGAACAGCTTCGAGACGGTATCGGCCACGTCCACCCCTTCGAGCGGGCGATCCTCACCGGAGCAGGAGTTGTTGAGATAGCGACCGAGCCACCCGGTCGGCTCGACGATATCGGGACGTGCGGAGGTCCAGATGTCGGTCGCGCGGAAGTGCGACCGGTTCGGGTTCGGGTAGCCGACCCCCTGCACCAGAGCCAGATGACCGCTGTCGTAGAGCGACTTGAACGGGCTCAGCGCCGGATTGAAGCCGACCTGCTCGTTCAGCAGCAGCACATCTTTCTGCGGAATTGCGATCGTCGGGCGCACCTTGTAATAGGTCGGATCGGCGTATGGCACCACGGTGTTGAGGGTATCGTTCCCACCGCCGAGCTGAATCACGACGAGCGAGCGCTTGCTGTTCGGCCCGGTCATGCACCCCTCATCGGTGTTCGCCATGACCTCGACCGTGCGCGTCAGGAATGTCGGCGCGGTCACACCCATCGCCACCATCAATGTTCCGCGCTTCATGAATGAACGTCGTGAGAAAGGCATCGGGGGCTCCTTTCGAGGGGTCGTGGGTCCGTAGTCCGTAGTCCGTAGTAGCTAGGCGGTGGTATTGAGGCACCGTGCCAGCAACCTAACCTCTACTACGGACTACGGACTACGGACTACGGACTACTCGCCACTAACTCTGTAGGTACGTCGGGCTAGCAGCCACTAAATGGATCAGGCCACGGACTTTCGAGTCGAGGGCTTTGGCATCGAGGGTGAAGGTGCCGGACTGCCCTTTATCGTTCAGCTTGAGGTAGTTGACGAGGGTGGCCCGCTGGTCGGCGGTGGCGACGCCATCGAGCAGAAGCCCAATGAAGTGATCGGCCAGGGCTTCGGGGGTGGTGAGGGTCTTGCCCGCCAGCAGCAAGCTCGGATCAAAGATCGAGACGGTGGCGTTGGTCTGGCGAGCGGTCACGAGCTTGTTGGCAAAATTTGCCCGGTCCAGGATACTGCCGGGGCTGATCCAGCCGAGTCCGCTCGTCCACCCACCCACGTTCGGCGGATTGAAGACCTCCTGTCCCATTCGCCGGGCAACCTGCACCGTATCGCGCGTCGGTGCCGTCAACCCCAGCGTTCGCATCAGACCGGCCACGTACTCTGCCGGACCTTTGATCTTCGCGCGATAGGCGCGCTCCGAGGAAAATTCGGGCGAGAGGAGGAGGGCGCGCAGCAGTTCCCGCAGATCGTAATTGCGCGCGACCAGGATATCGGCGAATTGGGCGACCGTCGCCGCTTCCGGGGCATCCCAGACGAAGTAGCTAAAGAGTTTCCCGGCGATGAATCGCGAGCAGGCCGGTTGCGCCAGCACGATACGGATGATGTCGCCGCCATCCCAGTTGCCGGTCTGCCCCAGAAATGTTTTCTGGCCGGTATCGTGCTGCTTGGCCTCGAACGCGAACTCGCCGCTGATATATTGTTTGCCAGTCCCGGTCGAACGCTCGCCCTGGAAGAACCAGCCGGTGAACGCCCGCGCCGAAGCCTTCACATCATTCTCGGTGTAGTTCCCGATCCCGAGGCTGAACAGTTCGAGGAATTCGCGGCCATAATTCTCGTTCGGCGCTTTCACCCGGTTCTGATTGCCGTCGAGCCAGATCAACATCGCCGGATCTTTCGAGACACCGAGGGCGAGATCCTGGAAGTTGCCGAGGCCGAGGGTGAGATAGAGTTGGTACTGTTTCCGCATCAGCGCGGGGCTGTTGACCTTCGACTGCGCGGTGGCGAAATGGCCGTGCCAGAAGAGGGCCATCTTCTCTTGTAACGGCGACCGAGTATTGATCATCCGATTGAACCACTCGACCTGGAGTTCGGCGAACGCGGTCTGATTCGTCGCCGGATCGAGATCGAGCGCGGTCAGGCGCGCGTCGAGTTCGGGATAAGGAGTCTTCTGCGGGTTGAGCAGGCGATCGACCGCGTCCTCGTACCCGAGCGTCAGATACTCGTCAACCTCGGCGGCAGTCGCGCCGAAGCCAGCACGCCGCAACAAATGCGCGATCCTCGCGCGAGCCGTGATCTCGACCATGAGTCATCTCCTCGAAACCTTGTGGGGCAATTCACGCCGCAGATAGTCCAGCCACCGCTGCATCGGCAACCAGGGCCGCTCTACTGTCGCGCTGCCGCCTCACTACAATGCAGTATACGCAGCCGATCAGCGGGTGTGGCGAATTTCGCAGATCTCTTACAAAGGTTTTACCAACCGATCGTATTCGTCGCCACTTCATCCTCACAATAGCCTATTGGTCACAGGACAGACCGCCGCACAGCCAGATTATTGCGTTCTGGCGCAGGGCTACGGTACACTTGCCCGCGCCCGCCAGCGTGTTCCATATTGCCGCACGCGATTTAGCACACACGATGCTGCCTGCGACAGCACGATCAATCACCCTGACGACCGAATTTGCGCGACGCAGCGCGGCAACAACGGTGGGTGCTTTCACCGCGATCGAGACACTGACAGCGACGCCGAAACGATAGCGAAGGAGGGGCAACGGTGAGGCGCGGGACAATAGCGCTCGCCGTTGTGTGGCTCCTCCTGACAGCGATCCTCGCGGCGTGTAGCACGGGCGGCACGGTGGCGCCAACCACCACCGCGATCAGTACGACGCGCGGTGTGCCGGGCGTGCCGAACCTACCGCCGACCCCGGCGACGGCGACACCAACGAGCGCCAGTAGCTCGCCAACGGTCGCACCAGCCCAGACAGCCACTCGCAGTAGCGCGGCAACGGCCACGCGCGGTGCGGCAACACCCTCACCTGTCCTACAACCACGCGGCACGGTGCCGACGGGTTGGAAGATTTACCGAGGCACCCTGTCATTCGTGGTCGCCTACCCGTCCGATTGGCGCGTCGATGATCAATCGACCACCGGGCTGGTCTATTTTTATGCGCCGGTCCCGACACAAACGACCTTCCTGGTCATCGCCACCACCGGGCAGATAACCCCCGAGACGAATCTGGACGTGCTGCGCGATAGTTGGTTTAAATCGCGCACGCGAGCTTGTACCGGATTCGCCATCGAGAGAACCGACCAGGAACGGTACGCCGATACACAATTTGCGACGGTCGGGGCAACCTGCGATATCCGCCAGGAATTGGCCTATAGCTACACCGGCCTCGGACTACATCAACAAATCCCGTGGATCTTCGAGTTGAATGCACCATATGCCAGTTACGATGTAGCATTCCTCCAAACATTCAAGCCGATGCTCGACTCCTTGAATATCTACGACACGCCACGGCGCTGAATGCGATAATCGGCTCCTGCATAAGCGATGCAACAACATCATGGCACGTACCTTGCCCGCCGTAAAAACCGACAATTGCAGACATTACCGTATGGCGATCAATTGGGAAGGGGAAGATGAAACAGCGCACGGGATCGTGACGTACTATCCGGTGATAGATCTTGCGTCGGGTGCAAGTCGGCACCTCCGCAATTATGACAAATAGAGCGAGGCGGATCGCGAAACGACTTCGAGCCCGCGTGTATTGGGGAAAACAAGGAGACGGCGGATGTCAGAATCAGGGGGAGAGAAAATCCTCGGGTCGTACCGGCTGGAGGAGCAAATCGGTAAGGGCGGGATGGGCGTGGTCTGGCGCGCACGTCACACCCGGCTGGGAAGTGAGCGCGCGGTTAAAGTACTGCCCGCCCACCTCGCGGCGGAAGAAGATTTCCTCAAGCGCTTCGAGCGCGAGGCATCCTCGGTCGCGAAGCTGGATCACCCGAACATCCTGGCCGTCTATGAATATGGCGAAGCGGGCGGCGCACCATATCTCGTGATGCCGTATATCAAGGGTGGCACACTTAAGGAGCGGATGGCGAAGGGGCCGGTGCCGCGCGATGAGGCGCTCAGCTACCTCGCCCAGACCGCCGAGGCGTTGGATTACGCCCACGAGCAGGGCCTGGTCCACCGCGATGTCAAGCCGGCGAACTTGCTGCTCGATGGGCGCGGGCGGCTCTACCTCGCGGATTTCGGGATCGCCAAGGCGCTGGAAGGGGCGGAAGGGCTGACCCGCACCGGCGTCGGTGTCGGCACCCCCGAATATATGGCCCCCGAACAGGCGCAGGGGCGCGCCGATCAGCGTTCCGATCTCTACGCCCTCGGCGTCGTCCTCTACCAGTTGCTGACCGGGCGTGTCCCCTACAGCGGCAACAGCACTGTGGAAGTGTTGATGAAACATCTCCAGGATCCACTGCCGTTGCTCCCGCTCCGCACGATCACCCCCTCACTGCCACCGCGCGTCGAGCAGGTCGTCGCCAAGGCGCTCGCGAAGAATCCGAACGATCGGTACGCCAGCGGTCGCGCTTTAGTGGAAGACCTGCGCGAAGCATTCAACGAGTCTCCTGGTGCCAACGCTGGCGTAGCAGCCACGGTAATCGGCACACCGCCGACCTACCCGAGCGGTCAGACACCGCTGCCGCCATCCGGGCAGACGCCGCCGCCACCAGCGTGGCAAACTTCACCAGGGGTTACCCCACCGCCGCAGAATACCAACCAGGCCGCAACAATGTACGGCGGCGCGGCACCGCCGTGGCAGAACAACGCCGGGGGCACACCGCCCCCACAGGGCAACACCGGGCAACGACCAACGATCGCCGGGGGAACACCACCGCCATTCAATCAGGGTCAGGGGCCTCCCGGCTCGTTCGGCAGTCAGGGGCCGGGCGCAGCGGGATCGTTCGGTGGCCCCGCGATGGGCGGTGGCGGCAACCCGCCACCGATCGGTCCACCACAGTATGGTGGACCACCACCCGGAGGCGCGCCCCCGCCGAAACGCTCGAACCGTGGCCTCCTCTTCGGCGGGCTTGGCGCACTGGTCGTCCTGCTCCTCCTCTGCGTCGGTGGCGTTGCTTTCCTGGCAACACGCGGTGGTGGGAATAGCACGCCAACAGCGCAGGCGGGCGTGAGTTCGACCGCCTCGGCAATCGCCGCCGTCAATGTCGGCGCGACGCAAACGGCCAACGCGCCGACCGCCACGAAGCCCGCCGCGTCTGTCGCACCGTCTGCTGCACCGAGCGCGGCCCCCTCGGCGGCGGCATCGGTGGCCCCGTCAACCATCCCGAGCGCAGCCCCTTCAGCCGCGCCGAGCGCGGCACCATCGGCGGCACCGAGCGCTGCGCCAAGTGCCGCGCCATCAGCGTCGGGGATCCCGCTCTTCCCAAGTGGCGCACCCTCGGCCTCGCCGTCGGCACGCCCAAGTACCGCGCCATCCGCCATTCCGACGGCGAGGCCGAGTACGGCACCATCGGCGGTACCATCGGCGGCACCGAGCGCACGCCCGAGCGCCGCGCCGAGCGCCGCGCCAAGCACCGCGCCTGCGAACCGGCTACCGACCGGTGCCGCCCCCGCAGGTTGGAAGACCTACCGCGGCAATGCTAAGGCCCCATTCGCGCTCTACTATCCCCCGGACTGGACGGTTGACGAGGCCCGCGCGAGTGAAGGTCGGATCTACTTCTATGGACCGGGTGTGGACAAGCCGTACGAGAACGCCCTCTGGGTACTGATCGCAACGTCCGGCGAGAAAGCGCCGAACGGCAATATCGATGTGCTCCGCGACCAGTATTTCGCGAATGACATCAAGGGTTCGCACCCCGAGGCGGGGATCAACATCACCCGTAACAACCAGTTCTCGGGGATTACCTTCGCCTCGCTCGGCACGAATTTCAATGGTGGCTCGGATCTCTGTTACGCCTACATCGGCCTGGGCTTGAATCAGAGTGTACCGTGGCGATTCCGCTTGAACTCGGTCGACGCAGAGTATGATGACAACCTCAAAAACTTCTTCGATGGGATGATCGGCTCGCTGAATATCTACGCCAATCCCTGAGTCGGGCAAGCTAGCGTCTATCGCGCAACGGGGGCGGTCCCAGCACCATCACGGGGCGCTGGGACCGCCCCTTCTTTACCGCAGGGCCACCATAGCAGGGCGCGTTATCGAGACGCGATCGAGCAACGTATACTCAGTAGCGCGATCGTGTGTGACAAGAATTCGGGCGAGGCGGAGAGGAGAAGCGCGGATGTCGGCACCAGAGGGCAGAATTCTCGGGGCCTACCGGCTAGAGGAACGGATCGGCAAAGGCGGGATGGGCGAGGTCTACCGCGCCCAGCATCTCCGCCTCGGTCGCGAGGCGGCGGTCAAGATCCTCCCGGCCAATCTGGTGACCGAGGCCGATTTCCTCAAACGTTTCGAGCGCGAGGCGTCGAGCGCCGCGTCCCTCACCCACCCGAATATCCTGCAAGTCTACGATTACGGCGAGCAAGATGGGGTACCCTACCTCGTCATGCCCTATATCAAGAACGGAACGCTCAAAGATCGGCTGGAGCAGCGTACCGTCACCCCACCGCAGATGGCGCGCTATCTCACCGATGTCGCCGACGCCCTCGACTACGCGCATCGCAAGGGGATCGTCCACCGTGACGTGAAACCGGCCAATATCCTGATCGATGAGCACGATCGCGCCTACCTCGGCGATTTCGGGATCGCGAAGGCGCTGGAAGGGACCGACAATCTCACCCAGACCGGCCTCGGGGTGGGCACACCCGAGTACATGGCCCCCGAACAGGCGCAGGGGCGCGCCGAGCCGCGCTCCGATCTCTATGCCCTCGGGATCATGGTTTATCAGATGTTGACCGGTCGCGTCCCGTTCACCGGCAATAGCACCGTCGAGGTGCTGATGAAACATCTGCAAGAGCCGGTGCCGGTCGCGGCCCTGCATGGGGCGGCGGCGCAGCAATTCGGCCCGATCTTGCAACGTGCGCTCAGCAAAGATCCGAATGGCCGCTACAATTCCGGCCGCGAACTGATGACGGCGGTCAACGAGGCGATGGCGCACACCGGCTTCGCCGAGGCCGGACCGGCAGCCGCGACGGTGGTCGGCCATTCGCCGCTACCGGGTGTGAACGCAGGCACACCGCGACCGACCACCCCGGCACCGCCCCCCTATGGCGGCACGCCGCAGTCAGGGTACACAGCCACCCCACCGCCCGATGGGCAGACAGTCCCTGCCGGTGGGTATCCGCCACCGGCAGGAGCCAACGCCGGGAATTTCAATCCGCAGGCCAACCCTGGCCCCGCCGCTACCGGTATGTTGGCGAATATGGACCCCAATACCCGTCGCGCGATCCTGATCGTCGCGATTGTGGTCGGCGCGGTGATCTTGCTCTGCTGTTGCCTGCTCCTCTATGGCTCGGCGCTCGGGAACTGATCGGCACGCAGGCTGGCGACAACCCTCCCCCGAGCGGCGTGCCGTATACTAGTGCATAATCAGGTGACCTTGTTTGGGAGGGTCAGATGCGGTTCGTAGGCGCACCCGAGCGCGGCGCACGCCCGTGCGGCGGTTTCCCGCGCGGTGAGCAGGCCGTCGGCTTCGGCGGCGCGGC
>JAABUN010008590.1_pt1 | contig 10364 bp, 3 predicted proteins | sample 5559311 | NCBI WGS metagenome assembly JAABUN01 (sample SAMN10711877, study PRJNA513370) | rock metagenome | isolation source: Antarctica rocks | place: Antarctica: Victoria Land, Siegfried Peak sud
ATAAACTGCGTCCGGCCACTCGCATCCGCCTCTCGATGCAGCACGTTGCGGTAAAGCTGCGCCACAAAGTCCGTGTTGGACAAGGTGCCATACGCCCGCTGAAACTCGTCGGAGGCCACAAATCCTTGAGCAACCTGCTCGACCGGCACACCGTCTCGCAAGGCTTTCTGGATGACGTTGAACCCTGGCGCGTCAGGTGCACGGTTGAATGCGCCCTGGTAGAGCCGCGTGGTCTCAGCATCCACCTTGTCGCCAGCAAAGGGCAGGCTTTGGCGATGGTTCTCCTGACTGTCGGACATTGCCAGCAACGCCGCGCCGCGCCCCTGCGTGTTCGCAAGATTGGTGAGGTTTTGCAAGCCCTGCACGTCAAGCGGATCGCTCAGGTCCAAGGTCCGGTGCAGAACATTCTGGTATAAGTTTTTCACGAACTGGTCGGTGCTGTTGCTGGTGCTGCCGTATTGTGCCAGGTACTCCGAACCAGTTAGAAATCCATCCGCGATCGCTTGGAGGCCAATGGACCCTGCATTGAGCAGTGCGGTTGAGTACTGCAGCCCGGCCAGGTCCGGCGTGCGGTTAAAGGCGGCCTGATACAGCCGGGCGTTGGATTGCGCGTTTCCGATAGGATCGAAGATGCCGGCGCCGTCGGCGAAGCGGATGAGGCCAGGCTTGGCCACCGTGCGCGTGCCGTCCCGGCCGGCAACGGTGTCCTGGATGGAGAGTTGGCCATTCTGCGTTTCCGCTATGACATATTGAGTGTGGGTGCCGGTCAGGCCGATGTCGTTCGTACGCGGGTCAATAGGTGGCGCATTGGCCAGGATCGCGCTGGTTACCGCGGCAGTTGCCCCCGTTTTCGCATCAACAAGGGTAACGGTGAACGTCTTGTCGGCCCTGACAGCAGAGTTGCTCAGCCTCACGATAATGGTTGCGCCGCGTTCCGGATAATAAGGACCCAGTACGCCAGCCGTGTTGGCAAACAGGTAGGACGGTGCCGGGCTGCTGCCGGTGCCCGCGACGGTGTAGAACAGCTCATTGGCCGTGCCAGTCCATGTGACATTGTAAACATAAGTTAACTCAAATCTGTGGTCGTATGCGATGCTGTAAACGGCAGGAACTGACGGAGTACCCGTTCCAAAATTGAAGCCGCCTGAAAAAATATACAAGCTCACTCTGCTCTCCTTGAATTGCTCTGCTGGAACTTACAGAGGTGGCGGCCTGCGCGCCACGACCGCAAGCCACTACTGACCCCGGCATACTACGGCACTGAGTTCTCGGAAGCCCGATAATTTGTTCCGAATGGTGGACATGCCAGATGTACGCACATCATGCCGGGTCAGTTTCCAGACGCCTGGGCTATCGAAGCAATCCGATCAGCATTTTAGCCCTTCGCCTTAGCCCTTGTGATTGTCATATCGTTTGGAAGCAATAGGTGAACGGGCCTATCTTTACCCTCTTACTTGCCAAGCAACTTGCCCGAGGATCACGCAAAGCTACAACCTGTCCTGCCAATCACCGCACCCTCACCGGCACCCGCGCGCTAGCCCCATCCGCATCCAGCACCGTGATCGCATAGAACCCCGGCCCCCCCGGCACCCAGCTTGCCTGCCGCTGCGCCGGCACCGTCGCCAGCGGCGCCCCATCTACCAGGAACGTCAGCGGACGCCGCCCGCCCATCGCCCGCAGCAGAACCGGCCCGTCCCCCGCCAGCACGGCATCCGGCGGTGGGAACAGCAGCCGCAGCGACGACCCGGCCTCCCCCGCCGCCACCCGCGCCGCGCCCGGCGCCACCACCCGCGGAGCCGGCGGCAGCAGGTCGAACACCCGCCCCAGCAGCGGCAGCGCCAGCGACCGCCCGGTGGCGCCGGGCAGCGGCGTGCCATCGGGCCGCCCGACCCACACCGCCGCCACCTGCCGCGCGTCGAAGCCGAACGCCCAGGCGTCCCGCCCGCCCCAGCTCGTGCCGGTCTTCCACCCGACGCCCGCAGGCCCGCCGGACGGGAACGGCTGCGTCAGGATGTCCGCCACCAGCCGCGACGCCTCCGCGACGCCGCCCCCACTTTGGCCCCCACTTTGGCCTCCAACTTGACCCAGAACCGCCCGAGGCCCCGGCAGCAGCCGCACCGGCCCCCACCCCGGCGCCACCAGCCCGGCATACAGCCCCGCCACCTCCCGCATCGTCAGCCCCGCCCCGCCCAGCGCCAGCGACAGCGACGGGTCCGCCCCCGCCGGCAGCCGCGGCTTGGCCCCCTGCGCCCGCAGCCCCTCCGCGAAGCGCAGCGGCCCCACCAGGTCCAGCAGCGCCACCGCCGGCAGGTTCAAGGACCGCCGCAGCGCCTCCGCCGCCGTCACCTGCCCGGCATGAGCATGGTCGAAGTTCTCCGGCGCATAGCCGCCGAAGTGCCGCGGCAGGTCCACCAGCCGGCCCTCCGGCCGCGCCACCCCGTCCGCGAACGCCTGTGCATACAGGAACGGCTTGAGCGCCGACCCCGGCGAGCGCACCGCCCGCGTCAGGTCCACGTCGCCCGACCGCGCCTCGTCCCCCCAGCGCCCGGACACCACGGCGCGCACCTCCCGCGTCGCGGCGTCGGCGACCAGGATGGCGACGGAGGCACGCTCCGGCATCCCGTCCAGCCGCTCCGCCGCCAGCCGTTCCAGCGCCACTTGCAGCGGCAGGTCCAGGGTGGTCCGCAGCACCGGGCTGCCGCCTTGGACGGCGGCGCCGAGGCCCGCGACGGCCTGGGCGGCGTGGCGCGGGAACGGGACGCGCCGGGCCGGGACCGGGACGCCCGCGGCCTCCGCCAGCACGCGGTCGCGCACGCGCTCGGCGGCAGCGGGGTGGCGGTCGGGGCGCAGTCCCTCCGGGCGGCGCGGCAGGGCGACGAGCAGGGCGGCCTGCGCCGGGTCGAGGGCGGCGGCGTTGGTGCCGAACCAGGCGCGGGCGCCGGCCCGCACGCCTTCCAGGTTGCCGCCATAGGGAGCGAGGGTCAGCCAGATGCCCAGCACGCCCCGCTTGCCGTAGCGCCATTCCAGTTGCAGGGCGCGGGCGGCCTCGATCAGCTTGCTGCGCAGGATGCGGGGGCGCGGCTCCAGCAGGCGGGCGGACTGCATGGACAGGGTGGAGCCGCCGGACACCACTCGGCCTGCGCGTGCCCACTGGCCAGCGGCGCGCAGCAGCGCCAGCGGGTCCACGCCGGGGTGGGACCAGAAGCGGCGGTCCTCGGTGCGGATCAGCAGATCCAGGAAGGGGCGGGACACGTCGGCCGTGCCGGTGCGGAAGCGCCATACGCCGCCCGGGGCCGGCAGCAGCGCGACGAGGCGGCCGTTGCGGTCCAGGACCTCGGTGCCTACGGCATTCAGGCGGGATAGGTCGGGGGGGTAGAGGCGGTCGGCTGTCCAGGCGCCGCCGAGCAGCAGGGCCGCTGCCAGTAGCAGACCGGCAGTCCACGAGCAAAGCCGAACGCTGCCTTCCCCCTCTCCCTCCGGGAGAGGGTCGGGGTGAGGGAGGCCGAGAGGACCCACCTGCGTCATTGCAAGCGCCTCGCGGGCTTAGGCGGCCAGGTTCGGTCCTTGCCGCTTCCCTCACCCCGACCCTCTCCCGGAGGGAGAGGGGGAAGCATGGCAGTCACGCCATGCCTACTCCGCCGCCTGCACCTTGATCCGCGCCGTGTTCTGCCGCGCGAACACCCCCGGCCGATACATGTCGGACAGCATGGCCCCCGGCCACTCGAAGCTGCCCGGCGTCACCGCCCGCAGCCGCACCGCCACCCGGAACCCCGGCGCCTCCGTCGTCAGCGCCATCACCGCGGCGAAGCGGTCGTCAGCCGCCGGCTGCGCCTCGGTCTCCGACAGCTCGCCCAGCCAGGCCATGCCGGGCACCTTTCCGGACGGCATCCGCCCCACGACCTCCCATCCCGCCGGCAGTCCCTGGATCAACTGCGCGTGGTGCGCCTGCCCGTCATCGGCCCGCCCCTCCACCAGCAGCACGAACACCGTGTTCTGCCGCAGGTTGTCCAGGTCCAGCGTGTCGCCCGCCGGCGTGAACAGCTTGCGGCTGACGCGCATCCCGGCCCGCGCCGCCGGCTGCGCCTCCAACGGCACGCCCGTCGTGGACACCGACTGCCACACCGGCCGCTCGTCCAGGTTCCGCAGCACCGCCTCCCCGGTCAGCACCGCCGACACGGTGGCGGCCGGCGCCAGCGCCCGGCCGTCAACCGACACCCGCGCCGCCCGCCCGTCCCGGCCCAGCACCCCGGCTGCCGCGGCTGCCCAAGCCTGCTCCTGCGTGCTGAGCAGCTCCGCCTTCAGGTCCGCGCCGGGCATCGCCGCCAGCAGCGCCGGCAAGCGGTCCGGCAGCAGCCCGCTCTCCTTCAGCAGCACGGCGACTGCGGCTTGGTCCCGCAGCGCGCTGCCGCGGTCGGCATACCAGTCGCGCCGGGCCGGAGCGTCCAGCGCGGCTGCGAACGCCGCCTCCGCCCGCGGCCGGTCGTTGGACAGCGCCAGGGCGGCGCCCAACTGTGCACGGGACAGCGGCGTCGGCAGCTTGTCCAGCGACTCCGCCAGGATGCGGTTCGCCCCGGCCCGCGGCTGGCCGGACGCCGCCAGGACGTAGAGCCGGTAAGCCTGCGCCGCCAGCGCCTCGGGCGTCGCGGCCTCCTCGGCGATCCCGTCCACCATGAACTTCTGCGCGTCGGCGATGGCGCTGTCCGGCACCGTCGCCCCGGCGCCGCGGGCGCGCAACAGGAAGTCCAACGCATAGGCCGACAGCCAGCCCTCCGCCGTGTCGCTCGCCGTCCACAGGCCAAAGCCGCCGTCATAGCGCTGCCGGTCCAGCACGCTCGCAATGATGCCCTGCAGCCGCGCCGCCCGGTCCGCCCCCGCGGCGGCGCCGTCCGGCAGCACGGCCAGCGGCAGGCCCTTGCTGCTCGCCTGCTCCAGGCACATCAGCGGATAGGCGTCCAACGCCTGCACCAGCGCGGCGGGATCATAGCGCACGGGGCCGCCGAAGCTGACCCGGGCGCTGCCGGTGCCCGGCACCATGCGGTCCAATGCCGGCGTCACCCGCAGCTCCGCCCCCGGCGCAACCGGCCCGCCGGCCACGACCGTCAGCGGCGGGCGGGCTGGCCGCACCAGGATCGCCGCCTCCCGCTGCACCGTGAAGCCGCCGGGTCCGGTGACGGCCAGGCGTATGACGCTCCGCCCCGCCCCTGTTGCGCGCAGCACCACTGTCCGGACTACCTGCGCGCCGGGCGCCAGGGTCGCGGCCAGGCGCGCGTCGCCGACCAGCTCCAGCGGCCCCTCGACGCTGACCACGGCCACCGCCTCGCCGGCCGGCAGGTCCAGGTTGTTCATCAGCACCGCCATGCGCGCCTCGTCGCCGGGCGCCAGGAAGCGCGGCAGCAGGGGTTCGGCGATCATCGGGTCGCGCACGAACATGTTCACGGCGGCGCTGCCGACCTTGCTGCCCTGCCAAGCCACCGCCATCAGCCGTACCTGGCCGTTGAAGTCCGGCAGGTCCAGCGAGACCTGCGCCACCCCGTCCGCCCCGGCCTGCACCGGCGGCGTAAACAGCGCCACCACCCTCTGCGGGATTTCCGGCAGCGCGCTGCTGCCGTTGTCGCCGCCCTGGCGCAAGGCGGTCGCATCGCCCTCGGCCGGCGGGATCAACTGGCCCCAGTCGTCGCGTATGTCCAGCCCCAGCCGGCGGCGGCCCAGGAAGTGCGCCACCGGATCGGGCGACACGAAGCCGGTCAGGCGCAATATCCCCTCGTCCACCGTCGCCACGCTCACCCAGGCACCCGGCGCCGTATGCACCGGCACCACGGCGCGGGCGCGCGGGGCGGTCTTGTCCGGCGCGGCGATGGTCAGCGGCAAGGTTCGCCCGGCCGGGTCCACGCCGACCCAGGCCAGCCCAATGGCCCGCGTCGGCCGGCTGCCATCGCCCGCACGGAACACATGCACCGCGACATAGGCGCCCGGCCCCCAGGCCGCGTCCACCGGCACGTCCAGGTCCGTGCCCCCAGCGGCAATGTCCACCTGGCGCAGGCTATGCACCCGGTCGCTGACCGCCAGTACCGTCGCGTGCCCGGCGAACGGCGCCGCCACATGTACTCGCGCCGTGCCGCCGGGCGGGTAGCTGCGCTTGTCGGTGGACACGTCCACCTTGTCCGGCGTGTCCGGGCTGTTGCTCGCCAGCCAGCCCGCACGGAACCGCACGCTGGTCATCGCCAGCCCCGCGCGCTCCGCGACCTCCAGCCGGTAACGGCCGAACGGCAGGCGCTTGGCATAGCGCAGCGTGCCTGCGGCGGGAACCGTCACGTCGGACGCCTCGATCACCTCGTCCCGATACACCGTCTCGTAACGCGCCAGCGACCCGCGCACGACCATGCGCCAGTCCGGACGCTCCCGGATCAGGCGCAGCCGCGCCGGCACCGCGACCCGCTGCCCGGCCGGGGACGCCGCGGCAACCTCGAACGCAGCCTCCGCATCGGCGTCTATGGACCCGTCGAAGCCCGGCTTGACCCCGATCAGCGTGCCCGCCGCGCGCACGGGGATGCTGGCCTTGGCATGGGCGGCGCGGCCGGACGGGTCGTCCACCGACACGTCCAGCTCCGCCCGCACGGGCCGGGTGCTGTCCGGCGCCTTCTTGACCAGGACGGTCAGGGTCGAGCGGCCCTGCGCGTCGGTGTCCGGCAGCTCGATCTCCTGGCTGTCCGGCGCATACTCCTCCCCGTCCACGCCGACGCGGTAGCCCGCCAACGCCGCGGGCGGGTTAGGGTCCGGCACCAGCCGCAGCGTCGCCTTGCCCGTCAGCCCGGCGGCGGGCGCCCCATACAGGAACCGCGCCGTCACCGGCAGCGGATACCCCTGGCCCGGCACGATGTCCCCGGCTGGCGCGACCTCGACTGCCATGCGGTCCGGCACGAAGGCGTCCACGCGGAAGCTGGCCTTGCCGATGGGCGGCAGCGCCGGGTCCGCCAGCAGCTCGACCGTCCAGGTTCCGGCCGGGGCGGAGGCGGACAGCACCACCGGCAGGTGGATCGCCGCGTCCGGCCCGCGCGGCGGCACGGTGTCCAGGAAGGTCTGGCCGTTCGGCCGCTTGATGCGGACATGCGCCGGGACCTCCAAAGGCTCCCCGGCGGCGTCGCGCAGCAGCGCCATCAACTGCACGGTCTCGCCGGGGCGGTAGATGCCGCGGTCGGTCCAGGCGAAGGCGTCCAGCGGGCCGGGATGCGCCATGCCCTCCACCCCGCGGTCGGACAGGTCGAAGGCGGCGGTCGTCAGGTCCAGCGCCACGAAATCCCCGGCCAGCACGCCATACACCGCCTGCGGCGCCTGCGGCCCGGCGCCGCGCAGCAGCGGCGCGGCGAACCGCGCCACGCCCTCCGCATCCGTCGCCGCCGTCGCCAGCACGTCGTTGCTGCGCGACAGCAGGCTCAGCGCCACCCCCGCCCGCGGCAGCGCGTCGGCGAAGCTGCGGACCTGCACCGTCAGCCCGTCCGACCCGCGCCAGACCGTCGGCGCCAGGTCGGTGCGTATCACCACTTGCACGGCGCCCGTGGAATAGTCCGGCGTGCCGTCGCCGGGCACCGCCGAGACCAGGTAGGCCCCCGCCTCGGTGAACACGTCCGGCAGCGGCAGCGCCGTGCGGGCGACCCGGTTCACCTGCATGTTCGGGATGTCGGCCCGGCCCTCCCAGACCACCTTGCCGTTGTCCTCTTGGTTGGTGAAGGCGTAGCGCTCGACCGGCTCACCCAGCTTGGTGTCGCGCGTCCAGGGCACCAGGTTGCGCTCGGCCAAGCGCAGCACGCGCAGCTTCACGGTGGACAGGTTGACGGTTGACAGGCTCACCCGCGGCGCCTGGCCGCGCGGCAGCAGGAACAGCCGGCTGTCGAAGATCACGCGCGGCTGCCGGTTGGGCATCACGACTTGCAGCACCGCATCCTTGTTCAGCGCCAGGCCGTCCTCGCCGGGCATCCCGGCCCGGATCGTCACCTGCGTCGTGGCGCCCAGCCGCAGCCCGGCGATGCAGATCGCGTCGCCCTCACGCGAGATTGCGGCGGCGGGCTGCGGCGGCTGCAGGCGCAGCCAGTCCGCCGGCACGAAGTCGGCGCGGCGGACCGGGGCGGTCGTGAACTCGATGCAGGCGGTCGGCGGCTCGGCCTCGGCTTCCGTCCGCACGCGGCGGACCTGGATGCCGGCAGCGCGGCGGGCGTCGGTCAGTTGGCGGCCGTAGCCCACGTCGCCCGGCGCACGCTCCAGCACGGCTTCCAGCGCGCGTATGGCGACTTCGGGCCGTTCTGACACGCGCATGGCTTCGGCGATCACCAGCAGCGCCGGTATCTCCCCTGCCCCAGCGTCGGCGGAGGTGAAAGCCTGCCAGGCCGCCTGCGCCGCCCGCGGCGCGTCCGGCGGCACGCGGCGAAGCTGGGCGCGGGCCAGGGCCAGCCACAGGTCGCTCTTTGCGTCGCCGCCTGCGGCCCGCGCTTCCAGCGCCGCAACGACGCCGGGCCAGTCGCTGCGCCGCCCGGCGTCCGCGGCGCGCTGCTCCGCCTGGCGTGCCGCCTGCGGCGTCAGCCCGGCGGGGCTGCGGGCGCGCAGTGCCGTCGCATAAGCCTGGCTGTCGCGGTCCAGACCCGGCACCTGGAACTCCTCCCCGCGGGCCGGGCCGGACAGGGCGGCCAGGCAAAGCAGGATCGTCAACAGGTGGCGCATGGCGGCCTCATCGGTGCTGGGGGCGACGTCAGCCTAACCCGGCGGCTCGCGGCAGCGCCAGGCCGCATTCGCAATGAATCGCGCTTGCGGATTTTTCCATCACCCGCTTACCAAGCGCCTGTTTTTGAGGCTGCCGACCGGTCAGTGCGGACCAGCGCCCCTTGCCTGCCCCTGGCATGATGCTTGCGATGGGTGAGAACCTTTCACGGACGGACTGCCCATGCGCTTCCTGCCTCCCCGACACGCCCCTGGCTGCGCCTGCCACGGCGGCGCCCTCGCGTGCGACAGCGGCAGCCCGGACGGGCTGGGCGCCGCCGCCGTGCGCGAGGCGGTGGAGCGGGCGGCGTTCGGCGGGGCAGCCGGCCGGCGCAAGGCCATCGGCCTACTGGGCGCCGGCACCGTGGCCGCGGCCATGGACCGCGTTTTCCCGATCCTGCGGGCGCAGGAGGCGCTGGCCGACGGCGGCACGCCGGAGAAGAAGGACCTAAAGGTCGGCTTCATCGCCATCACCTGCGCCACGCCGATCATCATGGCTGCGCCGATGGGCTTCTATGCCAGGAACGGCCTGAACGTGGAGGTCGTCCGCACCGCCGGCTGGGCCGTGATCCGCGACAAGTCGCTGAACGGCGAATACGACGCCGCGCACATGCTCAGCCCGATGCCGCTGGCGATCTCGATGGGCGCCGGGTCGAACCCGATCCCGTGGAGCGTCGCGGCCATCGAGAACATCAATGGCCAGGCGATCACCCTGGCCACCAAGCACAAAGACAAGCGCGACCCCAAGGATTGGCGCGGCTTCAGGTTCGGCATCCCGTTCGACTACTCGATGCACAACTACCTGCTGCGCTACTACCTGGCCGAGGCCGGGCTGGACCCCGACAAGGACGTGCAGCTCCGCGCGGTGCCGCCGCCGGAGATGGTGGCGAACCTGCGGGCGGAGAACATTGACGGGTTCCTCGGCCCGGACCCGTTCAACCAGCGCGCGGTGTACGACGGCGTGGGCTTCATTCACCTGCTGACGCGCGAGATGTGGGACGGGCACCCGTGCTGCGCCTTCGCGGTGCCGCGCAAGATGGTCACGGAGGCGCCGAACACCTACCAGGCGCTGCTGCGCTCGGTGATCGAGGCGTCGGCCCACGCCAACAAGGCCGAGAACCGCAAGGAGATCGCAGGCGTGATCGCCGGGCAGAACTACTTGAACCAGCCACCAACGGTGGTGGAGCAGGCATTGACCGGCACCTACGCCGATGGCCTGGGCGGCGTAAGGCGCGTGCCGGACCGGGTGGGCTTCGAGCCGTTCCCTTATCAGAGCATGGCGCTGTGGATCATGACGCAGATGAAGCGCTGGGGGCAGGTGAAGGGCGACCTGCAATGGCGCGACGTGGCGCAGCAGGTTTATCTGGCGACGGACGCCGGGGCGAAGATGAAGGACCTGGGCCTGACGGTGCCGGACAGCGCCTACCGTTCGCACACGATCATGGGCAAGACCTTCGACCCGGCGGACCCCGAAGGCTACGTGAACTCCTTCGCGATCCGGCGCACCTAATGGCCGGTACCTCGTCATTGCGAGCCGCTTGCGGCGCGGCAATCCAGAAGCCGCAAGCACCCCGCTACCGTCCTGCTCGGTCCCTGGCCTGCTGCGTCGCTGCGCTCCT
>JAABUN010008591.1_pt1 | contig 10364 bp, 10 predicted proteins | sample 5559311 | NCBI WGS metagenome assembly JAABUN01 (sample SAMN10711877, study PRJNA513370) | rock metagenome | isolation source: Antarctica rocks | place: Antarctica: Victoria Land, Siegfried Peak sud
CGGCCCCGAGGGCGTGAAAGTCCACCGGCACCCGGCCCACCGCCTGCACGGCGTCGGTATGCACGGGGAGGTCGCGCTCGCGCGCCAGGGCCGCCAGCCGGGCGACGGGCTGGAGGGCGCCTGTCTCGTTGTTGGCCAGCATCAAGGTGGCCAGCCGGGTCTCGGGGCGGAACGATGCCGCCATCCGCTCGGCGGCGACGATCCCCTCGCGATCGGGCGCGACCCGATCGATGGCCCACCCGACCGCCTCGAGCTGGGCGACCGGCTCGGCGATCGCGGGGTGCTCCAGGGCGCTCGCGACGAGGTGGCCGGGGCCTCGACCGAGGTCGGTCAGGCCGAAGACCGCCAGGTTGTTGGCCTCGGTCCCCCCGGAGGTGAAGATGACCTCGCCCGGGTCGGCCCCCAGCACCCCGGCGACCGACTCCTTGGCACCTTCCCAGGCCCGACGCGCCGCGCGTCCGGAGGCGTGGCGGCTCTCGGCATTGCCCGCGACCAGCCAGTACGGCCGCATCGCCTCGAGCACCTCGGGATCCAGCGGCGACGTCGCGTTGTGGTCGAGGTAAATGCGCCGCATGGCTCGACCCGCCCCCGCCCGAATCCATGTCGACCGATCCGATCCGTCGCTCAGCCGATGCTGCGGAGCGTCAGCACCAGGCCGACGAGGAACACGGGGATGCCGACGATGTAGAAGGGGCTCGCGCTGAGCGCGACGCCCACCACCATCAGCGCGAAGCCGAGCACCAGGCCCGTCAGGCGGCCGAGCAACTCGACCGCCCCGAACACAAGGCGAAGGGGCAGCGTGATGATCGTCCAGATTGCTCCAAGCATCGTGCCCACCATCACATCCAGCCTAGCATACCACCCGCTCCACCGGAACGTCCCTCCGGGAAAGCCCCGGGGCCATTTCGTTCTCCGAGATTCCCCTCTCCCCCCGGGAGAGGGTGCCCGAAGGGCGGGTGAGGGTCTTCCACTTCGAGAAGCAAACCACCCCGGACTGGTCTTGTCGAAATCGGCATTCTCCGTTCAAATGCCCGTATTCTTCGGTCCCCCCGGGGTATTCGCCGAAGGAGGGGCTCCCTTGGGGAACGCCGGAGGGTTTTTCGCGGACAATCTCGGGACGAACCGAGGGGCAGGGAGGCCGCTCCGTTGTACAAGCTCCTTTTCGTCGTCGTGCTGGCGGCGGCCTCGTTCGCCGGAGGCGCGGCGGTCCATAGCCAAGGGCCGCGCTGGGCCAAGGAGCTGATCCAGAGCCAGTTGGGAGGCGACGGGGCGGACGCACCGACGGTCGAGGAGACTCAATCGTCCGGCGATCCGCCCATCGGGGGCGAGATTCCGTCCCAGCCGCTCCCGCCGCTGGACATCGAGCCCGCGCCCCCGACGCGTCCCACGAGACCGGCCGCGGTGACGCGGGCGCCCGTCGCCACGAACGGGCAGTTGCCCCACGCCCCCGAACCCAAGGCCCCGGAACCGCTCGACCCCCGGGCGTTGGGCCTCGGCGACGGGCCGTCGGGGATGAAGCCGCCGACCCCCCTGGCGGAGGCCCAGGCTCCTGCGCTGCTCCCCTCGCCCGTGCCGCCCGCGGACGGGCCGCCGGTCCTGGAAGCGCCGGCCGGGCTCATCCGCCCGCGGGATCGCGGACCGGCGGGCCAGGACGCGAGAGGCGGCGGCTCCCGCCAGCCCGTCGCGTCGCCTCCGATGGCGCCGGGAAATCACGCGAGCGGCGACCCGGCCGCCCCCCCGCCGGTCCCCGGCGACGACGCGACGTCTCCAGGCTTGAAGCCGCCGGCCGGCTGGGCCGAGCTACGCCATACCATGCGCGCGCTGGGCGTCTCGCGGTTCGTCATCGAGGGGGAGCCCGGCGGCAGGGTCCGGTTCCATTGCCTCATCCCGGTGGCCGGCAGCCGCGCGGTCGCGCAACACTTCGAGGCGGAGGGCGACGACGAGTTCCACGCCGCCGAGGTCGCCCTGCGCCGGGTCACCCTCTGGCGCGCCACCGAAGCCTCCGGGCCATGACGCCCTCTCGGGCCGCGATCCCCGAGGACGCATTGACTCATACTTCTACGATCACCACTGAATGCTTCGTCCGTCGTCGTGAAGCCTTGTCGATCGGGACGATGGGAGATTACACTGGTCCTGAGGAGGCCCACGGACGATCACGTACTCCGCCGCGTCGCTTCAATTCCGCCGAGAAAGGGCCGCGCATGGCCGATGATTCCGCGGCCAAACTGCTCCTGATCGTGACCGGTAGCACGCTCCGGGCCGAGGAAGTGGACCGCCCCCTGGCCTACTACCTCAGGCAACGCATCGAGCGGGGCCTGGCCGAGAGCGACCTCGACGCGGGCCCCTTCCGGGTCCAGGTGGTGGCCGACTTCCGCTGGATCCACGACGAGCCGCTCCAGGACGCCCCGACGATCTCGCTGGGGGGGCCGGGGGTCAACGCCCTGGCGCACCGCTGGCTCGAAGACATCCCCGTCTCGCTGGCCGTCGACGAGCAATACTATATCCAGATGGACCCCGACCTCAACGAACCCCGGGCCAGCATCTGGGGGATGGATAACGCCTCGACGCAGATCGCCGTCTCCGTCTTCATCGAACGCTTCCTGCCGCGCTTCCTCGAGCAATGCGCGACCAGCACCTCGAATCCCACGGATCCCGACGACATCGACTGATCGAGCCGCCCACCTCGCCTCGCCACCATCGCACTTCACCTCGTGACATTCTCCCACAACATCTGCGCCGCTTTTCCGCATCCTGTCACCACTGATTGCATGATATCGCATACTCTCTATGAGCCGTTCACGCGTCGACCCGTTCGGCGCGGGTGAGGGGCGCCTCGGATCGACCGGCCCGCCCCGCCACATCACGTCGCTCTTGGCCAGGATGGCCGAGCAGCACAAGCCCCAGGAAGGAGCGATTGCTCATGCTTTCCCACCTTTCCCGCCCCGCGGTATTGGGAGCCCTCCTGACGGTTGCGGGGATCGCCCCGGCCCTGGCCGACGACCGAGGGACGGGCTCACGCCCCCTGGTGCTCGTGAAACGCTCGGTCATCCAGGACCAGGGGAGCTGGCAGGTCGACTATCGGCTCCGCCATGAGGGGGCGACCGGCCTGGTCGTGACCCCGACGGAGATCGTGGCCAAGGTCGAGGGATGGGTCTCGAACTCGAGCGTCTCCGGCCACTCCGCGCCGCGCTGGTCGTCGCTGGTCATCTCCGGCCCGACCGGCCTCTCGGCCGACTCCGAGGTGATCACGACGGCCGACGAGGAGCGGCGGTGCCGCGAGCACGCCGTCCTGCGCGTCTGGACCGGCGACGCCCCCGGGGGCCCCGTCGAGCCGGCGCGGCCGGCCGCCTCGGCCCCGCCCGGACCCGAGCCGACCCCGAGCCTGAGCCTCGCCCCGGGCGCCTCGGTGTGCGTCCGGCTCCGCCTGGAGCACCAGCACGCCTTGTATGGCGACTACAATCCTCTGCTCGGCCTCCGGACGGTCGAGCTTCGCCTGGGCTCGGCGACGTTCCGCGACGTCGCGCCGCTGGACCGCGAGCACCACCAGGCGCTGCCGAAGACGACCCTGGCCGTGCCCCACCCCGACCGCCTCGACACGACCCAGTTCATCTCCGGCCCCGACAGCCTGCACCTCTACGCACACCCCCTCGGCGGCAGCCCGTCCTACCGCTTCCCCGAGATTCCCGTCCGCTACTCCACCCCGATGCGACTGCGTTTCTGGTACCTGATCGCCCCCGGGACCGAGGGCGATTGCCGCGTCCGGATCCAGCAATGCAAGGACATCCCGGCCACCTGGCGGATGTTGAGTGACGGCGAGGTCGACCAATGCCTGACCACCGTCGGCCGCTGGACCCACGTCGAGCGGACCATCCGCACCGAGCCCGAGGCCACCCGCCTGACCCTCGACTTCCGGATCGCCGGCAACGCCGACGCCGGCGCCGTCTGGATCGACGACGTGACCCTGGAACCCCTCGCCGCCGCGCCGAGCGGCCCGTGAGCGGCCCCTTGCTTTGTTGCAAGGGGGAAGGAGATGGCTTCATATCGCAAGGGACCACGAGACGGCAGGCCGTCGCCCCTCGGATCCTCAGAGGTCGCGGATGAGCTCGGGTCGCCGTCTCGGCCTTCCACCCGGCCACGAGCCCGGACGGTCGCTCGGCCGCACGGGCCGGATCGCAAGGCGGGGCCCGCCGGGACTCCGAGGACTCCCGAGGAGGTCATCCTCATGCCGTCGACTCCCCCCGCGACGTTCGTGGGCATCGACTTGTTCGATGTGATCACGGCGGATAGGGTGAACGGCCGAGATGATCGCGCGAATTCAGCGAGGTGAGCGCCCATGCGCGTCCTGGTGACCGGGGTCTCGGGGTTCGTGGGGGGGCACCTCGCGGAGCACCTGATCGAGAGCGATGACCTGGTGGTCGGGCTCTCGGCGTCGGGGCGCTGGCCCGAGGGGTTGGCGCACCTGTCGAGCCGGGTCCGGATCGAGCGGTGCGACCTGGCCGGGGACGTCGAGGCCGAGCTGGGCGATCTGATCGGCCGCAAGCGGCCCGAGGTGATCTACCACCTGGCCGCGCAGGCGAACCCGCAGGCCAGCTCGGCCGACCCCCGCGGCACCTGGGCGTTGAACCTCGGGGGCACCTTGAACCTGCTCGAGGCCGTCCGGAAGTCGGGCCTGGCGCCCCGGGTGGTCCTGGTCGGCTCGGGGGTCAGCTATGGCAACCCCGCCCCCGAGCACCTCCCCGTGGCCGAGAGTTGCCCGATGCGTCCCAACAACCCCTACTCCTCCAGCAAGGCCGCGGCCGACCTGCTCGGCGTCCAGTACGCCCTCGAGCACGGCGCGAACGTCGTGATCGTCCGCCCGTTCAACCACGCCGGCCCGCGCCAGTCGTCCCGCTACGTCCTGGGCGCCCTGGCCCGCCAAGTCGCCGAGGTCGAGCTCGGCCGCAAGGCCCGCGTCGAGGTCGGCAACCTCGACGTCGTCCGCGACTTCACCGACGTCCGCGACGTCGTCCGCGGATACCGCCTCCTCGCCGGGCGCGGCGATGCCGGCGAAATCTACAACCTCGGTTCCGGCCGGGGGACTAGACTCGCCGACGCGCTGGCGACCCTCACCTCTCTGGCAAGAGTCCCCATCGAGGTCCACGTGGACCCCGCCCGGGTCCGCCCCGTCGACCTGCCCCTCCTCGTCGCCGACCCCTCCAAGCTCCGCGCCGCCACCGGCTGGGAGCCGCGCATCTCGATCGAACAGACGCTGGCCGATATGCTTCAGGATTGGCGAGACACGCTCTCGCGTGAAGATCGCGCCGACTGACTTGAGAAGGAGTCCGATCCGATGGCCACCCTCAATCCGCCCGCGCATGATCGGGAAACCGAGCTGGCCTCCCTCGTACCCGCCCCTGGTCCGATGACCGAGGAGGAGTTCGTCGTCTGGTGCGACGAGGACGTCAAGGCGGAATGGGTCGACGGAGAGGTCATCATCATGTCGCCTTCAAGCCTTGGCCATGTCGGGATCGTCGACTTCCTGATCATGGTGATGGGGATGTATGTCGAGCACCATGACTCCGGCCGGGTCCTCGGCCCGGAATTCCAGGTCCGGCTTGGCGCCCGGCGTCGCCGTCGGGTGCCGGATGTCCTGTTCGTGGCCCGGCCTCATCTGGAAAACCTCCGGACGAACCATCTCGAAGGCGCGCCCGACCTGGCGATGGAGATCGTCTCGCCCGACAGCGTGGCCCGCGACTGGCGCGAGAAATACCTCGACTACCAGGCGGCCGGCGTCCGCGAGTACTGGGTCATCGACCCCCTGTCCCGCAACGTCGAGGCGTATACCCTGATCGAAGAAGCCTACCGCCGGATCGAGGAAGCCGACGGCCGGATCGCGTCGATCGTCCTGCCCGGGCTCTTCCTCAGGCCCGCCTGGCTCTGGCAGGAGCCGTTGCCGAAGGTGCGGGACGTGCTCCGGGAAATGGGCGCGTGGCGGTGACGACGGTGGGGGGGCGCTCCGGAACGGGAGGAAATCCCTGGTCCGGAGGAATCGCCGCTTTCGAACGTCGGGCAAGGTGGGATGACACGTCATCGTCGACGTGTTCCCTCACGACGATTCGGTCGCCGAACCGCCATCGGCGGGGCGGGAGTCAGCGAGCCGACCCCGCCGCCGGCGCATCGTGCCGGCGGCGGTAGGCCCGCAGGCCGAGGGCGACGGCCCCGAGGACCATCGCGCTGAGCGTGGTCGGCTCGGGCACCGATTGGACGGCGGTGGTCACGCCGACCGTGGTGAAGTCCACCGCCCAGCCGTCGCTGCCGGGCCCCGCCCGCTCGATGCTCAGGTCCAGGACGTTCGACGGCGAAAGGATCGCCGGGTCGATCCCGACGCTGAAGAATTTGACCAGCGGAGTGCCGAGGTCCATCGCATTGAGCTGGTTCGTCAGCGCGGCGTTGACGACCTGATTGACCTTGGCGACGAAGGGCAGATGGAACCTGGGCTGCTGGACGTCGTCGGCCGCGACCCCCAGCGTCAGCGACTCGATCTTCTGGCCGGCCGGCACCAGGCTGCCGTAGTCCATCGTCAGGACCTGCGGGCCGGCGACGGTCCCGGCCGAGCCGGAGTAGCCGTCGTGAGGCCGGGTATCCTGCCCGCTCGTGTACATCTGGTCGGTCCCGGAGAATGTCCCGGGGTCGGGCGTGAACGGGAACGGATGCGCGTACGAATTCGTCGCCACCGTGACGGCTCCGGGGGCCAATCCCTGCATCGTGGCGCCCGCCGTGGGGTCGTCCGCATAGGCCCCGGTGTTCAGCAAGTCGCGATCGCCGAATTGCATCACGTCGGCCGGCGCGGACGCCGTGGCCAGGCCCAGGGCGATCAGACCCCCTAAGATCGATCGTCTCTTCAACGCATGCTCCTTTACTCCAGAGTTCACGTGGCCGCCGAGCACACCCCGTCGGCGACGCCCGTTGCCCCGAACGGCCGGCGGAGGTTACACGAGGTTCGAGAAAGTGCAACAGGAGATTGGAAATATCCCCTACTCGACCCGCTCAAACGCACGATCCCCCGCCTTGATAGTGCGAGGCGAGCTTGCGAGTTATGGCGACCATTTCGATTCCCTCTCCTTTGTCGGCACCGGGAATGCTGCCGATGGAATCTTTTGTGAGGCGGTTCGCGGCCAGACCTGCGGTGGGAGTCCAACGGGTTGAATTCGATGGCCGATCGGCCAGGACAAAGCTTGGCTTGCCCGATTCCCGTAGCGGCGGCCCGAGATTCCTTTTACAATGGAGTCCATGTAGTCCCCCTCTTGCGGTTGGTCGATACCGCTGGGCTTGTTGAGAGAAGGTCGAGGGGACCTCGATGCAAAGCACCGTCCTGCCCCTGTCTTCTCGCTATCGCGAGGCGATCTACTTCTCTCTCATCCAGCAGGTCCCCTGCGCCCTCCTCAGCCTGCTGATCCTGGATGGAGGGGGCATGGGCAGGATTTGCGTCATCACCATGCTCGGCTTCTGGGCCGCCGTGGCGCTCATGACGGTCCGCAGGCCGCTCTCCCCCAGCTCCATCGACATCATGTTCCTACGATGGGGCTTCTTTCCCCTCTACGGCTTGGTTGTCGTTTTAGCTTTGGCCTTGAATCCTTCCGCCTGACTTGGCGTCGCGTCGGATCCGGCCCACCGAAGCGAGAGGGATCCGCGGCCCCCTATGGCGAAACCGCTCGACCGGTAGATGACCATGACACAAATCCTGCCGCATCAACTGTGGCTCGGTCACGCCGACGACGTGCGAGACTTCCCGCGAATCTTCGAAGCGGGAATCCAGGCCTCTGTCCAGCTCGCCGCGGAAGAGCCGGTCCTGCAGGCCCCTCGCGAGCTCATCCACGTTCGCATCCCGCTCCTGGACGGGCCCGGGAATCGGGCCGAATTCCTGACGCTCGCGATCCAGACCGTGGCCGCCTTGCTCACGCTACGGGTGCCGACGCTGGTCTGCTGCGGGGCGGGCATGAGCCGGGCACCGTGCATCGCGGCCGTCGCGTTGGCGATGACCACCGGGGAGCCGCCGGCACAGGCCTTGAGGCGGATCGGGGAACAACGTCCTTGCGACGTGTCTCCCGGCCTGTGGGATGAGGTGATCGACCTCGCGGCGACCCTCTTGGCGTGAAGCACTTTGAGTTGACCGACCCTCGCGCGACGCGTGTCCGTCCTTGTCCCGGGTGGTGCTCGCCTTTATGATGGGCGATCCCCAGCGGGGCTCGGTTACGACATCGGTGCGGCCCGAGATAGGTTTCCGGCCGGAGAACGCGACGCGAGATGGCGAAGACCAGCGATTACCTGGCCCTGGACCTGGGTGCCGAGAGCGGCCGGGGGTTGGTGGGGCGTTTCGACGGTGAGCGGCTCGAATTGGCGGAGGTCCACCGCTTCCCCAACGGGCCGGTCCGGATGGCCGAGACGCTCTACTGGGATTTACCCCGGCTGTTCGAAGAGATCAAGGTCGCGTTGCGCAAGGCATCGGCGGCGCATCCGGGGCTCGACGGCGTCGGCGTCGATACCTGGGGGGTGGATTTCGGGCTGATCGGCCGGGGAGGGACGCTCCTGGGCAACCCGGTCCACTATCGAGACGCCCGGACCGAGGGGATGATCGAGGAGGCGTTGAAGCGCGTCCCTCGCGAGCGGATTTACGAGATCACCGGGTTGCAGTTCCTGCCGTTCAACACGGTCTATCAGCTCCTGGCGCTGAAGCGGGCGGGTTCGCCGCTGCTGGAGGTGGCCGAGACGCTCCTGATGATGCCCGACCTGCTCGGCTGGCTCCTGACCGGCCGACGCGCGGGGGAGCGGACGGTCGCCTCGACCTCGCAATTGCTCGACCCGAGGCTCGGGACGTGGTCCGACGCGCTCTGCGAGGGCCTGGAGTTGCCCCGGGCGATCCTGCCGGAGTTGATCGAGCCGGGGACGGAGCTGGGCCCGCTGCTCGGGTCGGTCGCCGAGGACGTCGGCTCCGCGCGGCTGTCGGTCCTGGCGCCGGCGACGCACGACACGGCGAGCGCCGTCGTCGCGGTGCCGGCGGCGGGCTCGAGCACCGCGGGAACCCCCGACTGGTGCTACATCAGCTCGGGGACGTGGTCGCTGCTGGGGGTCGAAGTCTCCGCGCCGATCATCAACGCGGAGACCCTGCGCCACAACTTCACGAACGAGGGGGGGGTGGCGGGGACGACCCGGCTCTTGAAGAACATCATGGGGCTCTGGCTGGTGCAGGAGTCGCGCCGGACCTGGGCACGGGCCGGGCGCGACCTCTCGTACGAGGAGTTGCTCCCCCGCGCCGAGGCCGCCCGGCCGTTCGCCGCGCTGGTCGACCCCGACGATCGGTCGTTCCTGGCCCCCGGCGACATGCCCGCGCGGCTGGCCGCCTTCTGCACCCGGACCGGGCAGGCCCCGCCGGGCGACGAGGGGGCGATCGTGCGGTGCGCCCTGGAGAGCCTGGCGCTGAAGTACCGCTGGACGATCGAGCGGCTCGAGACGATCCTCGGCACGACGATCCGGACGATCCACGTCGTCGGCGGCGGGTCGCGAAACGCCCTGCTCTGCCAGTACACCGCCGACGCCTGCGGCCGTGCCGTGGTCGCCGGGCCGGTCGAGGCCACGGCCGTGGGCAACGTGCTGATGCAGGCGACCGCCCGCGGCCGGATCGCCACGCTGGCCGACGCCCGCGCCGTGGTCGCCCGCTCGTTCCCGGTCCGCACCTACGAGCCGCGCGACACTTCCGCCTGGGACGACGCCGCGGGACGCTTCGCCACGTTCATCCCGGCCTGAGCCCGCTCCCGCGGGCGCCGATATCGCCCCTTCCCGGCGGGACAGGCGCCCTTCAGCGCTTGGGGACGTCCGCCCCGCACTCGCGGCAGGCGACGGCGCCGAGGTGGACGGGCCGTCCGCAGCGTGGGCAGACGCGCAGGCCGGCCTCGAGCCGCACGGCCGAAGGCCCCGGGCTCCCCTTGCCCTCCCCCTGACCCTGCCGGGACAGGTGGCGCTTCGCCCAGCGCTCCAGCAGGGCGATGTCCTCGGGGCCCAGCTCCTCGGTCGGCATCTCGTGGGGCCGCGCCGACCGCGCGGGGACCATCGTCAGATCGTCGGTGTCGGGGACCGCCACGACCCTGCCGCAGTCGGGGCACTTGCCCGTCTCCTGCGTACTCCCGGCCCGGACCTTCAGGCGCCTCCCGCACGGGCAGTCGAAGCGGATGTACCCGTCGTCCCCATCCCCTCCCGCGCCCGACGAGCCCCTCCCGGGGTCGCGGCGGACCCGGATCCGCGCCGCGCAGTGCGGGCAGACGATCCGATCCGGCCCTTCAACCGGGATATCCAGGGGCTGGCCACATCGGCAGGTCACGCGGGGCATCACG
>JAABUN010008592.1_pt1 | contig 10363 bp, 10 predicted proteins | sample 5559311 | NCBI WGS metagenome assembly JAABUN01 (sample SAMN10711877, study PRJNA513370) | rock metagenome | isolation source: Antarctica rocks | place: Antarctica: Victoria Land, Siegfried Peak sud
TGGGGCGCAAGTTCGTGCGCGTCAGCCTTGGTGGGGTGCGCGACGAGGCGGAGATTCGCGGGCATCGGCGTACCTATATCGGCGCGTTCCCCGGACGTCTGATCCAGGCGTTGAAGACGGCGGGGACCAAGAACCCGGTCGTGTTGCTCGATGAGATCGACAAACTCTCCTCCGACCAGCGCGGCGATCCGTCCTCGGCGCTGTTGGAGGTGCTGGACCCGGAGCAGAACCGCAACTTCGTGGACCACTACCTCGATCTGCCGTTCGATCTCTCGGGCGTCCTCTTCATCTGCACCGCCAATTCGCTCGGCCCGATCCCGCGCCCGCTGCGCGACCGGATGGAGAACGTCGATATCGGCGGCTACACCGAGGACGAGAAGGTCGAGATCGCGCGTCGTTATCTCCTGCCGAAGCAGTTGGAGGCGCACGGCTTGGAACGCGATCAGGTCGAATTCTCGGAGAAGTTGCTCGTCCAAACCCTTCGCAATTACACCAGCGAGGCGGGGGTCCGTGGCCTGGAACGCCAACTCGGCAAGGTTTGTCGCAAGGTGGCGCGCGAGGTCGTCAAGGGGAAGGCGGGGCGGATCCGGGTCACCCCTAGCAAGCTCGAAGAGTTCCTTGGCCCACCGCGCTACGGCTTCGAGCAGGGGCTTGGCGGCACGCAGATCGGCGTGGCGATCGGGCTCGGCGCGACGGAGATCGGTGGGGTGATGATCCCGGTCGAGGTCGCGACGATGCCGGGACGCGGCACGCTGACGATCACCGGCCAGGCCGGCGAGGTGATGCAGGAGTCGGCCCGCGCGGCCCTCTCTTACGCGCGCTCGCGCGCCGGGTTGCTGAAGATCGACCCCGATTTTCAGGAAAAGCTGGATCTTCATATCCACCTCCCGGAAGGGGCGCAGCCGAAAGACGGCCCCTCGGCGGGGATCACGATGGCAACGGCACTAATCTCGGCGCTGACCGGGCGCTCGGTGCGGCACGACGTGGCGATGACCGGCGAGATTACCCTGCGCGGGCGCGTATTGCCGATCGGTGGGCTGAAAGAGAAAACCCTGGCGGCGCACCGCAACGGAATCCGGCGTCTGGTCGCCCCGGCGGAGAACAAGCGCGATCTCGTCCTGATCCCCAAAAATGTTGCCAGGGAGATGGAATTCTTCTGGGTCGAGAATATGGACGAAGTGATCGCCCAGGTCTTGCTCCAGGAGGGCGAGGTCGAGGGGGTGACGATGGATATCGTCGTGCCGACCGAAGCGCTGGCGATCCCCGAAGCGGCGCAGGACTCGATCCTCTAGCGACGACCTCAATGTGGCCTTTCGCGCTCCTAGTGGCTTCGGCTGCTGGGGGTGTTTTTGTGCGGCGTGGGACTTTGGGTGAGATAGGGTTATGATGGGGACGGGGCTTCGGTGGAGGCGGTGGTACCGGAACGCGGTCGGGGATTGAAGGTCGCCACCTGTACCACCGGACAGTGCCCTTGCCTGCACCTTTCGCTGCGATGTACAGTGTGGGCGTCGAAAAAGGCACGGCCGGTTCGGTAAGCCCGGCCACCCGCACAGCGCTGCGGGCTCTGTCCGGCGCGCTGGCGTGAGGACCCATGACAGCAGCGGGCGAAGTGCGCCCGTTTCGTCGGGGTTCGCGCGCTGCGGTAGGATCGCCTCTCCTTGGGCGTCGCGGGCCTCCAACCGATCGGAGGACCGGTGCAACTCAATCATCTCAATCTCTGTGTCAATGACCTGGATGAAGCGCGGCTTTTCTTCGAGACGAACCTTGACTTCCAAACGGTCGCGCAGCGAGGCGAGGCGATAGCTATCCTCAATGATGGGCAGGGATTTATCCTGACGCTGACCGATGTGCGCCGCTTTGGTGGCACGACGCCGGTCGTCTATCCGCAGGGTTTCCATGTTGGTTTCTTGCGCGAGACGAAGGGCAAGGTCGATGACGACTACGCGCGGCTCCTCGCGGCGGGGATCGCGACCGAACCGACGCCACGGATGCTGCACGGCGGTTACGGCTTCTACTTCACCACGCTTGGTGATATTCAATTCGAGATCGCCTGCCTCAACCCGTAATTTCGTGCCGCCGCTGCTCGACCGCAAATGTGCGAATGGGCGGGGGATGTGCCCCCGCCCATCTGCGAACCCGCTGAAACACAGTGTCTGGGTGCCGCCACCCTGCCTACGGCTTCTCGTTGCCCTGACGATCCCCGGTGATCTTTGCCTTGCGGAAATCGCGGTTCAGGAGGCCGATCACATCGAGCGGGATCCCCTTGGGGCAGACGACCGCACACTCGCCGATATTGGTGCAATTGCCGAACAACTCCACCTCCATCTGCTCGACCATCCGCCCGACGCGATCGTAACGCTCCGGCTGGCCCTGGGGCAGCACGGCGAGGTGGGCCACCTTCGCGGCGGTGAAGAGCATCGCGGAGGCGTTTGGGCATTGGGCCACGCACGCGCCGCAGCCGATGCAGGCGGCCGATTCGAAGGCGAAATCGGCATCTTCCTTCGAGATCAGGATCGAGTTCGCATCCTGCGCGCTGCCGGTCGGGGCGGAGATGTAACCGCCCGCCTGGATGATCCGATCGAAGGCGCTGCGATCGACGACCAGATCTTTGATCACCGGGAACGCCTTCGCGCGCCACGGCTCGATGATGATATCGTCGCCGTCCTTGAACGAGCGCATGTGGAGCTGGCAGGCGGTCGTCTCGCGCGCTGGGCCGTGCGCGAGGCCGTTGATCACCATCCCGCAGGAGCCGCAGATCCCCTCGCGGCAGTCATGCTCGAAAGCGATCGGCTCCTCGCCGCGCATGACCATCTCTTCGTTGACCACGTCGAGCATTTCCAGGAAGGACATATCCGGGCTGATATGGTCTGCCTTGTAGGTGACCATCTTCCCGGCGGTTTGGGCGTTCTTCTGCCGCCAGACGTGCAGGGTCAACCGCATGGTGGCGGGTGCCCCCGCATGGCGGGCGGCGTCGCCCCGCATCTTCTCCGCTTGCATTATTTGTAACTCCGCTGCGAGGGGTGAACGTAGTCGAAATCGAGGGCTTCCTTGTGCAGTGTTGGCGCATTGCCGACGCCGGTGTACTCCCACGCGGCGACGTAGGAGAAGTTCTCGTCGTCGCGTAGCGCCTCGCCATCCGGCGTCTGGCTTTCCTCGCGGAAGTGGCCGCCGCAGGATTCGGTGCGGTGCAGCGCATCGAGGCACATCAGTTCGCCGAGTTCGATGAAGTCGGCCACGCGCCCGGCGCGCTCCAGCGATTGGTTCAACTCGGTCCCTTCGCCGGGGACGTTGACATTCTGCCAGAACTCCTCGCGGATCTCCGGGATCCGGGCGAGGGCGTGGCTCAGGCTGGCCTCGGTGCGGGCCATCCCGCAATCCTCCCACATCAGTTTGCCGAGTTCGCGGTGGAACGAGTCCACGGTGCGGCTGCCCTTGATCGACAGGAAGCGCTGCGTCCGCTGCGCTACCTCGTTCTCGATCTCGCGGAAGGCGTTATGGCTGGCGTCGACCTGCCCGGCCTTCGTCCCGGCCAAATAGTTGCCGATCGTGTAGGGAATGACGAAGTAGCCATCGGCGAGCCCCTGCATCAGGGCCGACGCCCCGAGGCGGTTCGCGCCGTGGTCGGAGAAGTTCGCCTCGCCGAGGACGAAGAGTCCGGGGATATTGCTCTGCAAGTTGTAATCGACCCAGAGACCGCCCATGACATAATGTATGGCCGGGTAGATCCGCATCGGCACCTTGTACGGGTCTTCGCCGGTGATCCGCTGGTACATGTCGAAGAGGTTGCCGTACCGTTCGGCGATGGCGTGCCGCCCCAGCCGCTTGGTCGAGTCGGCGAAATCGAGGTAGACGCCCAGGCCGCCGGGGCCGACGCCGCGCCCCTCGTCGCAAACCTGCTTCGCGTTGCGGGATGCGACATCGCGCGGGACGAGGTTCCCGAAGCTCGGGTATTTGCGCTCCAGGAAGTAGTCGCGCTCATTCTCGGGGATCTGGTCCGGTGAACGGCTGTCGCCCGCTGTGCTCGGCACCCAGATCCGCCCATCGTTGCGGAGCGATTCACTCATCAAGGTTAGCTTGCTCTGGTGGTCGCCGGTGACGGGGATACAGGTCGGGTGGATCTGCGTGAAGCAGGGATTCGCCATCAGCGCGCCGCGCTTGTGCGCGCGCCACGCCGCCGTGACGTTGCAACCCTTCGCATTGGTGGAAAGGTAATAGACGTTGCCGTAGCCGCCCGATGCCAGCACGACCGCGTCGCCGACGTGCGACTCAACCGCCCCGGTGACCATGTTGCGCGTAACGATGCCGCGCGCCACGCCGTCGATAACGACCAGATCGAGCATCTCGGTGCGCGGGAACATCTGCACGTTGCCGAGACCGATCTGGCGGCTGAGAGCCTGATAGGCGCCGATCAGCAGTTGCTGGCCGGTCTGCCCGCGCGCGTAGAACGTGCGGGAGACCTGTGCGCCGCCGAACGAGCGGTTGTCCAGCAGTCCGCCGTACTCGCGGGCGAACGGGACACCCTGCGCGACGCACTGGTCGATGATGCTGACTGACAGCTCTGCAAGGCGGTAGACGTTCGACTCGCGCGAGCGGAAGTCGCCGCCCTTCACCGTATCGTAGAAGAGGCGGTAAACGCTGTCGCCATCGTTGCGGTAATTCTTCGCCGCGTTAATCCCGCCTTGCGCCGCGATACTGTGCGCGCGGCGCGGGGAATCCTGGTAGCAGAAGCACTCAACCTGATAGCCGAGTTCGGCCATAGAAGCGGCGGCGGAGGCCCCCGCCAGTCCCGACCCGACGACGAGGACTTTGTAACGGCGCTTGTTGGCGGGGTTGACGAGCTTCATGTCGAACTTGTGTTTGCCCCAGCGGCCTTCGATCGGCCCCTCGGGGATTTTGGCGTCGAGCATGGAGTTATCGTGCGACTCGTTCCAACGTGGCGACGCCGGGGCTTCTGTGCGGGGTCTTGTTTCGACCACCATCGCTGTGATCCTCTCTCGCTAACTGACAATCCGGAAGAGTACGGCAAGCGGGACGGTTGAACTAGCGATCACGAAGACGACCGACAACCCCAACGCCCAGCCGCGTAGCAAGCCTTCGTTCCGGCTGTTACGGAAACCGAGTGTCTGGAACATACTCCAGGCACCGTGGTGGAGATGGAACCCGACCGAGAGCATGGCAATGATATAGAAGAGGGTGACCGGCCAGAGCTGGAAGAGTGAGATGACATTGTGATAGGCGTCGCCCTGGATGAAACTCGGATGGATCCAGCCCCAGGTCAGGTTGGCGAGATGGATAAAGATGAAAAGGAGAATAATCACCCCGCCGATCCGCATCGTCAGCGATGACCAGGTCGCCTTTGGTTCCTTGTGGGCCTGATAGCGGACCGGTCGGCTCGCGCGGCTCTGTTGGGTCAGCATCGCCGCACTGGTGACGTGCAAGGCGAGGGAGGCGATCAACCCGATCCGGGCGATCCAGAGGAGTTGTGTGTGACCGAAGATCGGTGCCCCGACCGCACGCAGAAATTCAGCGTATTCGTTGAACCTGGCGCTCCCCTCGAAGATGTGGAGATTGCCGAAGATATGCGCGATCAAGAAAAGAATCCAGACCACGCCTGTGACGGCCATGACCACTTTCTTCCCGATCGATGTGCGGTATAACCGCATCACGGGTCTCGCCGATACCGCCATGATCCTCCTCCGTTTCAACGGATGACTCCCCTGTCATCCGCACACCACGCGCCGGTGGGCCATCGTGTAATCCGGCCCCTAGCCCCTACACCTATATTATCCCATTAGATCGCCGATGATTCCCGCCCCGATCAACAGGTGGATTGACAGCGAACCAGCTCGTTGAAGATGCTCCTCCGCTTCCCGCGTATGCAACTAATTATCGCCCATTTGTTCGGAAAATACACTGGTTTGTGCCGCTTCGTGTTGTTGCGTCGCCTCCTCGATCGCCGCGCGCTCGACGATGGCGGCGGGGCCACGACCGGCGAGACTGAGCCCGGCGGCGGTGTTCGCGAAGGCGGCGGCGACGTGCGGTGCCTGGCCTTCGCTGAGTGCGACGAAGAAGGCGGCCGCGAAGATGTCGCCCGCGCCGGTATCGTCCATGAACGGGTAATCGTGCGTGCCGACCCGCGTCTCGCTGGCACGATCGAGAATCGTGCAACCCTCGGCGTCGCGCGTGATGACAACCAATCCCCCGGCGGCGCGTACGGCGGCGATGACCCCCTCGGCACGCCGCGCCTCGGTCTCGCTGAGGACGAGCGCATCGAGCCGCGCGGTGAGCGTGGGCGGGAGGAGCAGTTCGCCCTCGGTGACGTGGCCCGCTGCATCCCAACGGCGGAGCCAGCCTTGCGGCGTCGCACCGACGAAGATATCGGGCGCGAAGGTGGGCAGGCTGTCGGGGTCGAGTTCACGCGCGACCGGCCCGAGGTGGACGATCCGAGCTGCAGGTAGTGTCCCGCTCAGGTCGAGCGGCCCCGCCCATTCCGGCAATGTCTGTCGTCGCGCCGCACCCACGCCGACATTGACGAAGATCGTCGTTGCGGCGGTGGGGTGCAGGTCGATCGTCACCTCGCTGCGGAATGGCGCGAGTGGCGCATCCAGATTTGCCGGGCGACCGGTCGTCACGATCCCAGCGCACAGGCCGAGTCGCGCCGCCTGCACACTGGAGAAGAGGACCGTCCCGCCCGGCAGATAGCCGCCATCCACCTGTTGGTCGAGCGTCACATGGCCGAGCGCGAGGTAGTCGAGTGTCATTATTTCCGCTTTCGGTATGAGTGGGAGGAGAGGGCGAGTGGGCGAGTGGGCCAGAAAGGAATGGAGAAGCGTTGCGACCTATGTTGTTCCCCGAACTCACTCGCCCACTCGCCCACTCACTCCCCAACTTCCGTCACCGGCTCCGATGGATCGCGGCGTGTGCGTACGCCGTGCGCCAGATGGCGCGTGATCCGGGCCGGGGTGATGATCCCGATCGGCGGGCCGCCTTGTGGATCTGTTGCGAGGCCCCCGATGACAAGGGCGTAACTATAGCGCCCGGCGACACAGGCCGCCAATGCCTTATCGAGCGGCAGATCTGCCGGTAGGGTGGGGAGTGCGGCGAGGGGTAACATCGCCTCGCCTGCGGTCATGGCGGTCCACCGCGCCCGCTTGATCGCGCGGATCTGATCGAGGCCGAGGAGGCCGATCGGTCGACCGTTCTCGTTCACTACCAGACTCGGCCCACCTTCGCCGCCTTGCCCGAGCCCTTCGAGGACATCATCGACCGCCTCATCGAGCAGGCGGCTGGCGGGGATGCGGGGTGCCTGGAGAAAAGCGGCGTGGATCGTCGGTATGCGCTTGCTGAGATCGCGCCAGAGGATCTGCCGATACCCTTCTCGCGCCTCGTTACGCAGGAACCAACCGCCGAAGATCAGCGCCACGGCCCAGAGCGGCCTTTCGCGTAGCAGCATGAAGAGACCGGCGGCGACCAGCGCCCAGCCAAGAGCTTGGCCGTAGGCGGCGGCGAGGCGGGTGGCGGCGACGAGATCATCGAGGAAATACCAGAGCCCGGCGCGGACGATCCTGCCGCCATCGAGTGGGTAGCCGGGGAGGATCGTCAAAATGGCAAGCGCGACATTGACGATCGCGAGGAGCGACAGCCCGAATTCCGGGAAGCCGCCGAAATCGTGCTCCAGCCACCAGAGGAGGCCGAAAAGGGCGGCGAGTGCCCCACTGGCGAGCGGGCCGACGACCGCAACGATCGCCTCGGCGCGTGGTCGCAGGCTATCGGCATCAACTTCCGCCGCACCCCCGAAGAAGTGCATCGTGATCCGGCGCACCGGCAGGCCGCAGCGTCGTGCGGCAGCCGCGTGTGCCAATTCGTGGACGAGGACCGAGCCGAAGAGGAGGAATGCGATGAGCACCCCGCCGAGGTAGCGTGGTGGCGATGATAATTCACCGGCACTAAGCGGGGCGAGCGTCACCACACCCGCGACAACGATCGCGGCGGTCAGCAGCCAGCTCCGGTGAATACGCAGGGGAATACCGTAGAGGTGTAGCTGTGGCTGGAACTGGAAGCGGTTCATGGCGAGTTCGCAGTGGGCGACGTTGACCGGTGGTCGAGCGGGCGGAGCGGGCGAGTGGGCCAGTGGGCGAGAAGGACGTACCTATTCGTTATTCGTCACTCGTCACTGGCCCACTGGCCCACTGGCCCACTCTCCTACTCGCCTACAGCCGCTCGTAGCCTTCCAGATCGAGGACGAAGACGGTCGCGGCGGCGGTCTGGACGGAGGTGCCGCCCTCGCCACCTTGCGCGCGGGTGTGCGCCGTGCGGCGGATGATGTCGATCACGGTATCGACATGGGCATCTTCGACGCCGATCATCATCGTGGTGTTGCCCCGGCGCAGGAAGCCACCGGTGGAGGCGAGGCGCGTTGTGCGAAATTCCGCTTCGAGCAGGGCATCGACCACGTCGTTGGCATCATCGTTCTGTACGACAGCGATGATTAATTTCATGCGGTTCCTTCTCTCTCCACTCCGGTTTGAACCGATCCGGACATCGGTGCTCTCGCGTCCTCGATGATGCTGGCTGCGTAGCGGTGGACGTACTGTTACGGGAGTATAGGGGGCATTTCGGCTATGTGTCAAACGGTAGGCGAATACCGAACGAACGCGCGGCGAACGGTGATGCGGTCGTCTTTGCATCCCGGTGTTTGCACCAACGAATGACGGTGCGTGCTGCTAGAATTGACGACAACAGTAAGGAGTGTGCCAGATGACACAGCCGATCCGCGCGATCTACGAAGACGGCCATTTGCGCCTGCTCGATCCGGTCGAATTGACCGAAGGGGAGCAAGTGGAAGTGACTATCCAGCAGCAACCAGCCCCACCGCTGACAGAAGATGAAAAGCTCCGCGCAGCCCTCGGTAATAGTGTGCGCTTCCCGAGACCCAGGCGTGAAGATGATGACTTCGATGAAGAAGCGGCGATGCGCCTGGTCAAAGAGGAACTACGCGCTGCCGGCTATCCTTCAGCATCGCAATACATTATCCAAGAACGGCGTGAGGGGCCGTGACCACGTATTTTTGTGACAGCAGCGCGCTCATCAAGCGGTATGTTGTTGAGACAGGTAGCGCGTGGGTCGAACTGATCACCGCGCCGAACAGCGAGGATAGGATCTTCGTCGCGCAGATTACACGGACCGAGGTTGTTTCGGGTATCGCCCGGCTCAATCGCGAGGGAAAGTTGTCCGCGTCTTCGACCACAAACACCCGTCTGTCAATCGACTACCACATGACGTTGGAATACAGCATCGTTGAACTTTCTGAATCAGTTATCCTGTTGGCCGAAGATCTGCTCCTCGCTCATCCCCTTCGTGCCTATGATGCGGTACAGCTTGCCTCGGCGCTTGATTTGCGCACCCGCCTCATCGCTACCGGTCTTGCGGCACCGATCTTCGTCTCCGCCGATCGGCGTTTGCTGGCAGCGGCGGAAGCCGAGGGGTTGTTCACGGACGATCCGAATCGGCATAGCTGATGCGGCCATGCTTGAGGGCGTCGATTAGGGTGGACAGATGGTGATGGTGGTCGCCACGACCATGTTCGGGCAGCGGAAACTCGTCCCCAAAGAGCGCCTCGTCCCGCGCCGCTCGGCGTATGGGGTGGTCCTGGATGACGAACGGCGGCTACTGCTGGTCAATACACGCAGTACCGGCAAGTGGTCGTTCCCCGGTGGCGGCTGCGAGGACGGGGAGACGGACGCCGAAACGGCGATCCGCGAGGTCCGCGAGGAGACAGGGATCGTCGTCGCCGTGGGCGGTCGGTTGGTCGAGGTCGAGAACTACTGGCACGACGACACGACCGGGACCAACATATCACCAGGTTGGGATCTTCTTCCGCTGCCGCCCGCTCACGCACGCGCTCGTCGCTGATCGCAACCCGGCGGCAGACGATCAGGCAGAACGCCCGACGTGGGTATCGTTAACGCAACTCGCGCCAGAGGATTTCCAGGGAGTTTGGGGCGAGATCTTTCGGCTCATTTGAGCACGATTATTGTAGTCAAGAGGATGCTCGTCGATGAACTTATAAGAGCGGATTACCCGCGACCCCAATATTTGCCACGGAAAACCGTGCATTCGGAGCTTGCGCTACACGGTTGAATCTATCCGCAACTTATTGCTAGCCGGATAACTATCAGGGAAATTCTGGACGATTACCCATATCTTGAACCCGACGATATGCGCGCTACCTTTGTCTATAGCGCAGCCTAGTGCATAATCAGGTGACCTTGTTTGGGAGGGTCAGATGCGGTTCGTAGGCGCACCCGAGCGCGGCGCACGCCCGTGCGGCGGTTTCCCGCGCGGTGAGCAGGCCGTCGGCTTC
>JAABUN010008593.1_pt1 | contig 10363 bp, 12 predicted proteins | sample 5559311 | NCBI WGS metagenome assembly JAABUN01 (sample SAMN10711877, study PRJNA513370) | rock metagenome | isolation source: Antarctica rocks | place: Antarctica: Victoria Land, Siegfried Peak sud
TAATATAACATTCTTGTCTTTTAACCCTCAAGGCAATAAACAAGCCAACCGCTTCAACGGTTTTTTATAAAGTCTGCTTTTAAAATTTTCCTTGTATCTCTATTACTTGGGTAAACAATAATCAGGGTTAATCCTAACGCTTATCGTATTTCGAAATTAAATATCAATAACATTCAACCTCCTTCAATCACCTTTGCAATTGCAAATGCTGCTGCTGCTGCAACTGCACCAATCAGCATAACTTTTAATGCTCCTGTTATAGGTGGTATTCCTGTCATTTTACTTTTAAAGTAGCCAAAAAGAAAAAGGCAAACAAGTGTAATACATGCTGAAATTTTTAAACCTTCAAAAGTATTGGTAACAAAAAAATAGGGAAGGAGTGGGATTAAGCCTCCTAAAACATAAGACATACCTATATTGAATGCACTTTTACGTGCCCGCTTTTCATCAGGTTTTTCAAGACCTAATTCGTGTTTCATCATAAATTCTACCCAACGGTCTTTGTCTTTTGTTAGTTCTGCTACTGCCTGCTGCTGCACTTGTGTGCTTAAGCCTAAATCTTCGAAAAACTCACGAACTTCTTCCTTTTCTCTTTCAGGCAATCTTTCCACTTCATCGTACTCACGTCTCAACTCCGAATTATAATGATCCATCTCTGTTCTGCCCGCAAGGTATCCGCCCAAACCCATGGCAATGGAACCTGCAGCAACTTCGGCAAGGCCGGCAATAACAATCAGGCCGGTACTATCAACAGCGCCGCTAAGTCCCGCTGCCAACGCAAAGGGAACGGTAAGTCCATCGCTCATGCCAATAACAATATCTTTTAAAAGATCAGAGCTTTGTAAATGTTGCTCGTGGTGATGAAGGTGGGTATCGTGCATCAGCATGTTTTTAGTACGCAAAATAACTACCATTAATCATAACTTACTTAAGCGCTTCTAAAGATTGTTTTATAATTCCAACACACTCCAGTGTTTGTTTTTTTGTAATAATTAAAGGAGGAGCAAGCCGGATTTTATCTCCATGAGTGGGTTTTGCCAATACGCCATTATTTTTTAATTCAATACATAAATGCCAGGCAGCCTTATTATCAGGATGACTGATTTCTATCGCATTTAATAAACCTTTTCCACGAATTGCTTTAATAAAAGGAGATTGAAGTTTTGAAAGTTCGTCTCTTAAAACTTTTCCCATAGCTTCTGCATTTTCAGCCATTTGTTCATCTTTTAAAATCTGCAGTGCAACCATTGCAACTTTACATGCCAGAGGATTGCCACCATAAGTACTGCCATGCTCGCCGGGTTTTATATTTAGCATAATTTCATCGTTACCTAAAACCGCACTAACCGGTAAAACGCCGCCACTTAAAGCCTTACCAAGAATTAAAATATCAGGACGAACATTTTCATAATTGCAGGCGAGCATTTTGCCTGTCCTGCAAAGGCCGGTCTGAATTTCATCTGCAATAAATATAACATTGTATTCATCGCACAACTCCCGTACGCCTTTTAAATAACCTTCATCAGGAATGATAACACCAGCCTCACCCTGTATAGGCTCTGCCATATAAGCAGCTACATTTTTGTTCTGAAACGCTTTTTCCAATGCTGCTAAATCATTAAAAGGCACCAGTTCAAAACCAGGCATATAAGGCCCGAAACCTTTGTAACTCGAAGGGTCGGTAGAGGATGAGATAGCTGCAAGCGTTCTTCCCCAAAAATTATTTTCTGCAAAAATTATTGTAGCGTCGTTTTCCTTAATTCCTTTATTAACATACCCCCATCTCCGTGCAAGTTTAATAGCAGTTTCACCGCCTTCAACACCTGTATTCATGGGTAAAACTTTATCGTAACCAAAGTATTGCGTAATATAATTTGCATATTCACCCAATAGATTATTATAAAATGCACGTGAAGTAAGCGTAAGCTTTTGCGACTGTTCAATTAATGCTGCAATAATCAACGGATGACAATGCCCCTGGTTAACGGCAGAATACCCGCTTAAGAAGTCATAATATTTTTTTCCATCCACATCCCATAAATAAACGCCTTCACCTTTTTCGAGCACAACAGGTAAAGGATGGTAATTGTGAGCGCTGTATTTTTCTTCTAACTGTAAATAATAATCAGTTTTTGTACTGAATAAATTAGTAACCATGATGATAATATTGAAACTTGTAAATAATAAAGAAGAGTCTGCGTAAGAAAGAATTAGACGATGGGGTGGTCGAGAAAGTCAGGATTATGATCAAGAAAGTTCATTTTAATTATTTACAGATGCAATGTAGCAAAACAGAAGCAATATGCGCTGTGTTTTGCTTTGTTAAGGAAATTGATAAGTAGCAAAAAAGGAAAGGTGCTATATTAATAACAGAAATTGTAACACATTGTATTGGAGTTGTAATAAAAAAAGCAAGTTTAGTTTTGAATCCTTGTCCTTTTTTCCGACATTTGCAATCCGAAAAAAAATTAATCATGGCAAGAGTGTGTCAGGTAACAGGTAAAAAACCCATTGTTGGTAATAAAGTTTCTCATTCAAATATTAAAACCAAGCGCAGGTTTTTACCAAATTTGCAAACTAAGCGTTTCTTTTTAGTTGAGGAAGATCGTTGGATAACATTAAAGGTTTCTTCTCAGGCTATCCGAACTATTGATAAAAATGGTTTGCTAAACGTAGTAAAAGAAATGAGGGCTAACGGAGCTAAAATCTAACAATCGTAAAATTCTTATAAAATGGCAAAGAAAGGTAGCAGGGTTCAGGTAATTTTAGAATGTACTGAGCAGAAAAATACCAGTGTTCCGGGCACAAGCCGTTACATTACCGAAAAAAATAAAAAGAATACACCTGAACGGATGGAGTTGAAAAAATTCAATCCTAATTTAAAAAAGGTTACTGTTCATAAAGAAATTAAGTAAGCAGTTGTAAGGTTGATATGTTGATAGGCAGATCAACAAGTTAACCAAAAAAAATTAAGTAAAGTGGTTGAAAAGATTGATAAGTTGATTACTAAAACATTTCAACTAATCAGCATTTCAACTAATCAACCTATATAACATGGCAAAAGCAGCTAAAACAGCGATTAAAACAAAAGACCAGAAAGCAGCATCAGAAGCAAAAAACTGGAGTAAAGTAATTAAGGCTGTACGCAGCCCTAAAACAGGTGCATATACTTTTAAAGAAGCTATTGTTCACAAGGATAAGGTAAAGGATTTCTTGTCCGCCAAATAATCTTCTTACTTTGTTGATAAAAGAAATATTAAGCTATCCTTTACAGGGTGGCTTTTTGTATTTAGACAATAATAAATACTTTTTGGGTAACCGGGAATATCCACTTTTGTTGTTATACTTTTAAAGTACTTTCCGCCAATTAATATTATTAGTAGTATAGATAAGGCTGATAATTCTAAAAATCAGTTTTTCAATTACTCCGAAATATCCCTGTATAAACATTTATCTTCGTTCCACCTTAATTTTAATTACTTATGAGCTTTCTCGGTAAATTGTTTGGCAAAAAAGAAAAAGAGAACCTCGACCAGGGACTGCAGAAAACAAAGGAGAATTTCTTTTCGAAAATTACAAAAGCAATAGCTGGTAAAAGTACGGTTGATGAAGAAGTGCTTGATAATCTTGAAGAAGCCCTTGTAGGTGCAGATGTTGGACTTGAAACAACCATTGAAATAATTAAGAGAATTGAAAAAAGAGTTGCGGATGACAAGTATATTAATATAAGTGAGTTAAATAAGATACTTCAAAAAGAAATTAAAGGAATCCTTGTTGATTCTGAGGAAAACAGTTACCGCGACTTTTCTATTCCTCCAGGTAAAAAGCCTTATGTAATTTTGGTTGTAGGTGTAAATGGTGTTGGTAAAACAACAACTATCGGAAAGTTAGCTTATAACTTTACTAAAGCAGGCCACTCAGTTTTATTAGGGGCAGCAGATACATTTCGTGCCGCGGCAGTAGATCAGCTAACAATATGGAGCGAAAGAACGAATGTTCCTATAGTAAAACAGCCAATGGGAAGCGATCCGGGTGCTGTTGCTTTTGATACGGTGCAAAGTGGCGTTTCAAGAAAATCGGATGTTGTAATTATAGATACAGCCGGACGGTTGCACAATAAAGCGTATCTGATGGAAGAACTAGGTAAAATTAAAAGGGTTATTCAAAAAGTTATCCCTGATGCTCCGCACGAGGTGCTGTTAGTGCTGGATGGTTCTACAGGGCAAAATGCGGTGGAACAAGCTAAACAATTTACTGCAGCAACTGATGTAAGTGCAATTGCAATCACGAAGTTAGACGGAACAGCAAAAGGTGGAGTGGTACTTGCCATTGCCAATCAATTTAAAATACCTGTTAAGTTTATTGGAGTGGGGGAAAAGATGGAAGATCTGCTTGTTTTTGATAAAAATGAATTTGTTGACACTTTATTTAAGCTGGAAGAAGAATAAAAGTTAATATAAAGTAATAAGGTTTAAGTTATTTGAAACCATACTGTTAGTAGATTTAGTTTAACGGAAACAAGTTCACTTTCTATATTCCTAATATATGAACCTCATTCTATTTGATACTCCTCAAATGAATAAGTTATACCCTTTAACACTCACAAGGGCTATAGCAGATGTTAGAATTGGAATTTTTACCATTAAAGAAAGGTGGGAGCATCTTACTAAAAAAACTGCTTATATTGTTACCGATCCTGCTATTCAACCTTTATATCAAGATATTCCTTCCGGTGATTATTTATTGATTGACTCTTCTGTATTTCCAGAGGCTGAAATTTTGCAAGCTGTATTTGAACTGAAAACAGGAGAGGGTTTACGGGATAATGAAGGCATTGTTGCAGGAAGATGTTCAATAAACAATACCCCTGTTTACACTACAAAGTGGGAGGAATTGTTTTCAGATACTTTGACCCTCATAAAGCAAAAAAGGTTAAGGTATCCTTATCAGCTTTTTCAATGGAATGACGAATATATCAGGTTCGATTTTACCATAGTTTCTAAGGTAGGTTTTTCTGTAACTCCTAAAGAATCAGTGTTTTTACAAAATCCTGCTCAAATTTTTATAGAGGAAGAAGCTCAGCTTAATCATTGTATTTTAAATGCCTCCGTAGGTCCAATTTATATTGGAAAAGGTGCCACTATCATGGAAGGTAGCTCAATAAGAGGACCGTTTGCATTATGTGCGGGAGGGACCGTAAAAATGGGAACAAAGGTATATGGCGCTACAACAGTGGGCCCCAACTGTGTAGTTGGTGGTGAGGTAAAGAATTCGGTTTTCTTTGGTAATTCCAATAAAGCGCATGAAGGTTATATTGGAGACAGTGTGATTGGTGAATGGTGTAATTTAGGTGCAGGAACCAGTAACAGCAATATGAAAAATACTGCGGGTGAGGTGAAAATTTGGAATTATTTTCATGAAGATTATATTTCAGCCGGTACAAAGTGCGGCGTAATTATGGGAGATCATTCAAAAACTGCTATCAATACATCCATAAACACGGGAACTGTTATTGGCGTTTGCTGTAATGTTTTTGGTGAGGGACTTACGGAAAAAGTAATTCCTGATTTTTCATGGGGAACAAAAGATACACGTTACGAATTAAGTAAGGCACTTACAGATATAGGTAACTGGAAAAAAATGAAGAATAAAACGATTACAGAACCTGAAGCTAAGGTGTTGAAACATATCTTTGAAAACATAATTATAGAAAATGAAGAAGTTTGAGTACACTGTATTAGATGTGCCTGCAAAGGGTTTTTGGGGCGGTAAAATAAATTATAAGGAGCTAAGTGGAAAATTGAACGAACTAGGTAAGAACGGGTGGGAAGTGGTTTCTTCAGGTGAAACAAATATGTGGCGTGGAGCGTCAAGAGGTATTTTTTTAATTCTTAAAAAGGAAATCTAAAAAAAATAATCATGAGAAAACAAATTGCTGCTGCAAACTGGAAAATGAATTTAACTTACCAGGAAGCTGAAAATTTGCTCGATAAAATAGTAAGTACGCCTTATAATCTTACTGAAAATCAGAGAGTAGTATTTGCTGTGCCTGCTCCTTATCTTGATATGGCAGAAGATAAAATAGCAGGTAAGGATCACATGTTTATTGCTGCGCAAAATGTTTACTCAAAAAAATCAGGAGCTTTTACCGGAGAAATTTCAGTATCTATGCTGCAAAGCGTTAAAGTAGATCACGTAATAATTGGGCATAGTGAAAGAAGGGAATATTTTGGTGAAACAAATGAATTACTTGCTGAAAAGGTAAATATTTGTATTGAGGCGGATATTACCCCTGTTTTTTGTTGCGGTGAAGCTTTGCCGGTAAGAGAGGTAGATCAGCAAAATAGTTATGTAAGTCGCCAATTAGAAGAAAGTCTTTTCCATTTATCTCCTGAACAAATCGAAAAAGTTGTGATAGCTTATGAGCCCATCTGGGCAATTGGAACAGGAAAAACTGCTTCAAGCGAACAAGCACAGGAAATGCATGCATATATAAGAAGCGAGTTAGCAAAAAAATACGGAAATGAGGTTGCCGGACGTATTTCAATTTTATATGGGGGAAGTGTAAAAGCTGCAAATGCAAAAGAAATATTTAGTAAGCTTGATGTTGATGGCGGGTTAGTGGGAGGTGCATCACTTATTGCTGAAGAATTTATTGCCATTATAAAAGCTTTAAAAGCATAGCCGAATTAGGGTTTGTAATACATTTTATTTAATCAGGAAGATCTACTCTATCAAACTCGCTAAGTTTATCCATATATAAAATAGTTGTTTGTTTATCTTCACTTGGATGGTACATTAATTTGAATTTAGCTCCTTCAACAAATTCATTGGCTGTGTAAGAGGCTCGTGCAATAACGAAATTTGAAAAACTTTCATCAAAGGCTTTTAAAAATATGAGAAGTTCTCCGCTTGCATTCGTAAGATCATTGATAGTTAAATTATAAAATGGGCTTTGCTCATTAATGGGATGAACTACCGTCCAGCTTATAGTAAGGGCGTTAACCTTCGAAATTTCTAACGGCAGGTTGTAAAACTTATTGGCAACTTTTCCATCTTCCTGCAGCTTCATGGCTAATGTTACTTTTACTTCAGCATCGGTTAAATGGTTATGTTTATAAGGCGCCATGCGAAACATAACAGCGCTGCCATTATTATAAGGCGTAATTAGCGCATTATCGCTGAAGTTAATAAATGCCCGGGGCTGTGCAAATTTGCCATAAATAAGTGCAGTTGCAAAGGCAAAAGCAAGAAGCCCAAGCAGAGACTCAATTCCCGCAAAAATATTTGTAGAAAGACCTTTAGGATAGATATGCCCGTACCCAACCGTAGAAATTGTTTGCACACTAAAGAAAAATGCCTCCCAGAATTTATTTAATTCGACCGGATCATCTGCTCCTCCCAAATTTCCATCACCCAATGCCAAATAAATACCGGTGAACAAAAGATTTATAGCAAAATAAAAAAGAAGAATAATTCCTAATAATTTAAAACCAGGCATTTTAAGCAGGGTATTATAAAGGCTTATCTTTTGAAAAAAGCCTACGCCATGCACTTCCAGGTTAGGTGTGCCGTCTCTATTATAAAACCGGCCACCGCTGTATGCACTGTTAGTGCCAAATCCGGTTTCGTTAGTAGATGTTGCTCTTGAATTTATTTTCTTTATAGTAGCCATACTTAATTGTTGATACGTTACAGCCTGTTGAGTGGCTAAAGTATTGTATTTTTAGCCACTAACCTTACTGCTGATTTTCATGAATTTTCAGAAACAACTGGCTCAAAGTTTTATTTGGAGAGGATTATACTTTGTAACAGTATTGGTTATGAATATTTTTCTATCAAGATACTTTGAGGCAGGCAATGCAGGATGGATTTTCTATCTATGCAATAATTTTTCTTTTCTTCTTATCCTGGCAGGTTTAACTATTGAAAATGCCATTAATTATTATTCCTCACAAAAAACTATTGATGATAATGCACTTGCATGGTTTTCGATAGTATGGTCGTTAATTGTTTCGGTTGTTATTTTTACTGTGCTTTGGTTATACCTTAAAATATATAGTGATAGTACTTTATTAACGCCTTCCAAATACCTGTATTATGCGGTATGTTATATATCAGGCATTCAGCTAACCAATATTTTCACTGTTCTGTTTTATGCAAACAAAAATTTTTTTCTTCCTAATTTCTTAATGGTTCTTTTAAATGTTGTTGTTATTATTCTTATCCCAAAACAGGTAGGAACTCAAAACACTGATGTGTCTCTGGTTATTAATTTATATTTTGCTTATTTTGTTGTTAACGGATTTGTTTTAGCTGCCGCTTTTATTTATAAAAGCAAAAGCTGGAAGAAGATTTCTTTTCCTTCTTTTATTAATATAAAACTTATTATCAGGTATGCTTTAATGGCACTGGCAGCCAATGTAATTTTCTTTTTGGTATATAGAGTGGATTATTGGTTCGTTAAAAGATATTGCAGTATGGAGGAGTTAGGAAATTATATACAGATTTCGAAACTGGCGCAAATGTTATTAATCATTCCAAGCATTATATCGAGCGTGGTTTTCCCTCATACTGCCGGGGGAATGCGAAGAACCGAGATCAGGGAAAATATACTTCGAATCGGGCGGATAACTTCCATGTTATACATTGTATTATTTGTATTGATTTTACTTTTTGGTTACTGGATGTTTCCGCTGGTTTTTGGCAATTCTTATAAGCTGATGTATTTACCATTTTTGTTATTGCTTCCAGGTATCTGGGGGCTAAGCAACCTGTATATCTTAAGCGCTTACTATGGAGGTGTAAATAAGGTAAAAGTAAATGTACAGGGTGCCTTTATTGCTTTAATAGTAATTTTAACGGGCGATTTTTTATTGATACCAAAGGGCGGTATAATAGCAGCAGCCCTTGTAAGTACATTGGGATATCTTGTAAATTTTTTATACTCATTCCTGATGCTTAAGAGTGAACAAACCGTTTCTATCTTTCAATATTTCAATATCAATAAAGATGACATCAGATGGCTGAAGAGCTTTATACAACATTAGAAGAAGTAATCTTTCCATATAAAAATTATGTGCTTGTATTGCCGGGCTGGTATCCTACCAGGCTCGATCCCTTTCCCGGCGATTTCAACCAGCGTCATATAATGGCAGCAGGGTTATATACTCCGCAAGTTGTTTTATATATTGGAAAAGATCAAACTAAAACGATAACTGCTGCAACACAAACTATAAGTAAACCAACAGATACAGTATTAGAGATAAGAATAATTTACCCTCAGAAGAAAAATAAATATTGGGATGGAGTTAATTCAAACCTTATTTTTTTAATTCTGCTGTTTAAACATGCACGAATAATTAAAGAAAAATTTGGCTTGCCAAAGTTGCTGCATGCATATATAGTAATCAGAGGAGGAGTAGCTGCGTGGATTTTATCAAAAAAATGGAAAGTGCCTTTTGTTCTTACCGAAAACTGGACGATTTATTATCCTGAAGACCCGGGCTACGTTAAGAAAAGGAACTTTCTATTCGGACTTACGGTTAAAGAAGTTTTTAAAAATGTAAAAAGGTTTCTTCCTGTTAGTAACGATTTAAAAAAGCAGGTTGAGCAATTATTTGGAGCTGTTCCCGCAATCATAATTCCTAACGTAGTTGATACTGATCTTTTCTTTTATAAAGAGCTGCCAGCACGTAATGAACCCTTTCGTTTTATTCATGTTTCAACCATGACTTATCAAAAAAATCCGCAGGGATTGTTGAGCGCTTTTAGTTTATTTCATGAAGCACATCCAAATACTTGTTTATGGATGGTTGGTCCTTATCCTGAAGAAGTTTTAATATATGCACAAAGTTTAGGTTTGGATAAAAATGCAGTAGATTTTGCCGGAGCAGTAAAATATGAACAGGTAGCAAGTTGCTTGCAGCAATCGCAGGTGTTGGTGCTGTTTAGCAGGTACGAAAATTTGCCATGTGTAATTTTAGAAGCGTTATGTTGCGGAGTACCTGTAATTAGTACAAACGTAGGCGGAATAGCAGAAGTTATAGATGACAGTAATGGTATAATAGTAACTAATAAACACGAAGAACAATTGCAGAAAGCTTTAAAAAAATTGTACAACGACTATATCCAATTTGACAGAAAAAAAATTGCAGAAATTGCTGCAAAACGTTTCAATTACAGAACAGTTGGAAATGAAATAAATGAAGTTTATAGAGAACTCTTCAGTTAACGTTGGGAGTGTAATTTAAACTGTGTCAGATTTCAATTCCATTTTAATCCATTAAATTTAATCGTCAGACTATACGGAGAAAAGCTCTGCTGAGGAGCAACTTTTCAAGGGATAATCTGACCCGATAGA
>JAABUN010008594.1_pt1 | contig 10359 bp, 14 predicted proteins | sample 5559311 | NCBI WGS metagenome assembly JAABUN01 (sample SAMN10711877, study PRJNA513370) | rock metagenome | isolation source: Antarctica rocks | place: Antarctica: Victoria Land, Siegfried Peak sud
TCGAAGCCCTCGGCTACAAGGTCACCCTCGAACCCACCGCCGCCTGACCACTACCGCCCTGTCACAGACCTTCCCGGCTCCGCCAGGAGCTGTCGCCTGCCCGCTTGCGTTGATTTTCGGATTAGTTGGTATGGAAAGGTCCGATGAGGCAAGCGATGGAGGGTCCTGTGCCGCTCGAGGTGGGTCTGGAGAGTGGATGGCGTCAAGCCGGTCAAGATGGCGCCCTCCGGCGTGCCGATGGAGTCCCAACTCGAGGCGATGATCGAGGCAGACCCGACCATCATGGGGACTGCCCTCTTGCTGATCGGAAGGCAGGTCCCAACCGACTACGGCAAGTACATCGACCTCCTGGCTCTGGATGACGAGGGCGCGCTACACATCCTCGAGCTCAAGCGCGATCGAACACCGCGGGAAGTCGTAGCGCAGTTGCTGGACTACGGCTCGTGGGTGCAGACCTTGACTGACCAGCAGGTTCGAGACCTGTACGGCCAGTACAAGCCCGGTGAGGCGCTCGAACAGGCTTGGAGCGACACCTTCGGCGGGAGCGCCCCGGACGAGCTCAACGCTGAACACCGCCTCACCGTCGTGGCCAGCGACATCGACCCGGCGACCGAGCGGATCATCGGCTATCTGGCAGGCATGGACGTGCCGATCAACGTCGTGTTCTTCCGCTACTTCTCCGACGAGGGGCGCGCCTACCTCGCTCGCACCTGGCTGCTCGATGAGGCACAGACAGCAGCTGCCAGGGCCAGCACTCGAAAGGCCGGCAAGAAGGAGGCGTGGAACGAGCAGGACTGGTATGTCAGCTTCGGGGAGTTCGAGCCTGGCAGGAACTGGGATGACGCCCGCGAGTACGGCTTCGTCTCAGCCGGCGGAGGTGAGTGGTTCTCGAAGACGCTCCGTAAGCTGCCGGTCGGTGCCCGAGTCTTCGTGTGCATCCCCAAGGCCGGCTACGTCGGCGTCGGAACGGTATGCGGACCGGCTGAGCCGTTCAAGTCAGCGCAGGTGACGGTTGACGGAGAGGCCCGGATCCTGTCGGACCTCCCGTTGCGAGGCAGTTACGAGCATCCGCCGTTGCCGGACGGTGAGGACGCCAGCGAGTACGTCGTTCCTGTCACTTGGTACGAGACCCGGTCGCGCGACGGAGCGGTTTGGCGCAAGGGCATGTTCGCCAACCAGAACAGCGCCTGCAAGTTGCGGAACCAGTTCACGCTCGAGCAACTGGCGGCGGCCTTCGACTTGACGGCTTGAGCTGAGGCGCGAGCTTGCGGATGTAGTCCGACCGGCAGGGCGCGGACCTGGCAGTTCTCTACCCGCACCAGTTCTGACCTGCAAGAACAGCGTTGGTAGTCGTTGGGCAGGGATGACCCCCGACGGACGTCTTGCGGACTGCGTGCGGACTGACCTGGCCCGCCTCTGCCCACATGGGGCGGAGGCGGGCGCCGGGCGCTTTTCTGCGTTCAGGCCTGGCTCAGGGGGTCCTCCATGCGGGCCCTCATGCGGCGCGTTGCATCCGCTGCGTTGCCTCGCTGGGCCAGAAGTGTCCTGCGCCTGTCCGTATCATCGTCACCCTGGTGGCGCGGCCGGTCAACGGCCGGCGAGCCGGTCCAGTTCGTCCGCCACGATGTCGGCAACGTCGCAGGTAAGGCCGACGTGACGGTCCCTTCGGGTGTGATGCTGACCGCCGTGCTCCCATCTGCAGCGCACAGCCCCAACCCCGACCCGTCGATCAAGGCGCTGGCGAAGCGCTGGGCCGACCGTTGCCGAGCAGACCCGGCGGGCTTGGCTGCCGCGGCGCGACGGGCTGACCAGCTGCAGCGGTTGTTCACACGCGAGGCCGGGTGTCGGGTGGCATGGTGCGGGCCATGGCAGACGATCTCCGGCGTTGGCAACCCACCACCGAACAGGAGGTCCTGGCGGCGATCGCTTCGGGTCTGCTGACCGAGACGCACTACCTCGACGTGAAGCGCGAGGTCGGCACTGGCGACGGTCCACGGGCCAACATCGCCCGGCACCTCAGCCGTTGGCCTGACGCCGAGACCGGTCAGACCACGGTGCGCGAGCTCCCTCGCGTCGACGGCTCGAGCTCGACGACGACCTCGGGCGCCTGCTCGCCCATCACCTGCAGCAGCTGCGCGATCGGCCCCTCGGCCAGCTGCGTGCGGGTGGCGGCGATGTCGGCGCGGTCGGCGAGCCGGACGTGCATCAGCAGCTGCTCCCGCCCGCGGGCCCGCACCAGGCGGGCCGTGGCTCCGTCCACTCCCGGGCAGTCCTGCACGGCGTCGACCAGGGCCGAGGTGAGGGCGGCGGTGTCGACGTGCGTCTCTCCGCCGCGCCGCGTCCGGGTGAGGTCCACCTCTTCGATGCGGTCGGAGCGCAGCTGCAGCAGCAGCCACCTCAGCGCGAGCAGGGCGAGCAGCACCGCCACCAGCGCGACCGCCGGCCAGAGCCAGCCGGCGTTGCGTTCGATGAAGGAGCCGGTGTCCGGGTGCAGGACCCGCTGCTCGGCGACGTCGCGGCCCAGCACGCCGGAGCCGGCCACGAGCGTGCCCGCGCCGGCCACGAGGAGCACCAGCCCCAGCAGGGTCAGCAGGATCCGGTTCAGCCGATCGGCCCGGGCACCCATCAGCGCTCCTCCTCCACGTCGACGCGCACCGACAGGGGGCGCGTGAGCTGCAGCTCGTCCAGCGAGGACTGGACGGACTCGCGGACCTGCTGGGTGAGCTCCGGGACCCGGTCGCGGGCGCGGGTGCCCGCCCGCACGCGGACGCTGCGCCGCCGGACCGAGGCCGAGGCCGTGCGCACGCCCGGCACGTCCCTGGCTGCCGTCACGGCGGCGCTGCGCAGGCCGGCGGCGGTTGCGACCGTCGTGACGTCCGGGCCCAGCGGCTCGGTGGGTCGGCTGGCGGGACCGTGCGGGGTCAGCTCGAACACGAGCAGCAGCAGGCCGACTGCGGTCGCCACGCCCGCGACCACCATCAGGCCGGCGTCCTCGACCCGCACCGACGCCAGGTCCGGCCCCCAGTCACGCCAGGGTACGAGCAGCGACGGCGCGTCGCGGACCCACTGGACCAGCTCGGCGAGCAGGACGACCACGGCGGCGACCAGCGCGAGCGACAGGAGCGTGGCGAGGAGCCGGTTGACCAAGCGCAGGGTGAGCACGGCGTCCTCCTCTAGTGGACGCGCCGGCGGCGGCGCCGGTCACGGGGCAGGGCGGTCACGTGGACGTCGATGTGGCCGACCCGCAGCCCGGCGAGCTCGGCCAGCCGTTGCTTCACCCGGGCCCGCAGCTGGTCGGCCACCTCGAGCACGGGGGCCGGCCACACCACCGACACCGACAGCCGAACAGTGACCAGGTCGGCCGTGAGGGTGATGTCAGCGCGCGGCCGACCGTCGAGGTCGGCGCTGCCGAGCGCCTGGCCGAGCACGCGCGTCACCGGTCCGCCCACGTCGGCGATCTCGGAAGCCGCCTGCACCACCAGCCGCTCCACCGCCTTCGGGCGGAGCTCGAGCCGGCCGCGGTCGGCCGCCTCGACCGGGGCGTCCATGACGTCGGCGGGCACCGGCGCGACCAGGGTGCTCACGCTCAGCCCCGGGTCCGGTCGCGCCCGCCGAGGTAGGGCGTGAGGTCGACGGCGCCGTCCAGCACACGGCCGACGAAGATACCGACGGCGCCGAACACCAGCACGACGAGGAACTCGGCGGTGCCGCCGAACGCGGCCGCCAGCCCGAGGGCCAGGCCGTAGATCAGCCCCAGCGCGGTGAAGGTGGTCATCGGACTCTCCGTTCGGTCGGTGGGACGGCCCGGAAGCGGGGCCGCCGAAGCAGGGTGCGCAGCCGGTGCAGCAGCCGCGCTGGGGCAGAGCGCTTGCGGTAGAAGACGACGTCGGCGGTGCCGTCCTGCCGCGCCCGCCAGGCCAGCACCCCCTGGCGGAAGACCTCGGGGTCGCCCCCACGGTCCGGGTGGTGCCGGGCCACGAAGCGCCGGAACTCCTGCGGGGTGGTGGGCCGGCTCATTGGGCGCGATCGGCCGCCACGCCCTGTGCGGGCGAGGTCAGCAGGTCGGCGACGAGGACGTCGACCCGGCGCCCGCCGGCGACCTGGGCGACGACCTGCCGCACCTGCTCGGCGAGCTGGGGCAGTGTCACCGCGTCGTCCCAGTGCAGGACCACGGCGACCTCACAGACGTGGTCGCGCAGGGACACGCGGTGGACCCGGCGGCCGGGCAAGAAGGTCGCGACCAGGCCGTCGTCGGCCAGGGCGGCGACGGCCGGGCAGGACAGGACCGCCTCGGCGACGACGTCCGCGGGCTCGCGACCCGCGGCAGCGTCGCCGGGCCCCGGACCCGGGAGCAGGCTCACCGCACCCGCGGTGCCGACTCGGGCTCGTCGTCGTGCTCGTCGGGTAGGTGGACGTCGTCGACGGCGATGTTCACCTCGGTGACCTCCAGCCCCGTCATCCGCTCGACGGCGGAGATGACGTTGCGCCGCACGCCCTGGGCGAGGTCGGCGATGGCCACGCCGTACTCGACCACCAGATCGAGGTCGATCGCGGCCTGCGTCTCGCCCACCTCGACCGTGACGCCGGAGGTGACGTTGGGGCCGCCGCTTCCGGGGAGGCGCTCACGCAGGGAGCCGACGGCGCGGGCCGTGCCCGCCCCCATCTTCCAGACACCGTCGACCTCTCGGGCCGCCATGCCAGCGATCTTGGAGACGACGGAGTCGGCGATGGCGGTCTTCCCCTGCGGCGTGCTGAGACGGCTGTTGGTCGTGCGCGAGACCGTGCCGGAGCCGGTGCTGCTGCCGCTCTGCTGCGGCTTCTCTGAGGTCGGGGTGGTCATGGGTCCTCCAGGGGTCCTGGTGCTGCGCGGAGTCTGCGAGCACTGGTAGCCTAATCGTGCGGTGGGTCACTAGTAATCACCACCGGTATCAAGATCCCAAGATCCCAAGATCCCAAGATCCGGACCAGATCTTCCTCCCGAGCCTGCTCGAGCCGCGCCGCCGCATAGACGTCGCGCTGCAGGCCGTGGTCTGCCAGGCGCACGTCGAGGGCGTCAGCACCCTCCGGGTCGACGACCTGGTTGTGCGCGCTCGCGTGCGAGTCGACGAGGGTGCGGCTCCCCACGCTCGTTCCAGGCTCCGGCTGGGCATGTCACCCCGACAGAGTCCGCCCAGGCTCGATGCGCAAGTCGTAGGTGTGGACAACGCTCCCACCGTGAACAGCCAGTTGCAGCGCAGCACCGGCCTAGCCCGTCGACCCATGTGGTGACGAAGCGCTGGGGCGGACCTGTGCCGCGTGGGCCCGGTCAGCTTCGCGGGGGCCGTGCGACGTGCGGACCAGCCGCTGCGGGGCGGGCTGGCCGGGACGAGGCGATGCGCCAGGGGCTGGCTGAACCGGCGCCTCAGCCCCATCGCCCGGCTGGCGGGCTCTGACCGGGCCACGGAGCCGAGCCGAAGACCCCGACGTTGGGCTTGTCGCGCGTGCCGCCGAGCACCTGAGCCGTACCCACGACGAAGAAGCCTTCCGCCTCAGCGCTGAACAGGGCGGGTTGCCACACCCTCGCCATCTCGCGCGGCAGGTAGCCAACCGGCCGTCCGTCCGTCCGTCCGTCGACCAGGACCACGACGGCGCTCGAGTCGAAGGGGTTCTGGGGGTCCGGTCGGAGCACGATCTCGAAGCCTCCCCCTCGAGCCTGCTGGGCGACGTGCCGGATGTAGTCCTGGTAGCCGGACTCCCCCACGATGGTCAGCTCGACCATGTGGCCCTGCACGCGGCGCGGCCCTCCGGCCGGTGCCGCCTCCCCCCGCAGGAGTTTTAGCAGCTTGCCCATGACGGTCCCTTCGTCGCTGTGCCCCGAGGGTGCAGCAGCAGGCAGCTGCTGTCCTGAGAACGGCAGGAGTGACTGAGGAGTAGGCGAGGCCGGTCAGTCGTCGAGTGATCGAGCGGATCCTGGCAGGGAAGCCAGGAGCTACTCATGGTGCGCCTGTCGTCTTCGACGGGCTGATGGACCGGAACCTCGCTGCGCAGCCGCTCACCGCCTCGTATACCGCTGTATACGACCGCTGCAGGCACGGGGCGCGCGCAGGGACGGGCAAGGTCCATCACTGTGGCGCCTCACGGCACCAACATGGGCGACATGCCAACTCCCGCCACGGCGACGACCCCCGCGGATGCGACGCCGCAGCTGCGTCTCGTCGGGGATGGACGGCGCCGTCAGAACCCGGTGTTGGCTGCGCAGCGCCGCACCCGCGCCATCCAGCTCGTCGGTGCCGGGCAGACCTATCAGCAAGTGGCCGACGAGCTCGGCTACAAGAACCGCGGCACGGTTTACAAGATCGTGCACCGGGCCTTGCAGGCAGAGCAGTCCCAGAGCGTCGAGATGCTGCGCAGGCTGCAGGTGGACCGTCTCGACGCGATGCTCAGCGCCGTCTGGGACGCCGCGAGCGCCGGGGATCTTGAGGCGGTTGCACAGGCGTCAAAGATCATCATGGCCGAGTGTCGCCTGCAGGGCCTCATCGAGACGGGCAAGAACCAGCGAGTGAAGTGCCAGCAGCCTCAGACGGTGGTGCGCCTGCAGAACGACTGCCGCGACCGCGAGTGCCCGGACCACACGTAGTGACTTGCGCGGCCTGTGGCCGGGCTGCCGGCGGGAGACCGTCTGGTCAGGGATCGACGAGTTCGGCTTCCAGGATCTCCGCCACGTCGACCACGTCCTGCTCATCTGACCGGCCTGGGCCCTGCACGACGTTCTCGGCGATGCCGTAGCGCTCCCGCAGGAAGCGCTCTCGGTAGATGTTCTCTGCTGCTTCGGTCACGCCGTTCAAGGTCGTTGCGTTGAGGCCGGCCCCGAGAACGATGCCCACGACGGGCACCGCCTGGCCGAGCTTCTTCTGTGTAAGCCGCACGCCGAACTGTTCGTAGACCGACTTGATCACCTGGGTCATGACGTTCTTGTTCAGCACCTCCCAGGTCTTGCGCCGGGCGAGGGCTTGTACCAACTTGTTGAGCTCCTGATAGGCCGCTGCCTTCCCCGCCTGCGAAGCGAGTCCCACGCCGAGCACGGCAGAGGCGTAGAGGCGTTCGTGTGGCAGCTCGACGTCGTAGCCGTAGTAGGCGGCGATCTCAGCCGAGGCGCGGCTAGAGGCAGCGAGCACGGCGACGGCGTCTGCGGCAGTCACCCCGACCAGGAGCGAGATGCCCGGGGCCGCGCCCACCCCTCCGGCTGCTGCCCCTCCAGCAGCGAGGACGTAGCCACCGGTCATCGCGGCACCGGAGGCGGCGCCTTCTCCCATCGAGGCCAGCATGTAGCGCAGATCGACTCGGGGCTTGACCTTGTCGATGTCGCTGAGTTCAAGATCGCGGATGTCAGCCAGGTCCGCGACTGCATGACCCTGCTTGGTGAATCGAGAGATGATCGCCGTGCGATGCACGCTGGCCACGGCCACCCGATCGACGGAGCCGAGAAGACCTCCCAACGCGCCTTCGACAGCCGCGACCACCGTCGCTGAACCAGGGATCGCCGTAGCACCAGCACCCAGACCCCGAAGGCCCGATGCGGCCAGGCGCTTCACCGGCTTGGGCAGGAGGTGCCTACCAGCGGACGGTTCCCGCCACTTCTGGATCTCCTGCCACGCCTTGCGGTCGTACGCCGTCATCTCGGGAGGCAAGGCCTGGCCCGGAGTCGTCACCGGCAGAGCATCGCACGCACCACGTGCCGCCTCTGGGGATCAGGTGACCACGACTGAACAGCGGTGGCGTGCGTGCGTCGATGACAGAACCAGTGCCTGATCACTCCGCGTCCCGCTCCGTCAGCACGCCCTTCTGGGCGTCGAGGTAGCGGGTCAGCACGGGCTCGAGCTGAGGCCAGAGCCGGAGAGCCTCCTCGCAAGGCAACGAGGGGTACACGCGTGTGATCTTCCGGCCGGTGAGGGCGCGGATCTCCACAACGATGGCTTCGGCGACCTGTGGCTGGTGAGCCTTGAGCAGCGTCAGGTCCAGCCACAACTTCTTGTCCGAGGTGTAGACCGACACCCCGGGCTTGCCAGCCGCCGGGCGCACGTGTCTTCCCTTGGCCTTGTCGGCCACCACCGCCCCGACCGAGGAGGCCAGCGCCTCGAGGTGGGCGACCAGCTCCTGCAACGCCGGGGGCGAGGTCTTGAGGTCCTCCAGGAAGCTGGAGGCCGGCGTGGCCTTGGAGGCTGTTGGCACCGCCGCCCATGCAGGAGTGAAAGCGGTGCGTGGCACCAGCATCGAGCTGCCGTCGTCGTGCCTGAAGCGGTCGACCTCGACAGCGAAGAAGGCCAAGCGAGCGCCATCAGCGAGATAGGTCATGACAGCTCTCGTCCGACTGTCCAAGTCTCGGGCCACGTAGAGGTACACGAAGTCGCCGGCCTCGAGGTGCCGGGCGACGCCGTCCCGGAACATCACGGGGTCGAAGTCTGGGTGGCCCAGCAGCCCGAGCCGGCGACCGACGAGCTCAGCAAGGTCCCCGGGAGGACCGTCCGCCGGGACTGCCTGTTCCAGGCTGTGTCGCTCGAGGATCTCGTACGGAAGTCTCCAGAGCCGGCTGCCGTAGTCCAACAGCTGCGCGATCACCTTGCGGACGTCAGGGTTCTCCGTGCCCCGCTTGAACTCCACGATGACCAGCCGACCGGCAGGGTCGACCGCGAGCAAGTCGAGCGGGCCATGCCCCAGGTCCAGCTCCTCTGCCAGACGAACCAAGGGACCCATGCCGATGTCCTCGGACGGCAGGACCTCGGGATGGTCCGAGATGGCCCGGTGCAGCTGCTGCTCGCTGTCGAAGCGGACCTCATGGCCCACTTCCACCCGGCCGTCCACAACCCTCAGGGCGCGTCGCGGCGGCCGCTCGTCAGTCACCGTCGCCTGCGATCGGCCCGTCGACCACAGACAGCGCAGGCAGGCCCTGGACGATCTTGACCGTCTCCATGCTGACGGTAACGATGCGCTTTAGGAGGTCGACGATGTAGCGCGGGTCACCGACCTCGTTGGCCCAGTCGTTGGGGTCGTTGACGATGCCGCTCGCCTTGTCTGTCTTGACTTGGTAGCGCTCCATCACCCACTCGACCGCCGAGCGCGAGCATGTACTCGTGCGCCTGCTCCGGGATGCCGGTCAGCGTCAGCGAGCTGTTGTAGACGACAGTCGAGCGGTCCTTGTCCTTGCCGCGCTTGCCGAAGCGCATCTTGACCACGCGCAGGGTCACTGGGCCGGCTGTCACCTCCCGGAGGGGGTACGGCTCGACTGCCTCGTAGCCGACGTGGAGCGCGGCGAGCCGCGTCCCAGCGTCGACGAAAGCGCGGAAGTCCTCGAGGCTCGCGACCTTCGGGATGCGGGGCAGCATCTTCTTCAGATCGGCGGCGTACGCGACGCGGTAGTCGCTTGAGTGCAGTAGTCCGTATACGTAGGCGAAGACGTCATCCTTGGTGACGGTCTGGCCGTAAGCGGCGCGGTAGTCGGCGAGGACGTCGTCGCTGATGTTGTCGACCTGAGTCCAACCACCGGGCGCCGCGGTCGTGCCGAGCTCGGCCTCGGAGAACAAGTCACCCGTGGAGTCACCTTGGACGTAGGTGTAGCGCGCGAGGAACTGACCGTTGCTCGAGCCCCAGAACGCGAGATCGGGGAGAACGTCCGTCGCAAGGACGGAGAACGGCTTGTCGGAACCAACGCCTGTCACGTAGAAGCCGACGTTCTGATGATCCGGCGTCGGAAAGATGCGATCCAGTCTGTAGACCATGTCGTTGAGCTGGCGGTCGAAGTAGACCCGCTGTTTGCAGAACGGTCGGTACAAGGCCACGGTCATCGCGTCTCCTCGGAACGCGTAAGTCCTGGCACGCGCGACGTTGGTCTTGTCGGCGCGGTTCCAGCTGATCCGGGTGGGGTCGAGGTCGATGAAGCCGTCGACTAGCCCTAACTAGGCTGGCCGAGCTGTTGCGGTTGGCTCCGATGACTAACCGATACCGGCACGGCCTCGATTCGGTGTCAGCGGCGATCCGAGCAACCCGCGGGCGGTATGCACGTTCCGCCCCGTTCCGCCTGCATCTGCCTGGTGGCGCTGTCCGGGCCGAGGAGACTGATGCTCGTCATCGTCGTGCTGGCTGTGCCGCTCACTGGGCTCGTCCTGCTCCTGCTCATGCAGCGGGTGGAGCAGCGACTCGACACCACACCCACTGACCCCTCCGCAGGCAGAGGGCGGCATTGGCATCGCAGGACCGCACTAGCTGGCCGTCTCCGCCGAGGCTTAACCCGGATCCACCGTCGAGCGTCCGGTGATCATGACGACGTCGTGATCTTGTTGTTGATGGTGTGAGGGCGCGCTGGGATGGCCGGGCGGGCCGGCGGGT
>JAABUN010008597.1_pt1 | contig 10357 bp, 10 predicted proteins | sample 5559311 | NCBI WGS metagenome assembly JAABUN01 (sample SAMN10711877, study PRJNA513370) | rock metagenome | isolation source: Antarctica rocks | place: Antarctica: Victoria Land, Siegfried Peak sud
CCGCGCCGCTCATCAGACAATTGTCGGCGGCGTAATTTTCATTCTTTGTTGGATTTGTTTCGTTCTGCTGCTGTGGTTATTCAGTCATCAAAGCGCCACGGCAGCCGCAATGATTTTAGGCGGAGGCGCGTTATTCGGATCTTTATGGGTTTTCAACGGCATCTTTCGCCTTCACCGCACGCTTAATTTGCCAGACAAAGCGCCCGAAACTTTAGCCGCAACAGTTGCAGGTTCATTTGCGAACGGGCAAACATCTTCTTTACCGCCATTATCGGCGCGAGGTTCAATTACGGAAGGAACAACGGAATTATTAAAGCCTTTGAGCAAAGATGAAATGGCTGGTTCACCGAGAAGCCAGGATACAAATGAAATTTATTAGTTACGCGCCGTCAATCAAAAAAATTTGTAAATTTGTAAATTAGAAGTGCGATCCCGAAAATCGCGCTTCTAATATTTTCTTAACGGACGTTTCCATTACCCAAAACTTCATACATATTTTCAATCTCGCAGGCGGCGAAAAATGCACCCGAAGCGGGACAGTAAATGATTTCAGCGGCGAATATGGCTCGAAACGTGGTTAGTGAACCCAGGGTAGCTACTAGAGTTTGTCGGTGTTACTGCCGCTTACTTAACATCATGGACTATCAAACGACCAAGCGTATTTGCTGCTTCGTCGAATTTGTCTGACCACGGATGACCGCAGCTGACGCGAATAAAGTTTCGGTATTTTCCGCTTGCCGAAAAAAGCGCGCCGGGATTGATGCTGATATTTTCCGCTAACGCCGTTGCCTGCAATTTTGTCGAATCAACATTTTTCGGCAGTTCGATCCATAAAACGAACCCCCCCTGTGGTCTGGTTATTTTCGTGTTTGGCGGAAAGTATTCCGCCACGGCGTGCGCGGTGCGTTCGATTTGAGCGGCAAAAGCCGTTCTGAGTTGGCGTAGGTGGCGGTCGTATAAACCGCTTTGCAGAAATTCGGCGATGGTCATCTGCGGCAATGCCGGCGTCGAAAGCGTGCTGACGAGCTGCAGTTTTTCGACTTCGGCTTTGAATTTTCCCGGCGCAGTCCAGCCGACGCGGTAGCCGGGCGCGAGCGTTTTTGAGAATGATGAGCAAAGCAGCACTAAACCTGATTGGTCAAACGATTTAGCTGTGTGCGGGCGAACTTCGCCAAAATGAAGGTCGCCGTAAACGTCGTTTTCGACGAGCGGTATTTCTTTTTCCGCCAGCATCCGAACGAGTCGGCATTTGTTTTCATCCGGCATCAAAGAACCGAGCGGATTGTTGTAATTTAAGATGCCGACGCACGCCGCGATTTTGTGTTGTCGTAACAAAATTTTGAGCGAGTCGAAACACATTCCACTCCGCGGATTCATCGGAATTTCCACGACTTTCAACCGCAGACTTTCGGCGAGCTGCAAAATGCCGAAATAAGTCGGCGATTCGACGGCAATCGTCTCGCCGGGATTCGTGACGGCGCGCAGACACAAACTCATCGCTTCGGTCGCGCCCATCGTTAACACAAAATCTTCGGGGGCGAGCGCGCAGCCCCAATCGAGCGAACGTTTGGCGAGTTGGCGGCGCAGTTCAAGATTTCCCGGCGGCAGATTGTAGCTGCTCACGGCGCGAACGGCGCGGCGGCTTAAGGCAGCGGAAATGCGATTGAGTTTCGCTGTTGGCAGCAATTCGAGAGCGGGCAGTGCCGCGCCGAACGGAATTACACTATGGTCAAGCATTGCTGCCTGACCTTTCGCCAATAAGCTATTGAGAGCGACTTTTTTAACCGCGCCGGACGGCTTAGAAGTTTTCGGTTCGGGCAGAAAAGATTCGCGTCTGAAGCGCACGTAATAGCCGGATTGCGGACGCGCTTCGACGTAACCGCGACTTTCGAGCGTCAAATAAGCCTGCATCACGGTCGAAATGCTGACGCGCTCCTGAACACTCATTTTTCGCACTGCCGGAATGCGCTCGCCCGTTCGCAAAACGCCGGAGTTGATTTGCTTAATGATTTTACCCGCCAGCCGCCGATACAAATGTTTATCGTCAAATTGCTGATTTGAATGCATACACCGCTCTCCTCGACACAAATCGAAATTCATTTCTACATTATTTCTTCTGTTACGCGAAAAGCAAATTGTATTGGTTGCAATTCTAGATAATTGTATCTGTTATGCATGTTAATTTCAGACTATTCTAATTTTGTTATGGAAATTTGCCAAGTCAAACAGATAATTAAAGGAATAAATTTGGCGGAAATTCGCCGCGCCCGTGAACGCATAAAATCTTTCGTCCGGCACACGCCGCTCGAAGCATCGCCGCATTTGTCTAAAGAGTTAAAAACTGCGGTTTGTTTGAAACTCGAAAATCTGCAAGTAACGGGCAGTTTCAAACCGCGCGGTTCGCTCAATAAACTGTTGAAATTGAAACCGGAAACGGGCGTTATTGCTTCGACCGCCGGCAATCACGGCATCGGGGTGGCTTACGCGGCGAAAAGCGTCGGGCTGGCTGCGGATATTTATCTGCCGACGTGGGCTGACCCGCACAAAATCGCCAAACTTAAAGAATACGGCGCGCGCCTGCGGTTTTTTGAAACGGTTGAAGCAGCCCGCGAAACGGCGCGTGACGTGGCGGAAAAAGAAAGCCTGCTATTTGTTTCGGCTTATAACGACGCGGAAATGATTGCGGGCGGCGGCACGGTCGCGCTCGAAATTTACGAAGATTGTCCGGCAGTTGATTTGCTGGTCGTCGGCGTGGGCGGCGGCGGTTTCGCTTCGGGAATTGCGATTGCGCTTAAAGAACTCAATCCAAGCATTGTAATCATCGGTGTTCAAGCGGAGAAAAGTCCTCTAATGACGCGCTGGCTCGAAGCGGGAACGCAGATTGACGCCACGCTCGAACCGACAATCGCTGAAGGTCTCGCCGTCAGAATGGAACCGGAGACAATCACTTTTCCGATTCTGCGAGAGTATTTGGACGGGATGATAACGGTTTCCGAAAGCGAAATCGCGGACGCAATGCGCTGGGCGCACACCAAACACCGAATGATTTTCGAGCCGTCAGGCGCGGCGACGGTCGCAGCTTTACGCAAAATTGATTTGAGTAATTTTCAAACGGTGGTCGGCGTTATTACCGGACAAAACATTTCGGCGGCGCGTTTTCAAAGCATTGTCGAATCGAAAAACTAAATGAATTTCAAATTGATTTCGAGAGCGGCGTTTTTCTTTTTAACTCTAATTTTTACAGTTGCCGCCCCGGTTGCGGCGCAAAGCAAGGAGGCAAAATTGTTAAATCAAACGGAAGAAGATTTCATCCTCAAAAACTATAAGTTCAGAAACGGCGAAACGATTGCCGAGTTGCGCCTGCATTATTCGACACTGGGAACGCCCGTGCGCGACGCTGACGGAAATATCACTAACGCCGTGTTGTTTCTCCATTGGACGGGCGGAAGCGGTGCGGATTTGCTTGCGCCTGCCTTTCGTGAAGAATTATTCGGCGCGGGACAGGCTCTAGATTTGAAGAGATATTTCGTCATCGTTCCCGACAATATCGGTCACGGGCGTTCGAGCAAATCGAGCGACGGATTGCGCGCCAAATTTCCGAGATACGGCTTTGGCGATATGGTTGATTTGCAGCACAAACTCGTCACGGAAAAACTCGGAATTCCGCGATTGCATTTGATTCTGGGTTTGTCAATCGGCGGAATGCACGCTTGGATGTGGGGCGAACAACACCCGGACGCGATGGACGCTCTGATGCCGGTTGTCGCGCTGCCCGCGCCCGTATCGGGCAGAAATTTGTTGTGGCGCAGAATCATTACCCAATCTATCCGCAACGATCCGAGTTGGAAAAACGGAGATTATATCGAACAGCCGCGCGGCTGGACGGCGATGTTTCCGCTGATGCTGATGATGGCGGAAGGCGTGACGCAGCTTCAAACGACGATTGAAACGCCCGCCCAAGCCGAAACGTTCGTCCAAAAAGCCGCCAACATCGCTGCGTCAAACAAAGACGCAAACGACATCTTGTATTCGCTCGAATCTTCCGCCGATTACAATCCGCAGCATCTCGAACGAATCAAAGCTAAACTCTTCGCGCTCAACTTCGCCGATGACGAATTTAACCCCGTCGAATTGAATGTCCTGCCCGAAGCTGTCAAGCGCGTCAAAAACGGAAACTTTTTAATCGTCCCTGCAAGCCCGAACACACACGGTCACGCTAGTCAGATGCACCCGCAATTGTGGAGTGCGAAAGTCGCGGAATTTCTGGCGAGATTAGCGAAGCTAGAAGTAACTTCCCACACCCGAACGCTGCCAAACTCTTTTGGGAAGAGATATTAAATGTTTGATTGATGAATCTAGAATTTAAGTGATTTTAAAATAATCAGCACAGATGCGAAAATCCGAGTTCCTGGACTCGAATTCTGTAATAAGCGATTGTTCTGCGAAAGACGCAATGCATTGCGTCTTTTGTCGTCAACACTTTTTCGACTTGTAGGCGAATCAATAAATCAATTTAATTTTCGCTAATGACGCACGGGCTAACAATTCAAAGAACGTGAGAGCGCAGGCAGCAGCTTTGTTTTTAACGTCGTTCGTTAAACTTTAACGTGCGTGTATTCGGTTTCGTCCCACGTCAATTCAATCGTTCGATTACTTACTTCAAAATCTTGTCACAAATTTTGGTCAGGTGGTGTTTTAATTATGAATGTATTTTTTCCCATTTATAAAATCAAGGAGAAATTTATGAAGACCGTAAAAAATGTTACAGACACGAAACCCATTTTGATTGCAACTGTGTTTGCTGTTGTGTTTATATTTTCGGCGGTGAACGGATTTGCCCAAAATACATCGTCGGTTGTTTCGGCGACGGAACTTATCAAGCGATTTGAAAAATCCCAAACCATCAACTATGAAAATGTGACGATTTCAGGCGATTTTGATCTATCGAATTTGCCGGATAGAACAAATGACGCGATTTATCCTGAAAAGGGCAAAACCGCCCGCGTCTTTTCGACCAAAATTGTTCAGCCGATCACCTTTAGAAATGTAATTTTCAACGGAAAATTGATTTTCTTTCGCAGGTCTAAAACTGATAAAGAAATCAACGAATATCGCATTGTTTTCGATAAAGCCGTAACATTTGAAAATTGCACGTTCAACGAAACAGCTAATTTTGAATTAACAAATTTTGACGGCGGAGTTTCTTTCGCAAGCTCAATATTTAAAGACAAGCCTTCGTTTGTGAGAATTGGTTTGGAAACGGCTCCTGATTTGACAAAGACAACTTTTGCGAACGGGTCAATTTTCAAAAATTTTCAGAACGATGCACCGCTAAATCTGACAGCGATGGAACTAAAAAGTTTTTATCAGAAATACATAGAGAGCAGGAAATAACGGCGCAATCGTTCGACGCTTTTTGTGTTACGCTGAAACAAACATTATGCAGAAATTAGAGAACAATACAGCTTTGATTATTATTGATGTTCAAAAAGGCTTTGACAATCCGAAATGGGGAGAGCGAAACAATTTACAAGCCGAAGAAAACATTGAACGACTTTTGAAGGCGTGGCGCGATTCAGAACGTCCTGTATTTCACATTCAGCATTTATCAACAAGTCCAGATTCTGTGCTAAACGCGAATTCTCCGGACAGCGAAATTAAAGACATTGTGAAACCTAGAGATGCCGAACAGATTGTTCAAAAGCACGTTAACAGCGCGTTCATCGGCACAAATCTTGAACAGATGCTGCGCGACAAAGAAATTAAAACGCTAGTCATAACAGGTTTGACAACGCCGCATTGTGTTTCTACAACAACCAGAATGGCTGGCAATTTTGGATTTGAAACTTATCTTGTGTCGGACGCAACTGCCGCTTTTGAGATTGTCGGACACAACGGCAAACATTATTCGGCAGAGGAAATTCACGAAACAGCACTGGCGACGTTGCACGAAGAATTTGCAACGGTTATCGAAACAGAAACAGTGCTGAAAAATATTTGATGGCAAAAAATGTCGCACAAATCAGCTATGAAAGAAGCAGTCAAGCACAAAGTTTAACCATCCCGCCGAATCTGCTGTCTGCGGCGGGTTATTGTTTCTGATCGCCGGATGGCGTTTCAACTTGGCTGACAAAGAACTTTTTGACTACCTTGTTCCGCTGATGACGCTTCGTTTTCAGTGACTAAAGTTCTATTTTGAACTTGTATCGCTGTTCCAGTCAGCTATTGGAGACTTCGCTGAATTTGAGCGGTCTATGGTCGTATCGGGTTGGCATATAATGCGGCAGCCTAACCATTGGACGGAACTCGAATCTTGAAGAATTCGGTTCATAATTTAAGTTTCGAGACTTGCCGACATCCGCCGAAGTCGTCATCTTTTTCAAGCGGCAGATGTTTAATCAAAGTTCTTTGACAGTTTCAACCGAGACGCGCACCGGCGCGGATAAAAACTTGCGCGCTTCCGCCGGTGGAGTCATCGCCTTTCCGCCCGCGCTTTACGCCGGAACGCTCTTCGCCGGATTGCTGCTCTATTTTCTTTTTCCGATTTATTTGTTGCCGCGTTCAGTCGCAATCGCGTTGGGCGCGGCAATAATTTTTGTGGCGAGCTTGATAGCGATTTTGGCTATCCGCGCGATGTGCCGCGCAAGCACGGCGGTTAATCCTTCGCTGCCGACAACGGCGATTGTGTCCGGCGGCGTTTTCGGTTTTAGCCGCAATCCGATTTATTTATCCTTCACGCTGCTCTACTGCGGCATCGCTCTGCTTTTCAACGCTTTCTGGGCGTTTTTGTTTCTGCTGCCGCTCATCGCCGTTATGCACACGGGCGTGATACAGCGCGAAGAAAATTATCTTGAACAAAAATTCGGCGACGAATATTTGCGTTACAAAGCGCGTGTGCGCCGTTGCATATAAAAGAAAAAGATTTTGTATTTTCCAATTCAAAATTTAATCAAATGTATACTCATAACAAAATATATAGTTCTATTTGACTTGAGGTTATGCGATTTTTGTCTTGAACGCCTGATTATCTAATAATCAGCACTTTGCATAATTTCAGCTTCGACCATTCCTTATCGGCAGTTACCGCCGGCACATTCAGCTTCATCGCCAGAGCGAGGCAGGCGCGGTCGCCCAATGATAAGCCGTATTGTTTGGTCAGCGGTCTCAAGCGGGCAGCACCCCACGCCAAATCTTCCGTAAAATCCACTGTTGCTCCGATACCCAGGACGGAGACGGCAATTTGCGCGCTTTCTTCGTCCATTCCGGCTTCGAGTAGTTTGGCGGCAACTTCCGATAAATTAACGCTGCTAATCGCGGATTCCGAGAGAAGCGGGATAACTTTCTTCTCGCCGCGCTCGCCGTTTAAGACCGCTAGCACAGCCGAGGCATCCAGCACATTTTTAATCATTAAAATTTTAGCCGCGACCAGCTTCTTCGCGTCGTTCGGCTAAAAGTTCCTCGACCAGACTGCGACCGGCAGGAACCTGCTGCCGGACCATGGCTTGCGCCTGCCTGACGGCTTCCGCCTGCGTCAAAAGTCGCACCTCGCCGTTGTTTTGCAAAACAAGTGTGACGGCATCTCCAACTCGCAATCCTAAACTTTTCCGAATCGCTGCCGGGATGACAACGCGATTTCCGTTGGTTAATTTGGTAACTTCTGCAATCATGGCTTGAATTATATCATATGACATAGATTTTTATAATGGTGTAAAATTTAAATATGGCTCTTTTGTAAATTCAAACAAATTTTATCTTTAGATTACACATACTTACAAAATGTGTAATCTTGATTTTTGAGAAAAATGAGCCTAAAATTCGTTTGTGAAAACTTTCGAAGAACTTCAAATTTCCGGCTCCGACAATTTTTCAGTTTCGCTTGATGTGAACGCGGTCGTCGAAAGCTGGCTGACCAGAACCGTTAATCCGTCTCTGAGGCGAAGCAACGATATTCGCAACGATAAATCGAAAGCCGTTTTCGATTTTTTTGATTTTTGCGGAAAATCGGCTGAGCAAGTTTTGCCCAGGGATGTCGAAGAATGGCGCTGGAACTTGAAAACTCAAAGATTAGCTGACGGCACAATTTATAATCGAATTTCGGCGCTCGCACAATTCTTTGAATATTTGCGAAATGAAGTCGGGATGATGAAATTTATTCCGATTAATCCCGCGCGCGTTTCTTTGCCAAAGGCGAGCAAACCTTTTCAATCGGAGAGCGTCAAGGCGTTATCGCGCGAAGAGCTGGGAAGATTGCTCGACGTTGTTGCCAATCACACACTTGATAAACAACCGGTACATCTGAGAGACTATGCCATCCTGCAGTTTTACGTCGCAACGGGAAGACGGCGCGCCGAGATTATAAGCTTGCGCGGAAACAGCATTGAAATTAAAGACGGCAGATTTTTTATCAAAGCACGCGTGAAGGGCGGATATTTCCTCAACTTTGAACTCGACGACGAAACGACTAAAAAGGCTCTGTTTGATTATCTTGCCGCCTCGAACCGAACTGATATTTTCGGGAACGACGAACCGCTGTGGCTGCGGCACGACAAAGGCGCAAAATCCGGGAAAAATAAAGGCTTAACTTCGCATGGATTTGTCCGCCGGATGGAAATTTACGCAACAGAAGCCGGGATTTCTCATTTTCATATTCATCGTCTCAGGCATACATTCGCCAAAATCGTTTCCGAATACTCGGAATCGATGGCGGAAACTCAAGAGGCTCTCGGACACAGCAACATCAAAACCACCCAAATCTACGTCCAAAGACTCGCGGTTAAAAAGGATAAACATTCAAAATCCATTCGGGACGCGCTGAAAAAATAATTCTAGTTTTTGGTGGTTTTTCCTAAAATGATTCAAAATCAAGGAATGAAATGGTAAGGGTCGTCTTGAAAAAAGCGCTTATAGGGCAAATATGAAGACAGGTTTTTGGTAATCTCAAATTGCAAAAACGTTTTTCGGAAGCTGCCTTGGGTTAATAGCGGCTTTTTAAGTTCATTTGCTGATTGAAGGATACCGGGCTGCCGGCACAAAATATCAAAATGAGCGCGAGCAATTATGTTAATACACCAGTTCCAAATTATCCCTGATGCCGAAGCCTGATTTTACCCTTAAATTTATTAAAGATGCCGATGAACTGCATCGTTTGAGCCATGTGCTCGCTGCGCTCCCGGCGTTTGCTCTCGACATCGAAACGACCGAGTGGTGGAACCGGCACCGCGAGCGGATTGCACTGATTCAAATCGCTTACCGCGTGGAGGAGAGGGTAAAAGTTTTCATCATTGACGCGCTTGCTGATTTTGACCCGGAGCCGCTGCGCCTGCCGCTCGAAAAATCCGCTGTCGTTAAAATCATCCATAACGCCGGATTCGACGCGACGCGCCTCAAAAAACATTACGATTTTAGTCTGACTCCGGTTTTCGATACGATGCTCGCCGCTCGCCGCTCGGGAGAGCGGAAATATTCCCTCAAAGCACAGGCGGATAATCATCTCGGATTTCAGCTCGACAAATCTGCAAGGACGAGCGATTGGAGTCGTCGCCCGCTCAATAACCGGCAATTATATTACGCGGCTCTTGATCCGTTTGCCACCTTGCTGCTGTATGAAAATCAAATGGAGCGCGGGATTAGCAGCGTCTGTCGTTTGAAACCGACTGCCGTTTCAACTCAAAATCTGCTGCCCCTTGATAATTTACCGCCTGATAAATTACCGGCAGAGGGTGAAACTCTTACTGCCGCCGATCCGTTATTCGCCGAAAATTCTTCTTCAAAATCCAATTTGTCGGAAGTGGCAATCGCACTGCTCGGCATCATTACCGAACTGCCGACGCGTTATAGCCCTGACGCTCTGGCGGCATCGACGGGCAGTGAACGCGTCGGGCTGTCGGGCTGGATCATTGACCGCAGGCTTGGCGAAGATGCCGAACCGGATGAGGAGACAGTCAAAATGGCGATTAACAGTTTATGCGAGCAGAAGCTTGTCAGAATTACGGAAACAAGGCGATTGGAATCGACCGTCACCGGCGAGCGGCTCTGGCAGCAAATGAAGTAGTAAAGCAGATAGAAAAACCTCTCTTTTATCAATCTGTAATCGAAGCAATTGGGGATTATGTTTAGTTTTTCGCCGACTAAATAATTGCTTCCGTCGTTGCCGGTTTCTCTAACGCTTTTTAAATATCGGGGTTTTAGTCGCTGTTTATTTTTGCTCATTTAATCGGTGCCGTAAAAAAATATGTATTGGCGGAACCGAGACTTCTTTCCTGAAAAATCCAGCCCGCGGCTTCAAGCCGGTTAAGCGATTTGACTATCGTGTGACGGGATAAACCGGTTCTTTCGATAATCGCGCTGTGAGTTACCG
>JAABUN010008598.1_pt1 | contig 10355 bp, 10 predicted proteins | sample 5559311 | NCBI WGS metagenome assembly JAABUN01 (sample SAMN10711877, study PRJNA513370) | rock metagenome | isolation source: Antarctica rocks | place: Antarctica: Victoria Land, Siegfried Peak sud
CTGCATTTGAAAGAATGCGAATATCGTTTTAATAATCGAAAAGAAAACTTGTTTCGATTACTGTTAAAATTACTTGAAAATAATCCGCTCTAGACCAGCTTTGCTACACTAGAGCCAAAATTAAATATAAAAACTATTTTATCAAGCCGCCGGAGATTCCGCCGTCGTGTAATTTGTAATCAGCCACACGATAAATATTATTACGCCCGCCGCAAGATAAAAATTACGTGCCGCGCCGACAAAGCCGACGACAAACGGAAGCAGAGTCAAACAAATCGCCACGACCAATTCAATCCAGCCGTGAAAAAACGCCGGAATTATCTTAAATAATCCGGGCGGAAAAGCAGTTAAAACAGTCAAAAGCAAATGAACGACCGCCAGAATATAGGAAATCGATGCGGGTGCGCCTTCGAGACCAAAAACAGTCGGAGCTAAAGCGAAAGCGATTATCACGACGTAATCAAGAATACCGTGAACGGTCGAACTCAAGATTTTCATAAACTTATCTCCTCAAATTTAATTTACTCAAACATTTACCGCACAGACAATTTTTAAAATTATCCCGCAACTCTGCCAAAGTTTCCGCTTTCAGTTCAACTTCAAAACACCAGCATTTGCCAATGTTCGCGCCGCACGAAAAATCTTCGCCGCACGATTCGCAAATCAATTTATTGGAAACCTTTTCAAGTTTATTTTCAACAGAATCAGTCGACATTTGAATATAAAAATAGCACAGAATCCAGCGGGTTTATAAATCGCCAAATTCTGTGCCGTTATAAAACCGACTTTTGATTTCTATTTATTCGGCTGCGGCGTAATCCGCAAATACGGTTTAATAGCGTTCCAGCCTTTCGGAAATTTTTCCTGCGCCTCGTCGTCCGAAACTGACGGGACGATAATCACGTCGTCGCCGTCCTGCCAATTGGCGGGCGTGGCAACGCTGTGCTGCGCGGTCAATTGCAAGGAGTCGATGACGCGCAAGATTTCCAGAAAATTGCGTCCGGTGCTTGCCGGATAAGTTAAGGTTAATTTGATTTTCTTGTCCGGTCCAATGACGTAAACTGAACGCACGGTCGCCGTGTCGCTCGCGTTTGGATGAATCATATCGTAAAGATTGGCGACGGTTTTATCCGGGTCGGCAATCATCGGGAAATTAACTGCCGAGCCTTGTGTTTCTTCAATGTCTTTTGCCCAGCCCGCGTGTGAATCGAGCGGGTCAACGCTCAAGCCGATAACTTTAACGTTGCGCTTATCAAACTCGGGCTTGAGCTTTGCCGTCATACCAAGCTCTGTCGTGCAAACCGGCGTATAATCACGCGGATGCGAAAATAAAATGCCCCAGCTACTCCCGAGCCATTCGTGAAAATTGATTGTGCCTATCGTGGTTTCTGCCGTAAAATTGGGTGCTTCGTCGCCTAACCTGACTGCCATAATGTTTATTCCTTTATAAAAATTCAGTTTGTCTTTTAGTATTTCGGAACGGTCGCATCAACTTCGTCCGACCAAGCCGTGATGCCGCCTTTTAAATTTATAAGTTTTCCCGTAAAACCGTTTTCCTTCAAAGCCGCAATCGCTTTTGCGCTGCGAACGCCGCCTTTGCAGTGCAAAATTGCCGTACGGTTTGCGTCAATCTCGTTCGCACGTTTGACGACTTCGCCAAGCGGAATCAGTTTCGTATTTGGAATTTGCGCAATTTCAAATTCGTGCGGTTCGCGCACGTCTATAATCTGTACGTCGCTGTTCTTGTTGATTAAATCATTTAACTCGGGCGCGGTAATTTCCTCCAAAGTTTCTTTCTTTTCTTCAACCGGCTGATTTAATCCGCAAAAGGCTTCATAATCAATCAACTGTTTAATCGTCGGATTGTCGCCGCAAATCGAACACGACGGATTTTTGCGAAGTTTGAGTTCGCGGAATTTCATTTCCCAGGCGTCGAATAACAGCAAACGATTTAATAAAATTCCTTCCGCGCCTAAAATTACTTTGATAACTTCGTTTGCCTGAATCGTGCCGACAATGCCCGGCAAAACGCCTAAAACTCCGCCTTCCGCACACGACGGCACAAGTCCGGGCGGCGGCGGTTCGGGATACAGGCAGCGATAACACGCGCCTTTTTCCGCCCAAAAGACGCTTGCCTGTCCTTCAAAGCGAAAAATCGAGCCGTAAACATTCGGCTTGCCGGTTAGAACGCAAGCATCGTTGACCAAATAGCGCGTCGGGAAATTGTCCGTTCCGTCAACAACTACATCGTATTTGCGGAAAAGTTCGAGTGCGTTTTCGCTCGACAAATGCGTGTTGTAAGCATCAATTTTCGTGTTCGGATTAATGTCTTGAAGTCGGTCGCGCGCCGATTCGATTTTCGGTCGCCCGACATCTTTTGTTCCGTGAATAATCTGGCGCTGAAGATTCGATTCGTCCACAACATCAAAATCAATCATACCAATTGTGCCGACACCAGCCGCCGCCAGATACAGACCTAAAGGCGAGCCTAAACCACCTGTTCCAATCATCAAAACCCGCGCGGCTTTTAGTTTTCTTTGCCCTTCTAAACCAACTTCCGGCAAAATCAAATGGCGGCTGTAACGCGCGTATTCGTCATTGCTAAGAGTCGGCAATTCGGCTTCCGCTTTTGCTTCGACGGCGATATTTCCCCCCGCTATCGAAGGCACAATCATAATAGTCTCGCCATCTTTGACCGGCGTATTTTCGCCATCGAGATGCCGAATATCTTCGTCGCCGACATAAACGTTGACGAAATTTCGCAAAACGTTTTGGTCGTTATAAAGATGTTTTCGCAAGTCGGTAAATTGTTCGGTCAAAGCATTTAATGCTTCGCCTGCCGTTGTCGCCTCGACTTCGATTTCCGATTGTCCGCCCGCGAATTGCCGCAAAGGTGTCGGAATTACAATTGTAACTGTCATAATTTATTCCTCTTTTATAAATTCTTCCTCATTAAATTTAGAGCGGTCATTTTCCATTTGCCACGAGCGTAAATTCTCCGCTTTGCCTTTCAAAATCGAAACGATGACGTATGACCAAACCGGTAGGGCGTGGTCTAAATCGAACTGCGACGGAATCGCCGGATGGTCTGGATGCGAATGATAATTGCCGACGACATCGAGTTTTTTCGTGCGCGCGTAACGTTCGCCGCGCAGCAAATCCGTCGGCAAAATCAAGCTGCGATTGTGTTTCGCTTCTTCTTCGCGGGCATTTTCAATCAGGAAAATCTCAACCACAATTTTGCGACTATTTTCGTCAAAATGCCCGACAAGTAAACCGCAGCATTCGTGCGGATATTCGCGCTCGCCGTGTTTTTCGATTTCCCCGATATGTTCCTTTGTTAAAAACAGCACTTACTTTTACCTTTGAACAATTTCAACTTTCCAGACTTTTTCGATAGAAGCTTCACAGTAAAAAATCTTCGAAATAGATGAAAGATAGTAAATCATAGATTTATTATCTTTCATCTATTTCGAATGCTGCCGATTTATTCAGAGTCCCAAAAATTTTCGCTCAAATACTTGCCGCCGCCATCGCACAAAATCGTAACGATAACGGCTTCTGATTTTAGTTGTTTGGCTAAACGCAGAGCCGCGAAAACATTCGCGCCAGAGCTAACGCCGACAAACAAACCTTCTTCGCGGGCTAATCTTCCGGTCATTTCCTGCGCGTCTTCGGTGGCGACTTCGACTGCTTCGTCCGCTAAGTTTGCATCGAAAATTCCCGGCACAATCGCCGTTTCAAGATGCTTCATTCCTTCCAACCCGTGAAGCGGCGAATCTGGCTGCATCGAGATTGCCTGAATTTTTGGATTAAATTCTTTCAAGCGGCGCGTGGTTCCGACAAAAGTTCCGGTTGTTCCCAAACCTGCGACAAAATGCGTAATTCTTCCTGTTGTCTGTCGCCAAATCTCCGAAGCGCTTTCGTCGTAATGAGTCCGCCAATTTGCCTCGTTATTGTATTGGTCGGGATAAAAATATTTGTCGGGAAATTCGGCGGCTAATTTTTTGGCGATGATTTGTGCGCCGTCCGTTCCGCTCATTGGATCGGTTTCGATGATTTCCGCATCGTAAATTTTCAAAATTCGTCTGCGTTCAACGCTCGCGTTTTTCGGCAAACAAAGCGTAACTTTATAGCCGCGCGCCGCGCCAATCATCGCGTAGGCGATTCCCGTATTGCCGCTCGTCGCGTCCAAAATCGTTTTGCCTTTTGTCAGTTTCCCACTTCGCTCGCCAGCCAGAATCATTGCCAAAGCCGCGCGGTCTTTAACCGAACCTCCGGGATTTAGGTGTTCGGCTTTAGCGTAAATTTCAATCTCCGTCGGCAAATTAAGAACGACACGGCGCAGACGGACGAGCGGTGTGTTACCGATTTGTGACTCAAGCCAAAGACTTTCTTCAATGCCGGAATTTATTTTTGTTTCTAAACCTGTCGTTTCCATTTCTCCGTTCAAAATAAAATCGGTCGTGAAGTTCTCTGTTAGATTTCACGACCGACTGATTGATTTCCTTTCTCGACGATTATTACTCAAATACTTCTTTTAATCGCCGCACAAAAATTTCAGTCTGCCCGCATCTTTTCGGCAGCAACAGCAACAGACTTGAAAATTGTGTTGAAATTTGTTCATTGCTAAAAATTCAAAAACTTTTCGATTAAGTTCGAGTATAAATTTCTGATCGGGCATTCGTCAAATCAATATTGATTGGCTGAAATTCAAGAATTATCAGCCGCGTCCGTCTGCTGTTCGCCCGAAGAATGCTCATCGTTTGATTTTCTCAATCGCAACAGGTTCAAACGCTTTTCGTCAGCTTTTAAAACCTCGACTTCCAACCCGCGAATGTTCAGTATTTCGCCTTTTTTCGGCACGTATCCGGCTTCGCTCGTAACCAGCCCGGCGATGGTCGTAAAATCGTCGTCTTCGATTTCCAAATCGAAAAGCCGTTCGATTTTTCCGATTTCCGTCGAACCGAGAACGTCAAAATAACCGTCGTCGCTTTCAATTATCTCGACGATTTCCTCTACTTTGGTGTCTTCATCTTCGATTTCGCCGACTATTTCCTCCAAAATATCTTCGACCGTAACGAGACCGGCAATTCCGCCGTATTCGTCAACTACAACGGCAACCTGGAAACGGGCGGTTTGCATATTTTTCAGCAATTCGGCGACTGATTTCGTTTCGGGAACAAAATAGGCTGGACGCAGGAGATTTTCAATCGTTTCATTTTCCTTGTCTTCCGCCCAAGCGTTTAAAAGGTCGCGCACATAAATTACGCCTTCGATATTGTCAATCGAATCTCGATAAACCGGCAGGCGAGAGTATTTTTCTTCAATTATTAAATCTCTGGCTTGTTTGACGGTCGCGTCAATAGGAAGAGCGCAAATCTCTGTGCGCGTCGTCATCACTTCGCCGGCGCGCGTGTCGCTAAACTCAACCATTGTTTCGATTAGCTCGCGTTCCTGCTCTTCGATGATGCCTTCGGCTTCGCCCATTTCGATAAGCGCCTGAATGTCTTCAGCAGCGTCCTCACGTTCGGCTTCGGTTGGCGGCAACTGGTTCGGAACAACGGTTTGCTCAATCAGCGAATTGTCTCTGGTAAAAAACTGAAACGGGTCGGCAACGTTCGACAGCAAACCGTAAATCGGGCGCGCAACGGGAAGCAGAAACAAAAGTTTGCTTTCGGGATTTTCCCAAGTGATAAAGCGCGGGATGATTTGGCGAAAAGTCATCGACGCAATTAAGCCGACAGCCAGAGAAATCAGCAGAAGATTGAGTTTGTCCTGGTAAAAATTATAAACAATCAAGGTTACCAGTACCGAAAAAACAATTAGCAAAACCTGAATCGCCGCCGACAGCGCAAAGCGGAAACGCGGACGATTTTCCAGAATCTGTTGGAGAAACTCAACCGACTTACGCCGCGGACTTTCTTCCAAATCAGACGACAGACGCCGCAATCCGACATCGCTGAGTTGTGAAAAAGCCATATCAATCGTCGCCAGAAAAACCAGTGCAAACAAAATCAATACGGCGGCGGCTAACTCAATTTCCATACTTCTTTAATGGTAAATGGTAAATGGTGAATGGTAAATAGAAGATTGAAATTTTTATTTAAGTTTTTGCGCGGCTTTCTCGTCTAAAAGCCAGAAAAGATTGCCGTTTGCGGGTTTTATGTTTTGTGAGGGAAATTCCTCCGGCTTAAATTCGCCTTCCAAAACCGCGCGCAAAACTTTAGCTTTTTCCTCTCCGTTTATCAAAAACATTATGTTTGAAGCGTTATTTATTGCCGAAAATGTCAACGTCAGACGAACAGTGTTTAATTTTTCGACGCAATTTGCGACAGCGATTTTTTTCCGCTCGCGTAAAGCGTCTGTAAAAGGAAATAGCGAAGCCGTGTGTCCGTCATCGCCCATTCCGAGCAATACAAGGTCGAAACGCGGAAGCAACAAGTCAGAATCGCCCGTTGCCGAAGCGGACGAGTTTTTCCTCAATCTAAAAAAATCTTTTATCCTTTCTTCGTAATCTTCGGCGATTTTTACCGCGTCTCCGATTTGGGTTTGCCAGCGGAAAATTTGATTTTCCGAAATTTGCAGAGGCTTTAAAAGATTTTCGTTTGCCATACGGAAGTTGCTATCTTCCGCAACGGGCAAAACATTACGTTCGTCGCCGAAAAAGAAAAAAACTTTCGACCAATTAATTTGTTTTTTGAAATTATCGGTTGTTAAAAGTCGGTAGAGCGATTTCGGCGTCGAACCGCCGGCGAGCGCAACTGTAAATTTGCCGTTTTGTTTGCAGGCTCGGTTGCCGATTGAGATAAATTTTTCGGCGGCAACCCGGCTTATCTCAGAAAGGTCAGGGAAGATTTCAATAGTAGATTTCATTGATTTTCAATCAACCGTATTTTTCCAGCGTCTTCCGTCGTGTTCAAGCAATTGGTCGGCTTCGGGCGGTCCCCAGGTTCCGGCTTCGTAATTCGGAAAATCGCGCGCCGGAATCGCCTGCCAAACGTCCAGAATCGGCGAAACAATTTTCCAGCTCGCTTCGACCATATCGGCACGCTGGAAAAGCGTCGCGTCGCCCGTCATACAATCGTATAAAAGCCGTTCATAGCCGGTGCTGACGGTTTTGCCGAAATGTTCCAGATAATTAAAATCCATATCAACCGCACCCATATTAACGATCGGACCCGGCAATTTCGCGCCGAAATGTAAGGTAATCCCTTCGTCCGGCTGGATATGAATGACGATTCGGTTGGTCGTCAAGCGTTCAATCGAAGTATCGCGGAACAAAACGAACGGTGCTTTTTTAAATTGAATAACAATCGTCGTATATTTTTCCGACAAATGTTTGCCTGTTCGGACGTAAAACGGCACGTCCGCCCAACGCCAATTGTCAATAGAAATTTTCAACGCCGCGTAAGTTTCCGTGTTCGAGGCGGACGCAACACTTTGCTCGTCGCGGTAAGCCGGAACCTTTTTGTCATCGGTTTCGCCCGCCGCGTACTGCCCGCGCACCGCGTTGTGCAGAACCTCTTCGGGCGAAAAAGGCTGGATTGCGTGCAGAATTTTCGCCTGTTCATCTCGTACTTCGTCGGCTTCAAAGGAAACGGGCGGCTCCATAGCCGTCAAAGTAATCAGTTGAAAGATATGATTCGGTATCATATCGCGCAGCGCGCCTGCCGTGTCGTAGTAACCGCCGCGCTGCTCGACGCCGAGCTTTTCAGCCACCGTTATCTGCACGCTGTCAATAAAATTTCTGTTCCAAATCGGCTCGAAAATACTGTTTCCAAAACGAAAAACCAGGATATTCTGAACGGTTTCCTTCCCCAAATAATGGTCAATCCGGTAAATCTGATTTTCCTTTAAAATCTTAGCGAGTTCATAATTGAGCTTTTTCGCGGATTCGAGGTCGCGCCCGAACGGTTTTTCAAAAATAAATCTGCGCCAAACACCGTTTTCCTCTTTACCCAAGCCGTTTTTATAAATCTTTCCGGCAACATTGGCGAAAAGCTGCGGCGGCGTTGCGAGATAATAAAAAAAGTTTTGCGGAATCTCGTGCCGCTCGCAGACTTCGGCGAGCAAGTCTTTTATGTCTTTAAATAATTTTTTGTCGTCGTCAAAATCGCCGCCCGTGTAATAAGTTCGCTCTTCAAACCATTTAACCAGATTTTTATTCGGTGCGCCTTCGATAAAGCCTTTCAAATCGTCAATGATTTTCTGACGGAAATCATTGGTTTCGAGTTCCTGCCGCCCAACCCCGATAATGGCGAAATTCTCCGGCAAAAATCCTTCTTTCGCCAAATTGTAAAGTGCGGGGAAAAGTTTGCGTTTGGTCAAATCGCCGGTTGCGCCGAAAATGACCATCACGCACGGGTCGGCTGTTCGGTTTGTTTGATTCATTTTGTTATTTTGCCACAGGGCGCGCAGAGTTTACAGATGGAAAAAGAAAAAATTAACCGCAGATAAACACGGATGAACACGGATAAAAGCAAGATGAAAATTTATAAAGACGTATTTATCTGTTTTAAGATCTGCAATTATCTCTGCGTCCATCTGCGGTTAAATTTGACCTCAATCTATTGTAATCTTCAATTTAAATATTCAACTTTTCACGAAGTTTTAATTCGGTTTCGTTCATCTTGCCGTTGTCGGTTTCGTGGTCGTAGCCGCAAAGATGAAGAACGCCGTGCAAAATCAATTGTTTTATTTCCGTCGCAAAATCCAAATCATTTTCCTTCGCCTGCCTTTCGGCTTGTTCAACCGAAATTACAATATCGCCCAGATTGTTTTCGCCCGCCTCAAATTCGGCAGCGGCAAAGGGAAATGATAGAACGTCGGTCGTAGAATTTTTGCCGCGAAAAGTTTTATTCAATTCACGCATTTTCCAATCGGAGATAAAAGCAATCGTCGCGGAATTCCCTTTCGTTTCAGGAACGATTTCAATCGCTCGTTCGGCAAAGTCTTGAAAATCTTCAGTTTCAATTTTGATTTTGCGCTGGATATTTATGACTTCGGACATTCGGAAAAGATTCGATTTTAGTTTTCAATCAGGAATTTCTGTTTTGCCCGTCTTGATTTTCCCGCTCGTTTGTATGACTTTCGTAAGCCTTAACAATCAACTGCACGAGTTTATGGCGCACAACGTCTTTGTCGGTAAAGCGTACAAACTCGATGCCTTCGAGGTTGCCCAAAACTTCCTGCGCTTCTTTCAGACCGCTGCGCTGACCGCGCGGCAAGTCAATTTGCGTGATGTCGCCGGTTACGACCGTTTTCGAGCCGAAACCGATACGCGTTAAAAACATTTTCATCTGCTCGCCGGTCGTGTTTTGCGCTTCGTCCAAAATGATAAAAGCATCCGCAAGGGTCCGACCACGCATGAATGCCAGCGGCGCGACTTCGATAATGCGTTTTTCGAGCATTTTTGCGACGCGCTCGCCGTCAACCAAATCGAAAAGGGCGTCATAAAGCGGGCGAAGATACGGATCAACTTTGTCCTGCAAATCGCCGGGCAGAAATCCGAGTTTTTCTCCGGCTTCGACCGCCGGGCGTGTCAGGATTATGCGCGAAACCTGTTTTTGAAAAAGCGCGTTAACGGCTAAAGCAACGGCTAAAAAAGACTTTCCCGTTCCCGCCGGACCAATTCCGAAAACCAAATCATTGCTCAAAATCGCGTCGATATATTTTCGTTGATTCGCTGTTTTTGCCGTAACCTGTTTTTTGCCCGATGGGTTAAAGCGCGATTTAGTGAAATAATCTTTGAGTGAATAGGTGCGGTCTTCGGCTATTTGTTTGAAAGCGTCGCGCAGTTCTTTGTCGGAAAACTGGTTGCCGCTGTCAAAAAGGTCTGAGAAATCGTTTAGGATTTGTTCGACCGTTCCGATGTCTTTCGGGTCGCCGTCGAGCAGCAATTCATTGCCGCGCGCGCCGATTGTGATGTCGAGAAGTGTTTCGAGATATTTGATGTTTTGGTCTTGAACACCGAATAAGGTTTTTAAGCCCTGCGGCGGAAGTTCGATTCTTTTTAAGTTACTCAAATTTGGAAAAATTCCTTATTTTTAGTTTTGATTTTATAAATTCGAGGCTACTAGATGCCTTTCGCCCTGTCAATAAAATTACCGGAAAAGTATGTTTTCCGGCGCGAAAAAAATCGGTCAGTATTTCGTAAAATTATTTTTTTTCAAACGCGATTTTGCGCCTCAAAAAGTTTAGCAAGCATTTCAACCAAACTATAAACTATGTGAATCAATAGTAGAAATTTAGTAAAAACAAGGCAAATGTTAGTTTGCCCAAACAATGAATTATCAAGCCTTCGGTTGAACGCACCTGACCAGCTCTTTGAATATCGGTTTTATCAATCAGCC
>JAABUN010008599.1_pt1 | contig 10355 bp, 9 predicted proteins | sample 5559311 | NCBI WGS metagenome assembly JAABUN01 (sample SAMN10711877, study PRJNA513370) | rock metagenome | isolation source: Antarctica rocks | place: Antarctica: Victoria Land, Siegfried Peak sud
CGCGCTGTCGTCATGGTCACGCAGGAGGCCTTCCTGTTCAGCGGCTCCGTGGCCGAGAACATCGCCCTCGGCAAGCCGGAGGCCGGGCGCGCGGAGATCATCGCGGCGGCTCGGGCGGTCGGTGCCGAGGAGTTCATCCTCGAGCTCCCGGAGGGTTTCGACACCGACGTCAACAAGCGCGGCGGGCGGGTATCCGCCGGTCAGCGGCAGCTCATCAGCTTCGCCCGGGCCTTTTTGGCGGATCCTGCCGTACTCATCCTCGACGAGGCGACGTCGTCGCTCGACATCCCGAGTGAGCGCCTCGTGCAGGAGGGCCTGCAGAAGCTCCTCGGCAACCGGACGGCGCTCATCATCGCGCACCGTCTGTCCACTGTGGCCATCGCCGACCGCGTCCTCGTGGTGCACGACGGCAGGATCGTGGAGGACGGTCCACCTGCAGACCTCATCGCCGGCACGGGGCGCTTCGCCGCCCTGCACGCCGCGTGGAAGGATTCGCTCGTCTGAGCGTTGGGCGCTTCCCGAGCAGGTTTCCTCGCTGCTGATCCTCGGCTATTCTTGGACAGTTGCTGTTCGGGAGGTTTCCGCCTCGCAGTATGCAATGCCGGGGTGTGGCGCAGCTTGGTAGCGCGCGTCGTTCGGGACGACGAGGTCGCAGGTTCAAATCCTGTCACCCCGACCAGATCCAATCACGCAAGGGCCCGCCAGCAGCAGCCAGCGGGCCCTTCTGCTTGTCCCGGCCTACCGTGCCCGGACTGTCACTACTGGGTGGCAATCGTTCAACACGACGGCCCGCCACCCGAAACTTTCCCCTTGCGAAAGTGGCAAGCACCAGCAATACTTTCTAACATGGAAAACTATGAAGCGACCCTGCGGTCCGCGGACCGCGCAGCCGCTGCCCCCTTCACCCAGACACCCCGCATCGCTAACTGGTACCCGTTCGCCATGGCTACCTACTTCACGGTCGTCGCTGCAACCTACCCGCTGCTGCAGGACGGCCACATCATTCTGGGTGCGGGCCTGCTCCTACTGGCCGTCGCCGCCGTCCTGATCCTGACGCTGACCATCCGCGCCCGGTGGGGCACATGGCCGCGTCTCTCCGCAGCCCCTGCCGAGATCAAGCGCGCGTTCATGCTCTACCTGCTCACGGCCGTCGCCGCGATCATCGTCTCCGCAGCCATCTGGTCATTGTTCGGAACTACCGGCGGACTGATCGCGGTCTTCCTCACCACGCTGGCAGTTGTCTGGGCCTACGAGTTCCGGCTCTACCCCGCCGCCGCCCAGCAGGTCCGGCGGCGACTGGCATGATTTCGCCGTTGGATGGGCTCGACCCGATGCTCCACCAGCCCAAGCGCCTGGCGGCCATCGCCATGATCGCCTCAAGTACGTCGTGTGACTTCGTTTTCCTGCGCGACCAGCTCGACCTGGGCGATTCCGACCTGTCCAAGCACATGACCGCACTCAGCCAGGCCGGCTACGTCACGATCCGCAAGAGCGGCCGCGGCCGAGGAAGCACGACGACCTACGCCATCACCACGGCCGGCCGAAAGGCGTACGGGCGTCATCGTGACACCCTGACGACACTCCTCGCCGCGCACGAACCCGGCACTCCATAACGTGGCTGGTCACAGTGGCAGCCTGGGAGCGCACGGGAACGACGGCGCAGCGCGGACAGCGATCAGGCGAAGGTTCGCCCGGTCAGCCGCTCGTAGGCCTCGACGTAGCGGGCGCGGGTCCGCCCGACGACGTCGTCCGGCAGGGGCGGCGGCGTCGACGAGCGGTCCCAGCCGGAGGCGTCGGAGGTCAGCCAATCGCGCACGAACTGCTTGTCGAAGGAGGGCTGCGCCTGCCCGGGTGTGTACAGCGCGGCGTCCCAGAAGCGGGACGAGTCCGGCGTCAGCACCTCGTCGCCGAGCGTGATCCGGCCCGTCACGGGATCGAGGCCGAACTCCACCTTGGTATCCGCGAGGAGGATCCCCCGCTCCCGGGCAATCGCCTCGGCCGTCGTGTAGATGTCCAGCGTGAGCGAGCGGAGCTGCGCGGCGGCGTCGTCGCCCACGGTCATGACGACGGCGTCGTAGCTGATGTTCTCGTCATGCTCCCCCACCTCCGCCTTGGCCGACGGCGCGAAGAGCGCCGACTCCAGGCGCGAACCGTCCACCAGCCCAGCGGGCAGCGGGAGCGAACACACCGTCTGCGACTGCCTGTATTCGAGCAGCCCGCTGCCGGTGAGATAGCCGCGGGCAATGCACTCGATCGGGTACATGACGAGCCGGCGGCAGATCATCGCACGGCCCTCGACGGCAGCGGGCACGCCTCCCGCGACGTCGAAGGGGAGGACGTGGCTCGGGATCCCGGACAGCCGCTCGAACCACCAGAGACTCAGCTGCGTGAGCACGCGCCCCTTGTCGGGGATCTCGGTGGCCAGGACGTGGTCGAACGCGCTGATGCGGTCGCTCGCCACGACGAGGACGACGTCGTCGGGTCCCTCCTCCGGCTCGTACAGGTCGCGGACCTTACCGGAGTAGACGTGTCGCCAGCCGGGCAGTTCGGGGTGGGGCGGGGAGAAGGTGCTCATGCGGGCGCCTCGGCGGACCCGGCAACGACGACCCCGGCGCGCGAAGCCTTCAGCGCGATGTCCGTGCGGAACTGGCCGCCCTCGAGCTCGATCAGGGCGAGGCTCTCGTAGGCGGTGGACCGCGCGTCCTCGAGGGAGTTCCCGAGCCCGACGACGGCGAGTACCCGGCCGCCGGCGCTGACCATCTTGCCGTCGCGCAGGGCGGTGCCCGCGTGCAGCACCTGTGCGTCGTCGACCCTCGCTGCTTTCCTGAGCCCCCGGATGCGTCGCCCGGTTGCGGAGGGGTCGGGATAGTTCTCCGACGCGAGCACGACGGCGACGGCCGTCTTCGGCGACCAGTTGAGCGGATCGATCTGGTCGAGGGCGCCCCTGGCGGCCGCGAGCAGCACCCCGCCCAGCGGAGTCGTCAGGCGGGCCAGCACCGCCTGCGTCTCGGGATCGCCGAACCGCGCGTTGAATTCGATGACGCGCATGCCGCGGGAGGTGAGGGCGAGCCCGCAGTAGAGGACGCCCGCGAACGGGGTGCCGCGGCGGGCCATCTCGTCGATCACGGGCTGGGCGACGCGGTCGACGACGGCGCCGACAAGTCCTGCGGGGAGCCACTCGAGCGGCGAGTAGGCGCCCATGCCCCCGGTGTTCGGCCCCTCGTCGCCGTCACGGATTCGCTTGAAATCCTGCGCGGGCGCGAGAGGCACCACCGTGCGGCCGTCGGACAGCACGAACACCGAGACCTCGGGGCCGTCGAGGTACTCCTCAATAAGGACGGTGCCACCGGCGCGGAAGCATGCGGAGGCATGGGCTCGGGCCTCCTCGAGGTCGGACGTGACGACGACGCCCTTGCCCGCGGCGAGACCGTCATCCTTCACCACGTAGGGGGCTCCGAAGACGCAGAGCGCCTCGTCGGCCTCCTCGTCCGTCGCGGCGACCCGGGCCATCGCGGTCGGCACCCCGGCCGCCGCCATGATCTGTTTCGCGAAGGCCTTGGACGCTTCGAGCTGGGCGGCGGCTCTCGTCGGACCGAAAACGAGGATGCCAGCGGCGAGCAGGGCGTCGGCGACGCCCGCGGCGAGCGGAGCCTCGGGGCCGATGACCACGAGATCGGAACCCAGGCCGGTGGCGAGGTCTGTCACGACCCGAGGATCGTTCACGTCGATAGGGAAGGCCGTCACATCCTCCGCGATGCCGGCGTTGCCGGGGGCGCAGTGCACCTCCCGGACGAACGGGTCAGCCAGCAAGGCCCGGACGATGGCGTGTTCGCGGCCGCCGGGGCCCAGCACAAGAACCTTCACAGTAGAACAGCGTACTGGAGCAGTCCGCGGCCGCCCAGAGGCCTCTGTCACGACCGCTGCTACCCATACCCGGCGGGCCTCCCTCCGAATACTTTCCATGACCACCCCCACCAAGCCCCGCCGCGGCGACACCGCACTCGCCGCCCTGGCCGGAATCATCGCCGCCGGCGTGGTGCTCGGGATCGCCGAACTCGCCGGAGCGTTTTTCCGGGCCAGCGCCACCCCCGTCATCGCCCTTGGCTCCACGTTCATCGACTTCACCCCTTCCTGGATGAAGGACTTCGCGATCGAGACGTTCGGCACCAACGACAAGCTCGCCCTGCTCGTCGGCATGGGCGTCACGATCACGCTCCTGGCCGCCGTCCTCGGCGGCGTCGCCTACCGGCGCTGGGTGCTTGGGGTCGCCGGCGTCCTGTTGATGGGTGCCGTCATCGTGGCCTCTGTCCTGACCCGCGCCGGGGCGTCGCTTCCCGATGCCATCCCGACCGTCGTCGGGACGGCCGCCGGGCTCCTCGCCCTGCGCTGGCTCATCGCCCGGCTGCGTCACTCCGTCGCTGGCACCGCTGCCGCTGGCACCGCCGCTTCTGGCGCGGCGCCCGCCGGCGGCGTCACTATCGCGGCGGCCCGGAACGATGACGCCCCCGTGTCCGGCGCGCAGGGTCCGGCGCCCGCCGCGACCGCCGCGACCGCCGTCAGGGCTCCGGGCAGCACCTCGCGCCGGGGCTTCTTCGCGGCAGCCGGCGTCACCGCCGTCGTCGCCGCGGTAGCCGCCGGTGGAGGGCAGCTCCTCGCGGGTGCGCGGAACAACGTCGCGGCCATCCGGGACGGGCTTTCCTTTCCCGCTCCCGCAAGTCCCGCGCCACCGTTGCCAGCGGGTGTGCACCCGGACGTCGAGGGCCTCACGCCCTTCATCACCCCGAATCCCGAGTTCTACCGGATCGACACAGCACTGAGCGTGCCCCAGCTCACCACCGACTCCTGGGAGCTGCGCGTGCACGGCATGGTCGAGGAGGAGTTCACCCTCACGTACCAGGATCTGCTCGACGCCGATCTGATCGAGCGCCGGGTCACGCTGACCTGCGTATCAAACCCGGTAGGAGGCTATCTTGCCGGCAACGCCAAATGGCTGGGCTATCCGCTGCGCGAGGTGCTGGCCCGCACCAAACCTCTCGACGGCGCGGACATGGTGCTGTCCACGAGTTCCGATGGCTTCAGCGCCTCCACTCCCCTGCCCGTCCTGCAGGACGAGCGCGACGCCATTTTGGCGGTGGCTATGAACGACGAGCCACTGCCGGTGGAGCACGGCTTCCCAGTGCGGATGGTGGTTCCGGGCCTGTACGGCTACGTCTCGGCCACCAAATGGGTCGTGGACCTCGAGGTGACCCGTTTCGCCGACAAGACGGCGTACTGGACGGATCGCGGCTGGGCCGAGCGCGGCCCGATCAAGACGATGTCTCGGGTCGAGGTGCCCATGCCCTTTGCGGCAGTTCCCGCGGGGACATTCACCCTCGGCGGGACCGCCTGGTCTCAGCAGCGGGGAATCAGCAAGGTCGAAGTCTCGCTCGACGGCGGCGAGTGGCAGGAAGCGACCCTTGCCGCAGAGGCATCCGTCGACACGTGGCGGCAGTGGTCGCACGAGGTCACGCTCGACGCCGGCTCGCACACCGCACGTACCCGGGCGAGCGACCCGGTGGATGGGCTGCAGACCGAGGAGCGCGCCGACACCGTGCCCGACGGCGCCTCGGGCTGGCAGACCGTTCAGTTCAGTGCGACATAGTCCGTCCTACCCAAGACCACGAGCAGTCCGCTCCACCCGATCTGCGCCCACCGGATGTCCGTTCTCTCCGGTGGGCGTAGTTGTGCCCACCGGTCTTCCGCGGAGCGCCAACCCCAAAACCGGCAGCACCGATAAGGAATACTGGATCCATGCCCTCCACCTTCACGACGACCGACGCTGTGGACTTCGCGGTTCTCGAACGCAACGGGTTCATCGAATCCCGCCACCTGGGCGCCGCCGTCGTGCTGGCTGCGGACGGCACGGTGGTGACCGAACTCGGGGACATCACGAGCCCGATCTTCCCCCGCTCCACGCTCAAGCCGTTCCAGGCCCTGGCCAGCATGAAGGTCGGTGTTCCGCTGCGGGGCCCGCAGGTGGCCCTCGCGGCGGCAAGCCATGGCGCGAGCAAGGAGCACATGGCCGTCGTCCGGACAATGCTCGACGCCGCCGGGGTCACCGAGGGCGATCTTCAGTGCCCCGAGGACTGGCCCCAGGACGAGGAAGCACGCAACGACCTCATCCGCAGCGGCAGGGGCAGGCAGCGCATCGCGTTCAACTGCTCCGGCAAGCACGCAGCCTTCCTGTGGGCGTGCACCGAGAACGGCTGGGACACCACCAATTACCTCGATCCCACACACCCCCTGCAGCGCTCGATCGCGTCCGTCATCGAGGAATACGCGGAGGAGTCCGTTGCAGCCTGGGGGGTCGATGGCTGCGGCGCACCCGTGGCGGCAATCTCCCTGACGGGCCTCGCGCGCGGCATAGGCAAGATCGCGAAAGCACCGTCGGACAAGCACGCGGACGCGCGGGCCGCGACCGTCGCCACCGCCATGCTCGACTACCCCTGGGCCGTGCACGGCCACGGCAAGGAGAACACGGTCGTCATGGAGGACCTCGGCGTCCTCGCCAAGAGCGGGGCCGAGGGCGTCCTGGTTCTCGCCGCGCGGACGGGAGCAGCCCTGGCCCTGAAAGTCCTCGACGGCAACGCCCGGGCCGCGACCCTTGTGGGGCTGACGCTGTTCGCGGCGTCCGGAGCGATCGACGCAGACAAGGTCGGCGCGGTCCTCGAGAAGATCGTCCCCCCGGTGTTCGGCGGCGGGCGCCCGGTCGGAAGCCTCCGGCTCGCCGCCCCGGTCATGGCCCTGCTCGACTAGGAACGACGGGAGCATGGCACGACGACGCATCACCCTCGAGGACGGACACCGGGCACTGGACCAGGTGGCCGATGGTTCGGCGGGCCGGGCGGAACTAGGTACCGCCGTGCGTTACACCCTCGAGGAACTCGCCGACCTGGCGCCCGGGAACAGCGTCGAGGTGCGTGTGCCGCCCTTCGGCGTCACGCAGTGCGTCGGGGGCCCTCGTCACACGCGCGGCACGCCGCCGAACGTCGTCGAGACCGACGCCTCCACCTGGCTAGCGCTCGTGAGCGGCACCCTGAGCTGGGCCGACGCCGTCGCGGCGGGCAAGGTCGCAGCCTCCGGCCAGCGCGCCGACCTCAGCGACTGCCTGCCGCTCGTCCGGCGTGGCGCGTGAACACCGACCGGGCGCTCGGGGCAGCTCCTGCCGCCAGGCAGGGCCAGCACTCAGGACAGCACTCAGGACAGCACTCAGGACGGGACTCGGGACGGGACTCTGGACGGCGGCGGGAACGGACGCAGAAGACCCGCTCCCGCGTCACCGGTGCGATCCGTCGGCAGCCCCCGGCCGCCTGGCTGACCGGTCTCGCCGCCGCCGTCCTCTACACCGTCTTCTCCGTCACCCAGTGGCACCATCTGAGCTCACCGTCCTGGGATCTCGGGATCTTCACGCAGCTCGCGAAGGCGTATGCAGGTTTCGGCGCCCCGATCGTCCCCATCAAGGGCGAGGACTTCAACCTGCTGGGCGATCACTTCCACCCGCTGCTGGTGCTGCTGGGGCCCGCCTACGCCGTCGCGCCGTCGGGCCTCACCCTCCTCATTGTGCAGAATCTGCTCTTCGGTCTCTCGGTCGCGGTGGTGGCACGGACGGGCATGCGGCTGCTCGGCCCGGCGGCGGGGGTGGCCGTCGGCGTCGCCCACGCACTGTCCTGGGGTCTGCAGTCGGCCGTCGCCGCGCAGTTCCACGAGATCGCGTTCGCCGTGCCGATCCTCGCGCTGAGCCTCGAGGCCGTGCTGCGGAGGCGAGCCCTGCCCGCGGTGCTGTGGGGTGGCCTGCTCGTCTTCGTCAAGGAGGATCTGGGTCTCACCGTGATCGCCCTCGGGCTGGTCATCGCGTGGCGGCTGCGCACCGTGGCCGGCCTGTGGCTTGCGGTGTGGGGTGCCCTCTGGCTGATCATCTCGGTGCGGCTGATCCTGCCCGCCCTCAACGCCGGCGGACAGTACGACTACTCGGACCGCATCGACATCGGCGGCATGCTCACCGACCCGGGGGGCGCCGTCGTCGACCTCGTCGCGGGGCCCGAGAAATACCAGACGCTCGTGCTGCTCCTGCTGGCCGGCGGGTTCCTGTTCCTCCGCTCGTCGCTGGCTTTCGTGCTCCTGCCCACACTGCTCTGGCGCTTCGCCGCGGGGCAGGACATCTACTGGGGCCCCGAATGGCACTACAGCGCCGTCCTGATGCCGGTCCTCTTCCTCGCCCTGATCGACGGCGTGCGCACCCTCCGCAAGGCCAGACACGCGTGGGTCCGCACCGCGGCGATGGTCGGCGTCCCGGCGGTGCTCGCTACCTGCCTCGTGCTGCTCCCCAGCCAGCACTTCGCGGTGCTCGTCGATCCGCAGACGTACCGGCAGTCCGAACGCTGGGACCCTGCACACCGGATGATGGACCTCATCCCGGAGGGGTCCTCGGTAGAAACCGGCGTGGTGCTGATGGCGTACCTCGTCCCGGACACCCGCGTGTACTGGCTCGGCAATGCGAATCCGGCCCCGGAGTACCTCGTGGTGGACGCGGAAGACTGGAGCTGGGGCCCGGTGCGGCCGGCCGACGCAGAGGCCCACGCGGAGCAGCGGTATCCGGGGACCGACTACACCCTCGTGTTCGACGAGGCCGGTTACCAACTGGTCCAGCTGCAGCGCTGATGCCCGGTAGCCTTAAAGCATGACCGCCGAGCAGCCCCCGCCGAGCAGCATCCCCGAGCAGCCTGACACGCGGGGGGCCGTGCCGGCGGACGGACAGTCGGCACCCGAGGACCGCGAGCCGGACCCGACGGCGAGCGAGCCGGTCCCGACCGCGAGCGAGCCGACCTACCGCGAGGTGACCGTCCGCCGGGCACCGAAATTCGTGCCCTTCATGGCGATCGGTGCAATCCTCGGCTTCCTCGCAGCGCTGGTCGTGGCCTACACCGGGCCCGCGGATCCAACCCTCACGCGCGAATCCGTCCTCGGGTTCTTCACCGTGGCCTTCGCGATCCCCGGTGTCCTCCTCGCGGCGCTTCTCGTCCTGCTCTTCGATCGGCGGAGCTACAGGCGCGCCGAACGCGCCCGCGCGGAGCGCACCTACGACGACGACGCCTGAGCACTTAACCCACTGCCGCTGGGCAGCATACCCACTGGCAATGGGTGAGACACTTGGTGCATGGTGCGCGGCGACGGACAACTTTCTCATGACTTTCTTCCCGGCGAAAAAGGACCACAGGATGCCTGCGGTGTCTTCGGTGTGTGGGCCCCCGGCGAAGAGGTAGCCAACCTCACCTACTACGGCCTGTACGCACTGCAGCACCGCGGCCAGGAATCGGCCGGTATTGCAACGAGCGACGGCCGCCGCATCAACGTCTACAAGGACATGGGCCTCGTATCCCAGGTATTCAACGAGGCAACGCTCAACACCCTGACCGGGCACATCGCCGTCGGGCACTGCCGGTACTCGACCACCGGCTCCTCCCTCTGGGCCAACGCGCAGCCCACCCTCGGCGCCACCGCGGCGGGCACCGTCGCTCTCGCGCACAACGGCAACCTCACCAACTCGGCCGAGCTGTACCAGATGGTCCTCACACGCCACGGCAAGCCCCGCTCGGGCGAACTCGCCCAGGGCAACACGACGGATACCGCGCTGGTCACCGCGCTCCTCGCCGGGCATGACGACCGTTCGCTGGAACAGACCGCCATGGAGCTGCTACCGAGCATCCGCGGCGCCTTCTGCTTCGTCTTCATGGACGAGGGCACGCTCTACGCCGCACGTGACGCCCACGGCGTGCGGCCCCTCGTCCTCGGCCGGCTTGAACGCGGCTGGGTGGTCGCCTCCGAGCAGGCCGCCCTCGCGACCGTCGGGGCGAGCTACATCCGCGAGATCGAGCCCGGTGAATTCATCGCCATCGACGAGGACGGCGTGCGCAGCAGCCGCTTCGCCAGCCCGACGGCGGCGGGTTGCGTCTTCGAATACGTTTACCTCGCGCGCCCCGACGCGTCGATCGCCGGCCGCTCCGTGTACGAGGCCCGAGTCGAGATGGGCCGTCAACTGGCCCGTGAGAACTCGGCCGTCGCCGACATCGTCATCCCGGTCCCGGAATCAGGCACACCGGCCGCCGTCGGCTTCGCAGCGGAGTCCGGCATCCCGTTCGCGCACGGTTTCGTGAAGAACGCCTACGTGGGGCGCACGTTCATCCAGCCGAGCCAGACCCTCCGGCAGCTGGGCATCCGGCTCAAACTGAACGCGCTCGAGTCGGTCATTCGCGGCAAGCGGATCATCGTCGTCGACGACTCGATCGTCCGCGGCAACACCCAGCGCGCCGTCGTCCGCA
>JAABUN010008600.1_pt1 | contig 10353 bp, 8 predicted proteins | sample 5559311 | NCBI WGS metagenome assembly JAABUN01 (sample SAMN10711877, study PRJNA513370) | rock metagenome | isolation source: Antarctica rocks | place: Antarctica: Victoria Land, Siegfried Peak sud
GTGGGCCCAGCCAGACCAGCAACCAGGCGCCCTTGGGGCTTGCTTGAGCCGGATGCGGTGAAAGTCGCACGTCCGGTTCTGAGGGGGCCCGGGCGCAGCAATGCGCTCGGGCTACCCGACAAGAAGAATATCGCGTTCTATCCACGTCTCCGCGTGGACACCAGCCGGGTCGCAGCGGTCGGTCAGGCCGGTGGGGTGTTGCTGACCGAGACGGTCCGGGTCAGTGGTCTCGGACAGGAGCTGTCGGCGGCACAGGGTCGGTGGCGTAAGCCGACCGCTGTCCATGACCCGGCCAAGATCGTTGTGGATCTGGTCGTCGTGTTGGCGTTGCAGGGTTTGCGCTGGGGCGAATTAGCGGGTTTGCGGGTCGGGGACCGTGTGATGGTGCCGGGTCGAGGGCTTCGGCTGAGTCGGGCCGTGCTGGCGAGCAACGGTGGGGGTGCGTTGTACGTCGACACCTTGAAGAGCAAGCGGGCGAGAACGGTTCCGTTGGTGCCGGCTGTGGTGTCGATCGTGGCGCGCTGGAGTGCTGGCAAGAACTCCGATGATTGGTTGTTCGGTGCGCCGCTCGGAGGACCGCTGCGGGAGACGAACTGGAAGCGGGCCGTGGGTTGGCAGGAGGCGAAGGTGGCGATCGGTCGACCCGAGTTGCGCGTGCACGATCTTCGGCACACGGCTGCCTCCGTCTGGCTGGGTTCGGGGGCGGACCCGAAGGTCGTGCAACGGGTCCTCGGACATGCCACGGCCGCGATGACGATGGACCTTACGGCCACCTGATCGACCGCAACTTGTGGGACGCCGCACAGCGGGTCGGGGACACGATGGGGACACGCCCAGGTATTGGTGAGGTCGAAGACGCTGGCGAGGGAACCGCAAATGGCGCTGGCTAGGGTCGTTAGGTGGGGCCGCCTGAGAGAATCGAACTCTCGACCTACGCATTACGAGTGCGTCGCTCTGCCATCTGAGCTAAGGCGGCCTGTCGGCGTACGGTCGTCGACCGCAAGCACGGTCGCCCACTATATCCAGCGGGGGCTCGCGCGTCGAAGTCGTTGCGCTGGGCCCCTGGTGACCCACGGAGGGCAGACTGGGACGCATGAGCGTCACCGCCCCCTCGACCCGTACGGCCGTCGTCATCGGCGCGAGCTTCGCCGGTCTCCTCGCCGCGGCGGCCGCGGCCCGGGACGGATACCGGGTGACCATCCTGGAGCGGGACCTGCTGCCGACCACCGCCGAGCCACGACCAGGCGTCCCTCAGGGGACCCAGGCCCACATCCTGCTGCACCGCGGCCTGCTGGCGATCGAGTCCCTGCTCCCGGGTATCGAGCGCGACTTGTTGGACGCTGGCGGGGTCCCGTTCAACACCGGGCAGATGCCCTCCCTCGGTGACTACGGCTGGATGCCGCAGAACGACCTGGCGTACGACATCATCTCGATCAGCCGGCCGCTGCTCGAACACCTCGTACGCCAGCGGGTCCTCGCCCTGGACGACGTGACCGTCCGCGAAGAGACCAGGGTCAGCAACCTCACTCGGGACGGCAACCGGTGGCAGCTGCACGACCGCGGAGACTTCCTGGCCAACGCCGACGTGCTGATCGACGCCTCCGGGCGCTCCTCCCGCCTTCCGCACTGGCTGACCGAGCTGGGCATCACGGTGCCCGAGGCCGTCGTGGTCAATTCTCGCCTCGGCTATGCCGGCCGGCGCTATCGCGGCCGCGTGCCCATCCACACCGGCGCTGTCGTCTTCGCCACGGCCACCGAACAGACCGGCGCCCTGGTCCTGCCCATCGAGAACGGGGACTGGCTGGTCTGCGCCGCGGGCTACGGCGAGCACCGTCCCGACCGGGACAACGAGGAGTTCGAGCCGTTCCTGGACGCCGTACGCGATCCGGTCGTCGCCGACATCGCCCGGCGGCTGGAGCCGCAGGGTGACGTCGCCATCCACCGGCAGACGGCCAACCGACGGATCCCGTACGGCTCGAGCCGGGACTGGCCGGCCGGGCTCTTCGTCGTGGGCGACGCGATGTGCGCCTTCAACCCGGTTTACGGCCAGGGCATCACCGTGGCCGCCAGCCAGGCCCAGCTCCTGCGCCCCGCCCTGACCCGCTTCGACGGCAGCGCCCGGACGACCCGCCGGATCCAACGCCGGCTGGGCGCGGTCACCAACCTGCCCTGGGCGGTCTCCACCAGCGAGGACACCCGGATCGTCGACCCCGACCGTCGCCGGACGCCGGTCGAACGGGCCACCGGCTGGTGGACCGCTCGGATGGTCGCCCTCGCCGCCGGGGGCGACACCGCCTCCATCCGCGCCTTCGCCCGGGTCTACCACCTGATGGGCACACCGCTGCTGATGTTCAGCCCGGCCGTCGTCCGGTCGATCGTCGGCTCGCTCGGTCGTCCACTCCCGCCACCCGGTCCACGCCCCGAGGTGCTGGCCGAGCTCACCCTCGCCCCCTTCGATAAGCTCAGGGAGCTTGGGGGCGGTATAGCTCAGGGGGCGGTACAGCGGGTGCCGGGTTCCGGGAGGACGCCGTCGACCAAGTAGCGCTGGACCTGGCGGCGCACACACGCGCTCTGGTCGTACGCCGTGTGGCCCTCCCCGTCGAGGGTCAGCAGCACGGCGGAGTCGAGCTGCTTGGCCATGGCCTGGGCCCACTCGTACGGGGTGGCCGGGTCGCCGGTCGTGCCCACCACCAGGATGGTCGGGGCGCGGGCAGCGGTGATCTTCGGCCGCTGCGGCGCCGGCGCCACCGGCCACTGCGTGCAGAGCAAGTCCGGACCGCTCAGCGGGCCGAGGATGGGCGCCATCTTGTTCTCCGCCACCGACTGCTTCTTCGCCGCGGCGACGCTGACCTGGCGGGAGTCGCGGCAGCGTACGGTCGGGAACCCGTAGGCCAGCGCGCTGTAGCTGCCGTCGACCCTGCGGTAGTTGGCCTGGTCGGCGTGAGCCAGCAGAGGTGCCCCGTTGCCGGCGATGGCGGCCCGCAGCTCCCCGGCCAACCCCGGCCAGCCCCGCTGGCCGCCGTACAAGGCGGTGAACACGGCCTGCACCCCCTGCTGCTGGCTGAGACGCCGATCGCCGACGTTCAACGCCTCACCGTCGAGACCCATCAGGAAGCCAACCACCGCGGTCTGCACCTCGGACTGCGAAGCACCCAGCCCGCACCTCGAACCCGCACCGCACCAGCGGGCGAAGTGCCGAAACGCCCGGTCGAAGCCGGATACCTGGCTGACCGAGTTGCCGCCGGTGATGTCGCTGGCCCCGTCGAGCACCATCCGGGCGACTCGGGTCGGGTAGTTCTGGGCGTACAGCGAGCCGATCAGGGTGCCGTAGGAGAAGCCGAGGTAACTGATCCGATCCGCCCCGGTGACCTCGCGCAGCAGGTCGAGGTCGCGTACGGTCTCGGTCGTCGAGATGTGCTCCAGCAGCACCCCGGATCGCGCCAGGCAGGAAGCGCCGAACGCGCGTTGCTCCGTCAGCAGCGCCCGCTCCTCAGCGGCGTCGTCGGGTGAGTCATCGATCGAGTCGTAGCGGTCGAGATCGACACCGCCGTAGCAGCTGGCCGGGGTGGACAGGCCGACCCCGCGCGGATCCCAGCCGATCAGGTCGAAGTCGGTCAGCCCGTCGTTGCTGAAGTTGCGGACCAGGTCGACCCCGGAACCGCCCGGCCCGCCCGGATTGACGAACAGCGCGCCTCGGTTGACCGTCCCCGTCGACGACCGCTTGGCCAGGGCCAGGGTGATGGCTGTGCCGTCAGGGTCGGCGTAGTCCAGTGGGGCCAGCACCCGGGCGCAGGTCAAACCCTTCCCGCACGGCTGCCAGTCGATCGGCTGCTGCGCATAGCGGTTCAACCCCTGACCCGGCGGTGGGTCGACGAACCCGGGCGGTCGTACGTCCGGCACGACCAGCAGCGGCCGGCCCGTGGTGGTCGTCGGGATGGGCACAGACGACATCGACGGGGGTGTCGAACTCGGAACGGGGCCGGGGCCCGCCGCGCAACCGGTGAGCACGACCAGTGTGACCAGCCACGCCGCCCACGACCACGGTGGGCGGCGGTGGCCGTGGCGACGGGGGTTTAGGGGGTACGGGGGGCTGCTGGGATCGCAGGTAAACCTGGCGATTGCGCGCCTTACCCGGGATATATCGGACGCAGAGTGCGCAATTGCCAGGTTTACCTGCGATCCCGACAGCCGGCCACGCGCCCGCCAGGCAGCCGCAGCCGCAGCCGCCACGCGCCGGCGGGGCGGCGGTGGTCTCACTCAGATTCCTCCGACCGGCGGCGGCGCTGCCTGGGCTTCCGCTCCAGGTCGCCGGCGGACGCGAGCGCGGGAGCCACCGGGGCGGGGCTGGCCGGGGCGGGGCTGGCCGGGGCGGGGCTGGCCGGGGCGGGGCTGGCCGGGGCGACCGGATCGGGCTCAGGGGTCGGCCGGGCCTCGTACGACTGACGTGACCCACAGACACCGGCCTTGGAGCAGCTCGAGACCGCGCCGGTGGACCTCAGCCGGACGAGCAGCGCGTCGGCGGGCACTTGGTGGGCGACGACCACCCCTTCGCCCTCGTCCGTCGTCACGGCGGAGCCCACGGCCGGGGCCTCGCGCGCGAACTCGGTGTAGAGGGGGTGCTCGTACTTCAGGCAGCACATCAGCCGACCACAGGCCCCGGAGATGCGCATCGGGTTCAGCGGTAGGTCCTGCACCTTGGCCATCCGCAGGCTGACCGGTTCGAAGCCAGACAGGAAGGTGGCGCAGCACAGGTCGCGGCCGCAGTTGCCCAATCCGCCGACCAACCGGGCAGAGTCCCGGGACCCGATCTGCCGCAGGTCGATCCTGGCCCGCAGACTGCGTGCCAGCTCCCCGACCAGGGCTCGGAAGTCGACCCGGTGCGGCGCGGTGAAGTAGATGACGATGAGCTCGTCGAACTCGCCCTGGCTGTCCACGAAGTCGACCGCGACCACCTTCATGGCCAGGTCGTGGCGCCGGATCAGCTTCTTGGCCACCAGCTTGGCCTCGGCCCGGCGGCGGCGGTTGGCGGCATCTCGGGCCAGGTCCTGGTCCTGCGCCGGCCCCGCGCAGACCGGCAGGTCGCTCAGTCCCTCGTCGTCGACCCATTCCGGGGCCCAGACGCACTCGGCGACTTCCGGCCCGGACTCGGTGGGCACCAGGACCCGCTCCCCCACCCGGTAGACGCGCTCGCCAGGGTCGAGGTAGTAGAGCCGACCGTACCGTTCGAACGACACAGCCATCACCCGTGTCATGACCACAGCGTAGGACCATCGCGGGCCCCCGCCCAACGCAGCGGGAGACGGAAAAGGCGGAAGCCCGGCAGATGCGGGTCTGCCGGGCTTCCTCGGGTGGGCATTCTGGGGGGCAGGCACCCACCCGCGCCATGGGACGTTTCGTCGTTCAGATCAACGGATCCGAAGAACCTGCCCCACATAGATTCTATTCGGATCCTTCAAGGTCTTCTTGTTCAAGTTCCACAAGCCACGCCAACCGCCGGCGACATTGTTACGCGCGGCGATCTTGGTGAGGGTGTCACCCGACTTTACCCGAACTGTCTTGGTGGCAGCCGAAGACGACGCCGGCTTCTTGGTGGCCGGCTTCTGCGCCACGGTCTTCGTGGCGCCCGGGTTGCTCGACGGGGTCGCGTTCTTGGCGGCCTTGCCGTTGCTCTTGGTCAGGTTGGCCTTGCGACTGCAGGTGGGCCAGGCGCCGGGACCCTGGGTGGCGAGAACCCGGCGGGCGATGGCGATCTGCTCGGCCTTGCCGGCCTTGTTCGCGGTGCCGGCGTACTTCTGCCCACCGAAGCCCGTCCAGGTACGAGACGAGAACTGCAGACCCCCGTAGTAGCCGTTCCCGGTGTTGATGCTCCAACGGCCGCCACTCTCGCAGGCCGCTACCTTGTCCCACACCGAGCCGGTGGCCGCTTGGGCCGGGGCGGCGCTGAGACCGATGCCGAGGGTCAGGGCCACAGCGGCCATCACCCCGGTCAGACGTCGAGTGATTCTGGATGACAACAAAGCACTGAATCCTTCCTGACTGACGCCTGCGAAGTTAGCTGACGGGTTCGGGCGATCAGGTGCCCGGCGCTGGCGGCACGTCATGAGCCCCCAGCACTTCACCCCAGGAGTGGCCCGCATCAACTGCAGGTCATCCGCTGGTTCCTCCGCCTCCGCTGCGCCCGGGACTATCCCGGCAGTGGTGCCCGCCCAGCGAAGCTCGGCATAGCGGACACGCGAATCCCAGGCACATGTCTGATGCCCTGGGCCTTCTTCCGTGGATTCGCCCCGGCGTGTTTGATAACGAATTGGACACGAACCGCGCTGAGCGTACGGGCAAAGGTCTGCCGCACGCAAATTCCGCGCGGGCACCGCGTTCGAGCGGGCACGCAAAAACCTCCGGACCATGGGGGACCGGAGGCTGGGTGACGGTTGTCGGAGAGGACGCTCGGGGGTTCGTTCCCTCCGACAACCTACGGACACCGTACTAAAGAACGGTCAGGATTTGAACCCGGCTGACACCCTTGATGCCCACGGCTCGGATCGCGTACGCCGGCCCGCTGCCAGCCTGGTCCTCATCCTTCGGGCCCGGTCATCATCCTTCGGCCAGGGCGACCAAGGTCGCCTCGACGGCCAGCAGCGGGGCGACGTTGCCTTCCAGTGCGGTTCGGCACCGCAGCAGGGCGTCGATCCGACGCAGCGTGGACTCCGGGCTCGACTTCCGGGCCAGCACCACGATCTGCGGTTGCTGGTCCTGGTTGACCAGGTCGGCCCCCGATCCGGTCTGGATGCTCAACACATCGCGGTAGAAGCCGGTCAGCTCGGTCAGCGCCCGGTCGATGGCGTCGCGCTGGAAGCGCTTCGCGCGGGCCTTCTGCTGTTCGTCGAGCTCCTTCATCGCGGCCTGGGCCTGCCGGGGTCGCGCACCCTTGGTGCCGAAGCCCAAGGCCTCCTCCAGCTCAGCCCGCTCCCGGGCGTCGAGAGCGCCGGTGGCGGCCAGAGCCTCCGCACTGCAGGCCTTGACCAGCTGGTCGGCCGTCGTCAGACAGCTGCCGAGATCCTGCAGGCGGAGCGGGATCTGCAGCACCTCCCGTCGGCGGTCACGGGCGGTCTCGTCCCGGGCCAGCACCCTCGCCCGTCCGACGTGACCCTGGGCGACCCGGGCCGCGTACGCCGCCAGCGACTCCTCGACCCCGTCCCGGGCGACCAGCAACCGGGTCACCGCGGCCACATTCGGGGTCCGCAGCCGCAGCTGGCGGCAACGGGACCGGATGGTGGCCACGACGTCATCCGCGGTGGGCGCACACAGGATCCACACTGTCTTGGGCGAGGGTTCTTCGATGCTCTTCAGCAGCGCATCCGCACCCCGCTCGGTGACCCGGTCCGCGTCCTCGATCACGATCACCTGGTGCCGGCGCATGGTCGGGCTCATAGCCGCTCGGCGGACCAGGTCCCGGACCTCGTCGACCCCGATGGACAACATCTCGGTCCGGACCAGGGTCACGTCGGGGTGGGCTCCGCTCAGGGACGTCCGGCAGTTGCTGCAGACCCCGCAACCACCCCCGTCGCACTGCAGGGCCGCAGCGAAGGCCCGGGCCGCGTTGGAGCGACCCGAACCCGGAGGACCGGTCAGCAGCCAGGCGTGGGTCATGGCGTGCGATTCCCCGGCCACCGCCCGCCGCAGGGTCTGCACGGCGTCCTCCTGCCCGATCAGGTCGGCCCAGACCCCGGGCGTGGCCACGGTCGCGCTCATTCCCCAAGGCTGCCAGACGGCACTGACAAGAGCTCGGCCACGCGGGTGGCGATCCGGTCGGCGATCTGGTCGCGCGGGTCGCGGGCGTTCAGCACCAGATAGTGCTCCGGGTCGCGGCCAGCCAGGGCCAGGAAGTGGTGACGCGCCCGGGTGTGGAATTCTTCGCCGGCCGACTCGAGCCGGTCCTTGTCGAGCTTCAGCGACACGGCCTGCCTGTGGTCCACGTCGAGCACCACGGTCAGGTGGGGCCGCAGGTCCTCGGTCGCCCAGCGGGCCACCTGCTCGACCTCCGCGGACGCCAGCACCCGACCGGCGCCCTGGTAGGCGATCATCGAGTCGACGTAGCGGTCGCACACCACCACCGCGCCTCGGTCCAGGGCGGGGCGGACCACGGCGTACAGGTGCTGGGCCTTGTCTGCGGCATAGAGCAGTGCCTCGGCCCGGGGCGACATCTCGCTGGTGGCCGGGTCGAGCACCAGCCGTCGGATCTGCTGGCCGACCTCGGAGTCGCCGGGCTCGAAGGTCCGGACCACCTCCCGGCCCTGGTCGCCCAGCCAGCCGCCCAGCCAGCCGCACAGCCGCTCGACCTGGGTGGTCTTGCCGACCCCGTCGCCGCCCTCGAAGACGATGAACACCCCCGTCGAGGCCCTCACGCGTTCAGCTTCTTGCGGCTCTTGACCCACTGGGACAAGAAGAGCGCCCGGACCTGACGTTGCACGGCGACCTGCTGCTCGTACGCCCGACCCGCGGCGAAGGCCTCGGCCGCGGTGAGACCGGCGACCGAGGCCACGGTCTCGGCCACCCGTGACTGGTCCTGCTGAACGGCTGTGAGCAGCCGACGGGGCTTGGTGAGGGCCTGGGTCAGCGGTTCGGTCCGCTCGGTCTGCTCGGTTAGCAGCTGGCCGGTCAGGTCCGCCACCCACTGCAGCTGACCCAGCGCCCGCAACGCCTCGCTCCACTGCTCGTCGGGGGCGTCGATCGTCAGGGCGTCGGCGCTGCGGCGGAACCGGTTCACCGCCGTCGACCGCAGCTCGGTCAGCACCTCCGCGGTCGGACGCCCGCCGGGTCGGCTGATCGACGGGGAATCGGCGAGCTGCGGTGACCGGACGGCACTGACCAGGCGTTCCAGCATGGTCAGGTAGCGCTCGCTCCGCAGCCGGTGAACCAGGTGCGCGTACGTCGCCGCGTCGTGGTCGCGGGCGGGCTCGCTCTCGACCACGATCCAGTCCAGCTCGTCGTAGAGGTCCTCCACCCAGTCCGGGTCGAGCACCACAGACAGCCCCTTGAGCTCGAGCCGGAGCGCGGCCGCGTGGCCGGCCAGCCGGGTCGCCCCGGCGTGGTCACCGCCGCGGATGGCCAGGTCCGCCTCGACGATCCGCCGCAGCCGCAGCGCGAGGAGCTGGGAGACGAACCTGGAGAACGGGGCCGCCGGGTCGAACGGTCGGGGTTCGGGAATGTCGGTCGGTCCGGTCGCCGGGGCTCCGAGCCGGGTCACCAGCCGGGGGAACTTCGGCACCCGGTTGGCCCCGGACTGGCCGAACGCGCGGTCCAGCCAGGCGAGCTGGTGCTCGTCCAGACCGGTGCCGACCGGGGTGATCAGCACCTGTCGGTAGCGCGCGGTGGTCAGGCCCCCGCGGCGTACGGTCACCTTGTCGTCGCGCAGCAGCGCCAGCGTGGCGCCCTGGTCGTCGCGCAGGGCGAACTCCCGCCGCTCGCAGCGCAACGCCGCCACCGGACCGAGGGTGGCCCGGCGGCGCAACGGCCGGATCAGGTCCGCGAACTCGTCGGGCAGGTCGGCGTCACCCATCGGCTCGATCCGGTCCTCGGGCAGCAACGGCTGCCAGTCCGGGGCGTCCATGAACCACTCGCCCCGACCGTCCAGCACCCGGTGCGCCAGCAGCACCCCGGACCGGATCAACCGGTGGTCGGGGGAGTCGAGCAGGGTCACATCGATGGAGTAGGCCGCGTTGTGACCGGCCCGGGCCACCAGGTTGTGCAGCCCCAGCTCGGAGTTGACCAGTCGCGGCGAAGGCGAGGTGTAGGGCATGTCGTAGCGGCAGGGAACGGTCGAGTCCGACGGTCCGGCCGCCGCCGACGCCGGCTCGACCAGGGGTGCCGAGTGCTTGCCGGTCCTCTCGACCTTCTTCTGCTTGCCCTTGGCCACCACGCCACCCTGCCACAGCCCGGTCAACGACCGGCCCGCAGTCAACCGGCCCGCAGTCAACCGGCCTTGGCCGGGGCCTTCGTGGTCGCGGTCTTCTTCGCGCTGGAGCTGACCTTCTTCCCGGCCGCCTTCTTCACGGCCGCCTTCTTCGCCGGTGCCTTGCGGGCCGGGGTCTTCTTCGGCGCCGGACCCTTGGCCCGCTTCTCGGCCAACAGCTCGGCGGCCCGCTCGGTGGTGATCGTCTCGATCTCGTCGTCGCGGCGCAGCGTCGCGTTGAACTCGCCGTCGGTGACGTAGGCGCCGAAGCGGCCGTCCTTGATCACCATCGGGTTCCCGGACACCGGATCGGCGCCCAGCTCCTTCAGCGGGGGCTTGGCGGCCGCCCGGCCCCGCTGCTTGGGCTGGGCGTAGATGGCCTCGGCCTCGGCCAGCGTGATGTC
>JAABUN010008601.1_pt1 | contig 10352 bp, 12 predicted proteins | sample 5559311 | NCBI WGS metagenome assembly JAABUN01 (sample SAMN10711877, study PRJNA513370) | rock metagenome | isolation source: Antarctica rocks | place: Antarctica: Victoria Land, Siegfried Peak sud
GCCCCCGGCACGGTCTTTCGCCGCGGGCGACAGCGCCTGCCACGGACGACCACCACCGACCTCGACTTCGCGATCGACGCGGGGATGATCAGCATGCGCGGCTACGACCGGTGCCTCAAGCTAGGGAGAAGTGTAGACTCTCAGATGTGAGAGCCATTGTCTACCTCCGAATCTCAAAAGACCCAACCGGGCTCGAGGCCGGGGTGGGTCGCCAACGCGAAGACTGCCAGCGCCGAGCGCGGGAACGTGGCTGGGACATCGTCGCCGAGCACGCTGACAACGATATGAGCGCGACATCCGGCCGACGCCGGCCCGGCTTTGAGGCGATGCTCACCGCCCTCAACGCCGGAGAGGCCGACGTGGTGATCGCCTGGGCGCTCGACCGCCTGCAGCGCAACCGCCGCGACGAACTGCGACTCTACGAGACGTGCAAGGCAATGGGGGCCTCCATGTCGCTCGTGAACGGGCCCGACATCGACTTCAAGACAGCCACCGGCCGATACCTGGCTGACAACCTAGGATCACTGGCCCGCCTCGAGGTCGAGCTCAAGTCAGACCGTCAGGTTCGGCAGCAGGAGCAGGCCGCGGCTCAAGGCAGGCGCGTCGGGGGGCGGCGGCCGTTCGGCTATGACGACGGCGGGCTGACCGTGCGGGAGGACGAGGCGGCCGCGATCCGCCGCGGGTACGAGTCACTGCTCGCCGGTGTTCCGCTAGCCGCAATCGCCCGGGAGTGGAACGCCGCGGGGCTGCGCTCGGGTCAGGTGAAGTGGCGCCCCGACAGCAAGGGGCAACCAAGCGAGTGGCACCCGGACACCGTTCGGATGGTCCTGAAGAACCCGCGGAACGCCGGGAAGCGGGCGTACAAGGGCGTGATCGTTGCAGACGCGGTCTGGCCGGCGCTCGTCGCCGAGGAGACGTGGCTCGCTGCCGTGGGCTTGTTGGCCGAGCCCAGCCGCTATGTCGGGGGAGGGCGTCGCTCACGAGCTCTCCTGACTGGCGTAGCCCGGTGCGGTGTGTGCGGGGCGACCGTGCACTGCGGGGGAAGCCGGCCGGGGCTCCGCGGATATCGGTGCGGCGGTTCCTCCGGCCACGTTGCACGCAAAGCCGAACCGGTGGACGAGTTCGTCACCGCGGTGGTGATCGAGCGTCTGTCCCGACCCGACGCCGCCGAGCTGCTGCACGACGAAAGCAAGCCGGACCTGGAGGCGATGAGAGGCGAAGCCGTGGCGCTGCGAACCCGGCTCGACTCGCTCGCGGTCGAGTTCGCGGACGGGTCCCTCACGCCGTCGCAGCTGCGCGCGGCCACGGCGCGGCTCCGGTCGCGGCTCAAGGGGGTCGAGGGCTCGATGGCGGACGCGGGACGGGTCAACGTCCTGGGCCCGCTCATCGCAGCCAGAGACGCGGGTGTGGCGTGGGAAGGGCTTACCGTGGCGCGGCGACGCGCCGTGATCGACACTCTGATGGTGGTCACGATTCACCCGCCCGGCCGCGGGGTGCGAACATTTCGACCTGAGACAGTCGGCATCGAGTGGAGGACGCCGTGAGCAATGAGAGCGACGGCCGGCGGAGGTCTCGCGCCGCCCCGGTCCGCGTCGTTCTGCCCGACGGCTCACTGTTCGAGATGCCACCGGAGTACTCGAAGCTGTCGAACGCGAACATCAAGAACATTCCCCGCGACCTGTACCGACTCCAGGTGATGTGCCAGCAGCGGCACCTGTTCGCAGTGGTCACGCAGGAGACGTGGCCGGACGGCAAGCCGATGGACCACTTCGTCGCCGCCGGGCTGTCGATTCCGCGGCTGTTCGATGATGACCCCGCGACGCCCCTCGAGCGGCTGCAGATTGCCTGCATGTGCGGGGGCGACCACCCGGTGGACCTGCCGCGAGCCTTCCGCCTGGCCGACGAGAGGGCGGCGCTGCACCCGCGTCGCCGAGTCTGCGACGCGTCGGACGTGAGTCCTACGCCTTGACGGTGTGGGTGTAGGATGTGAGCCAAGGCCGGGGCCTCTAGTCCACCCTCGTCGGTAGGCCGCCGACAAGTTCCTCAAGGTGGACTTGTCATGGCCGGCAACCTAAAGCTCCGATCCCAACTCGCAAACGCGGAACGCCGCCTAAAGGCGCAGCTCGACGACGTCGCGCGCCGCGCAGAAGTCGATCGGCTGCGGACTGAGTACCAAACTTCGGCGCTCGCCGACCACATCACCAAGATCGTCGACGCGGCGCCGCCGCTGAGCGTCGAGCAGCGCGACCGGCTCGCGCTGCTGTTGCGCGGTGGCGCCGAACCTCCGGGCGGCTCAGCGCCCGGCACCCAGCAACACCCGGCGGAACGGCGTCACCGGCAGCGAGATGAGTCCCGCGAGCTGACCACCCAGGCCGAGCAGGCCGAGGCCGAGCTTCATGCCGTAGGCGGCGAAGTCGCGTGACGACACAGAAACGCCCCGCGGGCAACGGGGCGAATCCACAAGCAGATCAAGCGGGCGGCCGATCTACTGCGAGTCTACCGTGCCCCTACGACAGACGCCCGCGGCCGACGTTCAACCTCGGCCGAGTCCTTGAGCGACGGCGAGCCTCCCGTGAGCTCGACGCGATTCTCGGCGTTCGTGGTTACCCCGACATCGGGGTTACGTATGGCTTGCGCTCCTCGCTGGTGGAGCCGACGCCATGAGCGCCGACTACTACGACGGCCCGGTGCCCGACCCGTGGGCCGGTCCGGATGCGTCCGGGGAGGAGTTGCTCAACGAGTTGTATTCCACGTTGACCAGCTATGTCATTCTCCCGAGCCCGGAGGCTGCGGTCGCGGTGACGTTGTGGGTCGCGGCCACGCACACACTGCCCGCCTTTCAGCACGCTCCTCGACTCTGCATCAAGTCACCCGAGAAGCGGTGCGGTAAGTCGCGGCTGCTGGACATCGTCGCCGGCACCTGCCATCGGCCGCTGATGTCGGTCAACGCGACGGTAGCGGCCATCTTCCGTTCAATCGGAGACGACCACCCACCCACGCTGCTGGTGGACGAGGCCGACACGCTCTTTGGCACCAAGCGGGCCGCCGAGCAGAACGAGGACCTGCGGGCGCTGCTGAACGCGGGGCACCAGAGGGGCCGCCCGGCTCTGCGGTGCGTCGGACCACTGCAAACGCCGACCGAGTTCCCAACGTTCACGATGGCCGCGCTGGCCGGCATCGGGGACCTACCTGACACCATCACCGACCGGGCAGTCAACATCACGATGCGCCGACGCCGCTCCGACGAGCGGGTCTCGCAGTTCCGCTCTCGCCGCGACGGCCCGATCCTCGCAGGGCTTCAGGACCGGCTAGGTGCCTGGGGCGCCATCGCGATGACGGAGCTGGGCAGCGCCGAGCCCGCCATGCCAGTGGAGGACCGGGCCGCTGACACCTGGGAGCCGTTGGTCGCCATCGCTGACCACGTCGGCGGCGATTGGCCGCGACGTGCCCGTGCCGCCTGCTTGATCCTGACCAGCCAGAGCGCGGAGGCCGACGAGGAGGCCTCGCTCAACACGAAGTTGCTCGGTGACGTCCGGGACATCTTCGCTGAGCGGACCGCGTCCTTCCTGTCTTCGGCGGACTTGGTCGCTGCGCTGAAGGCAGTCGAGGAGTCACCTTGGGAGGAGTTCGACTTCAACGCGCGCAAGCTCGCGTACCGGCTCAAGCACTTCGGCGTGAAGGTCGGGCACAACACGGCCAAGACGGCTCGCGGCTACCGGCTCGAGGACCTCTTCGATGCTTTCACCCGCTACCTGCGTCCGGAAGCGTCCGAACCGTCCGAAACTACCTCTGACCTGCGCAAACGTCCGGACGCTCGAAAATCTCCGGACGCATCTATCCGTCCGGACCAAATCAAGCGTCCAGACAAAACCGCAGGTCAGGACACCTTTCGGACGCTCCGGACGGATACGGACGCACCCCCCGGCGAAACCGGCGCAACCGAGTGTTCCGAGTGTGCGCAAGTCCTCTCCGAGGTGCGTCTGGCATACGGCAAGACGAGCTGCGTCGACTGCGAACGAAAGGCGGCATTGTGACCCTCTACCTGACCGTGACCTGCCCGCGCTGCCGCGCTGCCGCCGGCGAGCCGTGCGTCATCCGCAACGGTCCACCGGGTCGCGTAGCGCATCTCCCTCGACAGGACAGGGCCGTCCGAGCTGACAACCGAGCGCGCGAGGCCCGACGATGAAGGCCGCGCCCGAGTTCGAATGCGCGGCGTGCGGCCGGCGCATCGGGAAGACCGCGGGCCACAACCTGCTCGACGACGGCCGCGTCCTCTGCGGCCGCTGCCTTAGCACCAAGCGCCTGCACCCCCGCCTCTACCCCGACTGCCCGGTGGCGTGGCACGACCTGTTCGACCACTCCCGGGGCGCCGGCGGCACCCGAGCAGGAGTGGCTGCTGTCCTCGGCCTGTGGCCGGTCAGGACAGCACCGACGTTCGGGCAGTGGCTGGCAGGCCGCGAGGGCGACGACGACGCGATAGGCGACCTCGCCCGCGACGTGGCCTCCGACGTCGCCTCAGGGTGCGCCGCGGAGCCGTCCACGCCTGAGGACTGCCGGACCCACGTCGAGGACGTGCACGCCGCGGCACGGTACGTCCTCGACGTTGTGGCGCGCGCCGCCGACGAATGGAGGGCCGCAGTATGACCGCCGCCGAGGCCCTCGGGCGCGGGCTCCTCGAGCTCGCCGACCAGGGCCAGCGCACACCGTGTCAGGGCCGCCGCCGCGACAGGTGGACGAGCGACGACGCAACCGACAGGGCCTGGGCCGCCGCCGTCTGCGTGTCCCTCTCCTGCGCCGTCCTGGTCCAGTGCGGAGACGCGGCCGCCGAGCAGGGCGAGAAGCACCACACGTGGGGCGGACTCGACCGCACCGCCGCGACGACACGGAGGTCGAGTAGCGCATGACTGACCTAGCACGGCGAGCGGGCACCGAGCGCTCGACGAGAGCCACGAGAGCCACCGAGCGCTCGACGAGCGCCACGAGCGCCCACGCCGGGCGACGAAGACGACGACGGCGTCGCTGCCGCTGCCGCGCCACTGGCTCAATCTTGTTTTTGTGCGCCGATGCCATGAACGACCCCGCAGTGCCCCTTTTTTTTGCGACCTACGGGGGGGGTTTACCGCCCCGACCTCGCCCCGACCACACCGAACCGAGCACGAAGGAGCACAACATGACTGAGAACGAGCCATTCAAGGTGACCGGCCGTCCGATGACCGGCCAGCTCCAGGCGGCGCTGGACCAGGTCGGCGCGCGGGACCGGAAGCTGATGGCGGCGGCGCTGCTGGAGCAGCAGGGCCGCCTCAGTCCGCTACTGCGGGCGGTCGCACTGGAGCTGCAGCTCGCGGGGCTCCGCGAGGATGCGACCCTCGCGCAGAGCGAGGCGGACCTGGCGGCCTCGGACGAGCCGGAGCGCCCGTTCCCGCCGTCCCCGACGCCGGGGCTCGAGTTGTGGTTCGACCCGGCGACGGGGCAGTTCACGCCGCATCCCCCGGGCGGTCCCGATGTGTGATAATGGAGGTGCAACGGTTCCAGAGTGCGGCCACGCCACCTCGGCCCCCGATCAGGGTCGGGCCCGGCTACGCCGCCGGAGCGGTTGCCCTGAGGCCCGGACCCCCGGCACGCCTATTAGTACGGCTCCCGGCGACACCACCCGACGGCGAACACACACACCCGTGAGTCACCCGGGTGCGCGTCGCGCGTGCCCGGCTAAGCCGATAAGGAACCCCAAGCCATGACACTTTCCACGAACATGCGCGAACGCCGCGCCGGCCTCAAGGCCCAGCTCGACGCCCTGGTCGCCGGCGCCGAATCCCGCGCCGACAAGAACTTCACCCCCACCGAGACCGCCCGTTTCGACGGGCTCCTCGGTGACCTGCGGGCCGCCGACGAGGCCATCGCCGACACGGACGCCGCCGAGGCTGTGCAGACCCGGGCCGCGCAGGCCCGCGCCGCCGCCGGTGAAGGCGGCCCACAGCGGTGGTCGGTCGGCGGCGAGTCGTCAACATACCGACCGGATGGCGACTCGTACTTCGCCGACCTCGTCAATGCCCGCCGCGGTGACCGCAACGCCGCCGACCGGCTCGCCCGGAACAACAGCGAGCGCGGGTTGGAATCGCGTGCGCTGGGCAACACCGGCGCCACCGGCGGCTCAGGGGGGGAATTCGCGGTTCCTCTCTGGGTTCTGGACGAGTTCGTCAAGCTCGCCCGCCCGGCCCGGGTCACCGCGGACCTGTTCCACCGGGAGCCGCTGCCGATGGGTGTGGCGTCCGTCAACATCCCCCGGATTTCCGGTGGAACAGCGGTGGCCGTCCAGACGACCCAGAACACGACCGTGGCGGCCGTCGACATGACCACGTCGGCGCTGAGCAGTGGCGTGACCACCATCGTGGGAAGACAGGTCGTTTCCCGGCAGCTTCTCGATCAGAGCGGCCTGCCCTTCGACCGGGTGGTGCTCCAGGACCTGGCGGCCGACTACGCGAAACAGGTCGGCGCGCAGGCCATCCTCGGCACCGGCGCTGGCGGGCAGCTGCGCGGGTACCTCGCCCCAGCGAGCCCCAACGTGATCACCTGGACGCAGGCCAGCCCCACCGCGAGCGGGTTCTTCAGCCAGCTGGCAAAGTTGCAGGGCCAGATCGCGGCGTCCCGGTTCGCGCCCGCGGACACCGTGGTCATGCATCCGAGACGGTGGGCCTGGCTCGCGTCGTACCAGGACAGCACGGGTCGGCCGCTGGTCGCCCCGGTCGCCGGCTCGTTCAATTCGATGGCCCAGGCCGGGGACAACCGGGCCCAGGGCCAGGTTGGCTCGCTGCTGGGAATGGACGTGTTTACTGACCCGCAGATTCCCATCACCCAAGGCGCCGGCGCCAACCAGGACGTGGTCCTGATGATGGTCCGCGACGACATCTGGCTGTGGGAGTCCGAGCTGCGAGCCGAAGCGTTCGAAAGCCCGTTCGCGGAGAGTTTGGGCGTTTTGTTCCGCTGTTTCGGGTACCTCGGAATGATCCCGGAGCGCTACCCCGCGTCGCTGGGCAGCATCGTCGGCACCGGCCTGGTTGCCCCGGTCTTCGCCAGCTAACAGACCCGCGTCAACGTCACCGCGCCCCGGGCTCTAGAGACAGGCCCACCGCGCAGAGCGAAGGCGGCGAGGGAGCATTGCACCATCTTTCGGAAGGCTTGACCTTCCACTCCCGTCGACCCGCCTGCGCGGACGACGGCGGCCCACCTCGACATCGGGGTGGGCCGCTGTACGTGTCAGACGGATGGGAAGAGCGCTACTCTCGCGAGGATGAAGACCGTCGCCGGGCTAGTACTACCCAGTCCTGCTGTGGTGGACTCACGTCTCGCGCATTGCGACGACCGTCCCTGATGTGGGACGCGAGCGTCTCCCGCAAACAGATAAACCGGCTAGGCAAGCGTCTCGCCGCGGGTGCGGACCTCTCGCCAGACGAGCAGCGATTGCTTCGGGAAGTGATTGCAGCGTTCGACGAGGCGAAGGAGACGGTTCAAGGACGGCTGAAGGCCATCGGGATCGCGTCGACTGGCCGGCCGAAGGAGAGAGTGACGCTGCAAGAGAAGCTGGCGCGCACGGGTCTGCCGCTTCTGATAGTTGACGACATCGCTGGCGTGCGGACTGTAGTACCGGACGGACGGCAGACTCAGGACGAGATCGTCGCTCGAATCGTCGAGGAGTTCGCTGGAGAGTTGGCGAAGCAGGTGAAGGACCGGAGAGACGAACCCTCGCACGGGTACCGGGCCGTTCACGTCATCGTGAAGATCGATGGCCTCAGGGTTGAGGTCCAAGTCCGCACCGAAGCGCAGGACCTGTGGGCGCAGATCATCGAAGCCCTTGGCGGCAAATGGGGCCGCGAGCTGCGGTACGGCGAGCCGATCACCTGGGCCGACCGCCCTATCTTCCCGGGCGCCGACATGACGAGACAGGAACTCTTCGAATTCTGTCTGGAGCTGTCGGAGGACATCGACGGGATCGAGCTTCTTCGGCTGGATGCGTCGCAAGCGTCCAAGGACCTCGCGAGTCTTCGCCGCAACTTCCGCCATTGGGTGATAGCCCCTGCACAACTGATGGGCTTCCACCTCCGTCACGCTCGCCTCATGCGCCGGCTAAGAATCCATGACGCTAGGATGCTGAACAACCTCAATCGCCTAGCTCGCGTCGTGAAGAACTTGGAGGTGCCGCCCCAATGAAACATTTCGTGCTCGCCTACGACACGCGCCTCAGCGGACTCATCTCCAAGGAGGAGTTCCCAACCGGCCGACTCGCACTACAGTCGCGTTTCCAGCTTGAAGACCAGTACTCAGCTCGACCCGAAGTAGAAATCGTCGTGCTGAGCGCGGACTCCGAGCAGCAGCTGCGCGTTACTCACCGGCGCTATTTCAGTGACCTCGGCGAGTTCGTGGAGGCGGCGGCCCGTTCGGTGAAGCCGGCACGGAGGATGACGACCAGAGCGCGCCTCGCCGATTGAGTCGGCGGCGGACAAACACACAGCGCCCCCGCTCCTACCTCGAGCGGGGGCGCTGTCGTATGCCGTGGCCTATGCCTTGGGCTCGCCTCCCTCTGCCTCGACCAGCTCGGCGGCCCGGACCAGCTCGGCGGCGATGGCCCGGACCTCGGCGGCCGTGAACGACCGGCGCTCCTGGCCCGGTCGCATCGGGTGCCAGAGGTCGATGGCGAGACCGTCGTCCTCGGTGACGTCGATTCCGAACGTCGGGGCCGGCTCAGACTCCCGAGCGCAGAGCCCTGGGCCGTCCTCGGTGTCCAGGTGGGCGTTGCACCAGGTCCGGTGGGTCACGGTGCTCACAGCTGCCCCTTGGCCTGGGCAACGAGGAGCAGGACCTCGATGGCGTACTGCTGCGCCTCGTCAGGTGTGAGGTGGTGCCCGAGCTCCTCGTCGTAGCCCAGGTGGATGGTGACGTCGCCGTCGTCTGTGGCGATGTTGGCCTGCATGTAGGGCCGCCGCCACGAGCTGTCAGTCATCCGGTACTTGCGCTCTCGACTGAGTTCTACCCGGCGCTCGGCTCCGATGCACTCGTCGACGGGGTCGTGCTCCTCCTCGACCGTCCAGACGCACCACGGGGCGTGGACTCTGGGTGTCAACGGCGCGCGCTGCTCGATGGTGGTGCTCATGGTGGTGTCTCCTTAGTTATGTGATGCGCTTGTTCTCCCTCTCGCCTGGACCATCAGCGACCTCGGGGCGGGCGGTGTTCCGACCCGTGACGACGTCGGCCTCGCACTCAGCCTGCGACAGCACGTCGCGGTCGCCGCATGACGGCGCGGGCAGGTTCGGTCGGCGACACGGGCGGTGCCGCCATGACGGTGCGAGGGCGTTCGGGCGTCAACAGCCCGCTGCTTCGGCAGGACCGTTTCGCCCGGGCCGCGTGGTCCCGTCTCGCGGAGCCCGGTGACCCCAGAGCGGCGGAGCTCGTCTCGCGGCTCGGTCCCGTCGGCGCTCTCGGCCTGGTGCTGGACGGCGCCGACGAGGCGGTGGCGGCGTACCTGGGGCGCGCGGAGCAGCTGGACGTCGAACGAGACCTCGAGATCGGCGCGCGGTACGGCGCGCGCATCGTCTGCCCCGGCGATGACGACTGGCCACGCGGTCTCGACGACCTGGCCGTCCCGCCACACTGCCTCTGGGTCCGGGGCCCGGCGCCGCTGGAGGAGCTGGCCACCCGCTCCGTCTCGGTGGTCGGTGCCCGTGCGTCGACAGCCTATGGCGAGCACGTCGCGACCGACTTCGGCGCCGGCCTCGCCGACCGCGGCTACACGGTCGTGTCCGGGGCGGCATTCGGGATCGACGCCGCCGCGCACCGCGGGGCGCTGGCGGTCGGTGGCTCGACGATCGCCGTCCTCGCCGGTGGCGTCGAACGCCCCTATCCGCGGGCCCACTCGACGCTGATCGAGCACGTCGCGCGTTCCGGTGCGGTCCTCGCGGAGGTCGCACCCGGGTGTGCCCCGACTCGGTCCCGCTTCCTCCAGCGCAACCGGCTCATTGCGACGATGACGCTGGGCACCGTGGTCGTCGAGGCAGGGCTGCGGTCGGGGTCTCTCAACACAGCACGCTGCGCCGCAGAGCACGGGCGCCCGGTCGGTGTGGTGCCGGGGCAGATCACCTCGATGTCCTCAGCGGGGTGTCACCAGGCGAGGAGGGACGGCTACGCCGAGCTCGTCACCGACGTGGCGGAGATTGTGGACCTGCTCGGTGCCATCGGCGTCGACGCGGCGCCCCGCCGCAGTGCGCCGGTGCTGCCCGAGGACTGCCTGGACCCGGATGCCCGGCACGTCCTGGGGGCGCTCCCGCGCCGCAAGGGGGCGTCCCTGTCGGTGCTCGCCCGCTGTG